>Ga0074195_1000040_pt1 | contig 342212 bp, 341 predicted proteins | sample EPASupsiteHSE623_FD_64525 | JGI IMG/M metagenome (GOLD analysis project Ga0074195, IMG submission 64525) | Bioremediated contaminated groundwater from EPA Superfund site, New Mexico - Sample HSE6-23 | ecosystem: Environmental > Aquatic > Deep subsurface > Groundwater > Contaminated ...
GATCCTCGAATTATGGAGATAACCAATGAAGTTAAGAGCGCTCTAGAATATTACCAACTACAGATGGAAAGCAAGGAACAATCCATAGAGAAAATATTGCTGTGCGGTGGGGGAGCAATGCAAGGCTTGGAAGGAGATCTGACCCAAAGGCTGGATCTTGAGTTGGAAGTGGTAAACATACTGAGCGGTAATATGCTGCCCCGCCATATCAGCCCGGATGAAGAATATGAGCTGCAGTATGATTTCCCGCTGGCCCTGGGTTTAGCGGCTCGGGAGGTGGTTTAATGCCAAGGCTGGTTGAGCTTAATATTAATCTGCTGCAAGCGAAAACCCGAGCTGGAATGTCACAAAGATGGGCTTCAGTGCTGATTTTTCTCGCACTCATGGCAGCTTTGTTTAGCTATTTATTGATATCGCAAAGTCGAGAAATAGGCAGCCAACAGGTTGAAAATATGAGACTAAGAGCTGCTATCAAAAGTTGTGAAAACGAAATGATGGGTTACAAACCGATGCAAGCCCTGGAACAGGAGATGTCCATGAAAAGCAAGGAAGTTGCAGCAATAGAAAAGACTAGAGTATCCTATGCAGACGTTTTTAATGAACTTGATAAGGTTAAACCTCCACAGATAATTATAGTGGGCGCTGAAATACGTCCCAAGAGGATGGCTGCAAATGGTTTTAGCCCTTATTACAGTAACATAAGTCGGATGCTGGAAGGTATAAAAGCCAGTCCTATTTTTACCAATGTTGCCCTGCTATCCTCGGAAATGAATGAAAACACCAATGAAGTCAAATTTACTCTCGAAATAGAATGGGAGGCAGCCCCAAAGTGAAGCTATCAACGCGGGAAGCAGCATTACTTGGCCTCCTTTTAGTGTTAGGGGGCGTATTTCTGACTAATTATTATATATTTCAACCTCTGATCGCACATAAACAACAATTAGGTTTGGAAAACAATAATCTGACCCTGGAACTACAGGCATTGCAGAATAGGATAAGCAAGTATCAATCTATGGAGCGGGATGAGCGCAAGAGCCGGGATGATTATCAGAGAATGCTGGAAGCACTGCCCCAATCAGCTATGATTTCCAGTATCATTGATTATCTCGAATTGAGTGCAAGAGAGGCCCATGTTAAACTCATCATGATCCGATATAAGGAAAGTGCACCTGGTGACCCTGCTTCTAAGTCTGCGAAGTCCGGAACAGACCTGACGCAGATAATGCCGGTTAACTTTCAAATTGTTGTCAGTGGGAGTCATTTTGATCTGCTTTCCTTCATCCTCGAGATTGAAAATGCCCCTCGTATTTATATTATTAATGGCGGTAAGATATCTCTAGCCAGGCCTGATCAATTTCCAACCGGGATTACCACATCGCCAAATGGTCCGGATATGGCTGCTAGCGATAAACCAATAGAAAAGACCGTTCCTGAGTCCCTGACATATGATCAGAGCAAGTCGGTACTTAGTCTGGATTTTAGCGCTTATTATCACAGGTCACTATCAAATGAGGCTGCCCAACCCTAAACTTTTACTAAATGATTCCAGCTTCGGCAGAAATCTGCGCACCGCTTATGGTAAGCTGGCGGGTAAATAAAATTCTCTTCACGTCAATGGCAATGAACCCCTCGGCAACAGTGGGCTGAATATTTTTGGCCCGCCATACGGTTATTTTACCTACCTCATGAGAAACAAAAAGAGACTCTTCGGCTAAATATGGTCTGCCCAGGCGAACCGCCGGGACCAGGAGATTAGGCTCCTGCGGACCACATCAGCCCCCGCCATAGGTTTGTTCCTGTAAATAGACAGTGATGTGACCGCCTTTCTTTTCGATATACTCATCAGCGGCAGAACTTATCGTAAACATATATTCACCTTCCTCATCATTATCACTATGTGTAAGTAACAATACCTATTCATAGCTTAGCATACCGTGGGGGGGTATGCAAGATGGAGTGATAGATTATAGAAGGTGCAGTGGATATGTATCGGGGCATAATTTACTGGTTATTCAGAAATAATAGGAATAACATCTCTCCCCCAGTAAGTTAACAAAAAGGTCAGATGGATGTTCATTTGGGAGGATTATGCTTATATTGTGTCGAATAACACCAATTCCGGTTAATATCCGGGTGCGAAAAAGCTACTAGTTACTTAACGGTAAAAAACTTAAAATTTCGGACATCGGAGGTTATGGATTGTTAGACAAATATCTGCTGGCCAGCATTCTGGATAAAGCTCTGGAAAAGGGCGGTGACTTCGCTGAAGTCTACGTTGAAGAAAAGTATGTAAGTAACGTTTTCTGTGAAGACGACCAAATAGAAAAAATAAACAGCGGCAGGGAAAAAGGTGCGGGAATCAGGGTAATCAAAGACGGTAAGACGAACTATGTTTATACTAATGATTTGACCTCCGAGGGATTGATGAAAGCTGCAGCAACCGCCAATCGTACTGCTAGCCATCAGGTGAATATTGTGACCCCGCAAACTAACCTCACCCTTCAAGAATCAGAATTTCCCCTAAAATTTCTGCGTTTGCCGGAGCAAGTTGATTTTGCCGAAAAAATTGAACAGGTGTTAGCCGCTGACCATGTGGCTCGTAATATGGATGCAGAAATACGCCAAGTGACTGTGGCCGTAGGCGATATGCATAAAAAAGTGCAGATTGCTAATTCGGACGGGGATCTGGTTGAGGACGAAATGGCCCGGGTGAGACTGGTGGTTAATACGATTGCCTCCCGCGCAGGGCAGATTCAAACCGGTTACGAAGTAGCCGGAGGCGTATGTGGATGGGAATTACTTGAGCAGGTTTCATTGACCGATATGGCGCGTCAAGCGGCCGGAAGGGCGATCGCCATGTTATCGGCTCGTCCCGCACCGGTGGGTAGAATGCCGGTGGTTATGCACTCTGACGCGGGTGGGACCATGATTCACGAGGCCTGCGGACATGGATTGGAAGCGGATTTGGTCCAGAAGGGACTTTCAGTTTACCAGAATCAGATGGGCCAGCAGGTGTCCATGGAACAGGTTAGTGTAATTGATGATGCTACCCTGTCCGGAAAATATGGCAGTTATCGCTGGGATGATGAAGGTTCGCCCGGTAGCCGCACCGTATTAATAGATAAGGGTTTTTTGAGTGGTTTCCTGTATGACCGTCTGACGGCAGGTAAAGATGGGGTAAAATCCAGTGGCAACGGTCGACGGGAGTCTTATATGGAAAAGCCTATTCCGCGTATGAGCAACACTTTCATTGCCCCAGGTGATGATGATCCGGAAGAGATCATCCGAAACACTGCCCAGGGTTTACTGGTCAAGAAAATGGGTGGCGGACAGGTTAATACCACTAATGGTGACTTTGTCTTTGAGGTGCAAGAAGGATATATTATTGAGAATGGGGAGATAAAGTATCCGGTGCGGGGCGCAACCCTTACCGGCAACGGTCCCCAAGCTTTACTTGATATTGATCGGGTAGGCAGAGATCTGGGATTTGGAATTGGTGTCTGCGGCAAGGATGGACAGGGAGTGGCAGTAGGGGATGCTCAGCCTACAATCCGCATCAAGGAACTTACGGTAGGTGGAACCTTCAGCGGCCAGGGCCCGGAAATCAGGCGGATAAGCAGAAAGTAGGTGCCAGGGTATGGAAACAACTTTAAGAAATGCCGGTGAAATGGCTTTAGATTTAGTCCGTAAACAGGGTTTGGAAGGCGAAGCATACCTATTGCATGAGCGTGAATTAAGCATAGAATTGAGCGGGGGCCAGGTAGAAACCCTTAAAGAAGCTGAACAAATGGGGATGGGGCTGCGGGTTTTTAATTCTGGGCGCATGGGTTTTGCCTATAGCAGCGATCTATCAACAGAGGCTTTGGAACAAGTGGTCAGCAATGCGGTGAGTATATCCGCTTATACAGCGGCTGATAAATTCAACCGCTTTCCCGCAGGAGGTCAGACCTATCCCGTAATGCAGACATATAGTAAGGGCATTGCGGCGGTAGCGTTGGAAGATAAAATAGAAATGGCCCGAGAAGTTGAAAGGGCAGCGCGTGCTTTTGACCGCCGGGTAGCACTGGTGGAACGGGCGGGCTACGAGGATTCTGAATTTTCTAATCTGGTGATGAACAGTCATGGTCTGTACGCATTTGGTCAGGGCAGCTACTGCGGTTTAAATGTGTCCCTGGCGGCCTGTGAGGATGATGAAACCCAGAATGGCTTTGCTTTTGCGATTAAGAAAGAGATAGCTTCTCTGGACCCAAGGACGGTGGGGGAGGAAGCGGCGATGAAGGCCGTCCGCAGCCTGCATGGCAGGACTGTTTCATCGGCACACATGCCTTGTGTTATGGAGTCCTATGTGGTAACCCGCTTTATGAGCCTGCTGGCTTCGTCATTACAGGCTGACGCTGTACAAAAAGGTAAGTCCATGCTAGCAGGCAAGGAGGGGCAGCAGGTAGCCTCCTCTCATATTACCCTGGTGGATGATGCAACCTATAGTGAGGGTATAGCCAGTTTTCCTTTTGACGGGGAAGGAGTTCCCTCACAGCACAATGTGCTCATAGAAAATGGCCAATTGCAGGGATTTCTATATGATACTTATACCGGGCTGAAAGCCGGTTTGAAGTCCAGCGGTAATGGAACAAGAGGGTCTTTCCGAAGCCTGCCGGGGGTCGGCACCACTAATTTCATGCTTAATCCTGGGGTAGGAAGTCCGGCCAGTCTGGTTGCGGATATAGAAGCCGGTTTATATATAACTGATGTGATGGGTATGCATACTGCCAACCCAATTTCGGGTGATTTTTCGGTGGGCGCTGCCGGGTTTATGATTGAACAGGGGCAGATGACCTATCCGGTGCGGGGGATAACTATTGCAGGAAATCTATTTAAATTTTTGCAGGATATTGAAGCAGTGGCCAGTGATTTGCGTTTTTATGGCGGCAAGGCGGCTGCTACTATAAGGCTGCATAGTATTAGTATTGGCGGACATTAAATTTACCCAGGACGAACAACGCCCGAATTGGGGGTTGAAAGGATACTGGAAGGAGGAGAGGGTTAATGACCGGGATATTATTTATAAATGGTCCCAATCTGAATATGCTGGGGGTTAGGGAAAAAGAATTTTACGGCCTGCAGACCTTGGAGGAGATTAATGCTGAATTAGGCGTTCTAGCAGCGCAGGAGGGTATTGCCGTAGATTTCTATCAATCAAATCATGAAGGTGAACTAGTGGATAGAATCCAACAAGCCTATAAACAGGTGGAATGCATCGTTATAAATCCTGGAGCATTTAGCCATTACAGCCTGGCCATCTATGATGCTCTAAAGACGGTTCAGATTCCAGTAATTGAGGTGCATTTGTCCAACATATATGCACGGGAAAGTTTCCGCAGCCATTCCCTCATTTCGCCTCTGGCCGTAGGAGGTATATTCGGGCTGGGACCCATAGGCTATAAGTTGGCTTTTTATGCTGCCTGTCAGTTACTAAAAAAGGAATAATCTGAAAGAAGCGGGTGAGTACTTATAAACGAACGTATCCAGAAGCTGCGCGCGTACATAGAGGAAAATGGAGGGGATGCTTTCCTGGTGACCAAACCGGAGAACATTCGCTATTTGTCTGCTTTCAGCGGCGGCAGTGATGCCAGAATGCTAATAAGTGCTGCTGAACAATATATTATTACGGATGGCAGGTACCTCGAGCAGGTAAATAGGGAATGTCCGCAGTGGGAACTGGTTAGGACGAATGGGGCCGGACTTGACAGTTTGGCGAGTATTTGCGATAAATATAATAGCCTGCTGGTGGAGAGCAGCCATATCACCTATGAATTATATAGTCAGTTGGCTGCGAATTTAAAACCGCATTTGGCTCCCACAACCAATGTCATCGAGAAATTTCGAGCGGTGAAAGATGGACAGGAGCTGGATTGGCTCAGACAGGCGGCAGGGATCGGAGATATAGTATTTACCCGTATCTGCACGGAGATACAGGTAGGAGTAAGTGAACGATACATTGCCAACCGTATTGCCTACTTCCTAAAAGAACAGGGCTGCAGTGGGGAATCCTTTGCCACTATTGCGGTCGCCGGAGAGAATGCCGCTCTGCCGCATGGACAACCTGGAGACCGGCTTTTACAGAATGGGGACATGCTGACCATGGACTTTGGCGGGTTCTATCAGGGTTATGCCGGGGATATGACCAGGACCGTGGTGCTCGGTGAAGCTTCTCCCAGATTACGAGATATTTACCACCAGGTACTGGAGGTACAAGAACTAGGTGTTGCGGCCATAGAAGCCGGTGGCGCCTGTAGGGAAATTGACCGCCAGGTAAGGGAGAGGCTGGCAACGTTCGGCCTGGATAAATATTTTGTACATGGAACCGGACATGGGGTGGGGTTGGAAATTCATGAGATACCCAGCTTATCAACGAGTTCAGAGGCAATTCTGGAAGAGAATATGGTGGTTACAGTTGAACCGGGGGTATATATTCCAGGTTGGGGCGGCATCCGTATAGAGGATACCGTAATTGTTAAGAATGGGGGATGTGAGGTCATTACCCGTTCAGATAAGGGACTACTAATTATATGATGGAGGGATAAAATGATCTCAGTTAATGACTTCAAAACCGGTGTAACCGTAGAGTTGGAAGGACAGGTTTATCAGGTGGTTGAATTCCAACATGTGAAGCCAGGTAAAGGTGCAGCTTTTGTTAGAGCTAAACTGAAAAATGTAAAATCGGGGGGAGTGGTAGAAAAAACCTTCCGAGGCGGTGAGAAATTACATAAAGCCCACCTTGATAAGCGCGCCATGCAGTTCTTGTACATGGACGGCGATGGCTATGTGTTTATGGACAATGATAATTATGAACAGATTACCATCAGCCCAAGTGAAATGGGTGATGGAGTGAAATGGTTAATTGAGAATATGAGTATAATGGTACTAATGCATGATACCGAAATTATGGGGATAGAACTTCCCAACTTTGTGGAATTACTGGTGGTTGATACTGAACCTAGTGTTAAAGGGGACACCGCTACCGGCGCTTCTAAGGCTGCCAAACTGGAAAGCGGTGCCACTGTACAGGTGCCTCTTTTTATAAATACTGGAGACCGTCTGCGCATAGATACTCGTGTTGGTGAGTATATGGAAAGAGCATAGTATGAAATAATAATTTTTATAATCTTTGAAGTTTATTTCCTCCTTTTTCAACGAATACTAATAATGTTTAAAAACATTTATGTTATTTGAAAAGGAGGATTTTACTTTGCAGGACATTACAGAGAAGGTTAGCTATCTGCAAGGCTTAAGCGAGGGGTTGAACATCACCGAGGGGAGTCCTCAGGGCAAAATTATTTCTGGAATTCTTAATGTCTTAAATGAGATGGCTGAAGACATCAACGGGCTCCATCTTGATTTTGCCGACATGCGTGATTATATCGAAAGTGTGGATGATGATCTGTTGGAATTGGAAGAAACTGTAGCAGACGAAGAGTTTATGGAACTGGAGTGCCGCCATTGCGGTGAAGCGCTTTATGTTGAATCCGATATACTGGATGACGAAGATGTAATCGAAGTCATTTGCCCCAATTGCAATGAAGTAATTTTTATCAATGACGGCTCTTTTGACCATGAACACATGCCTATGGACGAAGAATTTGAAGTTGGACCGGATCAACCGAGAGCGTAATTTACAGAGAAGAAAAAGCAAAAAAAGGAAACCCTTAGGCAGGGTTTCCTTTTTTATAATCTAATGTACGGGTAATCACATGATTACCGGCCCAGTTGTATTATCAGCGGGTTACCGTATGCACACCTCAGGGTATGACTTATGCCAAGGTGCGAACCGACTTTTCTCGGGCCCATTGACGTGTCTTGGCTGCGGTTATAAATGCATCTTGGTCGTTGGCATCCATGACTCCTGCGTCTGCTACAACTTTCGCAGTTTTTAAGAGCGATTGGCCGCCTTTGTCAGCGGCAATTGCCTTGAGATGACCGAAAGCGTCACGCACAAAATCGATCGCGGCACTTTCGGCAGCCAATGACTTGGCGCCTTTGTCGGATAGAATGACAGCGATTGCGTCAAATAAAACCGAAGGGGTTCCCGCCAATTGTCCATTAGCAACCAATATCGAGCCATCTGCCAGCATCACCCCTCCCACTTTCGGAGCCACAATCTTCACCGCAGCACCTGCATCCGTCGCAGCCTTTTTTATCTTATCAATAACTGCACCGTCCGAACCATCCGTGATCAGGATGCCAATCGCGCGTCCCATGAGTGTATCCTTCATCTTGCCGATGATCTGCAAGGCTGGCGAAGGCGCCATGACTTGTACGGGACTTGCAGTTACCGGCGCATCAGGCATTTTTTCCAATGCCAGGCCGGTTGCGACCCGTTGGGCAAGGTCTTCTTCAATATGCCGTAGATGACCAACTATCCTTTCGCGCACATGCACATGTTCGACCTTGGAAAGCTCAAATACTAAAGCCGAGGCGATGTGGGCCTGCTCATAGGCGGTTTGACTGATATAGAATTGCCGTGCCTGGCTGTAGTGGTCAGCAAAGCTCTCGGCCCTAATACGGCCTTTATCCCCGTTTTCTGTTACCGCAGCACTATGAAAACCGTTAGCCGGAATTTCGCGCGGCGAGTTTTCAGATAAGGAGTTGGGCTCGTACGCTACTTGGCCTGCCGGTTGATCCATCTGCATGTGTCCGTCGCGTTGTTGGTTGTTTAGAGGACACTTAGGTGTGTTAATCGGGATCTGATGAAAATTTGGCGAACCCAGGCGCAATAGCTGCGTATCTTGATAGGAAAATAGACGGCCTTGCAATAGCGGATCATTCGAGAAATCTATCCCTGGCACGATATTAGCAGCACAGTAGGCAACCTGTTCAGTTTCAGCAAAGAAATTATTCGGCCAGCGATTTAATACCATGCGGCCGATAACTTTCAAGGGCACCATTTCTTCGGGAATTAGCTTGGTTGCGTCCAAATGGTCAAACTGAAATTTATCTGCTTCCTCCTGCGTGAAAAGCTGCACCGCAAATTCCCACTCGGGGAATTTGCCCGCTGTGATGGCATCAAACATATCGCGCCGGTGGAAATCCGGATCAGCTCCGGAAATTTTGACGGTTTCATCCCAAATTGTTGATTGTAAGCCGAGTATGGGACGCCAATGGAATTTAGCGAAGGTGGATTTGCCGGCAGCGTTAATCAACCGAAAACTATGCACACCAAACCCTTCGATCATTCTTAGTGAACGTGGTATAGTCCGGTCGGACATGATCCACATCACCATATGCATGGATTCAGGGGTGAGTGAGATGTAATCCCAGAATGTATCGTGGGCGGTTGCTGCTTGCGGAAAGGCGCGATCGGGTTCCATTTTTACCGCATGGATGAGATCCGGGAATTTGATAGCATCTTGGATAAAGAAAACTGGAATATTGTTTCCGACTAGATCCCAATTGCCTTCCTTAGTGTAAAACTTGACCGCAAAACCGCGTACGTCACGGGGAGTGTCTATTGAACCCGCACCACCTGCTACGGTTGATAGACGGGTAAAAACGGGGGTCTTCTCCCCTACCTCGGTAAGTATCTTAGCGGTTGTGTATTGCTGCAACGATTCAGTAAGTTCGAAAAATCCATGCACACCCGTCCCTCGTGCGTGAACAATACGCTCAGGAATGCGCTCATGATCAAAATGCGTAATTTTCTCACGAAAAATGAAATCCTCCAGAAGTGTAGGACCGCGCTGATTAGCCCGGAGTGAGTTTTGATTATCAGCAATAGGTACCCCCAGGTTCGTGGTAAGTATGGGATGCTCGCCTTCTGCGATCTGGTGAAGCTCACCACCAGCAACTGGTTGTAAGTCACCATTGACTGTTGAGCCCTTTTTTTGTTTGCTCTTTCCTGAATTATTCGTTGCATCTTTTTTCGGCATAATAATCCTCCTTAAAATGGTGCTTGTCTTATACTATCAATGTCGATGGTCGCCAAAGCATCGGTACAGTGCCCAAAGCTTTCTATACCTTATAATTATTCCCGGAAAATTAGAAAGTATTTAAGATTACGATATTCCCGGCTCGGCATGAGGAAGGATCGCATTCATTATTATTCGCCCCAAAAAGATATTGGCAGCCTTTAATTTAATCTTTTGACCATGAATATATACCTATTTACTAAGAACTTGAAGTGGGTCCGAATCAACCGAGGGCATAATTCACAGAGAAAAAGAAACAAATCATCAGGAAACCCTTGAGCAGGGTTTCCTTTTTTTATAGTTAAATAGCATGTCAATCAGATTATAAATGGCATATTTTGCTGGCAAGTCCAATATTTATTAATGATCTTGTTATTGTGATTCCAAATATTGGTGGCAATTGGGCAATCATTTGGTTATTTAATCGCTATTGGTAAAGGTGGTGAATTTATGACTATGCGTGATGAAGAAATCATTAAAAAGGATATCATACCTTTTCTATCAGGGCGTATTAAGGAAACTATGTTGAAAATGCCATTGGAGTGCTTTAAGGGCATGGAGGAAATCCGTTTGCGTTTTGGGCAGCCTTTAGCCTTGAAAATCGGTGACAAAGACTATAGCCTGGATGCGTTTGGCAGGATGCAGGAAGATTTGAGTCGTGGATATATTGTATGTGCCGACGATATTTATCGCAGCATTGCTGCCATCAGTGACAATTCTCTATATGCCTTTGAAGAAGAAATAAGTCGGGGATTTATAACTATTCCGGGAGGACACCGGGTGGGTCTGGCCGGGCAAATAGTTCTGGGTGGTTCGGAAATACAGACCATAAAAGATTTCTCCGGGATCGCTTTTAGAATAACCAGGGAGGTCAAGGACTGCTCCCTGACTATCATGGCTAGTATTTATCCACGTGATCTGGAACCGGTTAATACCCTTTTCATATCACCGCCTCGGTGTGGCAAGACGACAATTTTGCGAGATGTTGCCCGTAATCTTTCCTACGGTACAAGCAAACGCCGGGGGTGTAATGTGACAGTGATAGACGAGCGCTCCGAGCTGGCCGGAACTTATCAAGGAAGGTCCCAGATGGATCTGGGACCGCGTACTGATGTTTTGGATTCATGCCCTAAAGCTAAAGGAATGATTATGGCGATACGTTCTCTGGCTCCGCATGTATTGATTACAGATGAGATCGGTCGGTACGAAGATATAGAAGCGATACAGGAATGTGTAAACGCCGGAGTAGCTGTGATTACCAGCGTACATGCACGCAACATCGAGGAAGTTCAGAAACGTCCGGTATTGCGTGAACTTTTAGCGGCGGCTGCCTTTGAAAATCTAATTGTCCTGTCCAGACGCTGTGGGCCGGGAACGATTGAAAATATAGTCAGGTGGGATGAATTATGCTGTGGTTAAAGACCCTGGGAGTAGTATTGGTTGTTTCCGGATTTGGCAGCTACGGATTAATGGGGGCCCGAAGTATGGATCAGAGGGTGGAACAGATCAAAAACATCCGTTTAGCTATGCGCTTTCTGGAAAAAGAGATTGCCTATCTGCATACACCACTGCCGCTGGCTATGGCACGCGCGGCGCAATGCATTCCGGCACCTGCCAGCAGCCTTTTTGAGGATTGCAGCCAAAAATTGCAGGACAGGCAGGGCATCACCTTAAATGAAGCCTGGTCCCAAAGTCTGGAGAAGATACGCAAAAAATCTGAACTGAATAATGGCGATATAACTGTTTTACAGTCGGTTGCCTCGCAAATGGGTATGTCAGGAGCCGATGAGCAGAAAAAGCTATTTGCCATGATTCAGGAGCATCTTCATATTCAAGAAGATAAGGCTCGCCAAGAGGCGGAATCAGGCCGCAAGCTGCGTTCCTATGGTGGTTTTATACTTGGTGCCACAGTGGTTCTGTTGTTGTTATAAAACCTATTGCCCAAGATGTTGTTTATCTGCCGATGTGTTCGACCATAGCTTGCAGATGCTAGGTCGTAGTGCGAAGTTTGCAGGGCGTACACTGTTGCAGAATCATATAGAGAGAGGGGAAGCGGGATGAATATTGATGTTCTTTTTCGAATAGCCGGTATAGGTATATTAATATCGGTGTTATGTATAGTCCTTAAACAGGCTCAGAAACAGGAGCAGGCCGAAATGTTAACTCTGGCCGGTGTGGTAATCGTTCTCATTATGGTGGTGCAGTTGATGAACCAGCTCTTCACTACGGTACGTTCGGTATTTAATCTCTAGGCAGCCGCAGTACGGAGGGGGAAAAGGCAATGGAAATTACCCAACTAATAGGACTAGCCTTAATAACCACCATTTTTCTTCTGGTGCTAAGGCAGGAGAAGCCGGTCATGGCCATACTGCTGAGCCTGGTATTCGGTATCATTGTATTTTTATCAATGATGGGTAAACTGGCATCCATAATTGATGTAATGGGAGAACTCACCAGGCGGGCGGGGATAAACAACTTCTTTCTGGCAACCATCCTCAAGATCATGGGGGTGGCCTACTTGGGGGAGTTTGCAGCTGTAATATGCCAGGATGCCGGCGAACAAGCAGTGGCTAAAAAGGTAGAATTTGCAGCCAAAATAATCATAGCGGTGCTGGCTTTGCCAATCCTGGTAGCCATATTAGAATCCCTTCTGGAATTAATGCCGGGATAATAACAAATAAGTGAGTTGTTGTCGGTGAATAAATTAAGCATAGTTTTTATCATGTTGGTAATGGTACTGTTCCTGTCGGAATATGCCGCAGCCGCCCCGAGCGGTGATAGTGAAGCGGCATTTTCTGTGCAAGACACGATGAAAAACCTGGATATTCAATCATTGGAAGAGTTTAAAAATCGCATGGACGGTGAAGAGAACCTATTTCTGCAAAACAAATCAGTCAAGGAATGGATGGCTGATTTTGCCACCGGCAACTGGAAGCTTGATTTTAAACTGGTGACAGAGGGTCTGATCCGTTTTCTATTCAAAGAAGTAGCAGCTAATTCAAGTCTCTTGTCCAAGTTAATCATCCTATCGGTATTAGCCGCTTTGCTGATTAACCTTCAGAATTCCTTCGCATCAGGAGTAGGCAAGATATCTTATATGGTCTGTTTCCTGGCTTTATGTGCACTTGCCTTAGGATCTTTTAAGGTAGCCCTGGGTATAGGGCACCAGACTATAGACAATATGGCCGATTTTATGGTAAGCATGCTGCCACCTATGATGATGCTGGTGGCTGGTCTAGGCAATATAAACGCTTCCGCTATGCTTTTTCCGATACTTATGACGGCCGCGTCTGCCTTTGCCAACGCGATCAAGTTTATAGTTTTTCCTTTGATAATTATGTCAGCCTTGCTCAGTCTGGCCAACCATATCTCAGAAACCGTAAAGGTAGAGAGGATGGCCAAGTTCTGTACCCAGATTGCTCAAATATCGTTAGGGTTTTTCCTGACCATTTTCGTGGGGATGGTTACCCTGAGAGCTCTCTATGCATCGGTTTTGGATAAAGTGGCATTGCGTACCACCCGGTTCATTACCGACAACGCCATTCCCATCGTGGGCAAAATGGTGGGTGATACGGTTGAAGTGGCTGCCGGATATGTAGTGATGTTAAAAGATGCTCTTGGTATTTTTGGGGTTCTAATAATTATGGGTATTATCATCTTTCCCTTATTGAAGATAGCGGCCTTGGCCTTAATCTATAGGCTAGTAGGAGCGATCGTCGAACCAATGGGGGATACGAAAACAGCAGCGATTCTAGAGGTAATGAGCACCCACCTGATGCTGCTGCTAGCGGCCACTGCCTCAGTAGGATTCATGTTTTTTATTATGATCACTATTATGGCAGGTATGTCCAATAACCTTACCATGCTGCGCTAAGGGGGGATTGCATGGATGTAATATCCGAAATAGTAAAAAATCTTTTGGTTATCATCATCATGTCCAGCTTTCTTGAAATATTGCTTCCGGAAGGAAATATTAAGCCCTTCGTCAGATTTGCCATAGGTCTGTTTCTTTTGATTGCGATTTTAAATCCTACCCTGGCCTATATATATGATGACAAGAACTTCCAGATTTTCGTCTGGGATGATCAGGTGGATGTGAAAACGACGCAAGCGATAGACGCAGGCAGTCAGAAGATCAAAGAGCAGATTACTGGCCAAAGCAACGTGATAATGAAAGAAAAGCTGGCCGGACAAATATCAGCAGTTGCTATTTTGGTACCAGGGGTCGATGATGTCCACACCGAGCTTTCGGTAGGTGACAATGGCAGCCTGCAAAAACTAAAACTAATAGTGAGACCCGGTGCAGATACAAACGCAGACCAAGTTGATCAGGTAAATGTCTTTTCAAGTACTGCCCAGGATGAAAATACAGCCGAACGTGATGAAATCCAGCGCAAGATAAAAAAGGTAATGGGCAATTTATATGGCTTGCAGGCTGACAATATAGTGATTGTATTTGAAGGGGGTTAAAGCAGTGTTGGATGAATGGAAGAGAAAAATATCGGATTATTCGGAACAGAGTCTTGGGGGCAGTTGGGGCAAAAGAGGCAGATATCTGGTAGTGGTTGTGGTGGTCTGTCTGGGTCTTCTAACCATTATGTGGCCGCAGAGCACTAGTTCACCCCCGGCAACATCCGTATCCCCAACTGTGCCCAGCGAAGGGGTAGCTCAGGCTAAGACTAATTTAACCATGGAATTAGAAAATATCTTATCTCAAGTAGAGGGGGCCGGAAAAGTACAGGTAAGTATAACCCTCAGCTCGGATGGGTTGAAAAGTTATGCCCGCAACACCAAAGATGATGTGAAGGAAACCCAGGAATCAGTTAGCAGCAGCGGTACCAGGACTATAAAAGAGGAGAACCAGACCAGCGATATTGCTGTATCAGGGGGGGCAGCGCTGTTGGTTGAGGATAACGCTCCAGAAGTTGTGGGGGTTTTGGTTGTAGCTGAGGGAGCACAAGACAGTAAGATTAAGGAACAGCTGACCGATGCTGCCACGACCCTTCTAAATATACCCCCCTACCAGGTTAGAGTTGTAGCCCGGAAAGGAGATACGCAATGATTATTAGTTTGAATCGGGTTAAGCTGCTGGCAATTATTACAGCTATAATTGTCATTCCGTTCATAGGTATTAATATTATCAATAATTGCCTGAAAACAACCTCCACACCTACCAGTAAAATGACCGCTGAACCGACCAACGGAGGTAATTTAACTGCGATTACCCAACCTACAACAACAGTTCAGGAAAGTGGAATGCTCTCAGAATATCGAATTGAAAGAGAAAGGATGCGCAGCAAAGAGCTGTCTCTACTAAAGGATATCAGCAACAACACCATCAGTACAACTAAGGCTCGAGATGCGGCTTACCTGAAGTTACTGAATCTAATGGATCGAGAGGAAAAGGAAATGCAAGCTGAAGCAATGATAAAGTCGCAGGGCTTCCAGGATTGCGTAGTGGTTGTTACCGATGCTAATACTACAGTCATGGTGGAAGGTAATAGTCTCGCGGCAGCGGAGCAAGCAGTTATTAGGAAAACGGTCAGTATTGCTACTGGAAGTACAGAAAAAACCATTTCGGTGGTTAAACTACAGCAGCCCCAGAAATAGCCGTATTGTATACATACCTTAAAAAACATTGATAAAATTGGCTTTTATTCATATAATGAAAATGTTGCAGTATTAAAAACATACTCAGGTCACAGGCCTGAGTATGTTTTGTATTAGACATTATAATTCAATGAGCGCTTGCGCGAATTGCGCGCCAAAACGCGGGCGCTACAACGCCTTCCCTTCGCGTTTTGTGTGCATCGCGCCGCGAGCGTTGTTATCAAACGCCTCCTCAGTCGGGGACCCAACCCGCCACTGAGGAATAAATCGGGTTATTCCCCACCTATAGAGGAAGGGGTCTTAAGAGGAGTTTGATGAATTTGGATGTATGTTCTATTACTGGGGGTGCGAGATGAGTAAAATTAAGATTACCGATACCAGCCTGCGAGATGCTCATCAGAGTCTCTGGGCAACCAGAATGACAACTGATGACATGCTTCCGGTTTTAGATAAGCTGGATGATATAGGTTATCATTCGTTGGAAGTATGGGGTGGAGCTACCTTTGACGTTTGTATCCGCTATCTCATGGAAGACCCATGGGAAAGGCTCAAGTTCATTCGGCAGCGAATTCGTAAAACCAAACTGCAGATGTTGCTGAGGGGTCAATCATTAGTGGGCTATGCTCATTATCCGGATGATGTGGTAGAGAAGTTTGTTGAGAAAGCTGCTGAAAATGGGATTGATATATTCAGGGTATTCGATGCCTTAAATGACATCCGCAATCTCGAAACCTGTATGCGGGCCGCTAAAAAAACTGGTCAACACGTACAGGCGTGTCTAGTATATACCACCAGTCCGGTACATACTTTGGAGCATTTTGTGCAAACTGCCCTTGATCTCAAAGGTATGGGAGCGGACTCGATTTGCATAAAGGATATGGCTGGTTTATTATCACCCTATGTTTCGTATGAATTAGTAAAATTATTAAAGGGAAAGGTGGAGCTTCCCATCCAGCTTCATACCCACTACATTGGGGGATTAGCGGTTGTGTCGTGTATTAAGGCGGCGGAAGCCGGGGTTGATATCATTGATACGGCCAGCGTTCCCATGGCGTTTGGATCTTCTCAGCCACCGGTGGAGACTATTGTAAGAGCCCTGCAGGGATCAGAATGGGACACCGGCTTAAATATGCATGATTTGTTTGAGATAGCCACCCATTTTGAACAGATTCGCACCCATAAAGGCTTCGAAAGAGGCGTCACCAAAATATCTGATATGAAGGTTTTCGAGCATCAAGTTCCGGGAGGTATGATTTCCAATTTTGTGGCCCAGTTAGAAGAACAAAAAGCTTCTAATCGTTTGGATGAAGTACTGGAGGAGATACCTAGAGTTAGAAAAGATCTGGGTTATCCGCCTCTGGTTACCCCTACCAGTCAGATTATCGGGACGCAAGCCGTCTTGAATGTTTTGCTGGGTGAGCGCTATAAATTATGCCCAGGAGAAGTGAAGGACTACGTACGGGGACTATATGGCAAACCTCCGGCACCCATTGATAAAGATATAAGTGCCAAGATAATTGGGGACAATGAAATTATTACGGTACGTCCCGCAGATTTACTCAAACCGGGTTGGGAAAAGGGCCAGCGGGAAATGGTGGATATTTCTGATAAGGACGAAGATGTTCTTACCTATCTTCTATTTCCGCAGGTTGCTGCAAAATTCTTCGAATATAGAAGATTGCGGGCCAGTGAAGATATACCCCAGATCCTGACCGGGGATGAAGTTAGTCAAGATATAATAGATCCTCATGAAGGGGCTGCCCCACAACGGGCTCCCAAAAGCAAAAAGATGCGAATTATCAGGGGAGATGAAGAGATGAATTTGGAAGAAATACGCGAATTGATGATGATGCTGGAGCAAAGTACAATTTCCGAACTGGAGCTGCAGAGAGATGATTTCAGGATCAGCCTGCGGAAAGCCGCCCAACATAGTACTAATCCTGTATCTAACCACTCAGAGTCCACCGTGATCAGCCGACCTGCTGCAGAAATGAGCAATATTCCTCCTGTTGACGAAAATATTGTGAGTGTCAATGCTCCCATGGTAGGAACATTTTATGGCTCACCTTCGCCTGACGCGGAACCTTTTGTGAAGATCGGTGAACATATCAGCAAAGGTCAGACTCTCTGTATTGTGGAAGCCATGAAATTGATGAATGAGATCAAATCAGAATTCGATGGAACCGTTGTGCAAATAGCTGTAGGGAATGCTGAAGCTATTGAGTATGATCAAATGTTGTTTTTGATTAAAAAGGACTAGGGGTGGTTATTTGTTTGCCAAGGTCTTAATTGCCAACCGGGGCGAAATTGCCCTGCGGGTTATTAGAGCCTGCCAGGAGTTGAACATATCTACAGTGGCGGTTTACTCCATGGCAGATAAAGACAACTTGCATGTGCGGATGGCTGATGAAGCCATATGTATTGGTGGTGCACCTGCTAATCAAAGTTATCTGCACATTTCCAATATCCTGGCGGCAGCTTTGAATTCGGGAGCTGAAGCCATACATCCGGGCTATGGATTCCTGGCCGAAAATGCCTATTTTGCTGAGTTGTGTGAAGCCAACAAATTGAAATTTATTGGCCCCACATCCAGGGTTATTGATTTATTGGGTGATAAGGTAAAGGCTAAAGAGCTAGTTAAAAGTGTCGGTGTGACTGTAGTTCCAGGCAGCGAAGGGGCGGCGGGGACGTTTGAAGATACCGTCCAGCTGGCGGAAACTATAGGCTACCCAGTAATTATTAAAGCCTCGGCGGGCGGGGGAGGACGCGGGATGCGCCTAGCCCATAGCAAATCAGCCCTCAAAGAAGCCTTGGGTATGGCCCGGATGGAAGCCGGGGCAGCCTTTGGCAATGACGAAGTTTATATTGAAAAGTATATTGAGGAACCTCGCCATATTGAAATACAGATTTTGGGCGATGAACACGGCAACATAATCCATCTGGGGGAAAGAGATTGTTCCCTGCAGAGACGTCATCAAAAGCTTCTGGAGGAATCACCTTCGGCATTTGTTGATCCAGAATTAAGAGCCCAGATGGGAGCAGTAGCAGTTAAAGCCGCCGGGGCAGCGAACTACTCAAGTGCAGGGACGGTAGAGTTCCTGGTTGATAAAAACAAGAATTTCTATTTTATCGAGATGAATACACGAATTCAGGTGGAACATCCGGTTACCGAAATGGTCACCGGGATAGACATTATTAAAGAGCAAATACGGATTGCAGCGGGAGAGAAACTTAAATACGTACAGGATGATATCAAAATAAATGGGTGGGCGATGGAATGCAGGATTAATGCGGAAGATCCTGAAAATGATTTTCGCCCTTCACCCGGGCTGGTTACCCAGTATCTGCCCCCTGGAGGACCGGGAATACGCGTGGACTCCTGCGTCTATACCGGCTACAACATACCCCCCTATTATGACTCTATGGTAGCCAAAGTGATTGTGTGGGGACGGGATCGGGAAGAAGCGATTGCCAGAATGAAGAGAGCTTTGCACGAATTCACAGTTACCAATGTTGCTACTACCATACCTTTTCACTTGAAAGTATTGGATAATGCTTTTTTCCAAAAAGGGGAGGTTTATACAAACTTTATTCAGAGACGTATGAACAATATTTAGTCAAAACGGTTCCGGCGAAATAGAAAGATTTGATAAAAGATATTATGGTCTGGTAAAATAACAGCATAATAATTGCGGAGGTGGAAAAAATGGAAAATAATAAACCGGAAATCCCCAATGATTTAGGTGTAATTCGCATCGCGGATGAGGTCGTTTCTACGGTTGCAGGTCTGGCCGCAGTGGAGGTCGAAGGCGTCGCTTCTATGAGCGGTGGGTGGGGTACCGACCTGGTAGAGAAATTGGGTAAAAGAAATCTGGGCAAAGGCATAAAAGTAGAAGCTACTGGAGAACAAACCGTTATTGATATATTTATTGTTATTGAATTTGGTTATGCTATACCCAAGGTAGCTGAGAATGTGCAGAAAGAAGTTAAGTTAGCGGTTGAATCCATGACGGGGTTAACCGTATCTGCCGTAAATGTGCATGTAGTATCAGTTATGACCAAAAAAGCCTCAGGTGAGGAAGCTGAAGGGACGTCCGACATTTTGGCCGATTAGTTTATGCAGAGAGTATGGTGATAACCCACTGTATCAGTAGACCGAGCAAAATAGTTCAAGAGCAAGGCATTAATGGAAGCCCGTGATTGAGGCGTACATATGGTACGTCGATTGAACGGGTTTTCGTTAATAACGCCGCTATTGGACTTTTTTGACGGCCTGAGGGGGTTATCTGTATTATTTAATACTGGAAAGGAGAGGTAAAGATGCCATTAATGGGTCGTTTGGTTATATTTATCTACAACCTCTTAATTCTGGCAATTGCCGGGGCTGTAATTGCGATATCCGTAGGGTGGTCATACCCCCTGACCTACTTGAATGCGATCATCCTAACTCCGGCGAACAACCTTATAATGGGCGCGATTGGTATTGCGGTAGCTATTATTGCCTTTATCATGCTGGTGTGGGGACTAAAGACTTCACCCGGCATTTCTGCAATTGTGGTAGAAAATGGTGTTGCCGGCGAGGTATCCATAAGTATTGACGCCGCCAAGGCCATTATCATGAGGGCTGTCCGTCAGGTTGAAGGAGTAAAGGAATTGAGACCGACCGTGATCTCCACTCCAACTGGAATTACCGTAAAGCTTCATACCATGTTTAATCCCGATCATAATGTCCCTGAAACTGCTCAATTACTCCAGTGTGTAGTAAGAGAGAATTTGGAGAAAACGGGAGGTCTCCAAGTTGCTGAGATCAAGGTGTTGGTTGATGAATTTAACGCAAACAGCAGCAAATAAGGAGGCAATATGTTAGATAAAATATTAGTTTATATATTAACCGAACACCGTGGGAAAACTATTGGTGTTACGCTGGGATTATTAGCCAGCATCCTGTTTATAAATTTTGGTTTCTGGCGGACCATTTTTGTGGTGTTCTGCATATTGGCCGGTTACCAAATCGGTAAACAACTTGATGAAAATACCGATTTGGAGTTTTGGATGAACAATCTGTTTAAACCAAAAAAATAGTTAGATTAAGGAAGGGAGATCAATTTGAGCAGACGCAAAGCGCGGGAACTTGCTTTTAAAGTCATGTTTCAAGTAGACCAGGTCAACGCCGAACCCCGCCAAGCATTCAACTATCTTCTGGAGGAAACACCGTTATCGGGTAAGGACAAAGAATTCGCCTGGACTTTAATAGAAGGCATAATTGAAAAAATGAACGATATAGATGCCATTATTGCTAGTTTCTCCAAAGATTGGACGGTGCAAAGAATGTCATCCGTGGACCGTAACCTATTACGTCTAGCCAGCTATGAGATACTCTATCATAATACCGCTCAATCAGTGGTAGCGATTGATGAGGCCTTGGAAATATCTAAGCGCTACAGTGAACCAGCCTCAGTTGGCTTTATTAATGCCATATTGGATAGGATTCGAGAAGATAAAACATAAAAGCGACCAATCATAAATGATGGTACTTCAAGAAAAAACCATCCTTTTTTTATTTACAGTATAAACTCAGGGGCTATTGGTCAAATAAAATATGTGAGGTACAAGCATGAAAATAATTAGTGGTAAGGCGATAGCAGATGAAATAAAAGCCAATTTAAGAGAAGCTAATACCAGCCAAGGAGTATCGCCGGGTCTGGTGGTAATAGACATAGGTGAAAACAAGGAGAATGCTCTATACATAGGTTTGAAAAAAAACGCCGTAGAAGCTATTGGCGGGCGTATTCGGATAATCAATCTAGCTGCCGATGCGAGCCGGGAAGAAGTCCTGACCATAATTCAGGCCGCTAATCGTGATCTGGCTGTGGATGGTATATTACTGCAGTTGCCCCTGCCTGAAACGTTGGAACCCTACCGCCAAGATTTTCTGGAGGCCATCTCACCGCAGAAGGATGTGGATGGGTTTAACCCTCATAACCGTGGTCTTTTAATGGGGGCTGAACCTTATTTTATTAGTTGCGCGGCTCTGGCGTGTATGGATATAAGCCAGAGCTATATGAAGCCCATATCCGGGAAAAAGGTTCTGCTGGTAGGGGATTCTTTCGATGTTATACAACCCCTGGCGCTTATGTTCATAAAAGAATCCTGCCAGGTTACGGTCATTCCTGAATACCACCCATCCTGTATGGAAGATATGGATATTGCAATTATCGAAAACGGTGCTCCCCTGGTAGTAAACCAGGAGGGGGTAAAAGAGGGCGCACTGCTGATCGATGCCGGCTTTCACTGGCATCAGGATCGGGTATGCGGGAATATAGATAAGGATGCGGTTGCAGGGTTAGATGGATATCTCTTGCCAGTTCCAGGCGGAATGGGACCCCTGCTAATCGCTTCTTTAATGGAGAATCTCAGCCGCGCTGCCCGCAAGGTATAGAAGGGATCGGAACTGTGCAAGATTACATTACAGTGGGTATGTTAAATTCATATATTACCCGTCTGCTCGATCACGATGCTAGGCTGCAGGATTTTTGGCTGAAAGGGGAAATATCGGGTTTTCGTTTATACCAGCAATCCGGGCATATATACTTTACCCTTAAAGATGAGGAAGCATCGGTAAGTTGTGTAATGTTCAAAAGTAAGGGTCAGCATCTTACATTTAAACCTGAAGACGGTATGGAAGTTTTGCTGCGCGGTTACGTCTCAGTTTTTGCCCGACAAGGCAAATATCAGGTTTATGTAGAAGAAATGCAGCCTTACGGAACCGGCGGACTTTTTCTGTATCTGGAGAAATTAAAGGCACGTCTGGCGGCTGAAGGGTATTTTGCCTTGGAGAAGAAGAAAAAGATACCCCGAATTGTTAACCGGGTGGGCGTAGTTACCTCACAGGATGGTGCGGCCCTGCAGGATATCCTGAGGGTGATTAAACAGCGTCATCCTGGCGTAGAAGTGATTCTAGCCCATAGTTCCGTGCAGGGGAATGAAGCACCTCGGGAGTTGGCCCAGGGAGTTCAAATCCTGAATGAATATGGAGACGTGGATGTCATCATTGTGGGCCGCGGGGGAGGATCACTGGAAGATTTGATGGCTTTTAACAGCGAGGAACTGGTTTATGCCATTTACCATTCCTGCATCCCGATTATTTCCGGAGTAGGGCATGAAGTTGATTTTACCTTCAGCGATCTTACGGCTGACCTTAGAGCAGCTACACCTACCCAGGCTGCTCAATTGGCGGTACCCGATTTCAGTCTCCTGCAAAAGGACCTGACCAGCTTGAGTAAGAGAATGGTGCGCTTTATGCAGCGAACCCTCTCCAATCGGGAAGAAAGGCTGGATAGAAGCATGATGACGAAGGTGTGGAGGGAACCGGGAATACTTTTACAGAGGCAACAGGATATCCTGGCGGAAACGGGCAACAGATTAAAAAGAGCCATGGAAGGGAAAATACAAGATAAAACCCATCATCTGGCTCTGGCTGCCGCAGGAATCGATAATTTGAGCCCATTGAAGGTAATGACCAGAGGTTATGCAATTCTAACTAAAGATGAACGGGTAATAAAAGATGTCAGTGCTATTGAGATTGGAGATGTGCTGCAAGCAGATCTGGCTAATGGCCGACTGCAGGTAGTCATCAAGGGCAAGGAGAAGATGAAAAATGGAAAATATCAATTTTGATACCGCCTTAGAAAGACTGGAGGATATAGTTGAACAGTTGGAATCCGGACAACTGGCGCTGGAAGCTAGTCTGGCTCTTTTTGAGGAAGGAGTAAAATTGTCACTATATTGCCAAAAGGAACTGAAAAAAACCGATGGCAGGGTTCAAAGGCTGTTTAAGAAATTAAATGGTGAATTGGAACTGATTGAGTTAGATGTATAGAGAAATTTAGGGAAAGGAACGAACCCATGAGTTTTAACCTTGATGTTTTCGTAAGCGAATTACAGCGACGCAAAGAGTACATAGACAACTATCTCGGTAACTATTTAGAGGGACTCCCGGCCAACCCGCCCCCCATTCATCAAGCCATGCATTATGCGGTTATGAATGGGGGAAAAAGGCTGCGGCCTATACTGGTTTTGGAGGGGACTGCCATAGCTGGCGGGAAAGCTGAGGATGTGATGCCTACGGCCTGCGCTATAGAAATGATCCACTCCTACTCCTTGGTGCATGATGACCTCCCGGCTATGGATGACGATGATTTCCGGCGCGGTAAACCTACCTGCCACCGGGTATTTGGGGAGGCTAATGCCATCCTTACCGGTGATGCCCTATTAACTGCCGCCTTTGAAATGATGGCCAATAATGCTGAGATTGATGGTGTTGAATTAAGAGATGTAATTCGAGTTATTCGCGAGGTTGCTCAAGCAGCCGGCAGTCAGGGTATGATAGGCGGACAGGTGATGGATTTGGCGGGCGAAGATCAGGGGGAACCTTTTGATCTGAGTGTCCTGCATGGATTGAAAACGGGTGAATTGTTTAAGGCATCACTGCGAATAGGAGCCATTCTATGTCGGCTCAGCGATGACGGGTTAGAGGCCCTAACCAAGTATGCATGCCACTTTGGCCTGGCCTTTCAGATCACCGATGATATACTGGATGTTTGTGGTGATCAATCCTTGATCGGAAAACCGGTGGGCAGTGATGCCAAGAATGTCCGCACTACTTATACCAGTCTCTACGGACTGGAGGGAGCTAGAACCAAGGCGCACCAAAGTGTGGAAGCCTGCTTGGACAGCTTGAGTTTATTTGCTGCAGAAGCGGATTTTTTGCGTGATCTGGCCAGATTTACCCTGTGCAGAACGTCCTAGAGAAACAAAGGGGACGGAACCATCCCCTGTTAAGTCTCCCCCTTGCATCTATTAATCTTTGGCAATCAGCACCAGGCATTTTACGTGTTGAAGTATATAATTGGAAACGCTGCCCATAAAGAATCTATTTACACCGGTCCGATTATGAGACCCAACCACAACTAGATCCATGCCTTTATCTTCCGCAAATTGGCTTATCACTCTGCCGGGACTGCCATCCAGGATTTCCGTAAATACTGGGATGTTAGCCTCGCGAACCTTAGCCGCAGCCTCGGCCAGTACTTTCCCCAGATAGGTATGACTGTTTTCCTGCAGATAGTTAATGACGGCGGTGTTATCTGGATACATACCATCGATGGACATCGTACCCTGATAGACTATGGGCAGGGCATACGCCGCAACCAGGTAAATCTCTGCCTTCGCATTGACGGCGATTTCGATGGCCGCATCCAGAGCCTTTTTCGCTTGGCTGCCGTCATCGTAGGCTACCATTATCTTCTTTATCATAATAACACCCCACTTCAAATTATTTATCAGCTTTTGTGATGTAGTAGTATATACCATTAGTTTAGACATAATTGCTTCGACTGTAAAGAATGACCTGAGAGTAAGGGACAGGGGATGGGACAGGGGGATGGGTCCAGTGTCCCACAGTATATATTTGGGGTGGGACACTGGACAGTCCCCCTGTCCCATCCTGGCCCCGTTCCCCAATGACTCGACATTAGGTGAAATTTCTGTATTTAGCTTGTATTTATTGTGGTTGATAAATTGATACTACATATAGTCCGTTTTACTGAAAGGAGAGGCCAAATGAAGAAAAGTGATAATGATAGATTTTATCCGAATGTTACTGATATACCCGCCCTATTCAGGCTAGTAGAACATAGAGATGAAGCTCAATATTTGATAAATGGAGAAATACTAAATTGTGACCACAACACGGAAATATATTCCCCGATATGCTATAAAGAGAATAACGCTACCCAAAGATATCGAGTCGGGCGTTCTCCCATGGTGGGTGAAGAGGAAGCCAATCGGGCTTTAGCCTCTGCCGAGAAGGCTTATGCCTCAGGCATGGGGGAGTGGCCGCAAATGGCGGTTGATGAACGCATAAAGCATGTAGAGGAATTTGCCCGTCTTATATCTGATACAGGCCCGGAGTTGGCTCGCCTGGAAATGTGGGAAATAGCCAAGAGTTATAACAGCTGTCAGGATGAATTTAAGCGCACAGTTGAGTATATTTATGATACTATTGATCGTTTGCGTGAATTAGATGATGCCTCGACTTCCATAAAGAAAATAGAGGGTTTCATTGCTCAGATTCGACGCTGTCCCCTGGGGATAATCCTTATCATGGGACCATATAACTATCCCTTGAATGAAACCTTTGCTATGCTCCTGCCCGCTTTAATCATGGGAAATACGGCCGTGGTTAAACTGCCCAAATACGGATGTCTATGCCAGGAAACCTTGTTTGATGCCTTTGCAGCTGCATTTCCACCTGGAGTAATCAATATTATTAATGGTGACGGACCGACTATAATCACACCCATTCTAAAGACCGGTACCATTGCGGCGCTGGGCTTCATCGGTTCAACTGCCGTAGCTAGGAAATTGGTGGCTGAGCATCCATACAATAATCGTCTGAGAACGATCCTAGGCCTGGAGGCCAAAAATCCGGCCTTCATATTCCCGGATTGTGATCTCAAACTAGCGGTGAAGGAATGTATAAATGGAGCCCTGGAGTTCAACGGGCAGCGTTGTACTGCCATCAAACATATTTGGGCTCATCGAGATATAGTTGACAGATTCCTGGGTGAATTGAACCTGGAAATTGACAAGGTAAAATGTGGTATGCCTTGGGAAGAGGGAGTAATGATTACTCCTCTAGCGGAAGACAATAAATGTGAGCAACTGTCAAGCTGGATTGATGATGCATTAGGTAAAGGGGCACATATAGTAAATACGAATGGAGGAAAATCGGCCGGCAACCTGTTTTTCCCAACGGTTCTGTATCCGGCTGGCAGTGATATGGAGATCTATAACATAGAGCAATTTGGGCCGGTAATTCCGGTCAGCTCATTTTCAACCTTGGACGAAATCCTGAATTATATGTCTAAGAGTCCGGTTGGTCAGCAAGCCAGTATCTTCACTAATTCTCCCCAGTATGCTGCCCCTTTGATAGATATATTAGTTAATCAGGTCTCGCGCATTAATCTAAATGCTCAATGCCGGCGCGGACCTGACGAATTCCCGTTTACAGGGCGTAAGGATTCGGCCGAAGGCACCCTCTCCGTACCCGATGCCCTAAGGGCTTTTTCCATTCGGGCTCTAACGGTTGCCAATGAACAAGGTCGGGAGTTATTTTTGCAGACCATTCAAAGCAATAAATCGAAATTTCTTCGGATATAATATTCGGGTGCCAGGCATCCTTATAATTTATACTCACCCCAGTGACCTTCGTTCACAAGGTCCGAGGGAATGAAACCACCGTGGGGCGGAGAGAACTTGTAGCGCTTTTTAAATTGAGACCGGTTTTCTAAAATATAGGTGAGCCATTTAATCAGATGGTCGACCTCCTCCCGGGTATTATACGGAGCCAAGCTTATCCGCACCATACCAGGGATTTGGTCAAAACGATTCTGCTCGTATAAATCTCCCTGTTTGGGATCAGCTTTGATTTCCAAGAGATGGCGCACATAATTCTGGGCACAGAAACATCCGGTTCGCAAACCAATCCCGGCTTCAAAACACAGGATGGCACCCACCAGGGCATGGGGTAGATCAGCTAAGTTGAAACTGATAACCCCTACGCGGGGCTGCTTGCCATATACTTTCACGTCTTTGAGAGATTTAAGTCTTTGCAAGGTATAATCAGTTAGTGCCGATTCATATTGGGCTAGTTCATCCATGCCCAGGCTGCCCAAATATTTTAGGGTTCGTGCCAGCGCAAATGCCCCTACAACGTTGGGTGAACCTGCTTCTTCCTTATCAGGCAGATCCGCCCACATTATCTGGTTACCCATCACTAATTTAACGGTTCCGCCGCCCTGATACTCGGGGGAGCCCTTCTTAAATGTTTCGCGGGGACCTATTAACACCCCAGCCCCAAAGGGAGAATAAATTTTATGGCCTGAAAAAGCCAGGAAATCAATGTGTTCTGCACTGGAATGAGCTTGCATGTTAAAGCGTTGATGGGGTATTAATTGGGCTCCATCAACAAGAATCTGACAATTATATGAATGGGCAATTTGGGCGAGCTGATGCACATCGTTAATATGGCCGGTAACGTTGGAAGCACCACAAACGGCCAGTAATTTTATACGGGGATGATACCTTTTGAAGAGGCTTTCTAGATTGTTAGGATCGAGCCGGCCCTGGGCGTCTACCGGAAGATGTCTAACCTGGGCCCGGGCTCGCCAGGGCAGTTCGTTGGAGTGGTGCTCCATGCCGGTTATCAAAACTATATCCTGAGGGTATAGTTGCAAGCGATAGGATAGTTTGTTTATCGCCTCGGTAGTGTTTTTGACTAAAATGACGACATCCTTGGCAAGGTCCGCACCTACAAATTTACCGATAATCTCATGACAATCATCATATAGCTGTGAACTTAACAAGGATTTGTAGCCGGTACCTCGGTGGACGCCAGAATACCAGTCCAGGTAATTTTCCATTTCCTGCATTACTGGAACCAGAGGAGGGGTACTGGCGGCATTATCAAAATAGGTATAATTCCTTTTTCTATTTCCCAGTACGGGGACCTTTTTGCCAATGCCTTTAACATCCTGACGCAATTTAGCCGCTGCCGATTTAGGTTTAAACATAGCGCACTCTTTTCATACATAGTTTTATTTATACTATGTACACTAAGTGGCTAAGGTTACTCCCCGTTTAGAAATCTGCCCACTTGGTTAGATAAACAGTTGTATATTGGCTTCCACTGCATCCTGCAAATAAGCTTGAACATCAATGACCTCAATGCCCTCCAATAATTCTTCCGCCTTTAAGCCCATTATTTCAAGAGATAATTTGCAGGCACAGAAACGTACTCCCTTTTTGCGTGCTCCCTGCAAAAAGTCGTGGAGGTGGGGAGTCTGGTTTTCATCCATCATGGTTAAAAGCATACTTTTACCCACTCCCGCCAGATTCATTTTAGAAAGCGGGAGTTTCTCGGCATCGGCGGGTGTAATTGAGGTAAACATTTTTTCATACATGTTTTTATCTTCCAGAGAAAGTTTATCCTTATCTCTAATCACAAATAATCCCCAGAAGGCACAGAACACCGTTACTGTCATACCCATATCCATAGCTCCATTGGCTAAAATTAGTGCTGCTAAACATTTATCATAATCTCCGCTAAAAAGAAGAATATTAAAATGGCTTTTAGTTTGTTCGGGCATTTGCAGGCTCCTTTCGAATTTGATCAAGGTTAACAATTATTAGAATTTCCATGAAAAATGATTACTATGCAAAAGCCTTCCTTTTCCTCCTTAACGCATACATATTTAACTTTAAGAGGGAAACAATATTTCAAAGCCCATAAAAGGAGGTTAATGTGGTGAAGGAGACTTTTTATCAGGAAATGCAGCGCAAAGGGTATTCGCGGCGTGATTTTCTCAGGATGTGTGGAATTCTGACTGCAGTCCTGGGATTGGAGACATCGTATATCTCCAGGATTGCCAATGCCTTAGAGACCAAACCCCGTTTACCAGTAATTTATTTGAGTCTACAGGAATGCACGTGCTGTGCGGAATCCTTTATTAGGACGGCCCACCCTCTATTATCAGAATTGCTTTTCAATATGATTTCCCTTGACTATATGGAGACTTTACAGGCTGCTTCGGGATTCCAGGCAGAGGAAGCCAAAATGAAAACCATGCAGGATTTCAAAGGGCACTATGTGGTAGTTGTGGAAGGAAGCATACCCTTAAACGATGACGGCATTTATTGTACCATAGGGGGTCGGTCAGCCAAAGACATCTTATTGGAAGCGGCCAAAGATTCAGTGGCGGTAATTGCCTATGGCTCCTGCGCAACCAACACCTGCGTGCAGGGGGCTTACCCCAATCCTACCGGAGCCGTACCTGTTAGACACATTGTTGCCAATGTACCAGTTATTGATGTGCCGGGCTGCCCGCCTATAGCGGAGGTTATTGCCGGGGTTATTGCTCATTATCTAACCTTTGACCGCCTTCCGGAACTAACCAACCTGGGACGACCCAAGGCTTTTTACAATCATCGCATTCATGATAATTGCAACCGCCGGGCTTTCTTTGATGCCGGTATGTTTGTGGAAAACTTCGATGATGATGGAGCCAAACAGGGCTGGTGTTTGTACAAGGTAGGGTGTAAAGGTCCGACCACTTATAATGCCTGTGCTATTACCCAATGGAATAACGGGGTCAGCTATCCGATTAAATCCGGCCATCCCTGTATAGGCTGTTCGGAACCAGGATTCTATGACAATTTCCCCATGTATGATCATCTGGCTCATATTCCAGCCACGGCTCTGCCTTTTGAACCGGATAAGATTGGTAAGTGGATTACCGGGGTGACAGTAGCCGGGGTAGCAGCCCATGGGGCGGCCACGGGCATAATAAAGAGGATGGACAAACAACCAAGAAAAGATGAGGAGGCGGGGAAATAAGCCATGGCAGCACAAAGAATAGTAGTTGATCCGATTACCAGAATAGAAGGTCACTTACGTATAGAAGCGGATTTTGATAATGGCAAAATTGTTAATGCCTTTAGTTCCGGAACCACCTTTCGAGGATTGGAAAAAATTATGGAAGGGCGAGATCCCCGTGATGCTTGGGCTTTTGTCCAACGAATCTGCGGGGTTTGTACCCATATTCATGCCATTGCGGCTGTGCAAGCAGTGGAAGACGCCTTGGGTATTACCATCCCGAAAAATGCGGACCTGATTCGCAAGATTATGACTGCGACCCAGTTCGTACAGGATCATGTCATTCACTTCTATCATTTGCATGCCCTGGATTGGGTGGATGTGGTATCGGCATTGAAGGCCGACCCGAAAGCCACTTCAACGTTGGCCCAATCTATATCTAATTACCCGAAGTCCTCAGTCGGCTATTTTACTGATATGCAGAATACCCTAAAAGGCTTTGTGGGCAGCGGCCAGTTGGGTATATTCGCCAATGGTTACTGGGGGCATCCAGCCTATAAATTACCGCCGGAAGCCAACCTGATGGCGGTATCTCACTATCTGGAAGCATTGGAATGGCAAAAGGATATTGCCCGCATACATACCATATTCGGCGGCAAAAATCCCCATCCCAATTATCTGGTAGGCGGCATGGCCTGTGCCATCAATATAGACAATGACAATACTATCAATATGGAAAGATTAGATCTGGTGGCGCGGGAGATAAATAAAGCCATCGATTTTGTTAACCAGGTGTATATCCCGGATCTGTTTGCTATAGGCTCGTTCTACAAAGATTGGACTTTTGGCGGGGGGGTAAGTAATTACATGTCTTATGGCAGTCTGGCTGACGATGCAACTAGAAATACTAAAGATGCGGTTTTCCCAGGTGGGGTGATATTAGACCGCAACCTCAGCCAGGTAATGGATGTGGATCCCCGTGATCCCGCCCAAATTAAAGAGGTAATTGATCACTCCTGGTACGATTACACCGGTGACAAAGGGGGACGCCATCCCTGGGACGGCGAGACCATGGTTAAATACACCGGCCCCAAACCTCCTTATGAACAACTGGATACCACCGGCAAATACAGTTGGATAAAAACCCCGCAATGGAATGGCAAGAATATGGAGGTCGGACCGCTGGCCCGAATGCTGGTCGGCTATGCCCGCGGCAATGATCTAATCAAAGCCAGTGTTGATGGAGCCCTGCAGAAGCTGGGCGTTGGCAAAGAGGCCCTGTTCTCAGCGATAGGCAGAACCGTGGCCAGGGGCTTGGAAACCAAAATCATGGTGGACTATCTCAAGACAACTTTTGATGCCTTAGTGGCCAACATTAAGGCCGGGGACAGCAAGGTTTTCGAACAGAGTAAATGGGATCCTTCCACCTGGCCCAAGTCATGCAAGGGCGTAGGATTTACTGAGGCGCCCCGGGGATCATTGGCTCACTATGTGAAGATCGATAACGGCAAAGTAAGTCTATACCAGGCGGTGGTGCCGACAACCTGGAATGCTGCCCCTGAAGATGCTCAAGGTCAAAAGGGTCCGTATGAGGCAGCCTTAATTGGCACCCCGATGGCTGATCCCAATAAACCACTGGAAATTCAGAGGATCATTCATTCCTTTGATCCTTGTATTGCCTGTGCGGCCCATATAATTGATGTAAATACCGAGGAACCCTTGAACGACAACCACTTCTTCTATTAAAGGGGGTTTTATAAATGCTCAAAAAGTCTGTTTATGTTTGGGAGTCTCCGATAAGGATATATCACTGGGTCAATGTAGTTTTAATTACGGTCTTGGTGGCGACCGGTCTCTTCATCGGTAAACCAATCTTTACTCACTCCGGGGAGGCCTATAGCGTCTTTGTTTTGGGCAAAGTCAGGCTCTGGCACAGTATGGCCGCTTGGTTGTTTATCGCCAATTTTATATATCGCCTTTACTGGGCTTTCGCCGGGAACGAACATGCCAAGTTCAAACCCTGGAGAAAAGGTTTTGTAAGCGACGGGATCGATTCTGTGAAGTATTACCTTTTTCTGACCAAAGAGCACAGCCTCCATTTGGGTCACAATGTAGTGGCCCAATTAGCCTATTTCTTTGTAATGTGGATTGGTTCGCTGTTTATGATACTAAGTGGACTTGCCTTGCAAGGAGAGATATTTCCCGGTGGTTTACAACAAAGGATTGCAGGTTGGATGATTCCCCTGTTTGGCGGAGGATCTTATGCGCTGCGGAGCTGGCATCATCTGACTACCTGGGTGTTTATAGCTTTTGTAGTGGTACATCTTTACCTGGTAATTCGCCAGGATATCCTCGATGATGATGCCACCGTTTCCTCCATCATTAACGGACATAAATTTGCCATGGTAGATGGAGAGGAAAGCCATGAAAAACATTAAAAACTCACAGCCAGTCGTCATGGGACTCGGTAACCCTTTGTTTCAGGATGAAGGACTGGGCATTCATGTGATAAATCAGCTTATGGCCAGTGATTTAGGTGACAGGGCAGAACTGATAGACGGAGGAACTGATGGTCTTTCCCTGTTAGGCACGGTCGAAGCAGCCCGGCATCTATTGGTTATTGATGCCATTGACGGAGGCTTTCGACCTGCCACAATAAAAAAACTTCAGGATCACGAAATAGGCCTTTTTGCCCGCGCCAAGCTTTCTGTCCACCAGTTGGGTTTTCAAGAGGTTCTGGCCCTTGCCAGGCTACGGGGGAGGTATCCCGAGCAAATTGTACTGATAGGGGTTCAGCCCCAATCAATGGAATGGGGTACCAGTCTTAGTTCAGAAGTAGGCAGGGCGGTACCCCAGGTTGTCGACATGGTATATAAGCAAATTGAATATTGGGCTGATATTGCCCGCAATGTAGTATAAATAGCTGAAGCGGGGATTACTTCCCCGCTTCTTTTGTAGTTATCCTCGAAAAATTATCACTGGGCAGCCTGCTTTATGGAGAACCTTACTGCTGACACTGCCCAGAATTAGCTCTCTAATAACTGATATTCCCCGACTGCCCATGACTATCAAATCAAAATTCTGCTCCTGGGCAATCTGGACAATCCTTTCTCCTGGATCATCAAATAATTCGACTATAGTATCAATGGGTAAAGCTGCCTGTTCGAAAATTGCTTTTCCCTGAACCAAAATTTGGTTACCTTGACGCATCAATTTTACCTTAACTGATTCCTCATCAACCCGCTTGGTATTTATAATCGAGTAATCAGCTAATTCTTTTGCGATACTAGCAATATGAACTAATGACACTGCCTTGCCAATACCGCCGCTAAGTAAGTCTCTGGCGAGTTCGATTGCCGCTAACGCTCCTTTAGAACCGTCGGTTGGAACCAGGATTTTGTTATACAATGCTGCCAGTCCTTTCATTACCGATTTTGTTATTATTATATCCTAATAAATAGATCAGCTTCCAGGTTAATCTAGGTCGAAAAGATGCAATTGCATGTAATGATAGATTGGTTATGAAAAAAGGCCGATGTTGATTCAGAAAGTGAAGCTATACGAAGAGATTAGATGTAAATGAATGAATAAATAGTGAAAACTCGGCATATTCTCCGGTAGAACCTAACATAGGTCAAACAGCATAAATATAAAGGTTTAATGTTTTCTAGCTGAAGGACTATACTTAATCATAAGGCATAGATTGTACATTATTTCACATTAAATATGTTTTAATATCAAGTTATAGTCAATATACACCGAATATTTGATAGAGTTATTTGCGAAATCATGTGAATATCCTCACAAGCGGATGATTTAAACGTAAACGCAAACTCTATACTCATAGGAGGTGAAAAGACATGAAAAATGAATGTAATATGCTCAGCAATTGGAGCGATTCTTATCTAAATACCCTGGAAACCCTTTATGGGCCATTTAACCTGCATCTCACCCGGTCGATTGCAGATTTGAGCGAGGAATGGAAAGACTGTTTTCGGACGGATGGCCAATTACAGATAGAATTGCAGCGAAACCAACCTCTTAAGGAGTGGAGCGCATTCTATCTGGATAGCTTGGAAACCCTGTATAAGAGATTTAACCTGTATCCCAATTTGACGACTCAGGAGCTGTGCGATATATGGCAGGAATGTTTCATGTCCGGTAGTAATAACCAGACGGTAACTTCTCTATAGTCCTATAACACAGCATGATATGACTGTTCAGGGAATTATTGCTTATTTACGATCAATATTTGGCCCATTAATCAAAGTGTTATTACGAACTCCCAACCTATAATATGTACCCTTTGCCCCGGTTGATTTTAACCGGGGACTTTTTTTATAAACTTGGTCTTTTCTATGGAGTAAATTGATGATTGGCAGATCTGGAAGTCAGCTTCTTATGATTTGCGGAGCACAAGCTTGCGTATTTAGTCGAATGGAAGCGAAGTATGTAGTAATTGCAAGGTTTAGGAATAAAAATGGAGTATAACAATTATTATCCCCAAATGGTTAGGATTTTCATAGAATATGGAGTTTTTGTATTTATGAACACAGTATTAGAATGTAGGCAGATAAGTGGGCGTGTCAAATAATAAGAGAGGGGGAAGGAGTTTTTTTAAAAAGAACATTGTGAACGTGCTCACAATCACTAGAGAGATAGAGGCGTAAGGCCATCCTGAGGAGGACAAAAAATGAAAAATGTGCAAAAACAGACTATTGTGGAATTTAGCGATCGTTATCTGGACGTCCTAGAAACACTGTACGGAAATTTCAATTTGCACCCGGCTCTAAGCATTGAAGAGTTATGCGAAGAGTGGAATGATCAGTTTGTTACCAGTAAAGACATGGAATCAGAACAGCAAACCCATGATATTGTTGCTTGGCACGAGCCGTACGTAGTAGCATTGGAGTCTTTATATGGGCCTATGTTCCAGCATCCTGATCTAAGCATTGAGGAAATTAACTTGGATTGGATGAATTTATTTATGACAGACCATTACTCAACGGATATTAAGAAAGTTGCTTGACATTAATAGTTTCCTTTCATAATAATGCACCGCTTCATCCTCGGTCTAATACTGACCGGGGATCTTTTTTGCTAACAGGCGCATACGAGGGTTAGGATAAGAGAAATTTATCATTAGTTTTGGCATAGACTATATTCAAGGAATTTAGAGCTTAACCAACCTAATTCGGGATTTGGAGTTATTTATGCAAAAATGTTATAATGGCATCTAGAAACTTACTTACAAAAGGTTGCAGTATTCTAGTCAACCCTATTGATTTTGAGGACGGGCCTAAAAATCCATCAAGGGCACATCGATGAAGCTTCTGGTAGCGGCTTTCGACGCCCAGTCGGGGGTCGCTGCTGGGAGTTAAGGGTGCTGGGGCAATCCGCAATGGCATGCGGGCATGACCCCACATCCATGGAGGCTCAAGTTCATCAGCGATGATGAGCTTGAGAAAACCTGCATTCCGGATAAAGCTGGGTGTAGTGTAGCCTGCCTTGAGTGGCTACGGCGGATAAGCATCTGAGGATAATAATGCTTGGGCCAAAGTATTATTGTCTGCTTTGAAATTGTACGCTGCAAAAGAGGCTAGAAATTGATGTGGGTTGTTGAGGAAAACTCCTAGACTGTGTGCGCCATGGCATGGTTTATCAAGGATTAAAGTGTGTACTTAGTGGTAATCCAGCAACATGTTCGGTGACGACATGAGGCGGGCATAAAGGGAAACCGCCCATCTGGCAACAGAGGGGAGACCTGTAGGGAAAACCTGCTGGACCTATGTCACAACGTTTACTCGATAAACTACCTTTTGTTATTTATCAAACTCCTCTTATGAGGATTTTGATAAATAGGCTCGCGGCGCGATGCACACAAAACGCGAAAGGAAGGCGTTATAACGCCCGCGTTTTGGCGCACAATTCGCGCAAGCGCTCATTGGATTATTAAACTCCTCTTGTGAGGATTTTGATAAATAGGCTCGCGGCGCGATGCACACAAAACGCGAAGGGAAGGCGCTGTAGCGCTCGCGTTTTGGCGCACAATTCGCGCAAACGCTCATTGAAATAGAATATTGGGGATGGTATGGGGATTGTTGGGCTACATTAAAAAAAGTAATGTTATTTCCGGGTTAATCGTGGCTTTTTTCACTTTCTTTATTGCCCTAACGGTCAGCATAGGTACCGAAGCACTTGTTAAAGCGGTACAAAATGTATGGATAGCAATTTTTTTGCTGGTAATAATAATTGCTTTAGGTATATTTTTTGATATTATTGGAACCGCTGCCGCTGCTGTAACTTTGCCGCCTTTTAATGCCAAGGCGGCAAAAAAAGTATTTGGAGCCTATCAAGCGGTTAAAATTGCGAAAAACGCTAGTGCGGTGGCAAATTACTGCAATGATGTCATTGGAGATATAGCGGGTACGCTAAGCGGGGCCGTAGGTGCCGGGATAGTTATTAGTTTAGAAAAAACATTTGCATTGCCTGATATAGTTATAATTGGTGCAGTAATGACCAGTTTTATAGCTGCCCTCACCGTAGGCGGGAAGTCTTTGGGTAAAAACATAGCTATTGCCAGAGCTAACAATATAATTTTTCAGGTAGCAGTAGTACTTGGATGGTGGGAGAATCTGACCGGCCTGGAATTATTTAAGGACAGAAGGTGACCTCTTGGAAAAAGTATTAGAGGGGATTAACTTACCCCGTGATTTAAAGCAGCTTTCTATTGCCGAAATGAATGAATTAGCTGCTGAAATAAGGGGTGTTTTGATTGACAGTGTGGCTGCCTGTGGAGGACACCTGGCTGCCAATCTGGGTGTTGTTGAACTTACGATTGCCTTGCACTATGTTTTCGATGCTCCCCATGACAAAATTATTTGGGATGTAGGGCATCAAAGTTATACCCATAAAATTTTAACTGGCCGGAAGGAACGGATGCATAGTCTCAGGCAATTTGGAGGTATTAGTGGTTTTCCCAAATGTGAGGAATCGGATTACGATGCATTTAATACCGGACATAGCAGCACTTCTATATCGGCTGCCCTAGGAATGGCACTGTCCCGGGATATTCAAAAACAAAGATTCTCGGTAGTCGCTATTACCGGCGATGGAGCCATGACCGGCGGGATGACTTACGAAGCCCTGAATCACGCTGGTAACGAAGGCCGGGATATGATCGTTATCCTGAATGATAATGAAATGTCGATATCCAAAAATGTGGGGGCCATGTCAAGTTATTTAAACCGTCTCCGTACCGATCCGTCTTATACTCGCACGAAAGAAGAAGTCGAGAATGTATTAACCAAGATCCCTGGTATTGGACCGAATATCGCCCGGGCAGCGGGTCGTTTAAAGGATACCGTAAAATACTTGATGGTTCCCGGGATTTGGTTTGAAGAACTGGGCTTTACTTACATTGGGCCAATCAATGGCCACGATCTAACCGCCCTTATTTCTATGCTTAAAAATGCTCGTAAGATGAAAGGACCGGTCTTGATACATACGATTACGGAGAAAGGCCGCGGTTATGAACCGGCCCGTCAGAATCCGGATTTATTTCACGGGGTGGGGCCTTTTGATGTTAAAACCGGCCAACAGTTCAAGAAGGTTATTAAGACTTATACTGAGATATTTGGGAACACCATGCTAGACCTGGCTGCGCAGGATGAGCGAGTGGTTGCCATAACCGCAGCTATGACCAGTGGTACAGGATTAAGCGAATTTGCTCAGCGATTCCCAGAGCGATTTTTTGATGTAGGCATCTGTGAACAGCACGCAGTTACTATGGCGGCAGGTATGGCCAGAAGCGGACTCAAGCCTGTGGTGACCATCTATTCTACCTTCCTGCAGCGTGCTTATGATCAAATAGTACATGATGTCGCTCTGCAGAATCTACCGGTGGTTTTCGCTATTGATCGAGCTGGTTTGGTGGGGGAAGATGGCCCTACTCATCATGGCGTTTATGACTTATCCTATCTGCGGCATATACCTAACATGACCATTATGGCTCCGGCCAACGCGGGTGAATTTGTTGATATGCTGCATACTGCGCTTGCCTTAAATGCACCGGTAGCGGTAAGATACCCACGGGGAGCAGGAGAAGGGTTAAATATTAATAGAGAACCTCAAATTATTCCGTCGGGCACAGCCCAAGTTTTGAGCAAAGGTGAAGAACTGGCTATTTTAGCAGTAGGGCGAGCAGTGGGTATAGCTGCTGATGTGGCCCAATTGTTAGAAGAAAAGGGCGTCAGTGTTGAATTGGTCAATGCCCGCTTTGTTAAACCTCTCGATATAGCCTTAATAGGTGAGATCGGGCGTAGATTTCAGCGGATACTTACTATTGAAGATAACGCGGTAACCAGCGGTTTTGGCACAGCGGTGCTGGAGACCATCTCTGATCAAGGTATGAATAGTGAACTGATTCGGGTTGGGGTCCCTGATGAATTTGTTGAACAGGGTCGGGTGGATATTCTATTTGATCTTTTGAATATGGAGCCGGGCGCCATTGTGGAGAGAATATTAAGCAGGTGGCCTGATCTAGGGAGTCACCGGACTGTGGAGTTGCGTAAAATTGGCAAAAGTTAGACTTGATAACCTGCTTTATGCTCAGGGTTTGGTTGAAAGTAGAGAAAAGGCGCGTGCGATGGTTATTGCAGGAGAAGTCATAGTAAATGGCACCCGGATAGATAAACCCGGTACCAAATTTGAAGAAAATGCCCAGCTGCAATTGGAACCCCGCACCCTGAAATACGTGAGCCGGGGGGGCTTCAAGCTTGAAGGGGCCATACAGGATTTACATATTGATTTTATTAATAAAGTAGTTTTGGATGTAGGGGCGTCAACCGGCGGATATACGGACTGTGCTCTGCAAAACGGTGCAGCCAAGGTTTTTGCCGTGGATGTGGGCTATGGGCAATTAGCCTGGACCCTGCGCAATGACCCACGGGTAAAAGTTTTTGAACGGACTAATATTCGTTATTTCATGTTGGAGCAACTGGGAGAACTAGTTGATACTATCACCATGGATGTCTCCTTCATCTCAACCAGGTTAATCTATCCGGTAATCACTGATCTTCTAAAAGATGATGGAGAAATTATATGCCTGATAAAACCGCAGTTTGAAGCCGGCAAGGATAAGGTTGGCAAAAAAGGGGTGGTGAAAGATCCCGCCGTTCACCGCGCAGTATTGCTGAATTGTATAAGCGGGGCTCACGCAGCGGGATTAAACTGTGTGGGAATAAGTTACTCACATATTAAGGGACCCCAGGGCAATATCGAGTATTTTATTCATTTGAAAAAGCGGACTGAACCTTTGGAACATATCGTAGAAATGGTTGGGGAGGTTGTTCTGAAGGCACATACCATCCTGGAGGGTTGCATTAAGTGAAGATATTATTAGTCAACAACAAAATTCTCGCAAGTACCCTGCTTATGGGAGATAAGATAGCTGCCCGGCTTAGGGCCGCCGGTATTGAGGTGCTGATTGACAGCAGCCACGCTGATATTACCGACGAAACCTTTGATGCAATTATTGTCCTGGGCGGTGATGGAACGATGATCAGGGCTGCCCGTCAATATGTTGAGCGTGATGTACCCATGCTTGGTGTCAATATGGGTACGGTTGGATTTCTCAGTAATATCAGAGCCGAAGAGCTGGAACAATGTTTGGATAGGTTCATCCAAAGTGATTATTCCATAGAGGAACGCATGATGCTAGAGGTAGAAATTTACCAGGGTGAAAACCTTATTGATAGGATATATAGCCTTAATGAAATCAGCCTTAAATCAAATAGTTCTCGTGTCATCAACGTAGATGTCAAAATAGCCGGCCGAGAACATGCGGTCTATCGGGGGGACGGAATAATTGTCGCAACGCCCAGTGGATCCACTGCATACTCTCTTTCATGTGGCGGACCGATTACTGATCCTGCTCTAGATGTGTTTATTATGACTCCGATTACCTCCTATCTATTAAATAAGAGACCTATGATAATTGGTGCGGAAAAGGAAATTGATCTAATACCCCTGCATGGAGAAGAAGCATTGATATCTATTGATGGTCAGGTTAAAATTGATGGGAAGGAAAATTATGTAATAAGGATTAATAAGGCTGAAACCAAACTGAAATTGGTAAATATGAAGCCGCGCCACTTCTTTCAAACCATCATGAAACGCTTACGGCGCAACGGTGAGGACTGGCAGTAAGACAGCTTGAAAATTAGGCTAGAGTGTATTTCTATAATGGGGGATTGCAATGAAATCCAGAAGACATTTTGCCATACGCGATATATTAGGCAGCGAACGCATTAGCACCCAGGAAGAACTATGCGAGGAATTGAAGCGCCGAGGATATGATATTACGCAAGCTACCGTATCTCGGGATATTAAAGAGTTAAGTCTGCTTAAAATACCTGATGAAAAGGGATACCATTATGCCTGGCCCGATACCCGCAGTCCCAAAAGCTCTTCGACGCGGATAAAGCGTGTCTTTCAAGAATCGGTGGTTCGTTTTGACTATAGTGAAAACATAGTGGTAATTAAGACTATTCCAGGTGCAGCGCAATCTATAGCTTCGTTAATAGATTCTCTGGAAAACGCTCATATACTAGGAACGGTAGCAGGAGACGATACCATTTTTATCGTAGTAAAACCTATTGCAGCGGTTGAAGAAGTGTTGCGAGTCTTCCGCGTACTGTTGCCGGAGTAAACGCAATTATTCTTAGAAGGGGAACATTATGTTACAGGAGATTAATATCAGTAACTTTGTTTTGATCGATGAACTCCGTATGGAATTTACTGCTGGTTTGAACATACTTAGCGGCGAAACCGGAGCAGGGAAATCAATTATAATTGATGCTTTAGGCTTACTGATGGGGGATAGAATCAATAATGATTTTATAAGGGACGAAAGCCGCAAGGCGGTAATAGAGGGAGTTTTTGATGTGAGCGATAATGCCGATGCTCGCATTTTTTTATTGGAACAGGGATTAGCCGTCGATGCTGATGACGGTGAATCTATAATCGTAAGTCGTGAGATTAGTCCTAACGGCAAGACTAGCGCACGGCTTAATGGACGTCCGGTGACTGTGGCCACTTTGAAGACCTTGAGTACTTATCTGGTAGATATGCATTTGCAGAATGACCGCCAGAATATATTACGACCCATAAACTACATTGATTATGTGGATAGTTTTGCGGAGTATGGTGAAGATTTACTGCAGGATTTGGCTTCCCTGTATCAGTTGCTTTCGTCCAAGCACAAGCAGTGGGAGGATTTAAAGCTAAACATGCAGAACCGGGTACAGCGTTTGGACTTCTTGAATTATCAGATCAAGGAGATTGAGGGAAGCGGACTGCAAGAAGATGAAGAAGGGGAATTGAAGGAGCTGCGGGACAGAATCAGGGACGCTGGTAAGCTGCTCGATGGCAGCAATCGGATTTTAAAACTGCTGTACGGCTCGGATGAATCATCCAGTGCTTATGACCAGATTTCGGCAGCTTTGGATGTGACAGCTGATCTGAAAAAGGATAGCTTTTTTGCAGAATTGGTGGAACCAATGGAAACTGTCTATTATTCTTTGCAGGATCTAGCTGGACGCATCTCGGAATTTAAGGATAAGCTGGAATTCGAACCTGGACAGTTGGAAGAGGTTGAAAATCGTCTCTATCTTATCAGTAAACTGAAAAACAAATACGGAGATAGTATCAAGGATATTTTGATCTATCTGGAAAAAGCCCGAGCCGAGCGAAAAATATTAGAGGAGAGCGAAGAGGCGCAGGATAAAATCCAAACCGAGATAGTACAGTTGAATTCAGAATATACGCACCTGGCCACAGAACTGAGTCAAAAGCGTGCCCTCGCCGCCAAGGTACTCAAGGAGAAAGTTCATGAAGAGATGATGGATCTTAATATGCCCAATATTAATTTTGAGGTATCTCTGGAGAAAAAAAATATTCCGGGTGTTAACGGGATTGATATTATAGATTTTCTCTTCTCCGCTAACCCCGGTGAGGAAATGAAACCAGTTACCCGGATAGCTTCCGGGGGAGAAATTTCCCGGTTTATCCTGGCATTGAAAACAGCTCTGGCTGGTGTCTATCGTATCCCGACTCTCATATTCGATGAGATTGATGTGGGTCTGGGAGGCTCAGCTTTAAACTCGGTGGCGCGAAAACTGGCGGAATTGGCTCGGGGCCATCAGCTTATACTCGTAACTCATTCTCCCCAGGTGGCTAGTTATGGCGCCAAAAATTTTAATATTGAGAAATACATTGAAAGTGAGAAAACCTATACACGGATCAGGAGTCTGGACAGCGATGAAAAAGTGCTGGAAATCGCCCGCATGCTGGATGGGGAGTCTTACTCCCAACTGACCCTGGAACATGCCCGGGAGATGATAGCTATGGCGGAAAAATATATCACTGAAGATTAATTGCAGGGAATTATGTGGCTCTCTTCCGATCAGTCAGTATATTGTAGCTCGCTCAAGGAGACAATATACTGTACTAATTATCGGGAGGGAAATTATTTGCCTAAAGTACGACCGCTTATTGGGATAATATTATCCATGCTATTCGTTGCCCTGTGTCTGAACCCGCAAGTAAAGGCAATACTCCTCCTGCCGGCCAGCCAGATAATGGTGGTTGGTGAAGCAAATCTTATTAATATTAACCTTCCCGGAAAACTGCAAAAAGAAATTGATATGAAGGTTATAGGCCCAACCCATAGCGTCTTTGCAACTCAGGAAGATCAGGCGGTTACGGTTACGCGGCAGACCAACGGTTATGAGATCCTGGCTTTAAAACCTGGTAAAGTTAACGTTAGTTTAAATCTGTGGGGTTATATTCCGATAAAGTCCATTCAGATCGAAGCTGTACCTACACGCAGGGTTGTAGTAGGCGGCCATTCCATCGGCATCTTCTTACAGTCGCGCGGTATAATGATTGTGGGGTTTGCTCCGATAACGGGATCTAATGGAGATAAATCTTATCCTGGACGCGACCAGGGTATTGAAATAGGTGATTTAATTTTGCAGGTAGATGGTCAGCCGGTTACAACCGAGACAGATTTGGCTGCTATAATTGATAGTGAAGGTCAAAGCGGGCTGCAGTTTACGATTAACCGGAGAGGCAAGGAAATGGTTATTCCCATAACGCCGGTCCACTGCCCGGAAACTGATCGTTATCGAATTGGCCTGTATGTTCGGGATGGGGTAGTGGGGGTCGGAACTTTGACATTCTATGATCCCAATAATGGTCAGTATGCTGCCCTAGGGCACATTATTGTAGATGCGGACACTCACCAGGGGATTGATGTGCTTAAAGGCAAGGTGGTAAGTGCCTCTATCCAGACAGTAAAACCGGGGCGGCCTGGCTGGCCTGGTGAGAAGATCGGAGTTTTTGATGATAAAGGTACTATAAACGGAAACATCACCAAGAATTCATCCTTTGGTATATTTGGTCAGATGGACAAAGGAATAACTAACCCTCTCAGTAAATACACCATAGAGGTAGCCTATGCGCATCAGGTCAAAGTTGGTAGGGCGCAAATAATGACTGTTGTAAACGGTGAAGACATTGAAAAGTTTGATATAGAAATTGAAAAGGTTAATTCGCCACGGCAGAATGGCAAAGATATGGTTATCCGGGTTACTGATCCGCGCCTCCTAAGTCTGACCGGAGGCATAATTCAAGGGATGAGCGGCAGTCCTATTATTCAGGATGATCGATTGGTTGGAGCTGTTACCCATGTATTTCTGAATGATCCCCAAACCGGTTATGGCATTTATATGGATAATATTCTGTCGGAAATGGATAACGGGGCTCCAGATGGAAAAAAAGTTTCGACAATTTTCACAGGAATTAAGCTCCCTTATATTGCAGCTGGGACAAACCTGAGATGGCAAAACCTTTACCTTGACCCACAAGTTTAAATGCATTAAGTTGTATTATTGTGACAAGGAATGCAAAATAAGCGTGTAATTTAGTGGATTCAAAAAGGAGGTAAAATTTACCCTATCGTCGAAAACCGTTAATATAATAACAATGCACGCACTATAAAGGGATGAGGGGGGTATAATCTTAATGATTGGTGAAAGGGATCAAATTAAAGTCCTGGTGGCAGATGATAATCGAGAATTTTGCAGCATATTGAAGGACTACTTTACTAACGAAGCTGATTTCGAAATTGTTGATGTCTGCTCCAACGGTATGGAAGTATTGGATGTGTTGGGAAAGAAGGATGTCGAGGTCTTAATTCTTGATTTAATCATGCCTTATATGGATGGGATTGGTGTTCTGGAGAAACTAGCTGATTTGAATCTGGATCCTCGCCCCAAAATTATTATCCTAACCGCATTTGGGCAGGAAAACATTACCCAGAAAGCTGAGAAATTGGGGGCGGATTATTATATATTAAAACCTTTTAACCTTCAGGTTCTGGGCGATCGAGTTAGACAAGTTGCCAGAGATATTAGACCTTCGCTGGAAAAGCGGGGATCATCTTCAGTTATTATGCCAATACCTGTGCCTAAAAATCTTGAACTGGAAGTTACCCGGATAATTCATGAAATAGGTGTACCCGCTCATGTTAAAGGTTATCAATATTTGCGGGCCGCGATCATGTTGGTTACTGAAGAAATAAACTATTTAGGTGCAGTGACCAAAGAATTATATCCGACTATTGCCAAGAAATATGATACTACGCCCAGCAGGGTGGAACGAGCTATCCGTCATGCTATCGAATTAGCTTGGGATAGGGGAGATATCGATCGAATAAATAAGTTCTTCGGTTATACTATTAACGGCGAGAAGGGAAAGCCTACCAACTCTGAATTTATTGCTATTATCGCAGATAAGTTGAGATTGGCTAGCAAAGTCAGTTAAAACGAATAGGTTAGGGCTCGCCAAGTCCGGTAGCAAATAGATTATCATTTTTGAAAATCTATTATCTTTATACAACAAACAAATTTTTCACCCTATTTAATTATTAAAATTGTTAAATAGGGATTTTTTTTGCTAATAAGTACGGTCACATAAGTCGGTTTGCCATATAGTTGCAATGAAAATTAATCAAAAATGTGTCCATAATTATCATATTGCGGGCAGTTGTTTCATAAAATAGCTTTATCAATAATGGAAATAAGGGTTCAGGGGGATTGCCGATGAAAAAGATAGTTTTGACGGCTTTGTTTTGCCTGCTCATGCTGGGAGGTCTGGCCAACGTGGCATCGGCTGAGATAAAGGTAGTTATAGAAGGGGGCGGGGATGAATATCCACATTATTTGAATATGAGCACTGCTCCGGAAATAAGAGATGAAATAGTAATGGTTCCTCTCCAAGACCTAGCGGATGAAATGGCTTGGTCAGTGACCTGGGATGCAAGTACTTCTAATGTATGTTTACAAGGCAATGGCAGGATTATTCAAATGAGAATAGGGAGTCGACAGGCTCTGATAAATTCATTGCCGGTAGATATGCCGCTCGCCATCTGTATTAAAGATGGAAGTATTATGATTCCCCTGTCTTTTGTATCAAAGTCACTCGGCTATTATGTCGAGTCAAGCAAAGTATGGAATAATTTAGATCAAATATATATTACCCCTTACAGTTTAATCAGTGATGCTGAATTAGCCCGGAGCAATACTAACTTTTCCCAATCAGTCGATAATGATGGCTTTATTACCATGCAGCTCAAAAAGGATGGGAAGACCGGCGGAGGGGTAAGACTGAACAGTTCAATATGGGATGTGTTGCAAGTATATGGAGTCCCACGAAGTCCTCAGCGGACTCTTAATTATTCCGGAGATTGGACTGGCAAATTAATATATTGGGGTACATTTATCCCCAATAGTTGCAGGGGCACCTTCTATGAATTTACCTTTGACCAGGGATTACTGGTTGACCTGACAATTGCTGGTTAAAGGTCTGATAATAAATTAAGCATAAAATATAACAAACTAAACCCACCTATTATTTTTAATCAATAGGTGGGTTTTTTTAGCTTCTAAAAAGATCCTAACATTTTATATATTGACACATTATTCGTTATTAATTATATTATATACATGTTGGGTTATATACGTTTATATAATGTTGAATATCATATCAGACTAATTTAACGAAGGAAATTATTGTGAGTTATATAGTGGCGTTTATTTGTGTTGCGTTATGAATAATAGATAACGCAACAAGATAGAACCGGAAATATGCTCCAAAGTGATTGCCAACCGAAATAAACAATTACCGCCATCACTCTCTTGGGATGTGCGCATGCCGCAATACCGATGCGGTCTGTGTACATCCTTTTAATATTATATGTAGGTCAATTTATTAGGCCTAGGTAATGAAGCAACTGAACTTTCGGGTTAGAGAGTTTTGTAGCCATTATACGAGAAACCTAAGAAATAAGGGGGGATAGATTTGGTAGAAGATATTACCGAGATATTTAGTAAGAAAATTTCTGGTAATGACCGCTTAATAATAGCCGGTTCGGGTAATGTTGCTTTTAACATTTATAAAATTGCTTCAATTTTGGGCTACAGCATAACCGTAATAGATCATAGAGCTGAAACTCTTACCAGAAAAAGATTCCCCGAAGCCAGTGAACTGCAACTGGGGGATATTGTTAAATTATTGGGGGCTTGTAAAATTACCGAAACTACCAGCATAGTTTTGGTAACTTATAACCACGAATTTGATGAACCAGCCTTGCAGGCGGTTATTAAATCTCCGGCCAGATACATAGGGGTGCTGGGCAACAAACGGAAGGTAACCGCTTACTTTAGCAAGCTGAAATCACTGGGGATTTCAGAGGAACTTATTGACCGGGTTCATATACCTATTGGCTTGGATTTAGGAGGACAGCTGGCCGCAGATATAGCCTTGGCAGCAGTAGCGGAAATACAAGCCGTTAAATATGGACGTCCCGGAGGCTTTGTTACTATAACACATATTAATAAGGAGATTGAGAGACATGATGACTTATTTTGAACAGGACTTAAAAAAGGCTCATGAAATTCATGGTCACGTCTGTACTGGCATCATCTTTGGGGTAAGAATAGCTAGAATTGGACTAAAATATTTGGGCATAGAGGACCCGGCCGAAAACAGAGATTTTATAGTATTTGTCGAAGCTGACCGGTGTATTGCCGATGCCGTAGCTTCGGTCACCGGTTGTTCCCTGGGGAGAAGACGCCTGAAGTGGTTTGATTATGGCAAAATGGCGGCGACATTTGTGGACATGAATAATAATAAAGGGATCAGAATTGTTGCCGCTGCCAAACAGCAGGCGGAAGATCTCGATGATATAGTAGCGTTTTGGAGTTCAATCCCTGATGAAGAATTGTTCAAGATTGAACCCGTAACCGTTAACTTAAGGCCGGAAGACCTCCCCGGCAAACCTTTAAGCCGAGTAAAATGCGAAGGCTGCGGCGAAAATGTCATGGATGGCAGGGAGCTTTTGGTTGATGGTAAGACCTTGTGCAGAGCCTGTGCCAATGGCGGATATTATGAAAAGTTGTAAGAAATGGGGCACCATCAGTGTGGAAAATTTATGATGAACTAATTGATTTGATTCCCGAGGATTTAACCGTACTGGATTGCATGGTAGGACTCCATTGGACCCTGATTCGCTCGGCTAAGGGGATAGGAGCAGCAATGACCTTAAAGGGAGGGAGGGCAGAGAAGGAGCTTGCCAACATTACCGGAATGCCGGTCAGAGAGCTGGCAACTTACGTTAAATCCTGGGATATGCTGCAGGCCTCACTTGGTCAGGCTGCCATCAACTCGGTATTAAATACCCCCGGCAATATCATGGCGATTACTGGCCAAGTGATTACTAAAACAGCGGAATCGGACGAGGCCAATGCGTTTGCCCAATTCTTGCCGGAAATCGCTGGCAAAAGGGTTGCCGTAATCGGACATTTCCCCAATATTGAATCCCTCAGCAGAACATGCCAGCTATCTATTCTGGAGAGAGTCCCGCAGGCCGGAGATTATCCGGATCCGGCCAATGAATACATACTTCCTCGGCAAGATTATGTTTTTATTACCGGTACCGCATTTATAAACAAGACCATGCCTCGGCTCCTTCAATTATCCCAAAATGCCAAAATCATCCTGGTTGGGCCCAGCGTACCGATAACTCCCGCTCTATTTAATTACGGGGTAGAAACCTTGGCGGGGATGGTTATTTTTGATGAAAAAATATGCTGGCAAGCAATTCGGGAAGGCGGCAAAACCAAGGCGTTCAAACAAGGCGGGCAAATGGTCTGCATAAGGCGTTGATATCGCCATTGTCAGGGAAGAAGATCACTAATAAGTATTTCAAGCGTCTGGATTTGCGATTTGCCCAAATATTTCTACTGGTTCTACTACCGATAGCAGTGTTTTTATTTTCGTTTGCTATTGGTCGCTATGGGATACCGGTATCCCAGCTTTTATTAACAATTTACCAGCATTATTTTGGCAGCAGTACCGCCCAGGCAACCAATCTGGACACAGTAGTATTCAATATCAGGCTGCCGCGTATTATGGCAGGTATGCTGGTTGGAGCAGCTCTCTCTGCTGCTGGCGCAGCCTATCAGGGGATGTTTAAAAATCCTCTGGTTTCTCCGGATATTCTGGGTGCCTCTGCAGGTGCCGGGTTTGGTGCCTGTTTGGCGATCTTTTTATCTCAGTCGGTATATGTCATCCAGCTTAGTGCGTTTCTTTTTGGCTTGGCCGCAGTACTTCTAGCCTGTCTGATAAATAAACAGCTGGACTACGATCCTACTCTAGGTCTGGTCTTGGGCGGCATACTTATCAGTACCCTTTTTTCATCTGGTACTGGGGCTATTAAATATTTTGCGGATAGCAACGACAAACTGCCGGAAATTACCTTTTGGTTGATGGGGAGCCTCTCATCTATTAACCAGAGGGACATATTGAGCGTTATCATTCCCATGGTGATAGGCTTTACAGCGCTTTTCCTGGTTAGGTGGAGACTAAATGTTTTGGCCTTTGGGGAAGAAGAAGCCCGTACTTTAGGTATTAATACCCGGAGACTAAGATTGATTGTGATAATTGGCGCCACCTTGATAACCACCGCCTCGGTTTCCATTTGCGGAATGATTGGATGGATCGGATTGGTGGTTCCCCATCTGGGCCGTTCCATAGTCGGACCTAACTATAGAACGCTCCTGCCGGTAACCTGTATATTAGGAGCCAGTTATTTGTTACTGGTCGACGATTTGGCTCGCTGTCTGGGGTCGGTAGAAGTTCCTCTGGGAATACTTACATCACTGCTGGGGGTACCGTTTTTCGTTATCATATTCAAAAATAATATCAGGGGGTGGAAATAACACCGAAAATCAGTAAGTACTTAAAAATAATGTCAGGGGGTGGCAGAATGCTGGAGGTTAGAAACGTCAGCTATAGTTACGGTCCCAGCCAGGTAATCCATAATCTGTCCTTCAGTATGGAAAGAGGTGAATTTCTTTGTGTGCTGGGGCCAAATGGCTGTGGAAAAACTACCTTGTTGAAAAATATCCTCGGATTATTAACCCCGTCTTCAGGGTCCATACTTATTGATGGAGAAGACCTGCAAGATTTGCCCTTAACCAGGTTGGCCAAAACGATGGGATATATTCCCCAGGCTCATACCCCACCTTTTCCTTTTAAGGTTTTGGATGTTGTTCTGATGGGGAGAACTTCTTATTTATCCAGTCTGGCTGTACCCGGTAAAGAGGATGAGAAAATATCCTTGGAATCTCTGGAAGAGCTTAATATTGGTCATTTAAAAGATGAAATATACACCAAAATAAGCGGCGGCGAAAGACAACTGGTGCTGATTGCCCGGGCTTTGGCGCAGCAGCCTAAAATACTGATAATGGATGAGCCCACCGCCAGTCTGGACTTTGGTAAGCAGCATTTATTCCTCGAACACATGCGGCATCTTTCCCAAAAAGGAATTAGCATACTTATGGTGACCCATGATCCGGATCAGGCATTTTTCTGTGCCCATAAAGTGGTTTTGATGAAACAGGGCCGACTCTTAGACATGGGTACTCCCGAGGCAACGATTATTGAGAAGTCGATGAAGGAAATGTACGACATCGATGTTAAAATCAACGGCATGAAGCTGGCAGATGATAGAATCATCCGGGTCTGTATTCCGGTTCCAAAACGTTATAAAAGCGTTTTAGGAGCGTAAAATAAGCAGAGCCTAAATGAGCAGGGGGGAACATATTATAATGTTAAAACCAAAGAATTTTAAAAATGCGACTATTATATTTTTGATATCCATATTGATTTGTACGCTTTTTACTGGCTGCAACAGCAAAAATACCGCGCCTTCAACATCTCAACCAACGGCAAGAACCATAACCGATCATGCCGGACGGTCTGTAACCATTCCTATCACCATTAATAAAGTCTATTACACCAGTCCGATTGGGATGATCATGGTATATACCCTGGCCCCAGACAAGATGGCCGGGTCCTCCATGCAATTTTCAGACAATGAAAAGAAGTACCTGCTTCCCGAGGTACAAGCGCTCTCCTATCTGGGCGGGCTGCAGATGAATGCCAAGATAAACACAGAAGAACTGGCGAAGGCCAAACCGGATGTTATATTTTCGATAGGGCCTGATCCGCTCAGTGATACTTCCATAAGCACGGCAGATAAGCTGCAGGAGCAGCTTAATATACCGGTTATAGTACTGGACGGAGATATAAATAGTACTGAAAAAACCCTAACCTTTTTAGGCCAGTTACTGGGAGTTGAAGACCGGGCGAAGGAACTTATAGCTTATTGTAACAAGACTATGCAAGAGATCACGGATATAACTAAAAATATTCCGGAAGATAAGAAAACAAGAGTATATTATGCCGAAGGTCCAAAAGGACTGGCGACTGAACCCAGCACCTCTCCCCATGGATTGCTTATTAATTTAGTAAATGCGAAGAATGTGGCTGAGGTGGCAGCAGCGGGCGGCAGCGGCATGAGCAGTGTGTCTTTGGAGCAGGTCCTGAAATGGAATCCGGATGTGATATTGGCCTGGGGTGCCGATCGAGGCGGGGCCCATGATCTTATCCTTACCAGTCCGGATTGGAAAAACATTAGTGCCGTAAAGAATCAAAAAGTATATGAAGTTCCCAATTATCCGTTCAACTGGTTCGACCGTCCACCTTCAATAAACCGGTTTTTGGGTTTAAAATGGCTTACTGCAACATTATACCCGGACCTTTATAAACCAGACATGGTCAAAGAGGTAAAGGATTTTTATCATTTATTTTACCATGTTGATATAACCGACCAGGATGCGAAAAGCCTGCTTAAGACTCCCATTCAATAGTTAATTAATACTTCCGATTGTTGGCATAATAATGGACCAGCAGTCGGGAGTGTTTTTTTGCCCATTATTACAATAAAACCCAGGTGATTGTGATATAAATGCTTTTTCAGTCATAAAATTCAGATTGCTGTTTGCCAGTAAATTCAACATAATCATTTCTTTCCCAACAATAGCCAAATGTTTTCCTGACCTTAATGATATGATAATATTAATTTGATAAATTGGATGTGGGAATAATTGTATGTGCCAGGTTCGCCCTTAAAAATAATCGCTTGCCAAACAATTGAGAATAATAACTTAGGGCGGAGACTAAATTAATTAGGGAGCGGCAAATAAAATAGCTTGTTTATTTGCTCATATGGAGGAGTGGTTTCCATGGTAAACAAAGAAAGATTGATAGCTAATTTTATGAGAATGGTAGAGGTAGCCTCACTATCGGGCCAGGAAGGAGCTTTTCGGAATTTACTCAGGGCTGAGTTTGCTTTGCTGGGCTTAGCGGCGGAGGAAGATGATGCAGGCCAAGTGCTAAATGGTGAATCTGGGAATCTTCTGGTTAAAATGCAGGGTACGGTTACCAAACCTACACTTTTATTGGCCACCCATATGGACACCGTAGTGCCGGGTACCAATATTAAAGCAGTTCGTGGGAATGATGAGATAATAAGAAGTGAGGGTAACACCATTCTGGGGTCTGATGATAAAGCCGGAATTGCCGCGATATTAGAGGCTGTACAAGTAATCCTGGAAAAGGGGCTGAATTATCCCCCCCTGGAATTACTGTTTACCGTAAGTGAGGAACAGGGACTTCTGGGTATTAAACACTTTGATTTTTCTCGCTTGGAATCTAAGTATGGTTATGTACTAGATAGCGGCGGGGTTCCCGGGACTATAGTAGTACAGTCTCCCTGTCAGAATGAAATAGAATACCGGGTACATGGAAAGGCTGCTCATGCCGGTATTAACCCAGAGGATGGAATCAACGCTATTCAGGTTATGGCCAAAGCCTTAACGGTAATGCCCTGTGGCAGGATTGACGATGATACAACCTGCAATTTCGGTACTATCGAAGGAGGCATGGCCCGCAATATCGTAGCCGAAAACTGCCGGGTCAAGGGGGAGGCTCGGAGCCTGGACCGCCGCAAACTGGAGCAGTTAACCACTGAACTCCTTAATATTTTCGAGAATGAGGTCAGCCAAAACGGTGGCATAGCTGAGGCGGAGGTGGTTCTGCTTTATCCCGAAACCACACTGCGGCCTGACGAGGAAGTGGTTCATATGGCCGTAAAGGCTGCTAGCAAAATTGGGATACAAAGCGAGTTATTGAGTACGGGTGGAGGAAGCGATGCTAGTATCATCAACGGCAATAACATTCGCTGTGCCAATCTGGGCATAGGTATGAATGCAGTACACACCTCAGATGAGTTTATCCGGGTTGAGGATTTGGTTAACGATGCCCGCTTAGTTCTAAGCATTATTGAAGAAGCAGCCAAATAGTAGGTTTTTAGTTCAAATTTAAACTAACAAATTCCTTCAGGGTGGTTTCAGGCGGATAACCGGATAGGATACTTAATAGATCCTGGATCCGACCACAAAAACATAAACCGCTTTGGTATACAAACAATTTCAAATCATATCACCTCAACCTAAGTTTATGCAACTGTGGAAATATTATGCAGGAGGAATATAAGAGGATGGATCTAACCGAAAAAACCATAGGGACCAAGGAAATATTTACGGGTCGGATTATTAAGGTGCGAGTAGACACCGTAAGGCTGCCCGACGGTGGCGAAAGTACTCGCGAAGTGGTTGAACATGCCGGCGCGGTTGGAGTTGTGGCGGTGGATAATGATAATAATATCATAATGGTTCGACAGTATCGAAAACCGGTGGAAGGAGTACTGCTGGAGATACCAGCCGGTACGATGGAGAAGGGCGAAGATCCTCTGCTCTGTGCCCAGCGGGAACTTAAGGAGGAGACTGGTTTTACCGCCGAACATTGGAATAAAATCTTATCCTACTATAGTGCACCGGGATTTACGGATGAGTACCTTCACTTGTATCTGGCGTCCGATTTGACTGGCGGAGAAATTGCACTGGATGATGACGAGTTTGTTGAGACTGTGCGTCTACCTCTGTCGGAAGCCTACCGGATGATTTTTGAAGGGCATATTGCCGATGGCAAGAGTATTATTGGGATTCAATATGCAATTGGCTTGGGATAATCAATAAATTAATAAGCCATCCCCATTCCTTGTACGATTCAATCACGGGATTTTCTTATGTCCTTCATATCTGTTATCCACCTGGCAGCTTGCCGACTTTTACGATAAGTTGAGCCTTCTCAAAATGAGAGGGCTTTTTTGTTTGACAGTGGAGAAAAAATATTTTATACTACTAGTGCATTAATAAACTAGTGCACTAGTAGCGAGGGGGTGAGGTAATGGCTTATGATAGTTCGCGGCCGATATATAGACAGATAATTGACGATTTTCAGAAGCAACTGGTACGAGGAGAATTAAAGCAGGGAGACAAGATACCATCTCAGCGGGAATACGCTGAGAAAGCTCGCATCAATCCCAACACGGTGCAGCGAGCCTACCGGGAAATGGAAACGATGCATATGGTGGAAACGCTCCGCGGACAGGGTACTTATATAATAGTTGCAGAGCCAATGTTAACGGACATGAAAGCTCATCTGGGTCAAAAAATACTGGGCTATTTTATCGCGGAGATGGAATCTTTGGGATATGACTATGCTGGGATGATAAAACTATTACATTCAGAACAGGATCAGAGGAGGGCGGCAAGTAAAGATGATTGAGTTTAAAAATGTATCTAAAAGATTTGGAACTACCGTAGCTCTGGAGAAGTTTGACTACAAATTTGAGCAGGGCAAAATAATCGGTCTTTTCGGGCCGAACGGAGCAGGTAAATCAACCAGTATTAAAATGATCGTGGGTCTCAACCGTCCTGATGCGGGTGAGGTAACGGTAGATGGTAAAGAACCTCGCATTAGTAGAGCTAATATTGCCTATTTGCCGGAGATCGATCACTTGTATCCATGGATGCCTATTAAACAGGCTGCTCGTTTTACTTCCACATTTTATGCTGATTGGGATGAAACCAAGTACAATGAGCTGTTGAATTTCTTAAATCTTGATCCACAAATGAAAATCGGCAAAATTTCCAAGGGGCAAAGGGCTAAAACCAAATTATTACTTACAGTCTCCCGGCGTGCTCCTTACCTCCTAATGGATGAACCACTATCAGGAATAGACATATTAACCCGCGAGGATATCATCGATGCTATCATAAAAGATTACCGGGAAGGGGAGCAGACCATTATTATATCAACCCATGAAATTGCCGAAGTGGAACGGCTGGTTGATGAGGTGGTATTTCTGGATAAGGGAAGAGTCAAATTAGCTGGTTCGGCTGATGAATTACGAGCCGAAAGAGGTCATTCGCTGGTAGAAACCATGAAGGAGGCGTTCCGGAATGTCAACCAATAAGATGAAGATGTTTTTCGCGCTATACACCAAGGATATGCGAGAATCAATTCCTGAAATTACAGTGGTAGCAGCTGTGGCTGTTATTCTTAATGGAATATTTTATCTGAGAGTAATTCGACCTGAAGCAGCGGGTGATTCCAATACGCAATTAGCATTAATAATCCCAGTTCTCATGGTGATGGGGCTGGCAGTTTTCTTGCCTTTATTTTCCTCATTTAAATTACTGAGCAGGGAATGGAATAATAATACGGTCTATTTTATTATGGCTCTTCCCGTATCAGGTGCCATGATTTTGGGATCCAAGCTTTTGGCACTGCTTACTCAGTACGTGGTTGGAACACTAATTGCTGGTATTACCGGCTTGATTCTAGTCTGGAATGTAATTCCAGAGCTTATGAACCTTATATCAGGCCAGCCGCATGGCTTCAGCGTGGTGTTGCTATTATACTCACTGAGTGCGGTCTTTCTAGTATACTTGATTAGTATTAGCTTTTTCAGTCAGATTATAGGCAGACTAAGTTCACGATTTTCAGGTCTTATCACCGGAGGAGTGTTCATACTGACCTTGTATATTGTCGGCAAAATCAATGATTTAACCTCAAACTTAAATATAAGAATGTTTGCTGATTGGTATACAACTCCTATAGGATCTTTATTGACAGCCAACCTGATGGTATTAGTGACTGCAGCAGTCATATTTACTCTGGCAGTTGTTGTTTACAATAAAAAAGTGGAATTATAGAAGAGATATGAGTAAGCAGGGAGCAAGGGCCGTCCTGACCTTGCCCCTTGCCCTGCAACGGTAGTCGCGACAATAATTCAAACCTCAGTCAAAGAGGCATAGACCCGGGTTTACGGTGCGAATGACAGCCAGAAATTGATCAGGTTTCTCCAGGGATAGTAGTAAGCGGTTTACTGCTTTTATTTCATTTATCATTCCCTGAAATGTTTGCGGTTCCTTTAAGGTTATTTCAATATTACATAATTCCCCTAATCCCATGTAGAATACCCCGGGATGATCTTTGGGTACGCGAGGTGCCATGGATCCGCCCGGAGGGGCCAGGGATATCTGACGTACTGTCATTATTTTATCCCAGGGAATTTGCTGACCATAGCGCAGCCCCAACCTGAATTTAATACCAGCCGAAGTGACCAGATGATTGTATAAGCCCATCGAACGGTAATCCGCCCACAGCCATAGAATCGCCCATAATCCCAACACCAGGTGCAATACCTTCCAAAACATCCAGTAATTTGGAAGAAGTACAGTTACAACCACTACCTCCAACAAACATAAAAAAATAAAAACCTGAACGAAAAAGGCGTAGGAATTACGGCGTGTAGAAAAGCTCGCCTGATCATGATCGTCGGGATTTTTTTTATAGGACTGGTAAAGCGCACAATAAAGGCGTGGTTCCATTGTAGCCAGGCGCGCTATCCGGGGTGATACCACCAACTCCAGCGATTTTTGCGCGGCATCAATCGCCGCCCAGCCGTCCTGTCTTAGTCTGTTATAGCTTTTTATTATTTTCGATATATTGATTATAATTATGGTAATTACCAATAGTTCTAACCCTGCTGGTATGAAAAGGCCATACTTCATGTTTTCCAGCGGCATTACCCCCGATTTTACCAAGAATACCGTAAGCAGCACTACCCCTGCCAGGATAAGCAATAAATAGCGCCGAAATTTTTTATGCCAACACATTTAAATCACTTCCTTATTGAAGAATCCACCCCGTCATACTGAAGGTTTTCTTATTCCTCCGGTACGATATACTGACGAAGCAGTACTATAAATCTCATCTGGGCCGCAGTCAGGACTTCACCAAACATTTCGTTTAACAACGGTTCAAGAGTACTATTATGGTTCGATGATTGAGCAAACAATTTATTAAATATGGGTAAGTTTATGATGTAATCTCCATAACTTCGGGCAAGCTCGTCAATAACTGGAGAATCTGGCGTTAAACTGGCTATGGCAGTAATCTGCGCACCATAATCCAAAGATAACTGGTATTGATCGGGATGGTATTTAAAATACTCGGCTACCTCCTGCATCAAAGCCTGGTAATCAACTCCCCACTGAAGATCATCCATGAGACCCCAAAGTTGCTGCTCCTGATTAAACAATTCCGGACAGCGGTTTTTATATGTTTCTTCAGCCTCCGAGCCTAGTATATCTAACATCATTTTAAAAGACTGTGATTCGCAGGAGTATTCGCTAAGGTTAGCATGCTCCTCTTCGATTAGCTTTTGAATTTGACCTGTCCTTTCCTGCAGCGCTTGTATCTGGGCTTTTAATTCTGTTTGTAAAGAAAGCAGTATCGACTGGGTGGAGGAATACTCTTCCGCACAACCCAATATTCCTCTTATTTGTTCCAGGTTTAAACCGAGGTTTTTCAAACGTTTAATGGAAACTACCCGGTTCAACTCCTCCACCCCATAGAGACGATAGCCTCCGGAGGATCGTTCTGGCTCTCCTAACAAACCAATCTTGTGGTAGTAAAGAACGGTTTTGACCGTGATTCCGTTTAGTTTGGCAAATTCGCCGATTTTTAGACGGGTACTCATCTTCATCCCCCCTGCTACTGCAAGTATAAACCCCTACCCAAGGTCGGAGTCAAGAATGATTTTCTGACTAGTCTCCATTGTTTTGTGGGGAAAACCTCCATGAAAAAGATGCCAGTGAATAGATGCCACCCAAATTTTTTACCCCTATAAGCTAGGAGAAAGAACCGTTCCACTTGCCCCTATAGAAGAGATATAATAATGAGTACTAGAATAGTAGATAATAGCTGGAAAGGGGGAGTAGTAATGAGACCTATTGAAATAGTGAATGAAGAAGTGGGATATAAGGGTGGATCACTGCGCAATTATTTTGCCGATCTCCATATTCACATAGGAAGTGCTCGTAGCAAGGCAGTAAAAATTACCGCTTCCCGCCGCCTGGATCTACGGACTATCATTTTTAAGGATGCACCCCGCAAAGGCCTGGATATTGTGGGTGTTGTAGACGCAGGCAGCACGCTGGTTGCTTTTGAAATTGAGGAGATGCTGGCAACAGAGGAACTGGCCGAGGTTAGAAATGGCGGGTTTCTGGCATCCAACGGGGTCTTGCTGATTGCCGCCTGTGAAGTGGAGAGCCGGGAAGGTGTGCATCTAATAAGCTACCTCCCCAACTTAGAATCCATTAAAAACTGGCAAAAATATTTACGACCCAGAGTGCACAACATGCAACTGTCTACCCAAAGAGTTGATGCTAGTTTTCAGGATATTATGAAACTGAGCCTCGATCTGGAGGGGATTTTTTGTCCAGCTCATGCCTTTACTCCTCATAAAGGGATCTATGGCATGTGGACTGACAAACTGTTCAGCAAAATTGGTGATGATGTACATAACATATGGGCCTTAGAAATTGGCTTGAGCGCCGATACTGATATGGCTGACCGCCTGCAAGAAACCAGCAGTTTTACCTATTTGTCTAATTCAGATGCTCATTCATCACCTAATATAGGACGAGAATTCAATCTGTTACAAATAAAATCGAGAAATTTTCAAGAACTGCGACTATGTCTGCAAAACAAAGATGGCCGGAGGGTACTGGCCAATTATGGACTGCATCCCCAACTGGGCAAATATCACCGGACATCTTGTCCGGTGTGCGGTAAGATTAGTGAAGGTGAGCCGCCGGTTACCTCTTGCACGGTTTGTGGCAATTCTAAAATAATCATGGGCGTCTATGACCGTATCGTGGCAATCCAGGACTACGACTGCGCCCAGCCTCCACCTGGAAGACCACCCTATTATTATCGGATACCCTTAAAAGATTTGCCGGGGATAGGACCGCGGATGTATAATAATTTACTGCAGGAATTTCCCAATGAAATCGAGCTAATGGAAAATACACCCATTGATGATATAATGCAGGCAGCAGGTAATAAGGCAGCCGCAGCTATTGATGACATGCGTTCCGGTCGCTTGATTATTAGTCCCGGAGGCGGAGGAAAATATGGAAAGGTCCGTACAAATAAATAATTGGTGGTGTGATAAGTTTGAAACCGGTTTATATAATAGGGCATAAAAATCCGGATATTGACAGTATTGCTGCGGCGATTGCTTATAAGGTATACAAACAGAGTACGGAGAAGGGTCTCTATTTGGCGGCAGCTGCCAGTGAATTAAACGAAGAACTGAAGTGGCTTCTGGAATACCTGAATTTTGAAATGCCTCTCATAATTAATGATGTGGGGACGAGAGTAGAAGATTTGTTGGATGATGAGCCACCCATATATACAGGTACAGACACTACTCTAGTTGAATTGGGCAATTTTATGCGTACCAATAAAATGAAGACAATCCCGGTTCTGGATGAAAAACAAAGATTTTTAGGTCTGATTACTATTGGTGATATTGCTATGTTATTTATGGATGCTTTGGGTACCGGTCGAGAGATCGAACGCAGTCCGGAGATACTGAAGAAACTGCTGGAACAAAAATCAGGCAATATAATGAAGACCAGAGATTTAATCTTGTTTGAACCACATGAGAAGGTAGATGAGGCCAGGAAAAATATGCTGGCCAGCCGCTTCCGTAACTACCCAGTAGTTAACGATGAAAATCGTTACTTGGGGATGATCTCCCGTTATAACCTATTACAAATGAAACGTAAACAGGTCATTTTGGTCGATCACAATGAGAAGAAACAGGCTGTCGATGGCATCGAGGAAGCGGAGATATTGGAAATAATAGACCATCATCGGGTGGGGGACCTGCAGACTCTGTGGCCGATTTATTTTCATAATGAACCAGTAGGATCAACATCCACACTAGTAGCGGAGATGTTTCTGCTGAATCAGGTCTTTATGACTTCTAGTCTGGCTTCATTGCTCTTATCCGGAATAATGTCAGATACTATGATTTATAAATCTCCAACTACTACCCCCAAAGATAAAAGAATAGCTCATGAGCTGGAACTTATTTCCGGTATTGAAGCACTGGCTTGGGGCAAGAAACTATATTCGGAAACCGATCGGGTGGATAAACAGTCTGACGAAGAGGTCATCAGCGAAGACCTGAAGGAATATGTCAGCGGGGATACTACTTTCGCCATCAGTCAGGTGGAAACGGTAGATTTAGCCGCCTTTGCCGAACGGCGTGATAATGTGGTCAAGACCATGGAAGCCAGATGCGAACGTAAGGGCTATGGATTTATGTGCCTGATGGTAACCAACATCTTTGAGGAGGGAACCGAAATGATCGTGGCCGGTAAAAAAAGAGCTCTGGTAGAACTGGCTTTCGAACATGAAAATGTAAATGGCGGAATCTTCCTGCAAGGGGTTCTTTCTCGTAAAAAACAAGTCGTTCCTGTAATTTTTCAGATGCTGCGTAAAGAAAATATAGGATAGATATTTGTGCTATTAAAGTTGCCAAAATGTAAGTGGATTAGCAACAACTCCCCGTGATCTCCTGCTAATCCACTTACTTGCGGTCTATTCTGTTCAAGTCTGAAATCACCTCTTTCTTCACCCTCCATCGAGTTCTGGTTCCACCGTACCCCATTCGGCTTAAAGCCTTCAGTTTTTTGGGCTGGTCACCAAAACCACCTTCCAGGGTGTGCTATTCTTCTTACACTTCTTTCGCTTCTTACACTTATGTTTCTACCTGCATTATATGTATCAAACTTGCTTTTTGTCAATCGATTAAAGCTGGATTTTCGTGACCCCTTTCTTTTTTGCATAAAGTTGGCAACCCCAAAATATGATTGAAAAGAGAGGTCAGAACCATGAATCATTTGCCAGGAAAGGATATGCAATGAGACCAAAGCACCGTTTGCAACAACACATAAGTGAAAACCGGTGGCAGTATTTGCTAATCACGCTTATATTCTTGACCGGGATATTAGTAGGTGACTACAAAGCCCTGGGACTAACCAGCGGGGTCAAGAGCCATTTACTTACTCTTATCGATGATTATTTGAAAGGGGGAGTGAACGTTGGCCTGGATAAGCAGGCCATATTATTTAATTCATTTCTAAACCAGGGCAAGAGCATAATAGCGGTGTGGTTTCTGGGATTAACCATAATTGGCATGCCAATCATTCTAGGTGTGGTATTTTTAAAAGGTTTTTCGCTCGGTTTTACCATCAGTTTTTTGGTCAAGGAAAAAGCGGTATCGGGGGTATTAATCAGTATTCTATCCATTCTGCCCCAGAATCTTATATTCATACCTTTGCTTATCATCTGGTCGGTAGTGGGTATCAATTTCACATTCTATACTGCCAAAGGCAGGTCGCGGAGTGGAATCCCTCTGAGTAAGGGACTGATTAGCTATACCCTGCTAATGCTGATTTCTCTTGTCATAGTGCTGATAGGATCCCTAATTGAAGCTTATCTTTCACCATGGTTTCTGAGTTTTTTTATTTAGCTTAATAACAGGAGGTTGACTAAGAATGATTATTGTAGTGGGAAAATGGAAACAAAAAATAATCCGGCTGGCGACGATTGCAGTTGTCATTGCTTTGTTCGCTGCCGCTATACCTCTGGTATCAGGTATTTTTTATGAAAAGGTGCCGGTTTTTAGCGGTTGGATGAAAGACGAGAGCCCCAGCGGCAACCCCATGAGGGTCGAAAATGTTCCGCAGACTACGGATTTCAACCAAACAGTGGATCAATTTGTGATAAAGATGCAAAACTTTTACCAAACCGAGAAAGAATAAGCTAACCAACCAATGAGTCGGATATTGGGCGAGAATTTTTTTCCTAAGCCCCAGGCAGGAATAATGGGCGGTTGTGTCTAATTAGGAAAAGAAAAACAGGAGGAAGGCTGTGGACAAATATATTATAGCCTTCATCGATTTTATTCAATATGATAAAGGTCTGTCAGCCAATACTCAGGCTGCCTATCGACGCGACCTTGATAAGTTTGCGGAATATCTTCGTAAGAATTATCAGGTAGACCGATGGGAGGATGTAAACAAACGCCAAATTGTTAAGTTCCTGGCCTGGGAGATGGATCAAAAGGCGGCCAATTCTAGTGTAGCCCGCAGCTTTTCCAGTATCAAGGGATTGTTTAAATTCTTGGTTATGGAAGAGTATATTGGATTGAATCCTACCACTGACCTCGAGACTCCCAAGATTAAACGTAAACTGCCGCAGGTTTTGACTATTGAGGAAGTGGACAAACTAATGGAACAGCCCAATGTACTGCTTACGCTTGGCCTCAGGGACAGAGCTATGTTGGAATTAATGTATGGTACTGGGATCAGGGTTTCGGAACTCCTGGCCATGCAACTGGAGGATATAAATATAATGGCCGGATTCCTGCGCTGTCTGGGTAAAGGGAGGAAGGAACGTATCATTCCTGTCAATCAAACCTCTATACTCTGGGTAGAACGATACTTGGCCAGATCCCGCAATATATTGCTGAAGGGAAATATTGACCGCACGCTGTTTCTTAACGCTCATGGCAAAAAAATGAGCCGCCAGGGCTTCTTCAAAATTTTGGCTCTTTATGGTGACAAGGCTGATATTGCCAAGGATTTAACCCCTCATACCTTGCGCCACTCCTTTGCTACCCACCTTTTGGAGAATGGTGCTGATTTGCGCGCGGTACAGGAGATGCTTGGTCATTCTGATATTTCTACAACCCAGATATACACGCATCTTACTAAAAGTCGATTACGTGAGGTCTATCACCAATGCCACCCTCGTTCCTAAAAGTACGGGAAGAGGTAAGATATTCTATATGATGATTAGGCAGGAGGAAATTATTAATGGGTAATAGAGCCATATTAATCGTTCTGGACAGTGTGGGGATTGGTGCTGCTGAGGATAGCTGCCTATATGGGGACCAAGCCTGCAATACCATTAAACATACCGCCTATGCAGCTGGTGGTCTTAATTTACCTAATATGCAAGCATTGGGTCTGGGGAACCTGGAGGATCTGTCAGGGGTTAAGCCGGTTTCCGCGGCTCAGGGAGTCTATGGGAAAATGATGGAAAAATCCAAGGGTAAAGACACTACCACTGGTCATTGGGAAATGATGGGGATAATACTGGAAAAACCTTTTCCTACCTTTCCGCATGGTTTCCCTCCGGACTTGATTATGGAATTGGAAAGACGTATTGGTCGTAAGACCATTGGTAATATAGTTGCTTCCGGCACGGAAATTATCGCCAGCATGGGTCAGGAGCACGTTAAGACAGGTTATCCGATCATATATACATCGGCGGATAGTGTGTTGCAGATTGCTGCTCACGAGGAGGTCATCCCACTAGAAGAACTATATCGGATATGTCGGATTGCCCGTGACCTGATGACTGGTGAATATGGGGTGGGCAGAATAATTGCCCGACCTTTTATTGGTCAGGATGGAAAGTTTGTCCGTACTCCACACCGCCACGATTATTCGCTGGAACCTGGAGAAAACATACTTGACAGCATAATTGCTGCTGGGCAAAAGGTCATCGGGATAGGTAAAATAAATGACATTTTTGCAGGCCGGGGCATAACCGAAACACATTCTACTGAAGACAACCGGGACGGCATGCAGAAAATAATTGGTTTTGTAAAAAAAGATTTTGAGGGTCTACTCTTTGCCAACCTCATCGATTTTGATCAACTATATGGACATCGTAATGATGCTGAGGGATATGCTCAGGCTTTGGAAGAGTTTGATAGCTGCTTGCCCGAACTGATGCGGGAGATGCGGCCCGAAGACATTTTATTTATCTCGGCTGATCATGGTTGTGATCCTACCACCGCGGGGACAGATCATACCCGCGAACAGGTGCCCCTTTTGGTATATGGGAAACAAATCAAAGCTGGTTTTGATCTGGGGGTACGTCATTCCTTTGCGGATCTGGGTCAGACCATCGCCGAATTCCTGACCGTCAAAACAGAGATTAAGGCGGGACAGAGTTTTTATGCCCTCATAAGGAATTAACAAATGACAATGATTATGCAAGATATTATTCTAAAGAAACGCAATGGAAAAGAACTGAGTGAAGCGGAGATCAAATTCCTTATAAATGGTATCGTCGATGGCAGTATTCCCGATTATCAGACAGCCGCCTGGACAATGGCAGTCTATTTCCAGGGTATGACTGAACGGGAGACCAACGCATTAGCGATAGCAATGGCTTATTCGGGTGAGGTTTTGGATTTATCCGGAATAGCCGGCAAAACCGTTGATAAGCACAGTACCGGGGGAGTTGGAGATAAAACTACTCTGGTAGTTATTCCCCTGGCGGCAGCCGCTGGTGTACCCATGGCAAAAATGTCAGGTCGGGGTTTGGGGCATACTGGGGGCACCATAGATAAGTTTGAATCAATACCAGGGTTCCAAACCGAGAGGACATACCGACAGTTTATGGACCAGGTGAATACCATAAAAGCGGCCGTAATTTCGCAGTCCGGGAATCTTGTTCCCGCTGACAAGAAACTGTATGCAATTCGTGACGTGACGGCTACGGTTGACAGTATTCCCCTGATTGCTTCCAGCATTATGAGCAAGAAAATCGCTGCTGGCGCTCAGGGTATAGTTTTGGATGTAAAGGTGGGCAGCGGTGCTTTTATGAAAAGCGAGGCAGAAGCAGCCCAACTAGCTCACAGCATGCTAAAAATTGGGCGGGAAGCAGGCCGTGAAGTCGTTGCGCTTATCACCGATATGAACCAGCCGTTGGGTGAATCGGTAGGAAATGCACTGGAAGTAAAAGAAGCTATTGACCTGCTTCAGGGAGAAGGTCCATCGGATTTAAGGGAGTTATCGCTTGTTTTGACCGCTCATATTTTGCTTTTGGCAGGCCAATACTCTTCCTTCGACCGGGCTCGAGAACGGGCGGAAAAAATCCTGATATCAGGAGAAGGTTTTGGGAAGTTTAATGAATTAGTGTCCGCGCAGGGTGGAAGGCTCGAATATAGCTTGCCCAATTATGGACTCCCGATGGCCACTCTGCAAACCGAAGTAAAATCAGGGGGAGAAGGTTATGTTGCAGCAATTGATGCGATGGAGGTTGGCCGTTCCGCAATGCAACTGGGTGCAGGCCGGGAAAAAATTGGTGATGAAATTGATCTGGCCGTTGGTATTTGCGTCCTGAAGAAAAAAGGTGATTATGTTAAGAGGGGCGACGTTTTAGCAATAATTTACGCCAATGATAACGAACGGATTAGACCTTGCTCTGAAAGACTGGCAGCCAGTTATCAATTATCCCAAGAAAAACCGCTTCCTCAACCTTTGATTATTCAGACAATAAAGGCAGATTAAACCGAGGTTGACTTAGAAATATAATCAAAAAGAATAATTTTATAAGCCAATTATAAAGGATGAAGCTTTTTAATCAAAAGGCTTTGTCCTATTATTTTATCCCAGGTTATATAAAATTAGGTGAAAGTGGCTGAAAAAAGTATATTTATGTACGATATAGAGTTACAAAGGGTTATACCGAAATTAATATACATTTCCAAAGAGGATGTGGGCTTCAATGGATAATTTCATAGAGGTAGTCGGCATAAATGAAGAAAATTGTATAAATTGCCACCAGTGCATTGCAGTCTGTCCGGTTAAAGTATGTAGTAACGGCAGTGGGGATGTTATAAAATTCAATAATCATTTATGTATTGGTTGCGGCAGGTGTATCGAGGCTTGTATAAAAAGTCACGGAGGAGTCGTGGAGAAGAGTGCGCGCTTCCCGGTTGATGATTCGGGGGATTTTATCAATTCTTTGGAAACCATGGAAATTATCGCCCTTATCGCACCCTCAGCTCAGAGCAATTTTGATTTAAAAAAATTAATAAGTGCATTGAGAATTATGGGAGTCAAAGGGGTCTATGATGTATCACTGGGCGCTGAGATTACCGTTGCTTGCTACCATGAAGCAATCGAATCAGGCCAAGTAAAATTACCGCTCATCGCCCAGCCATGTCCGGCTATTGTAAAATATATAGAAATACATCATCCGGCTTTAATAGAATACCTGGCTCCTATCGGCAGCCCGGTACATGATGTGGCCGTTTATGTAAAATCATTGCATCCTGACAGCCGGTTGGCATTTATTTCACCATGCCTAGCGAAAAGAAGAGAATTTCAGGATAGTAAATTGATTAACTACAACGTTACTTTCCAATCATTGCTGAAGATTTTTAAGGACAGAGACATTAATCTGCAGCTCTTAGACAAGTGTGAATTTGATAATTATATTCCCGCCGGGATTGCTGCTAACTTTTCAACTCCGGGAGGACTTAAGGAATGTTATTTATATAAATATCCGGAAACCCCTGCCAGTGCTATAAGTACAATCGAGGGGCCCATTGTGTATGAAAAATATTTGCGGGATTTAGAGAAGGCGATCAGAAAAGGCCGTCCCAACTTGCCTTTGTTAGTGGACATACTAAGTTGCGAAAAGGGATGCAATATGGGAGCAGGCTGTATTAATCACCATAAATCAATTGATGAAATAGAAAACGCTGTTGCCAGTCGTTCCGAACAAGGTATCAAAAATGAAAATGTGAACCAGAAATTACAGGCATTTCTGACCCAGGCCATTCAGAATCACGATTTTTCTTATCATTACTATAAGGATTTATCTGCCTACAACAATATTAAAATCCCCAAAGGAATTGAATTGCACGAGATTTATACCAAGATGAATAAGGTGGATGAAAAGGATTTCAGGAATTGTGCGGCCTGCGGATATAATTCTTGCTGGCACATGGCCATTGCCATTTGTAATGGTTTGAACAAGGTGGAAAATTGTCATCTCTATCAGGAAAAAGAACTGTTACGGGAACAAGAGATATTAAACAAAATGATAGGGCAATCCGTAAAGCTGAATGAGAAACTGCAAGAAGAGATAGCGGAGAGAAAACAACAAGAACAATTATTGGTGCAGAATTCCAAATTATCTGCTATGGGTGAGATGATAGGCATGATTGCCCATCAGTGGCGTCAGCCTCTATCTTCTATCAGTACTATTGCAGGTAATTTGAAGGTTCTTATTGAGCTGGATATGTATGATCAAAATCAGTTTGCCAATTTGCTGGATGAAGTTAATAACCATGCTCAATACCTTTCTAATACAATCAATGACTTCAGGCACTTCTTTAAACCGGATAATCCCAAGAATGTAGCGTTTATTAATGATATTATTGATGCTACCCTAGGCATTATAGGCAAGTCGATGGAATATAGAAATATCACTCTAGAAAGAGATTATTTATTTGTTGCTCCTATTTGTACTTATCCCAATGAGCTAATGCAGGTGTTTCTGAATATTCTTAAAAATGCCATAGATGCCTTAACTGATAACAAGGTATTGGATCCTGCTATTTCCATTAAGGGCTACGAAAAAGAAGGGTGCCAAATCGTTGAAATAATGGATAATGGCGGAGGAATCCCCGAAGAAATCATAGGTAAAATATTCGATCCTTATTATTCAACCAAAGGGCCGGCCATAGGAACTGGACTCGGTTTATATATGTCTCGAACCATAATAGAAAAACATTGCGGAGGAGAACTCAGAGCCTTTAACCATGACCGGGGAGCCTGCTTTACCATAACGCTTCCCATGGTTGACAAGGAGGAATATGGAAGTGATTAATGCCAAGGAACTTAGAGAAGCTGCCCAAGGGCTTAGAGTTTTATATGTTGAAGACGATCGAGATCTTCGGGAAAATACTACCAGGCTTCTTACCAGCTTTTTTACCAATGTTACATCTGCCGAAAATGGTCAGGTAGGGTTGGATAAATACAGGGGAGGCAGTTATGACATTGTAATTACCGATATTAACATGCCAGTTATGAGTGGCGTAAAGTTGTCCCAGGAAATTAAAGCAAGTAATAAAAAACAGGTTATCATTGTTATTTCTGCCCATGATGAGGCTAAGTATCTGTTGGATTTAATAAATATGGGTGTGGATAATTTTGTTTTGAAACCCTTGGATATTGGACAGTTTTTAGGGGTGCTGCACAAAGCTGTAAGTCTGGTAAGATTTGCTAAGATGGAAGAAGAATACAAGCAGAAGCTGGAAGAAACCGTGGCAAAACGTACCCGGGAACTCCAGGAAGCCCTGTCTTTAGTTCAAGAACTTAGTGGCGAAGTCGTTCAGAGACTGACTGCAGCTACCGAATTAAGAGATTTGGACACCGGTTTGCACAACCGTCGCATGGGAATGTTTGCTCCTACTCTGGCCCGGGCTATGGGGCTGTCGGATGAGTATGCGGAATCCCTAGCCTTTGCTGCTCCGCTGCATGACATTGGTAAAATTGGCATATTGGATAAGATACTACTCAAGCCAGGCCCTTTAACAGAAGAAGAATTTGAAATTATGAAAACCCATACGATTACCGGAGCCAGTATCCTTTCAGGTTCAATCCATGAAAAGATTAATATGACTGCCTCCATTGCCCTCAATCATCATGAGAGATGGGATGGGAGTGGTTATCCCAATGGTCTAAAGGGAGAAGATATTCCACTTGAGGGTAGAATCGTCTCAATATGCGATAATTATGACGCATTGAGAAGTAAAAGGCCCTATAAACCAGCCTTAAGTCATCAAGAGGCGATGAAAATAATTATAAACGGAGACGAGAAGAGCAAGCCGGGTTGTTTTGATCCCCAGATATTAGAGGCATTTATCAGGATTGCTGATGAATTTGATGAAATATATGTTTCGCAACAGGACTAGTCTTCAAGGGGCTAGCAAGAAATAAACCCGCCATTTACTCCGATCTTTTTCACACTATTCTTCGTTATTAAACCTTGTACCCTTCACCCTTCATCCTGTGGAGACTACTGGTGTTCGCTATTGCTCGCTAATAATGTTGTAATACGTCCAGTATGACTGCGCTTTGATGTCTTGCCTAGCGTGAATTATCCTTGGAGTATTCTGCCTTATTTATTCCTTGATAGTCCCTAGGACAACTGAATGACATAATACCAGCTGTACCTCAATATAATTTATAAGTAGTTATACGATAGGGGGAGGTACATGCGGGATGAGAGGTAGACTTAAAGCCAAGGTAGTCGGGTTGCTCTTAATGTTATTTATGTTCTCGTGGATTGGAACGGTCGCGGCTGAGCCTAAAATGGAAAACGTCAAGGCGGATGCCTATGTATTGATGGATGCTGATTCTGGCAAAATTCTAGCTGCACACAATGAAAATAAGCGGTTAGCTCCAGCCAGTATGACCAAATTAATGACCCTGATATTGGGTGTAGAAGCCCTGGAACAAGGCAAAGCGAACCTTACTGACAAGGTTGTAACTAGTGAAAATGCCTGGAAAATGGGAGGTTCTCAGATTTATCTGGAGCCAGGCGAAACCATGACTTATGAAGAAATGATGATTGCTATTGCGGCCGGCTCGGCCAATGATGCCTGTGTTGCAGTGGGCGAATTTTTAGAGGGAACTCACCAGAATTTTGTGGATAAGATGAATGCCAAAGTACATGATTTAGGATTGGAAAATACTCACTTCGTCAACGCCTATGGTTTACCAGCCGAAGGGCATTACAGCTCAGCTTATGATATGGCCGTAATCGCCCGTTATGCTTTGTCTCACCCTCGCGTACTCGAATATACCTCAATAAAGGAATATAATCTTCGTCAGGGCAAATTCAAACTGTACAACACTAACAAATTGCTCTGGTGGTATCAGGGTGCGGACGGTTTCAAAACCGGATGGACCAACGAGGCGAAATACTGTTTAACATCGACCGTAAAACGGGACGGTTTACGTTTAATAGCGGTTGTAATGGCTTCTCCAGAGGTTAGGGGGCATTTCCGGGATTCAATGGAACTATTTAATTATGGTTTTGCCAAATATGCTTATAAATCCTTCTTCACCCGTGACAGTGTTTGCGGCATGGTGCAAGTTGGCAAAGGAGCCGAAGGCGAGGCAGAAGTGCTGGCAGCGGAAGATGTGGGATCAATATACCTCAAAGGTGAAAAGGACAATATAACCGACCAAAAAGAACTCCTTCCCTATATTAGTGCACCGATAACGAAGGGTCAAAAATTGGGAGAAATACAAATATTCAAAGATGGCAATCTTCAGAAAACCGTAGACCTTGTTTCGGCAAAAGATATCGCCCGAGGTGGCCTTATTAAAGAAATAATGAAAATGTATGCCGAAACTTTTCTTTTATAAATGGAATTTTGTGGAAGGACTTGTCCCCTGTTTGTAGAAGTCTTAATTAGGGCAGCGAAATAATAAAATCAGAGAGGCAAAGTTGATTTTTGTTGTTTTGTTATCCCCGTAGCCGTAAGACTAACAAGGAGGGGACTTTTGCGTGGATCTAGAATTTAAACAAATTAGAAATACACTATTGGTAAGGATCCAAGGTGAAATGGACATGGTGGTTGCGGAAAAGCTCCGCCACGAAATAGACCGGAAGCTGGAAACCAAGAAAATTAGCAATTTGATTATTAATCTCGAAAAGGTTAGCTTCATAGACAGCTCGGGGTTAGGGGTAATTATTGGCCGATATAAAAAAATTACAGGTTTGAGCGGAAGAATGTTCATAGTTGGTGCCCGTCCATCAGTCCATAAGATATTGATGTTTTCGGGTATCAATAAGTTGGTTTCCATGTATAATAACGAACAGGATATTATTAATATTTAGGGGAGGTGAATACCAGCTCCAAGGGGCTAAGTCCCTCGGCTGGACAGGCCATGAATATGAAGAATTATGTGCGTTTTGAATTTCAAAGTTTACCGGAAAACGTTTCCTTCGCGAGATCATGTGTGGGCGCCTTTGCTACCCAATTAAATTGTACGCTGGAGGAAATAGAGGAGATTAAACTGGTGGTATCAGAAGCGGTATCCAATAGTATTATACATGGATATGAAAATAAAACTACGGAGAAGGTCCTGGTTATGGCTACTATTTTAGATGACAGTACCATGGAAATAATGATTGAAGATTATGGCCAGGGGATTGCTGATATTGAGCAAGCCATGGAACCCAGTTTCTCCAGTGACCCCAATCGAACTGGACTTGGTTTTACTCTAATGAAGTCTTTTATGGATGAACTCGAGGTCATAAGTGAGCCAGGCCAGGGTACAAGCATCAAGCTTAAGCGTTATTTCGCTGCTAAAAACAAAGAAGCACTAGCTTAATAGGGGGGAATGTATATGCCCCCCGATAAATATCAGAAAAATGACAGCCTTCTCCAAAGGGCTCAAAGCGGCGACGCTGATGCCAGGTCCAATTTTTATGAAGCCAATCTGGGGCTGGTATATATGGTCCTGGAACGCTTTAAAAATACCTCTTATGATTACGATGATCTGTTTCAAGTAGGTTCTATAGGCTTGATTAAAGCCATCGATAAATTTGATTTTTCCTTCCAGGTTCGTTTTTCAACCTATGCGGTACCGATGATTATAGGGGAAATCAAAAAGTTTTTGCGGGATGATGGAATCGTTAAGGTACAAAGGGGCTTGAAGGAAAATTACGGAAAAATACGCTGGGCTCAGGAAAAACTGCGCGGAACTCTAGGCAAGGAGCCCACCATTGCTGAGATAGCATGTTTATTGGCCATGGACAAAGAAGAAATTGTTATGGCCATGGAAGCCTGTCAGTCTCCCGCATACATATATGATACATTTCAGGGAGAAGAAAAAGAGCAGATCTCCCTTATTGACAGACTAGCGGGCGATGAAGGCAATATTATGATGCTCGAAAAGCTGGCCTTGCGTGAGGCATTGAGTAAGTTGGACAGCAGAGAACGAGAAATCATCTTGAGACGGTTTTTTCGCGATGAAACTCAATCAGCCATCGCTGATGATATAGGAGTATCGCAGGTACAGGTTTCGCGCATCGAAAAAGGTGCCCTCTTGAAACTGAAAAAAGTGCTTGAATAAAAATTCCTTTCAAACGTAATAATAAGCCTAAACAGATTTGAAAGGAGATAGTAAATTGCAGATAAGAGTTGCGGAATTTGTAGGAGAATCCCATAAAGATTGGCAGGATGCCGTTAACAGCGCCATTGTTGATGCATCCAAAACCTTTACTAATATTTCTGGAGTAGAAGTACAGAATTGGACAGCCAGTGTCCAGGGCAACAAGATAGTTGATTATAAGGCCAATATAAAAATAGCTTATACTGAGTAGGTTTTGCAAACTATACAAGATACACAAAGGACGGTTCTCGTGTGCGAACTCTTTCGTACACCATAACCGTCCTTTCTCATACCTTGTGGCTCTGAATTTACTGCGGATTTTTATGTATAAACGGTAATGCTATAGCCAACAATAAGGTACTAAGGGGGATTCGAGCATGAATATGGAAAACAACGAAAAGCTAAAGACTGCACAGCAAGAAGAGTATCATCATCTGGTTAACCGGACCAAGCCTAAACCCCCCGTTGTGCAAAACTGCCTGTGGGCCTTTGTGGTGGGCGGGTTGATATGTGTCATCGGCCAGCTTTTTCTTAATTACCTGCTGGGCCTGGGTTTCAATAAACAGGATGCTGGATCTCTGGATGCCATAATAATGGTGTTTTTAGGGGCCCTATTTACCGGTCTGGGTATTTACGATGACCTGGGACAAAAGGCGGGAGCTGGTTCTATTGTACCGATAACAGGCTTTGCCAATGTTATTGTAGCTTCGGCCATGGAGTTTAAGAAAGAAGGCTATATTTTCGGAGTCGGTGCCAAGATATTCAGTATAGCCGGACCTACGCTGGTATTTGGCTTCGTAGCCTCAGTCACGATCGGTTTGATTAAGCTTTGGCTAATTCAATAATAAAAGAGGTAGGGATGAAATGCCTGCACTAAAGAAAAAAGGTCAGCAAACTTTAATGTTTAAAAATCCGCCATTCATTACTTCCTGGGCTTCTTTGGTTGGACCCAAGGAGGGGGAGGGACCCTGGGGTCCATACTTTGATACGGTTTTTGCCGACTATCTGCTGGACGAAGAAAGTTGGGAAAAGGCAGAAACCAAAATGCTGCGCGAGGCTGTAAAAATGGCTCTCAGCAAACAGGGGCTTTTGCCCGGAGATGCCGAGCTTTTTTTGGCCGGTGATCTGATGAACCAGATCATTTCTTCCAGTTATGCAGCTCGGGAGATAAATATTCCCTTCCTGGGACTATACGGAGCTTGTTCCACCATGGCCGAGTCGTTAGCAGTAGGAGCGATGATGATTGATGGAGGTTTCTATCAAAGGGTAGTGGCTGCCACCTCCAGTCATCACTACACGGCTGAGAGGCAATTCCGTTCTCCTATCGAGCAAGGGGTACAGAAGGTCCCCAGTTCGCAATGGACAGCTACTGCGGCCGGGGCCCTGGTCTTACAATCCACTGGGATGGGTCCTAGAGTTAGTTGTGCCACGGTTGGGAAAGTAGTTGATATGGGTCAGACTGATGTAGCGAACATGGGTGGGGCAATGGCACCAGCGGCTGTTGATACTATTAAAATGCATTTTCAGGATACTGGTCGCAAGCCTGATTATTACGATTTAGTTGTCACGGGAGATTTGGGTGCAGTGGGGACGGCCTTAGCCCGCGAACTGTTTATTAAGGAGGGACTAGTACCAAGTCCAAACTACAGCGATTGCGGGGTGCTCCTTTATGATGGAAAGCAGGGAGTTGATTCCGGGGGAAGCGGCTGTGGCTGCGCCGGCTGTATGCTGGCCGGCCCTTTACTCCATAAGGTGAAGAATGGTGAAATCAACCGCTTACTGTTAGTAGCTACGGGTGCCTTGATGAGTCCCACCAGCACCTTCCAGGGAGAGAGTATTCCCGGTATAGCTCATGCAGTGGCCATAGAGAATATGTAAATAACATCACGGAAATTTTCTCTAAGGAACACCTATTATAAAATACTTTAAAGGGAGATTGAGTTAATGTCGCTCTTAATGGCTTTTCTGGTTGGGGGCAGTCTTTGCCTGATTGGTCAATTAGTCATGGATTTAACTAAACCAGGGATAACCCCCGGGCATATTCTGGTAGGATATATTACCCTGGGTGCATTGCTGAGTGCATTGGGATTGTACCAACCTTTAATAGACATTGGAGGAGCAGGGGCCACTATTCCCCTCAGTGGATTTGGTCATAGCCTAGCCCAGGGGGCTATTGCCGGGGTGCAGGAAAAAGGCTTGCTGGGAGCATTTAGCGGCGGGGTTTCAGCTACTGCCGGCGGTATTACGGCTGCGATCGTTTTCGGGTATCTAGCTGCCGTACTATTTAATCCTAAAGATTAGAAGCGACAACTCGGTGGGTTATTCTTAAAAAGGCAGTTTTAGGTCTGCGTAAGTCATATAGGTCCGCGTTGTCCGCGTCTATTTACAAAATTTAATCAGGAGTGTGAACATCGTGAAGGTGGGAATACCTCAAGGACTTTTTTTCTATTACTATTATCCTTTATGGAAGACATTTTTTCAGGATCTGGGAGCAGAAGTAGTAACATCTTCCGTAACCAACCGGCAGACCATAGAAAAAGGAATTGAATCTGCGGTTGATGAGGCATGCTTTCCTATTAAGGTTTATTACGGACATGTACGGCAGCTTTGCAGCGAGTCACTTGATTACATATTTATCCCCCGCCTGGTGAGCGTTGAACACCGTTCATTTATATGCCCGAAATTTATGGGATTGCCGGATATGATAAAAGCGGTCCTATCAGCAGATTTGCCGCCAGTAATTGATATAACTGTTGATATAAGCAGAACTGAACGATTTCTCCAGCGGGACATTATCAGAGTTGGTCAGTTGTTTACCTCCCAAAAAGGTCTTATTCAATCAGCCTATCAACATGGAGTGAATGAGCTGATTAAATGCAAAAAGTTGTGCCAGGGTGGTTATAACATGGCTGAGGCGATTAGGATTTGGGAAGGCGAAGAAATTATTTTGCCATCGGCATGTGATTTAACCATTGGCGTTTTAGGCCATGGGTACTCATTATATGATCAAACCATAAGCATGAACTTGATTGCCAGACTGCGCCAAATGGGCTGCCGCGTCCAGGTAGCAGAGACTTTGGATCAAGCCGCAATTGAAACAAATGCTGCATTGATACCCAAAAGGGTATTCTGGACCTTGGGGCGCAAACTGGTGGGCAGTGCGCTGCTCATGGAAAAGCAGTTAAATGTAAACGGAATAATATATCTGGCCTGTTTTGGTTGTGGACCAGATTCTATGATCGGCGAAATCATTGAGCGTAAGCTGAAAGCTAAACCATATATGATGATGACTATAGATGAACATACCGGCGAAGCTGGTATGGTAACCCGATTGGAAGCATTTTGCGACATGCTGTTAAGAAGAAGGGGGGCTGACATTGAAGGTTACGTTTCCTCACATGGGTAATATGCATATAGCAATTAAGGCCTTAATGGACGGTCTTAAACTGGATTATATACCTCCCCCTCCGATCAGCAAGCGCACTTTTGAACTCGGGATTAAGAATTCACCTGAATTTGCCTGTATGCCCCTCAAAATTAATTTGGGTAATTTCATAGAAGCGCTGGAAAACGGTGCAGATACCATAGTGATGGCCGGAGGATGGGGCCCTTGCCGTTTTGGCTATTATGCGCAGGTCGAAAGAGACATACTGGAAGGTCTGGGCTACGATTTCAAAATGATTGTCTTGGAGGCACCTGATTCAAGAATTTATGATCTCGTGCAGCAGCTTAAGTCCTTGGGCGAAAATGTGTCATTTTGGGAAGCGGTAAAAGCCATTAGATACGGTTGGAGCAAACTGAACGCATTGGAATTGGTTGAAAGACATTTTGACCATTGTTTGCCGCGGGCTGTGGAGCAAGACCGAGTCGAAAAGATTTATGATAACGCGTCCGTGATAATCGACCAAGCCGTCAGCAAGGAAGAGGCTCTAATAGCTGCTCGGGAAGCCATCCAAGCTATGAACTCCTTGGATTTCAAACCTGAACAACCTTTAAAGATCGGTTTGGTAGGGGAAATATACACCATGCTGGAACCTGCCGCCAATTATGATTTCTGCCGCCTCCTGGGCAGGATGGGGGCTGAAGTGTGCCGTTCCACCTACTTAACTGATTGGCTTAATGATAATCTTCTGGGTGGTTTAGTTAAGAAATCCGTTCGTAAAGGTTTAGTTAAGTATGCAAAACCTTATTTGAATTATGAGGTAGGAGGACATGGGCTGGAGACGGTAGGTCATGCAGTTCACTTTTCCCGCTTAAAACTTGACGGAATTATCCAATTAGGACCACTGACCTGCATGCCCGAAATCGTAGCTCAATCCATATTGCCTTCAATAAGTAAAAATGAAGGAGTACCCAGTATGACTTTGTGGTTTGATGAACTTTCAGGTACAGCCGGGCTTAATACACGCCTGGAGGCATTTGTGGATATGGTGCAGCGACAGAAAATAAAGGCTGTTAAACAATTTAAGGAGGCATAAAAGTGGACTGTTATCTGGGAATTGATATAGGCTCAGTGAGCAGCAACCTGGTTTTAGTAGACAGAGATTATAACCTGGTTCAGAAGATTTACTTACGCACACAGGGAAATCCAGTTAAAGCTATAAGAGAAGGTTATTCAATAATTGCGGAAGATACCAAAAATAAGAATATTCTCATAAAAGGCGTTGGAACTACTGGCAGCGGTCGGTATTTGGCGGGGGTATTAATAGGAGCGGACGTTATAAAAAACGAAATAACTGCCCATGCGGTGGCTGCTGCACACTTGTATCCAGACGTTAAAACAATAATAGAAATAGGTGGTCAGGATTCCAAAATCATTATTATGCGCAACGGAATAGTAAATGATTTTGCCATGAACACAGTGTGTGCAGCCGGTACCGGATCTTTCCTGGATCAGCAAGCTGCACGTCTGAACATAAATATACATGATTTTGGAGAGATGGCGGCGCTTTCCAACCAAGCGGTCAGGATTGCCGGGCGTTGCGGAGTGTTTGCTGAATCTGATATGATTCACAAACAGCAAATGGGTTATCCTATGGAAGACATCATTATGGGGCTATGTGAAGCTCTTGTTAGAAACTATCTAAATAATGTAGGTAAAGGCAAGAGAATTGAGGACCCGATAGTATTCCAGGGCGGGGTAGCCGCTAATGCCGGGCTTAGACGAGCCTTTACCAAGGTGCTGAACATGCCCATAAACATACCTCTGCATTATGACGTAATGGGTGCCATTGGAGCGGCAATATTAGCGGCGGAATATATGCAGCGAAGTCGGACTCCCAGCTTGTTTAAAGGCAATTCTTTTATTCTCGAGGGTGATTTTAAAACCAGCAGTCATGAGTGCCAGGGATGTCCAAATATCTGTGAAGTAGTATGTATAAAACGTGACCGGGAGGTTCTGGCGTTTTGGGGTGATCGCTGCAAGAAATGGGAAAGCAGCTTGAGTGAAAAGCAAGGGTCTGGTTTAAAAGTTGTTTAAAAAATAATACACTTGTTGCATACCCAAGCCTATGATAAAATCAAGCCTATATATTATGTTTATCAGATGAGAGGAGCAATGATTTGAGATGAGTAGAGATCTAACTAAAATTATGCTGCCGGAGGACAAGATACCGAAATTCTGGTACAACGTTCAGGCTGATATGCCCACTCCGCTTTCTCCCGGGTTGCACCCTGGAACCAAACAGCCCCTTGGCCCAGCCGACCTGGCACCACTGTTTGCTATGGGTCTAATTGCCCAGGAGGTTTCCACGGAGAGATATATTGAAATACCACCTGAAGTAAGGGAACTATATAAAAAATGGAGACCTTCTCCTTTGTTCAGAGCCCATGGCTTGGAAAAGGCTTTAGACACTCCCTGCCGCATCTATTACAAATATGAAGGGGTTAGCCCGGTGGGCAGCCATAAGCTGAATTCCGCACTGCCGCAGGCATTTTATAATAAGATAGAGGGCATCAAACGTCTGACAACAGAGACCGGAGCAGGTCAATGGGGAACCGCCTTATCATTAGCCTGTAAGCTTTTTGATCTTGAATGTATGGTATATATGGTACGGGTAAGTTACGATCAGAAGCCTTACCGACGCATACTTATGGGAGTATATGGAGCCGAATGTGTACCCAGCCCCAGCAATCTTACTGAAAGCGGGCGGGCCGAACTGGCCAAGAATCCTAATACTCCAGGTACGCTGGCCATTGCTATCAGTGAAGCAGTGGAAGATGCGGCTAAGAGAGAAGATACCCACTATTCCTTGGGAAGTGTTTTAAACCATGTGTGTTTACACCAGACCATTATTGGTCAGGAAGTGAAAATGCAAATGGAAATGGTCGATGATTATCCGGATGTTGTAATAGGTTGTTGTGGCGGCGGCAGTAATTTCGCCGGTATTGCCTTACCCTTCATTCCCGATAAATTAGCTGGCAAGAAAGTACGCCTGTTGGCCGTTGAGCCAGCGGCCTGCCCGACTCTTACCCGAGGTGTATTTGCTTACGACTTTGGTGATGTCGCTGGATTTACGCCTCTATTGAAGATGTATACACTAGGTCATGATTTCACTCCCGCCGGTATTCATGCAGGCGGATTAAGATATCACGGAGATTCCCCTCTAGTAAGTCAGCTGTACAATGATGGACTTTTTGAAGCCACGTCTGTGATGCAAAACGGCGTTTTTGAAGCGGCTATGCTATTTGCCCAGACTGAGGGTATATTACCGGCTCCAGAGTCTTCGCATGCTATCCGTGCTGCTATTGATGAAGCTTTAAAGGGTAAAGAAGAGGGAGTATCCCGAGCGATTGTGTTTAACCTAAGCGGTCACGGGCATTTAGATCTTAATGCTTATGAAAACTACCTGTCCGGCCATACGGAGGATGTGGAGCTTAGCGATGAACAAATCCAGGCTAGTTTGAAGACATTACCTATCGTATAAATAAGAATTATGTTGCTTTGGCCCGGGTATCTCTGGAGGTACCCGGGTTTTAATTATCCAGGCCCGTACAAGGAGACAAATGCTATGACTGGTGTACATAAACGTTTAGAAATGGTTGCGGAAATGATCGAAGCAGGACAATCAGTGGCTGATATCGGTGCTGACCATGCCTGGCTGGCTATTTACTTGGCTGAGAACCGACTGGCTCCCGCCGTTATTATCGGTGAATTGTCAGATGGTCCCTACACCCGGGCCTGGGAAGCGGTAAGAGGCAGCGCCTTCGGAGATAAAATTGAAGTACGGCAGGGGAATGGGCTCCAAGTCCTGGAGTTGGGTGAAGTTGGCTGCGTGGTTCTGGCTGGAATGGGCGGAGAGACAATAGTCGATATTTTAGCTTATGATTGGGATAAAGCCGGCAGTTTCCATAAATATGTTTTTCAACCTATGAGCAAAGCCGAGATATTAAGACAGCGCCTGGCCAGCCGGGGGTGGATCATTGATGATGAAAGGCTGGTGGAGGAGCATGGTTATATTTATTTAGCCATAACCAGCCATCCCGGCAATTGCCCTTACCATTTAAACAGTTTAGAATTAGAACTAGGGCCGTACATTATAAAAGCTGACAACCCAATAAAAAGGTTATACATTACAAGATACATGCAAAAATGTCAGCGAATATATATGGAATTGCTAGGTTCTCCCCTGCACCGGAACCAAGTTTTGGCCGATGAATACCGGGAGAAAAATATAGCATTAGGGGAGGTACTGAATGCAAACCACAGTTAGAGATATCGTGAAAATTGTTGAGGATTTTTTCCCCGTAAACCTGGCCGAGAAATGGGATAATGTCGGATTACAGATTGGATCATTTGAATATACGGCGAGAAGAGTCCTGATTGCTCTTGATATGGATAATGAAGTACTTCAGTATGCCATCGAACAAAAGGCAGACATGGTCATAACCCATCATCCGTTGTTTTTCAGTGGTATTAAGTCAATAAATTATGATCAACCTGCAGGGAGTTTGTTGAAGGGAATAATTAAGGCCGGAATAACCGTTTATGCTGCTCATACCAATTTGGATGCGGGGAAACGGGGGCTGAATCAGATATTGGCCGAACGTATAGGTTTGCAAAATATTATGCCGCTGGATAAGGGCCATAGTGAGGCACTTTACAAGTTAGTGGTTTATGTTCCGGTTGAGCATGAGAATACGGTTCGTCAAGCTATTTTGGACGCAGGAGCAGGCCATATTGGGAGGTACCAGGATTGTAGCTTCAGGGTTCGAGGAACCGGAAGTTTCCGCCCTTTGGCAGGCAGCACACCCTATATTGGGCAGGAAGGTCTGCTGGAAGAGGTGGAAGAATACCGCCTGGAGACCATAATGCCACAATTGCATCTTGAAAAAGTACTGCAAACAATGCTCCAGGCCCATCCTTACGAAGAACCAGCCTATGATGTCTATCGTTTAGAAAGACCGGGGCAGGTCTTCAGCTTGGGACGGGTAGGCCGTCTAGCCGCAGAACTAAGTCTTGGAGAGTTTTGCGATGATGTTAAAAGGCAGTTGGGAATAAAGTTCTTGCGCATAGCTGGAGATATAAATCAGCCGGTAAGCAAAATTGCGGTTGTCAGCGGCGCCGGAGCGAGTTTTATCGGTAAAGCTAGAAGCCAGGGGTGTGACGCCCTTTTAACCGGAGATTTAAAATATCATGAAGCCAGAGAGGCTATTGATATGGGCATAGCAGTGATTGATGCCGGGCATCAGGGAACGGAACAAATAATGAGCAGTTACATATGCAGCCTTTTGAGTGATGAGACACGGAAGAGAGACCTTGAAGTGGAGGTTACATCCATTATGAATAGGGAGTGTATTGTTACCGTATAAGACATATAATACGATGATATTTGCCTGGTTTTGGCAGTTTGGCTGTGCTGCCAGCTTTTTTCTGAAATAGATACCGATAAATAGGCATTAATTGCTGTAGGTATGTATAAATATCTATTAATATTGGTAAAATGAAACTAAATAAAAAAACTTTAAGTTGTACTCTATACTAAAAAAACTGAATAATTTTATAAAAATTTAAGAATTTTATAAAAAAATTTAGTTTTTTAGCAGGATTTGCCGATTTTATGGGGAATGTACAAAAAGGTAAAAAATTAAAAGGGAGGATTATGTCGTGAACAAATCGGAACTTGTGAAATCACTAGCTGAAAAAGCAGGATTCACGCAGAAAGATGCTGCGAAAGCCCTGGAAGCACTGGTAGGTACCATTCAAGGGGCATTGGCAAAGGGAGACAAGGTACAGATTATAGGGTTTGGTAGCTTTGAAGTACGTGATCGTAAAGAAAGAAAAGTTATTAGTCCAGCAACCGGACAAGAAATTACGGTTCCAGCTACTAAAGTTCCTGCATTTAAACCCGGCAAATCCCTAAAAGAAGCCGTAGCACTTCCGAAAGTAGTTGCACCTGTAAAAGGCGCCAAAAAAGCTGCTGCTAAGAAAAAGAAATAAATTTTAGTAAGATTAAAGGGAGGTATGCACTTTGGTATACCTCCCTTTTTTTGTCGTTATTAAGGTTATAAATAGCCTACATCTCAATTTTTAAGGTTTTCCCAATGCTCGGAGAGTTCGGCTAGTTCGGCTAAAGACAATCCCAAGTCTTCCGCATCGATTGAACCACCCAAACGGGCAATATTTTCTTTGATACCGTCTATAGCATCCATCTCGGCGTGAAATTGTATTCTGGGTACGACTTTTTTCCAGGCCAAATCTAAACGCTGTAGATCTTCATGGGCAATATCCCAACGCTCAGCTTCTATATCACTTTCAACCTGATTAATATATTGAGGAATTGCGTCTTTATCTGATCGGGAGGTAAAGAAATAGCAACCTCCCTGCATAATAAGTACAAATACGATTAAAGAAACAATTGGGATAAGATAGCACGCCCACTTCTTCATTGCAGAAAACCTCCGATCTAATTTTATAACTGATATTTAATGCCTGGAATTATTGTGGTTTTTCTTTGTATGTATCCAGGTATAGAGCCCCAGAGCTGTCCAGGGCAGCAAGAAACACTTCGGATATAGTGTTAATGCCTTGTTTTTCTAACTCTTTCTCCAGCCATAACTGATCCACGTTAGCCTGTTTGAGGTTCTCCTCAATTAATACACCATCGTAAACTAATTCAGTGCTAAGACCTGAACTTTGAACGGTAAGCTTCAGATCCCGGGGGGTCACGGCGAGGAATTCAGGTTTTAATAATACTGATACCTTGCCGTTAGTTTCAACAACCGCAAAACCAACCTGCTTTAAATCAAAAACTCCTTTGTCTCGCAATTGCTCCAGTACATCAGATAAGGTATAACGTATGCTGCGCATGGCATCTTCCATAATCTGACCATTCATAATTACCACAGTTGGCTCTCCTACAATATATTTGCCAGCGGACCGGTATTTTAAGGTAACCCATTGTAAGGCCCAAACAATTAGTGCCCATACCATTAGTCCAACCCAATGAGGCCAGGCCCGACTGCTCAAATCTACCGAAAGAGTAGCGGCAATAGAACCAATCGTAATACCCAGCACATAATCAAAAAAGGTAAGTTGGCTGATTTGCTGTTTGCCAAGAACCCGTGCCAATATGAGGAGTGTGAAAAAACCTATAATACTGCGGACTAATACTACCAAACCCTCATTCATTCTAAACACCTCAAACTATCAATGCGATACTATTATTATTACCTATTTAGAGATGGCCAATTCCATTTTAGAATTATTAGCAGGCAAACTGACTGCCTACAGCGATCAAGGGGACGGTTCTGTTGATCGGGACGAAATTAAAGTGTAACCCGATCAACAGAACCGTCCCCTTGATCGGCTGCCTATAAATACCAAACACTTCCTGGCTGTTCAGAGCATATTTTTAACATAGGCAATGACGCCGCAGAGAGTATTTTTCTGCGCGTATTTTTTTTCAAACGCCTCGTAAGCACCCTGCCTCTATAGGTGGGGGATAAACCGGATTTTCCTCAGTGGCGGGCTCGTCCCAGACTGAGGAGGCGTTTGATAAAACGCTCGCGGCGCGATGCACACAAAACGCGAAAGGAAGGCGTCATAGCGCCCGCGTTTTGGCGCACAATTCGCGCAAGCGCTCATTGAATTATACTGTTAGGAGTGGAGTAAATGTGTGGAATAGCCGGTTGGATAGATTTCAATAATAATATTGCCGAGCAGCGAGCCGTTTTGCAGACAATGGTAAACAGTCTAATTCCCCGAGGACCAGATGCCGAGGGCATTTGGTCCTCGCCTCATGCCCTGCTCGGACACCGTAGACTGGTAGTGGTGGATCCCGAGGGTGGGGCGCAGCCTATGACCCGCAGCGGCAAAGGGGCTAACTACACCATCGTATATAATGGAGAGTTATATAACACCCTGGAAATTCGGAGAACTTTGGAAAATTGCGGATACTGTTTTAAAACTCGCAACTCTGATACTGAGGTTTTGCTAATAGCCTATATAGAATGGGGCGCTGAGTGCGTTAATAAATTTAACGGTATTTTTGCATTTGCTATATGGGATCAGGAAAAAGAGCACCTATTTATGGCCCGGGACCGTGTGGGGGTAAAACCTCTTTTCTATACAAACCAAGGGGGAAGTTTTCTCTTTGCTTCGGAAATAAAAACCCTTTTAACTCACCCCGACATAGAGGCAGAAATTGATGAGGAAGGGCTGGCCGAAATATTTGTCATGGGTCCATCCCGTACCCCTGGACATGGAGTATTTAAGGGTATATCCGAACTCAGACCCGGTCATACATTAACTCGCGATCAACAGGGAATGCAAATAAAACGTTATTGGTCTCTGGCCAGCTTTCCTCATAACGAGGATCTGGCTGCTACCAGCTGCCATCTGCGGGAATTGTTTGAGGATACGGTCAGGCGTCAGCTAGTAGCTGACGTACCGGTTTGCACCTTGCTATCGGGAGGGCTGGATTCCAGCGCGATTACTGCGGTAGCAGCGCAAGCATATCGTGAACAGGGACTCCCTCCGCTAAAGACCTTCTCCGTAGATTATGTGGATGATGATAAATACTATAAACCTAATTCTTTTGAAACAAGTTTTGATGCACCTTGGGCCCGGAAGGTATCAAATTATTGGGGAACAGAGCATCATGCGGTTTTTATTAATAATAAGGAACTTGCCGACGCTCTGCTGCCATCTTTAGAGGCCAATGATCTGCCGGGTATGACCGATATAGATTCCTCACTGTATCTATTCTGCCGGGAAATACGCAAAGAGGTAGTAGTGGCTGTATCGGGCGAGTGTGCTGATGAAATCCTGGGCGGATATCCCTGGTTCAGACAACCGGAAGTAGACTCCTTCCCCTGGATTAGAATGTTGGATGAAAGAATGGCCTATTTGTCCCCAGACTTGGTTCAGAATATAAATCCGGAGGTATACAACCGGGAAAGATATCTTGAAGCTTTAAAAGAAGTGCCCTATTTTGAAGGAGAAAGTCCAGCCGAGGCCCGGGTTCGGGAAATGTTTTACCTAAATATTACCCGTTTTATGCCTACATTGCTTGATCGCAAAGATCGCATGAGTATGGCCTGGGGACTCGAAGTCAGAGTTCCTTTCGCCGATCATCGACTACTAGAATATATATGGAATATACCTTGGGCTATGAAAACCCATAACGGGATGAGTAAAGGTATATTACGGCATGCTTTAAGTGGATTGCTTCCTGATGATGTCTTGCAAAGACAGAAGAGCCCATATCCCAAAACCCACCATCCAGTTTATACTGAGGCAGTACGCAGAGAACTGAAGAAAGTTCTGGAGAATCCAACTTCTCCCTTATTGGCGCTGGTTAACCTTAAGGCTCTCCAGGGCGTAATGGATTCGGGTCAGTCTTTTCTGAAGCTGCCCTTTTTTGGTCAGCTTATGGGGGATGTACAGTTCATGGCGTACTTACTGCAAATCAATCGCTGGTTACTAAAATATCGGGTGAGGATTAAGATATAACAGTACTGGGACAAGGGGACGTTGGGACAGGGGGACGGGTCCCTTGTCCCACCCCCAATATATACTGTGGGACAAGGGACCCGTCCCCCTGTCCCAACGTCCCCCCTGCTTCCCCGGTTTACTTGCACAAATAGGGACGGCTCATCAAGCCGTCCCCATTTGTGCAAGTAAATCTATAAGCGGAGTTCTGTATTCGATAATCATCTATCTAGGATGCCAGTTGCCTGACACCTCAAGCGACCTAACCCGGGAGCGGGGCGGGCAACCCCAATGCTCCTCTATTCGGTCTTGCTCCAGGTGGGGTTTACCTAGCCAGACAGTCACCTGTCTGCTGGTGAGCTCTTGCCTCACCGTTCCACCCTTGCCAGAGAACGAAGATCGCTCCCGGCGGTTTATTTCTGTGGCACTTTCCTTGGGGTCACCCCCACTGGACGTTATCCAGCACCCTGCCCTGTGGAGCTCCGACTTTCCTCAGGTATCCCTCGATACCCGCGACTATCTGATTTACTTGCGTTCCTAATTATACATGAATAAATAACCCGCAGCCAGATGTTTTATCTCTCTATAACTGAATAATTTACTAATTTCTTTAAGAAAATTTAAAAACATTGCAGGATATTGTTATGCATTGGAGAATAGTTTATTAGAGAAACGGGAACGTGGATGGACGTAAAGCAGCTAAATATAAAATGTGCTTGTTTTACACCGTTCTGAAGAATAGAATTAAGGGTAGAAAATTTCTAAAATAAGGGGGTGAATAAGTGTTAGCAATATTTGCGTCTGCAGCTGCAGAGGGTGGAGAAGGGTTATTCTATAATCCTCTTGTGCTAATCGTAATGGTATTAGTAGCGATCTACATATTCGCGAAATTCTGCACCTGGGCTAAGAAATTCCAGCTTTCAGGTAAAATAAAAAAATGGATGTTCATTCTTACCGGTATTGGTGTAATATTTTTCAATATACTCTACAGCATGGGAAATTCGGAAATTCTAACGAGCGGAAATTGGGGCGGTGCAACTACTGCTTTGCTAGCTTCGTTAGCATGGGTAGTGGTATTTGCATTTGTAATTATGGCGGAAACAAAACCGGAATAAGCCCAAGAAAAATATGGTTACTGATCTGAGTGAGGATCCAGAAATGATACAAGCCCGCGATTGAAGCGTACCAATGTATAAAGTATGGGGACGGACTGTCTGCTTTGCAGTAAGGTCACGTCCCCGTATTAATTGAACGGGCTTTTGGAAATAAGGTTTAGATTTTCAGACCGTCAAAAAAACCTACCCAAGGGCACTACTGATGTTCGCTTTGCGAACCAATAATGTTGCAATAGCTGCGTTATTAACGAAAGTCCTTTCAATCAACGTACTTGTTACGGGGACATTCCAAGGGACATTCCTCGAAGAGGTGTGTCCCAAAACCTTAATTCCGATGTGTCCCCACACCTTATTCGCCTCAATCACTGACTTTCATTAATGCCTTGCTCTTGCAACATTAATCGTGAGCGAATGCGAACATCAGTAGTCCCCGTAGGGGGAAGTACCCTTGGGTGAACTTTTTTGCTCGGTCTGCCTTTATTGACTCTGCAAGGTGGCGTAAAGCCACCTTTTTTTGTTAACATTTTGTATAATGGGATAGGAACTTGGAGTGATATATTTTGGGGAGCATCTCTCCACTCCAAAAGGATTCTAGGAACGGTAGGTGAAAATATGCCAGACCAGGTTAAAATGACAATTGTACAGCCGGACGGGAATAAATATAGTTTATGGACAATTAGGGGCAAGACTGTTTGGGAGGCCTTGGAAATAATGGGCTGGGATACGGGAGGATCCTGTGGGGGAGCGGGAACCTGTGGAAAATGCAAGTTCCGTATGATAGGAAGAATCAGCGATTTATCTCCAAGTGAAAGGGAACATCTTATTCCTGAAGAAATCAGGAATGGACAGAGATTAGCCTGCTTGGCTGTTATTGAAGAGGATTTTACTCTTTATATTGACTACTGGCAAAAAGATTCCAGGGCTAAAACCAACTTACTAAGATACCGCCCGGGGAAAATTAATCCGAGCGGGGTCAGTAACAAGGATTTTTTTGTACCGGGTCCTCGAGAGGAATTTCCCACCCCAATTTATGATCGCATCAAACATGCTTTGGCTCCTTATCGATTGGAATTGAGTGTAGAAAATCTTAATTACCTGGCTTCGCTGGATCGACCCGGACGGCCTACCCTGGAGTTGCATGCAGTGATAATTGATGAAACTAAGGTGCAGTATGTAGGTCGTAAGCGGGAGATGTTATGTGGTCTGGCCTTGGATATTGGCAGCACCAGCCTCTGGGCAGCCTTACTTGACTTGGAGACTGGGGAGACTTTGGCTATGGCATCTCACAGCAATATGCAGCGAATATACGGTGAAGATATTGTTTCCCGGGTGAATTATGCCATAGAACATGAAGAAGGTGCCCAAGCTTTACAGCGTATACTTATTAATAATTTGAATAGTATGATAGAAGAAATGCTGGCGGAAACAGAGGCTGAACCGATAAATATATATAGAGTAACGGCAGTCGGCAACCCGGTTATGCTGCATCTGTTGACAGGCCTGAGTACGATCGGATTTGGAGCAGCTCCCTATATTGGTATCTTTGCGGATGAGATGAAAATTAAAGCTGCTACTCTGGGGTTAAAAGTTAACCCCTTGAGTGAGTTGATTATACTGCCTCAGTTGGGAGGCTTTGTAGGTGCGGATACTACTGCCTGTCTATTGACCCTGTCACCGTTTCATGATCAGACCTTTTTGTTGATTGATATTGGCACTAATGGTGAAATCGTATTGTGTCATCAAGGTAGTATGTGGGCGGCTTCAGCCGCAGCCGGGCCAGCTTTTGAAGGTGGAGCAGTCGGCTGTGGGATGAGAGCTGGTAACGGAGCTATAGATAAAGTGTTTGTGGAGCAAGGGAAATTGGGTTTCAGGGTGATTGGGGGGGGCCTTCCCCGGGGAATCTGTGGCTCAGGTATTATTGACTTGATTTCAGTGTTGCTCCAAAACAACTACCTGGACAAAAACGGCAATTTCACCGAACAGGCCAAGCTTGGCCTAAACATGCGAACAGGGGATCATGGTGCGGAGATAATTTTGGTTGAAGGAGAAGGACTGTTATCTGGTTCCCCCCTGGTTTTCAGTCAGGATGACATTAGACAGTTACAGTTGGCGAAGTCAGCCATCCGAACTGCTATCGATTTGATGCTGCAAAAGGCTGATATTGCTCCTTCCAGAATTAACAATATATATCTGGCCGGGGTCTTTGGAAGTTATTTAGATCCGGTCAACATTGTCAATATCGGGCTTGTTCCCGCCGCAGATGCGGGAAAAATAAGAAATATAGGTAATGCAGCTGCTGAAGGGGCTATTATGTCCCTGTTGTCTCCCGCCCAGCTGAGAGAAGCGGCTCTAATCAAAACGAAAGTGCAATATATTGAACTAGCTGAGCAGGAGGAATTTCAAGCGATATTTTTAAAAAACTTAAATTTTTAATATTTATAAATTTGTTATTTACTTTAATTGCCAGATCCTTCTTAAATCTCACCGTGTTTGTTCCGATTAGGTCGTTCATAAGCTTTTTTCAATAAGGTGAAGGTACGCGATAAGGTTGATCGAATCGAGGGCAAGATGCCTTCGTTTTCTATTATCATAAAGTGCATTGTTGAGGAGTACTGTCAAAGATACCGCCTTGATTTATTAATATAAGAGTGTTTAAATGTATTACGATAAGACAAGGGGGGAACTTCATGCTGGTTGATTATCATGTGCATGCACTGGCTCACGGTGAGTATAGTTACAGCGAGGAATGGATCAACCAATATCTGGATAATGCTTGCCGCCGGGGGGTCAAAGAGATCGGCTTTAGTGAACATGATGAGTTTATCAGTCTGGTCAACTTCGACCTCTTTAATAAAATGCAAACTGTCCGGTATAATGATATAAACCTCAGATTGGGCATAGAATTGGATTACATTCCCGGTAGGGAGAAAGAAATAAAGGAAATAATTTTACAGAGACCCTATGATTATGTAATTGGTTCAGTACATTACATAGAGGGATGGGGCTTTGATCATCCTGATTTTCAGGGAGGCTTCGCTGAACGCGATATCGATGAGATTTACGCTAAGTATACGGATATCCTGATGGAAATGGTGCAATCAGGCTGCTTCGATGTTGTCGGTCATATTGATTTGGTAAAAATATGGGGTCACCGACCGCGGAAAAGGTCTTCACTATACTACCTGGAACCTGTTTTGCGAGCTATCAAGAAATACAATCTGGCAGTTGAAATCAACAGTGCGGGTTTACGAAAAAAAGTAGCCGAGCTTTATCCGGCCGCTGATCTGGTAAATATGATGTTTAGCTATGATATTCCGATTATATTCGGGTCCGATGCCCATCACCCCGATCAAATAGGTGAAGGGCTGGCGGCAGCTTATCAATCGGCCCGACAGGCCGGATACCGATACTTGGTGAGGTTTGATCAACATAATAAAATAATTACACCGTTAGATTCTTAAATAAGGAGTTTACTTGTTAATCATGAGTGATATTGCTTTATTAATCATCAGTCTGGGAATTATATTGGTTGGAGCCGAATTATTTGTAAATGGCGTTGAGTGGCTGGGTAAATTGTTTAATTTATCTGAAGGTGCAGTGGGCAGCGTTTTGGCAGCTGTGGGTACTGCCTTACCGGAAACAATTATTCCGGTTATTGCCATATTATTCGCACGCGGGCCAGAGGGAAAAGAAATCGGTATCGGAGCAATTTTGGGAGCACCTCTCATGCTCTCTACGCTGGCCATGTTTGTCACCGGCATAGCCGTATTTGTATTTAAAAACAGACGCAGGACCGGCACCAAAGTGCTGGGAGATTACTCCAGTATGTGCCGTGACTTGGGCTTTTTTATGATTGTTTTTACCGCTGCAGTTCTGGCCGGTACAATTCCACCGGAATTGAGAATATGGCAGTTAATAATCGCCATCTCCATGGTGGCAGCTTATATCTGGTATGTATTTGCGATGCTGACCCAGGAAAGGGACCTGGAGTCAGATACGGACATTCCTCCCTGCTATTTTGCCCGGCGTCACGCAACTCCACCGGTCGCATGGGTTTTATTGCAGGTTCTAATCGCTCTCTTATGTATAGTAATGGGAGCTGATCTATTTGTTCATTCCATAAAGATCGTAGCCCTAACTTACGGTGTGCCCGCTTTCGTCCTGGCGCTTATAATTACTCCTATCGCCACCGAGCTGCCTGAGAAGTTTAACAGTGTAATCTGGATATCTCGGGAAAAGGACACCCTGGCATTGGGGAATATCACTGGGGCCATGGTTTTCCAGAGTTCTTTAATTCCCGCGCTGGGAATCTTTATGACTGATTGGCAATTGAATTCAGGTGCTTATATGTCAGCTATTTTGACTCTTGCATCAGCGGCCTTGTTGTATACGCAATTAATCAAGAAAAAACATGTCAGTGCTTCTATGCTGCTGCTCTGCGGAGTCTTTTATGTGTTATTTCTATTTGCCGTATTCAAAGGTATCATTACGGGATAATTAATAAAAAACAATATTTCTATCATAGGAGGTAGATTAATGACAAACAATAATAATCCTTATGACCTGGCCCATGAGCTAGCTCGCTCTATAACGGACAATGAAACCTATCAGCGGTACATAAAAGCTCAGATGGAATTGGATCAAAACCCAGAAGCGAAAGAAAAAGTCCGTCAATTTCGCGCCTTGCAGATGGAAGTTAATCAGGCCCAAATTTTAGGACAAAATCTACCTGATGATAAGGTCCAACAGGTAACTCTGGAGTATGCGAAATTGAACCGGGAAAAGTCTATTGCTGATTTTTTTACTGCCGAAGGAATGTTTATGCAAATGTTTACCGATATTCAACAGATTATTCAAAAGAGCCTGGAAAGTGGATTTATTAAATAGAGCTTTAAAAGGACGCTGCCCCTTTTCAGACCGTCAAAAAAGCTTACCCAAGGGCACTTCACCCTGCGGGTACTCCTGATGTACCGCTAACGGTACTATCAATGTTGCAATAGCGGCGTTATTAACAAAAGCCAGTTCAATCAACGTACTTTATACGGGGACATTCTTTATAGGGGTGTGTCCCCACACCTTACACCGCCTCAATCACTGGCTTTCATTAATGCCTTGCACTTGACCTTTTTTGTCGGTCTTACTTATTCTAAACTCTGTAAAGGGCAGGGCCCTTTTTATATAAATAGGTATACAATATATTTTTCATAACAGTCTTTACATTCTTTTTATAAAGTCTAAAATTATAATATTTAAGCGAGTATCTACCAAGATTACTTAATGCAATTATAGAGTGGGAGATGATAATTTGTTCAAAATTGTGCAAAAAGTGGTATTAGCGCCTGCGCTCAAATTATTTGAAGTTCTGGCGCCTGATATAGCTGCCCGGGTTCAACCTGGACAGTTTATCATTCTGCGGATGAATGAACGAGGGGAAAGAATTCCCCTAACCGTAGCTGATTTTGATCGACCCCGCGGCCTAATTACGCTCATCTTTCAGGAGGTGGGAAGAAGTACGATTGATCTGGGCCAAATGGAAGTTGGGGATTACATTATGGATGTAGTAGGACCTCTGGGTATGCCTTCCGCAATCGAGCAACTAGGACGAGTAGTCTGTATAGGCGGAGGGGTTGGGGTAGCCCCTGTTTATCCTATTACTCGGGCGCTAAAACTAGCGGGTAACGAGGTAATCTCTATCATTGGAGCCCGTAGTCAAGACTACCTTATCTTAACGGATGAAATGCAGGTGGTCAGCGATAGCCTAAGGATAGCCACTGACGACGGTTCGGCGGGTGAAAAAGGCTTTGTTACTGATATATTAAGGAAGGTCATTGAGAATAATGGCCCGGTTGATTTAGTGATAGCGATCGGACCTTTGCCCATGATGAAGGCTGTTGCAGAGCTCACCAGACCTTACGGGATAAAAACCATGGTAAGCATGAACACCATAATGGTAGATGGTACCGGAATGTGTGGCGCTTGTCGGGTAGCTGTAGGTGAGAAAACAATGTTTGCCTGCGTAGATGGTCCTGAATTTGACGGGCATTTGGTAGACTGGAAAATTGCCGAGATGCGAGCCCGAATGTTTGAAAGAGAAGAAAAAACTGCCATGGGAGCATGTGGTTGTGGAGGTGACGGACAATGTCAGCAACAAAAAAAATAAGGCCTCCGCGTCAGAGTATGCCTCTGCAAGATGCGCTGGAGAGGATTAAGCATTTTACGGAAGTTGCCTTGGGATACACTGAGGAACAAGCTCTTTTGGAAGCCTCTCGGTGTTTGCAGTGTAAAAAGCCGTTGTGTGTAGATGGATGTCCGGTAGAAGTTGATATACCCGCTTTTATTAAACTTATTGAGGAAAAAGATTATGCACAGGCTATTGCTAAGATTAAAGAAAAGAACAATTTACCAGGTATCTGTGGCCGGGTTTGTCCCCAGGAAAGCCAATGTGAGAAAAATTGCCTGGTTGGTAAGAAGGGACAGCCGGTAGCCATTGGGCGCATGGAAAGATTTGCCGCAGATTGGACAGGCGGTAACAGTCTGCCAATTGACAAGGTTCAACCCACTGGTAAGAAAGTGGCCGTAGTAGGTTCAGGGCCCTCGGGACTAACCGCAGCTGCTGACTTGGCCATGCTTGGTCATGAAGTTGTCGTCATGGAGGCTTTACATATCCCGGGTGGAGTTTTGGTCTATGGTATTCCTGAGTTCCGTTTGCCCAAGGCCATTGTTCAGCAAGAGATTGATAATATTAAAAAACTGGGCGTGGAAATTCAGACTAACATGGTAGTTGGCAAGATTAATACCATAGATGAACTGCTCGAGAACGGTTATAATGCGGTGTTCGTCGGAACCGGCGCTGGACTGCCCTATTTTATGAATATACCGGGCGAAAACTATAATGGGGTTTACTCCGCCAATGAGTTTTTAACACGAACCAACTTAATGAAAGGTTACCTATTCCCGGAATACCTGACCCCTATACGTACTGGGCAGAAGGTAGCAGTAATTGGCGCTGGTAATGTAGCGATGGATAGCGCGCGCACCGCCTTGCGGCTGGGAGCTTCTGAATCAACCATAGTTTACCGTCGTTCGGAAAAGGAAATGCCTGCCCGCAGCGAAGAAATTGAACATGCGGCCGAAGAGGGCGTGCAGTTCTGTTTGTTGACCAGTCCAGTCGAAATTCTAGGTGATGACAACGGACGGGTTAAAGCTATGGTGTGTCAGAAGTATGAACTAGGTGAGCCGGATTCCTCGGGCAGAAGAAGACCAGTTCCCATTCCCAATTCGGAATATATCATGGAAATAGATACGGTAATTATGGCTATTGGTCAGGGACCTAATCCTCTGATTGCACAAACCACCCCGGATTTAGAGATCAATAGAAATGGCAACATCATCGCTGATGAAGCCACGGGACAAACCAGCAAGCCAGGCTTGTTTGCCGGAGGTGATATTGTGACTGGAGCTGCTACGGTTATACTAGCCATGGGAGCCGGCAAAAAAGCTGCCCGGGCGATTCATGAGTATTTGTCTAAAATATAAATGGGGCCGGGCCTGATTCCGACTGCTTTCATGATAATAATGTATACAATCTTGCAGGCAAAAATGTATACATTATATCGGACGAAAACCTATTTACTTTATTAAGATAAAACTTATAATTTTTCATAGTTCGTTAAATGCGTACAAATAAATAAAAAATATTCCGAAGGAGGAATGCAGAAGATGTCTTATGCCAGTAGTGTATTGGAAAAGGTAATGCAGAGGAATGCCCATGAACCCGAATTTTTACAGGCAGTGAAAGAAGTTCTGGAGTCACTGGAACCGGTGATGGATAAACATCCCGAATTTGCAAAGACAGGAGTTCTGGAAAGAATCGTGGAGCCAGAAAGGCAAATAATATTCAGAGTACCTTGGCTGGATGATAATGGCAAAGTACAGGTAAACAGAGGCTTTAGAATCCAATTCAACAGCGCCATTGGACCATACAAGGGCGGACTAAGGCTTCATCCCTCAGTAAACATATCTATAATTAAATTCCTCGGTTTTGAACAGATCTTCAAGAATTCCCTTACCGGTCTACCTATCGGCGGCGGTAAAGGCGGCAGCGATTTTGATCCCAAGGGAAAATCAGATAATGAAATAATGAAGTTCTGTCAGAGTTTTATGACGGAATTATGCAGACACATAGGAGCAGATACCGATGTACCAGCTGGAGATATTGGTGTGGGTGGCCGCGAAATAGGTTTTATGTTTGGTCAATATAAACGCATTAGAAATCTCAACGAAGGAGTTTTAACCGGCAAAGGCCTCAATTGGGGTGGGAGTTTGGCTAGAACCGAAGCAACCGGATATGGGTTGGTTTACTTTGTAGATGAAATGTTGAAGTCCAAAGGCCAATCCTTTGCAGGCAAGAAAGTTGTTATATCAGGATCTGGCAACGTTGCTATCTATGCCGCCCAGAAAGCTATGGAACTGGGTGCTACAGTAATCGCTATGAGCGATTCTAACGGATATTTTGTAGATGAAGCCGGTATCAACCTGGACGTTATCAAACGTATTAAAGAAGTTGACCGTAAAAGATGCAGTGATTATCCAGCCGAGTGCAGCGGTGCGAAATATTTCGAAGGTGACGGCATATGGTCGGTTCCCTGCGATATCGCGCTACCGAGTGCTACCCAGAACGAACTGGATGAGAAGGCGGCTAAAACTCTGGTTGCCAACGGATGTATTGCAGTGGGCGAAGGTGCCAATATGCCCTCAACTCCGGAAGCAGTTGCAGTATTTCATGCCAATGGCGTTCTGTTTGGTCCAGCTAAAGCAGCCAATGCCGGTGGCGTTGCCGTATCCGCCCTGGAGATGTCTCAGAACAGCATGAGATACTCCTGGACCTTCGAAGAAGTTGATGCCAAACTGAAAAATATTATGATTGACATTTACAAGAAATCCAGTGAAGCTGCCAAGGAATATGGCTTTGGTGACAACCTGGTGGCTGGTGCTAACATCGCTGGTTTCTTGAAAGTGGCGGATGCCATGGCAGCTCAGGGAAACGTATAAATAGCACGATATTTTGAGTATAAAACAGATATTATAGGAGCTTCTCGAAAGGGAAGCTCCTATAGTGTCGATAAAGTCAGACCGAGCAAAAAAGTTCAAGAGCAAGGCATTAATGAAAGCCAGTGATTGAGGCGTACATAAGGTACGTCGATTGAATGGGCTTGCTTTAATAACGCAGCTATTGGGCTTTTTTGATGGTCTGGGAGCTTCTCGAAAGGGAAGCTCCCTTTATGATCTGAATCACCGGAATATTGGTTAATTAATTGCGCCCAAGATTTTGTTAATTTGCTATTAAAGTCCAAGTTCCGATGTTATAATATCTTAATTAGAGAATGTATATGTAAACGTGTCGAGAAAACCGAGTAAATGTAGAACATGATGGGAATTTGTATTAATAATCTTGGCGATTTATAGAGGAATGGTAGGGTTTAACGTTGAATTGTCATTACTTGGCTAGCAAAATATTTTCAATAGTTTTTTTTATTATCTGAATGCTTTTTTAATGCGACATTAAGTAGGGTTGAAGGCATGGCGAAACCCCTTTTTTGATGAATTATTATATACTACAAATATTACCGATCGAAGGAGCGTAAGAGATGTTAATAAAATCCGGCATTGTTGGCTTTAATGACTTGTTATTGGGTGGTTTTATAAAAAATAGCGCTATTTTGGTCGAAGGAGTTCCAGGGGCTGGTAAGACCACATTTGGGCTTGAATTTGTATATAAAGGTATTATTGAAATGAATGAGCCCGGGATTGTGATTACCTTTGAAGAGTTCCCGGAGCAATTATATAGAGATGCTGCTAATTATGGCTGGAATTTACGCCAACTTGAGGAAGAAAACCTGTTGCGGGTTATATGTACTTCTCCAGAGATTATTTTGGATGACACCATCGGTTTCTTGGATAGTGTTGTAAAAGAAATATCGGCGAAAAGATTATTGTTGGATAGTGTTACCCAATTTAACATGGAATTAAGCAACCCTGGTGAGCTGCGTAAGTCAGTATATAGTTTATGCAGTGGCTTCAAGAGAATGGGCTTGACTTCTATATTGACCAAAGAGGTTGACGATTATAGTTCGCAGCAAACGGCTTTTGAGGAGTATCTGGTGGATACCGTAATACGACTTTATTTTGAAGAATCTTTCCGTTCTAGAAGACGGTATATAGAAGTACTTAAATCCCGAGGCCAAGATTTTGTGTCCGGCAAATATCCTTTTAAATTTGCCAATACTGGTTTAGAAATAGTTGGTGTTCCCAAAACCAATAAATTACCAGATCCCCAAATCAATGCTGTAGCAGAGAGAATTCCCAGTGGTGTTGACGGATTGGACACTATTTTGGGGGGAGGGTTCTTGCAAGGCACTACAATTCTGGTTGAAGGAGCCTCGGGTACAGGCAAGTCGGTAATGGGACTGCATTATTTATTGGAAGGTTTAAAACATGATGAAAAGGGATTACTGGTAATAACCGAAGAGAGCTCTCATTTTATCAGTCAATATATTAACTCATTCAATATTAACATTGAGAAAATAAATTATGAACAGGACATTTTCTTAATAGATCGCGTGTTCTCCAGGACTAGCATCGAAGAGGTCATCTGTGATGTGATAAAAAAGGTGGAAGCGAATTCTATTCAAAGAGTGGTTGTCGACTTTGTGAATACTTTCATCGAATTTAGTGACAATCTACTGGTTCTTAAAAGCCAGCTCAGGAACCTGCAAAATAGTCTAAATATGATGGGATGCACCACCATTCTAATACTGAATGAAGATCAGGTTGGGGCAATATCTCCGCTTAAGACTATCATTTCGTCTTTAGTTCAGGGGGAAATCTATTTATCCTCAACTATTCGCAAAGGGAAGCGATTCAGGTCACTTGAGGTAAAGAAGATGAAAGGGCAGAGATACATCTCGGGTGTACATCTGGCCGAAATAACTAGTACAGGGATGGCTGTTTTTAGAAGATTAGGAGGTATATAGCAATGAGGAGTGAAAAGATGGCCTTTTTTGGCATAAACGGGATAGACAACCTCATAGGCGATGGACTGAGTTATGGATCGCAGATAATGATTAAAGGGAAAAGCGGGCTGGGTAAATCTGTATTGGCGGCTCAGTTCGTAAAAGAGACACTGGCCTGCAGAGATAATTGCATTTATGTCTGTTGTGACGAGGCTCCCCAGGATATGAGAGAATACTTAAAACAATACGGTATACACCCCTGGCCGTATGAACAAGCCGGACGTCTGGTTTTTGTGGACGCTTACAGTCTGGAACCAACTGGAAAAAACTACTTTCCAAGTGAGGATGGTCTGGAAAAGTATCTCTCTTTAGAAAAAGAGGTCATTAACGGAATGAACCAAAACAACCCAACCCGGATCATTATCGATAGTCTATCCACATTATTTTTGGGCCGCGACGACCAGGAAATAATGGAATTCCACCGTTATCGCCTTAAACTTCTCAAGAAGTCTGGTATTATCGCCATGGATTTAATGGTTGATGAAGTACTGGAAGAGTCTATGTTTAAATTATCTGCTCATTTATATGACGTTATTATAAATATGTATTATGCAGGTTCGATGGAAAGGCCGATTCGAGCTTTGCATATGGGAAAAATGAAGAGTGGTAAATTCGATTCTTCACAACTATTTTTCACTATTGATGCTAATATCGGGTTAATTATTATGCAGAATTTGGTTGGCTAGGAGGATATGAAATGGAAAAGAACAAACTGGATAAAGACCACATTTCTTTTAAATCTTTAAATAATCTCTTGTGGGGGATCAGCCATTTGGCTGACAACGTACCAATGGGAGGCAAGGACTATGTGGAGAAAGTCTGTGATTACTATACTGAAAGAATGTTTAATGAGAATATTAAACAAAAATTCAATCCTGCCTCCAACAATGTTATTGATTTGTGCAAGACCTGGCTTGAAATTATGGATGATGAAGGGTTCTTAGACAAAAATGACTACCAATTAAATAGCGGGGGAGATTGCCTACACATTCAAGTTAACCCCCATAAGTGCACATATTATGAATATTGCGCGGCTGTTAACAAGGAAGACCTTCCGGTGGTATGTCCCCGCATGCTTAGTTTTAAATGGATTGCGACTAATTATGCCGGTCGCCGGTACCACTTGAAAACCGAGACATTTGCAGAAAACGAATTATGCAGAGGTACAGTCTGCCCTGGCGAGATGATCAGTGAAATTTTGACCAGGGATGGAGATAATATTTCTATCGCGGGAGAAAGAGCAATTGTTTTATCAACCAATGCTTATGGAATATTGGTGAAAACAATCTATGATTATGCACCACACCTTTTGGAGCGGGTGTTATATGAATCAACCTATTACTCCAGCCTGTTGGAGTATGAAAAGGTCGAGTCGTATTATAATAGCAAGCGTGAAATAATCGAGCATTTATTGGATACAATCCTGCGACTTGGCAATATTCGTTACGAAATAATTGAGTTTGACGAGGTTAATAAACGTGCCGTTATTAAAGCCTATGGCTCATATATGGCCGAGATTTTTATAAATAATAAACTGTCCACAACACCTAAGACATCATGTGCTTCGGGTAGAGGAAGGTTAGCTGCTTATTTTACCAAAGCTTGGGACGAAGATATAGTGTGCGAAGAGATGAAATGTGAAGCCTTTGGAGATGATTGCTGCGAATTTGTGCTTTTGCCCAAACGTCTCTAAAATACGGCTTTATAAAGGAGTTATATTTGATGCTCATAGGAAGTTTTGATACTCAAAACATCGATAGTGCTATGATAAAAATAGAAATCTTATCATTTTTTTTAGCAAATCCACATACACGGGATACACTTAAAGGATTTTCCAGGCGCTTGTTTATTAATCACCTGTTAATATCTGAAGCCATGGAGGAATTGATAGATGTAGGTATCGTCGAAAAAGGTGGAGATAATGACAAATCCATATATAGATTGAAAATTTCTTATGCTACCCTGGAAGAACATTTGGCATAGTACGCTGTCAGCCCTAATTAAATATGTCCTTGTCGTTTAAATTCCCATGGGACAGGGGGACGGGTCCATTGTCCCACCTAAAATATAAACTGTGGGACAATGGACCCGTCCCCCTGTCCCACTCCAGAAAATTACCTCGACGAATAGCACATAGAATTAGGGTTGAGAACGTACAGAAGGGAGATTCAATGATGCAAACGAGTGTGATTTTGGACAAGATTCCATTAGGATTAATCGTGTTTAATGAAGCCAATGAGATTATTTCGATTAATGGTTGGGGTGAAGAATTTATTGCAAAGACTAGCAATTATTTGCTAGAGATTATTCGGGATATGGTTAAAATTTCATTGGCTAATAATAAATCTATTCAGAAAATTGTTCGGTGCAGTGCTCATGATGAGTTCTTTGTCTGGCATATTAAAACCGAATTTATTCAGATGCAGCCAGCTCAAATAGTCATTATTATTGAAGATAAAACAATTAACACTAAACTGGAACAGAGTATTTTAAAGGCTGAGAAATTGGCTGTTATAGGATATGTAGCTATGGGCTCCCTTATGGAGATTCGTAATCCTTTAACCAGTGCCCGGGGATTTTGCCGACTCATTGAAGAAGGTGATAAAGTCAAAAAAGATTATGTAGAAATTATCTCCAAAGAGTTAGGCCAGATTCAAGATATTATTGAGAGTTATGCAGCCATAAGCGAACCTTCAGCATCCAATTGCATCGAAAGTATTTACCATAAATTTTGGACATGTATTAATAGCCAGGTCCTCGCATATAAACTGATTATGTTAACCAACTCTAATGACGATGCACTGATAGGTCGCATTTCGGAAGAACAGATAAATGCTGTGCTCAAATTGATCAAGCCTTTAAATATCTGGACGGAAGAAAGCATTTATATTATAAATATTGAAATTAAAAAGGAATCTAGATTCTTAAAATTCAATTTTGCTTCAATAAACGGAACCCCCAGGGATATTTATGGTGCTAGTAATCTGATTAAAACTATTAATCGATATAAAATTGATAACAGCCAGATAGATATACAAATTATTAATAATGAAGCTATTAATATTGAACTAAATTTCGATGCTATTTAATAATACAATGCATAGTTCGGAAATAGAATTATAGGCCTAGGACAGATTAATAAATATTACGGAGACTATCTTGGCTAGCAGTTGGTATATAATGAAAATGTTATGTAGCTCTATATCAAATAAGGAGGCCAAAATTGAACAAAAAATTAGTTTTAGCCCTGGCGTTTATTTTGCTATTGTTCATCGCCGGGTGCAATTCACAACAGAAGGCTGACCCCGCTATTGCCACAGTTAATGGCGAAAAAATAACCCGGAGTGAATTTGATCAGCACAATAACTTGATCAGAAATGACTTTGAAAGCAAACAGGGATCTGTACTGGATGAGACCCAGGATAAAGATATCATTGATAAGATAAGCAGCGCCACCTTTGATGATTTGGTGATGCAGAAGCTAATAGGACAGGATGCGCAAAAGCAGGGTATTGCAGTAAATACTGAGGATATAGATAGTGTGCTTAATAATTTCAAACAATCTAAGAATAGTGCCCAGGCTGATGGTTATCAGAAATTCCTGGATCAGGTTAAACTTACTGAAAAGAATTTGCGCGCTCAAATAGAAATCAGTCAATTATATGACAAGTTACAGGACAAAGTAGCGGGTAGTATAACCGTAAGTGATGCCGATGCTCAAAAATATCACAGCGACAACCCTATCATGTTTCAAGATCCGGGTGGAATTCAGATATATCATATTTTAGTTGATACCCAACAGAAGGCTGCTGAAGTGATGGCAAAAATAAAACAAGGCAATGATTTTGCCACTCTAGCTAAAGAATATTCGGTTGATCCTAGCAGTAAAGACCGGGGTGGAGATGTAGGCCTGGTTAATGAAAGTACAGACTTTGTACCGGAGTTTAAAAAAGCGGCTTTGGCTTTGCAAGCGGGACAGTTAAGTCCAGAGCCGGTTAAGACTGTTTATGGTTATCATATTATTAAAGCTGGAGATAAAAAAGCTGCCACCCAGCTGTCCTTTGAACAAGTGAAGGAGCAACTCAAGCTAAAGTTAGCTAATGATCAGAAAGACCAAATATTTAAAACTTACCTGGAACAACTAAAGAATAATGCCGACATTAAAGACTTGCGAGCAAAATAGAGCCTGTCAGCCCGGGGTAGGTATACAGTATTTCCCGCACTAACCCCTTGCCAAATCAATTGTATATTATATAATTACATTGTGAAAAATAATATTTTAAGTGGGCGAGGGTGTCCGTGTTATGGTCAGTTTAAAATTGATCATGCCATGGACACCTATTTTATTTGAGGCAGGTGATGATGAATTGTGCCGAAAGCAACCATTATAATTGCTGATGGCAAAGCCAACAGCAGGCGAGCCTTAAAGGAACTATTAACCCGTTCTGGTTACTTGATCTTGGCTGAGGCACTCAATGCACCTGATTTATTGAGAAAAGCCCGAACCATGTTCCCTGATATGGTCATTATGGATTCGGGCCTGGAAGGCGGGGGTATTCAGGAGATAGCTGACATAATTACAGGTGACGAACTAAGCAATGTTTTGGTTTTAATGGAAGGCTCGCATTGGCGACAGTTGGATAATATTCCCCACATAACAAAACCTTATTCTGAAGAGACCCTGCTTTCGGTCATTGACGTGTGTCTGCTCTATCAAACCCGATTTAATTCCATGAAACAAGAGGTGGATAAGTTGCGGGAGAGTCTCAGTACTCGCAAAGGTATTGAGAAGGCTAAGGGAATTTTGATGAAGAAACTTGGAGTTGAAGAGGCAGAAGCCTATCGTTCAATGCAGAAAGAAAGCATGAACCGGGGAGTTTCCATGAAAGATCTGGCTAGGGCCATAATAGCCTCTGACGAAAATGAAATTATTGATAAGGAGAGATAAGCATGACTGAACAAAAAAGACTGGATATCATTGAGAAGATTAAAGCCAACGATGTAAGGTTTATCAGGTTGCAGTTTACTGACGTTATGGGTGTAATGAAAAACATCGCCGTACCGATCAGCCAACTGGATAAGGTTTTGGATGGGGAAATAATGTTTGATGGTTCCTCAATTGACGGCTTCCTCGACATATCTGAATCAGATATGTACCTGGTACCAGATCTGGACACCTTTGTTATCTTCCCCTGGAGATCCTCCAACGGCAAAGTTGCCCGTTTTATTTGCGATAATTACAATCCCGATGGTACACCCTTTGCTGGCTGCCCCCGCAATAACCTGAAACGGGTTCTTAAGGAAGCGCAGGAATTGGGTTATACCATGAATGTAGGACCGGAAGCTGAATTTTTTATGTTCTTATCTGATGAAAAAGGTCACGCTACCACCCAAACCCAGGATGAAGCAGGCTATTTTGACCTGGCACCTTTGGATCTAGGAGAAAATGCCCGCCGGGACATGGATACCACCCTGGAAGAAATGGGTTTCGAAATTGAGGCTTCTCATCATGAAGTGGCTCCCGGACAGCATGAAATTGACTTTAAGTACGGAGATGCCCTGCATGTTGCTGATGCTATCATGACTTTCAAGCTGGTGGTCAGATCTATTGCGCAAAGACATGGACTCCATGCTTCCTTCATGCCCAAACCTATCTTTGGCATAAACGGTTCTGGAATGCATACTCATCAATCTCTGTTCAAAGATGGTGAAAACTGTTTCTATGATCCTAACGGCGCGGATAAACTTAGTGATACGGCCAGAAACTATATGGCTGGAATTATTAAAAATGCCAGGTCATTTGCAGCGATAACCAATCCTACCGTAAATTCCTATAAGAGATTGGTGCCTGGTTACGAGGCTCCTGTAAATATCGCCTGGTCGGGAGCAAATAGAAGTTGTTTAGTCAGAGTTCCTGCCAAGAGAGGTATCAGTACCCGTATTGAAGTTAGAAATCCTGATCCCTCCTGCAACCCCTACCTGGCAATGGCGGTAATGTTAACTGCCGGTTTGGATGGAATTAAAAACAATTTGGTATGTCCTGCTGCTGTAGACCGCAATATTTATAAAATGGAAGACGAAGAAAGAAAAGCACTGGGAATTGAAAGTATGCCTGGCAGCCTGCTGGAAGCCGTACAGGAATTACAGAAGAGCGAATTAATTAAGAGCGCATTAGGAAAACACATTTATGATAAGTTTGTGGAAGGCAAAATGGCTGAATGGCAGGATTATAATATCCAGGTATCACCCTGGGAGGTCGCTCAATATTTGACCAAATTCTAGAAATAGAGCTGAATTTATAGTTTAAGAGGCCAGGGAATTCGTTCCCTGGCTCAGACCTTCAAAAAAGGGCCTTGTTTCATCTCAGAAACGAGGCCTTTCTGTCTGGCTATGGTGCGATTCCGTTTTAAGTCTGCAGCCTCTTCTTAACGCCTACTGTATTTTTAACCAACTCGCTATCTCATTTGTAAAATAATAGAAATATATTAATATGGTGCGAATAGTAACAAAATACGACATAATTAAATTTTTCAAATTCGACATTTTTGTATTCCCTGTAAGCGATATTAGGGGAGATCCTCAATATTTGGCCTGGTTAATTCAATTGGATCATTGGATGCGGGAATACCGGGTAATAATTGCCTGAAGCCTTTTAATAACCGCTTGTTGCATAGGTCCAGCAGGGCGGCAAAATCCTGTTACAGGTACTTTGCGGCATGGTACCCATCCAAAAAGTATACAATATTTCTTCATATTACCTATTGCATTAACATTGTTATGCATGTAAAATAAGGTCGAAAGCTTTGGACAATGGCGTCCTTAAGTTAGGTTTTAGCGGTGATCCTGCTTAAACTATATCTTAGGGCGCTTTTTTTTTATTGCCTTTTATGAAACATAATATTTAGTACTAAGGGCGGTGCGGCCAGCGTGGGAAATGGAGACAATATGAATATAACAGAAGATTTTAGAACAATTGCAGGCGATATAAAAATTATCGACAGACCGGAAGAGAAAGAGATGTACAGCCATGACATCGGCGATATACCCTCTTTCATGACCAAACTGTTTTTTAAAACGCAGCCATCCTTCGTGGTGCAGCCTAAAAACGTCGCAGAAATCCAAAAGGTTTTAGCCTTTGCCAATGAGAAGAAAATCCCGGTTATACCACGCGGAGCCGCTTCATGGGGATTTGGCGGCGTCATCCCCACCAATGCCGGCATCGTAATTGATCTGTCACCTTTCCGAAAAATCATCGAAATCAACCCGGAACAAAAAACCGCCCGAGTTGAAGCGGGTGCGCGCTGGAGCGATATAGACATAGTGGCAAAAAAGCAGGGACTGTCCTTGATGACTTATCCATCAAGCAAATTTTCCACGGTGGCGGGATGGATTGCAACCGGCGGCTACAGCATCAATAGTTTCCGCTATGGCCACCTGTCAAAACAAATCCAGTCCATGACCGTGGTTACCGCCTCGGGTGAATCCAAAACACTGACTCCGGCTGACGAAGAGTTTGCCTATTATATTTCTACCGAAGGCGTCTTCGGCATCATCGTGGAGGTAACCCTCACTCTTAGACCAACACCGCCGGCGTCTTTTTCGCACCTACTCTATTTTGGAAATGCGTATGCAGCCTTTGATTTTATTGATCGCTTTGTAAAGAGTGAAGAGAAAAAAAACATCAGCGTGAATGTCATCCGCTTTCTGGATGAAAACCATATGAGCGATAGCAATGAGGTCCTGCACGATAATGTATTTAAAAAGAGTCCCGCTGTTCTGGTTGAATTGAGCAGCGCGGATGATGATCAGAAATTTATAACATTTTTGTCCCAAATGGCCGACATTGAGGAAGCGCCCGGTTATGTGGCCAGCTTTTTATGGAACGAGCGTCTCTTTGGCGCCAAGGCCAAACGCCTGGGTCCCAGCATCCTGACCAGTGAAACCATTATCCCCATCAAGAATACCGCCGCCTTTATTGAGAAGGCCCAAAAAATGGGGACAGCTTTCGGGGTGGAAGTGTGTATTGATTCCTACATCCTGGACGAAAAACACGCCCTCGTTATGACCCCTTATCTGTGCGACTCAAGAAAATTTAAATACTATCTCAATATGGCCCTGGTTCCGATGCTGACCCAGACGGCTTTAAACTTGGGCGCCGAACCGTATGGTCTTGGTATCTGGAATGCCTCTTTTATCAATCATTTATACAGCAAAGCCAAACAGAAGGAACTCCAGGCCTATAAAGCCAAGGTTGATCCGAACAATATCATGAATCCCGGCAAATTCTTTGCGATAAAATCCAAATTCTTTAACATTCCGGCCCAGATGTTTAATCCCTTCTTTTTAGGTATAAACATGCAGGTGATGATCTTCTTAGCACCAGTCATCGGCAGGGTGGGCAGAATGATCTTGGGTAAAGACCAGAAGCTCGACAGCCTTGATGTCGAACTCAGCACCCATGCCTGCGCCAAATGCGGCAACTGTATAGCCGTATGCCCGGCCTATCTGGTAACCGGCAATGAAGCGATGACAGCCAAGGGCAAGGTCGCGCTGGCCAAAAAACTGCTGGAAGGCAAAAACGTAACCCCGGAAGAAGCAGCCAAAGCTTTCATGTGCATGCACTGCAAGGCCTGTGAAGAGATATGCCAGACCAACCTTGAGCTCATGATGCTCTGGGATGCGCTGGAAAAAAGGATTGAAGAGACATTCGGCCGTCCGGATGCACAGATTGCCGATTTCATGAAAAAAGTTGATCAAAGCAAGGAATATTGGGAAATGGTGGACAGGTAGGGTTAATTTTAAGCAATAAAGAAAATTGCTCTGCAATCAGTTCCAATAGACAGTAATTTTCAGTACTTTATTCCTTAATCCTTGCCAAATATTTGGCAAGAACCATAGGTTCCTAAAGTGCAAAAAACTATAAAGAAGAGATGGAAAAAGATTATGCCAAAGAAATATCATATTCATCCAAAAGTTACCCCGCTGGAGATGGAATATCTCTATAAGTTCAAAATCACCCGGGGAGAAAACTGCATCAACTGCGGAAGGTGCACCAAGGTCTGTATCTATGAAGCCCATAAGCGCAGAAAAGGCGATCGGCGCAAAATGGCGGACCCCAATACGGTGGTGTGCCGAAACTGCTTCAGGTGCATTCAGGAATGCCCACGCGGAGCGCTGGAAAAGTCCCTGCACCAGGATTTTGTCAATATCAGCGGCTCCCACTGGAAAGCAGACATGTTCCTCACGCTCTTTAAGCAGGCCGAAGACGGCAAGGTTCCCGTGACGGGCGCCGGATACCGCGGGCCGTTTACCGGGGAAGGCTTTGACAGCATGTGGACCGACATGTCGGAAATCGTGCGCCCCACGCGTGACGGAATTCACGGTCGGGAATATATCAGCACCGGTGTGGAGCTGGGCCGCAAGCACAACCATCTGGCCTTTGACGCTGAAGGCCGCCTGTTGACGCAGCCGCATCCCACCGTTGATATCCCTATTCCTATTCTCTTTGATATACCACCGGTGCAATTAAGCCCGAATGTTATGCTTGCTCTGATCAAGGCCGCCAGCGAGATCAGCACCTGCGTTATTTTGCCGGCGGCGGATATTAAACCGGAGATGGAAACATACAGAGCCAATATCATCCCGTTCATTACCGAGGGTGAAATTGACAAGTATGTAGACATACTGAAGAACGCCCGTCTGGTCGCCATTGATTATTACGATGCCCTTCCGGATAAACTCGCAGCCATAAAAGAGCGCATCAAAAATATCAGCAATGCGGTAACCATTATCCGCGTTCCAGCCATCAGCGGCATTGAAGGCATGGTTTCCAAGCTGGTGAACAGCGGCGCGGAGGTAATCCACATCGTGGCGGATTATCGCGGCCAGGAGATAAACAAAGACAAGGAAGCTAACTTCAAACCGCGCCTGATAAAAGATATCATCCGCTCCGTCCATTTAAATCTGGTTGAGGAGAGAATCCGCGATGAAATCACCCTGATCTTCTCCGGCGGTATAGCCATGGCCGAGCACGTGCCTAAATCAATGCTCTGCGGCGGCGATCTGACGGCGATAGATATCCCGCTGTTCATCGCCTTAGGTGCCCGTTTATACGAAGAGCCGGAAAAGCTGCTGCTTCTACCGGACGGCCTCGAAAAATTATCAGTGGATATCATTACCCAGCGCATGGTCAATCTCATGTGCGCATGGCATTCCCAGATTCTTGAGATGATGGGCGCCATGGGTATCCGCGAAGCCAGACGGTTGCGCGGAGAGACCGGTCGGGCCATCTTCTTTGAAGAGATCGACCAGGAAACATTCGGCAAATTATTTAAACAATAATAGAAAAATGGGTGAGAATATGAAACCATCAACAGTAAAAATTAAACAAATGCCTTCCCGGTTTAAACACCAGGTGCCCAAGTACAAGATTACCCGTTCGAATGATTGCATTAACTGCGGTACCTGCGCCAAGACATGTCCGTATGGCGTGCATGAACGGCCGGAAGGGCATAACAAGGTCAATCCGCCCATCGATTACAAATGCATCGGCTTTGAATGTCAGTCCAAGGAATTCTGTTGCATTACCCAGTGTCCGCGCAAGGCTTTGAGCCTATCGCTCAATCCCATGTATGAAACGTTGGGTGATCCCCGCTGGACCGCCGACATGATTACCGGCACCTGGATCATGGCCGAGACAGGCTATCCGCCAGAGCGTACCGACCTTGAATATAATGTGGGCAACTCCGGCGGCGGCTTTGATAAATTGCGCTTCAAGTTCCCGGCCAATCCGCCCAAGGTGGACAAGTCCGAGATTTCAACCGCCATTGAACTTAACCGCCGCAATGATGGAAGAGCGCCGGTGGTCATTTCCACTCCGGTCTATGGCGGCGGTATGTCATTCGGATCCGTCAGCCTGCCGACCATGGTTTCCAAGGCCCACAACGCGGCTATATGGAACACCTTTACCTGCACGGGAGAAGGCGGCTACCCGGATATTTTAAAGCCTTATGATGATCATGTCATAACTCAGGTTGCCACCGGTCTGTTCGGCGTGCGGGAAGAAACCATCCAGCGCGTTAAAATCATCGAATTTAAATACGCCCAGGGCGCCAAACCCGGTTTGGGCGGCCACCTCTTGGGCGAGAAGAATACGGAACATGTTGCCAAAATGCGCGAGGCAGTCAAAGGCACGTCCCTATTTTCACCGTTCCCTTTCCACTCGGTATATTCCATTGAAGACCACAAGAAGCATATCGACTGGATCAAGCAGATGAACCCCATTGCCCTCGTTTCAGTTAAAGTTTCCACGCCCAATGATGTGGACATGGTGGCGGTCGGTTCCTACTATGCCGGCGCCCATATCATCCATATCGATGGTGGTTACGGCGGCACCGGCGCAGCGCCGGATATAGCCAAGAAAAACATCGCCATGCCTATTGAGTACGCCATTACCAAGGTGCACAATTTCTTAAAGGCCGAAGGCGCAAGAGATGTGGTAACCCTGATTGCCTCGGGCGGCATCCGCACTGCGCACGACCTGGCCAAGGCCATCTGCTTAGGCGCCGATGGGGTGGTAATCGGCACGGCGGAACTGGTCTCTTTAGAATGTGTGCGCTGCGGCAACTGTGAATCCGGTCGCGGCTGCTCCCGCGGTATCGCCTCAACCGACTCGGAACTGGCGGATCTATTTAACGAAAAATGGGCCACCCAGCGTTTAACGAATATGTATAATGCCTGGAATTATCAACTGGTAGAAATCCTGCAGAAATTCGGCATGAAGAGTGTCAAAGAACTTGTAGGCCGTACAGACCTGCTGGAACATATCGATTACAGCAAATGAACGGAGTAAGATTAACATGGATAAAGCTGACAAAATATTAGAATCGCGTAGTGAGCTTTTACGTCAGGTACCGCCGCTGGCCCCTAACACGGAAGAGGAAGGCGGCTGTGGAGTTACCGGATTTATCAGCTCAATTCCGGTTACCGGAAAAAACATCTTTGAGCCTTCCGCACAGATGCACAACCGCGGCAACGGCAAAGGCGGCGGCATCGGGGCAGTCGGTTTTGTACCGGAAGCCTTAGGCGTTTCCCGCCAGGTCTTGGATGATGACTACATGCTCCACATTGCCCTGCTTGATAACAGCGTGGCAGCAGAGATCGAAGAGACCTATATCAAACCGAACTTTATCATAGATAATTACGAAAAGCTTGACACCCTCGATGACTATCAGTCCATCGGTCTGGAAGTAAGACCGCCGGATATCATGCGCTATTTTGTGCGCGTCAAGGACGATGTACTGGATGCCTTCATCCAAGAAAAGGGCCTGACCTCCATGGAACGGCGTGATGCGGAAGATGAGTTTGTGTATCAGAACAGCTTCAAGATCAATACGCGCTATTATGCCTCGCTGGGCGAGAAAAAAGCCTTTGTCATGTCGCATGGCCGCAATATGATGATCTTAAAAATTGTGGGGTATGCTGAGAATGTGGTGCGTTATTACAAGCTGGATGATTTCAAGGCGCATGTCTGGCTGGCTCACCAGCGCTATCCCACACGCGGACGTGTTTGGCATCCAGGCGGTTGCCATCCTTTCAGTGCGCTGAATGAGGCGTTAGTGCACAATGGCGATTTCGCCAACTACCAGTCGATATATGAATACCTGAAACAGAGGAATTACCAGCCCCTGTTCCTGACCGATACCGAGGAAGCGGCCCTGTTGCTTGACCTGTGTAGCCGCGTATACAAATATCCGCTTGAATATATGATTGAAACCATGGCGCCGACCTCGGAAATGGACTTCGATATGCTGCCTCCTGAAAAGCAGCAGCTCTACAAGGCCATTCAGACGCATCATGTGGGTGCCTCACCCGATGGTCCGTGGTTCTTTATCATTGCCAGAAATGACGTGCGGGATGGCCAGTTCCAGCTGATCGGCATTACCGATACCGCCATGCTGCGCCCTCAGGTATTTGCCCTGCAGGAAGGCGAAGTGCAGGTGGGACTGATCTGTTCGGAAAAGCAGGCCATTGATGCTACTCTGATCTCGCTGGTAAGGGAAGATGCTCGCTTCCGGCCCATTGCCGACAAGTATTGGAATGCCCGCGGCGGCAGCTATACGGACGGCGGCTCATTTATCTTCAGCCTGAAGGATAGCGGCGACGCCAGCGGCAGTAAAAAGCTGGTCTGTACGGATAAATTCGGCCGGGTAATTGAAACTCCCAAGGATAAAGAAATCTGTGATGTTGCCCAGCCGGTTGAATCCAATGAAGCCTGCAAGGCGATTGATAATAAGCTTCAAGCCTTTTTTGCTGAAAAAGATCCGGCAACAGCCACCCAGAAAATAGTGGCCTATATTCAGGATAATATCAGCGGATTCGATGCCAACAGCCTTAGGTTCGCTGTCCAAACCATCAAAAAGCATACGGATGAAAACGAGGAATTTAAGCAAACCGCGATTGACAGTCTGACTATTTTGAGCGACTTGCGCTATAATACCGGCAAGATAAAAAGAAGCTCTGTCCAGCATGTCATTAAGCTCGCTCTGGATTCGATTTTTGATGAAACCACCATGATTAACGGGAAATCTAGCTCTTGCTTCAGCCGGATTGATTTTGCCACGCGAGGGGAAATCCGCGCCCCGCAGAATAATGAGAAGATCCTGGTTATTGATGCAGAAGCCTTTGAACCGGAAGGCGATCTGTGCGACGCAGTGCTGATTGTCAAAGCCTACCAACTGGGCTGGAAACAATTTGTTGTATACAAGTACCGCGGCCAGCGGTTTACCGGGTGCGGGTTCGGCGCGGCTACTCAAGGCGTGCGGATAGATGTCTATGGCTCTTCCGGCGATTATCTGGCCTCCGGCATTGACGGCATGGAAATTTACGTGCACGACAATGCTCAGGATCAGCTCTGCCAGATTATGAAAGACGGTAAGCTGGTGGTCTACGGCGATGTCGGCCAGACCTTCATGTACGGAGCCAAAGGTGGAGTCGCCTATATTATGGGCAATGCTGCCGGACGGCCGCTGATCAATGCCGTAGGCAGACCACGCGTGGTTATTAACGGTACGGCCCTGGACTATCTGGCGGAATCCTTCATGGCCGGCGATCCGCTTAATGGCGGTGGGTTTGTCGTCTTAAACGGCATCGGCTTTAATGATGAGGACGGCTCTATCCGGGAATATGACACACCCTACCCGGGCTCTAACATTTTCTCACTTGCATCCGGCGGTGCGATCTATGTCCGTGATCCGCAGAAAAAGCTGGCCCTAGAACAGCTTAACGGCGGTGAATTTAATGAAATCAGCGATGCGGACTGGGATCTCATCCTGCCGTACTTAGAAGAAAATGAAAAACTCTTTGCTATCAGTATAGATCGACTTCTCACTGTGGATAACAAAAAGAAATCCCCCAAAGAAGTCTATCGCAAGATAATACCTATAAAGGCTGCCGCACCGGTAAAAAATACCGACGGCCTGAGTGAGACCTTGTAAATAAGAACCCCACCCGCTGACGCAATCAAAGATTGCTTGCGGGTCCCGGGAACCTTTTTGTTTCACAATAAGGACGCCCCCGGGTGCGTGAGCTGAACCCCGTTAATCAGACACGAATAAAAAGCCCTATCGTAGAAAATCTAAATATTACGTAGCTTGACACCGTATTTCATACGGTGTCAGCTTTGTTTTTAACTGAATTCGGTCATAATTATAGAATCGTATATCTGAGCCTGAATACGTTTCCTGGCCTATCTGTATACATAATATTTGCCCTTTATCCCTTGTATTTATTGGCCCCTGCCCTTACAATAACCGTAGTATGGCACAATGGCGTGCCTGTTCTTAATGAACAAAATGGTATTATATAGTATTTAGGGCAAAGGAGTCCTCACTACCGGATTGGTATTGAGGACTTTATTATCTCCACATATTGTCTCTAAGTATTGTAAACTGTATTTACCATAGATGATTTTATTAATTAATATGAAACGTAATATTAAATTCCGATAGAGGGTGGGTAATATGCAAAATTATGGTATGCCAAAGAAACAGGGTCTTTACGATCCGGCATTAGAACATGACGCATGCGGCATGGGATTTGTCGTTAATATCAAAGGTGAAAGGTCTCACGACATTATAGATGAAGCTTTAACTGTACTTGAAAACTTAAGTCACAGAGGAGCCAGCGGAGCAGATGAAAATAGCGGTGACGGTGCAGGAATACTGATCCAGATACCTCATGATTTCTTCAGAAAGGAATGTGAGGTTCTGGGTTTCGAGTTGCCTGACATTGGCAACTACGGCGTAGGTATGATTTTCGCACATAGATATAATGATTTCAGAAATAAGCAGATGGCAACTTTCGAGAAAATAGTTCAGGAGGAAGGTCAGAAGATCCTGGGTTGGAGAGATGTGCCTATCGATAAGACGACCATTGGTCAAAGCGCTAAAGCAGTAATGCCCAGATTCATTCAGGTTTTTATTGAAAAGGATGCCGGAATATCAGATAACATGGATTTTGAAAGAAAGCTTTATATTATAAGAAAAAGAGCAGAAAAAGCCATTGTTCCGATGTCTAAAGATGAGGGAGGCACATTCTATGTTAGCAGTCTCTCCTCAAAAACTATCGTTTATAAAGGTATGCTTACAGCAGAACAGCTTAGGAGTTTCTATCTTGACCTTGCTGACCTTGATTGTGTGTCGGCTTTGGCAATGGTTCATTCAAGGTTTTCCACCAACACATTCCCAAGCTGGGAGAGAGCACATCCTAATCGATATATTGTTCACAACGGCGAAATAAATACCATAAGAGGTAACGTAAACTGGATGAAGGCGAGACAGAAACGTATTGATTCTTCCCTTTTGGACGATATTTCCAAAGTCTATCCTATAGTCGATGAGTCAGGCAGTGACTCCGCAATGTTTGACAACAGTTTGGAGTTCCTTCACCTTACGGGAAGATCACTTCCTCACGCAGTGATGATGATGATTCCTGAACCATGGGAGAAGAATATGCTTATGTCCCAGGAAAAGAGAGAATTCTACAAATTTAACAACTTTATAATGGAGCCTTGGGATGGCCCAGCTGCAATGGGATTTACGGATGGGGTAGTCATAGGCGGAGTACTCGACAGAAATGGCCTTCGACCTTCCAGGTACTATGTAACTAAAGATGATAAGGTTATCCTGGCCTCAGAGGTTGGAGTAATTGATCTGAAACCTGAAAATGTAAAATATAAAGGCAGACTGGAACCTGGCAAGATGTTGCTTATCAATACTGAATCGAAGAGAATTATATCTGATGAAGAAATAAAGAAAATGGTGGCGATGCAGCATCCGTATAAGGAAATGAACAGCAGACATATTGTTGATTTCAGCGATATGCCGCTTAAGGAAGATAATAACGGAAAGATAAGACAAGACCTCACTAAACAACAGAAGGCATTTGGATATACTTTTGAAGATATAACTAAAACCATTCTGCCTATGGCGATAAGCGGAGAAGATCCAATAGGAGCCATGGGAATGGATTCGCCCTTGGCGGTATTATCCGAGAAACCCCAGATGCTATACCTATATTTCAAACAGCTTTTCGCCCAGGTCACTAATCCGCCTATAGACGGAATAAGGGAAGAGATTATAACTTCAAGCAGCATGTTGCTGGGGGATACCGGCAATTTGCTGCAGCCTGATAAGGGCCATTCAGCCAGTATATTCATGGAGCATCCGATCCTAACCGATGAACAGCTTAAAAACATTAAGTATCTAAACAGTGACAAATTTAAGACAACCACAATTTCCACACTATATAAAGTTTCAGGAGGTGCCAAAGCCTTGGAAAAGGCTTTGGACAAAATATTCAGACAAGCTGACCAAGCTATTAGTGAAGGGGCTAATATAATTATTCTCTCCGACCGAGGTGTAGACGAGAAATCGGCGCCAATACCAGCGCTTCTAGCATGCTCGGGACTTCACCACCACCTAATAAGAAAAGAGATTAGAACCAGTATGGGAATTGTTCTGGAATCAGGGGAGCCCAGGGAAGTGCATCATTTCTGTACTCTGATTGGGTATGGGGTAAATGCCATAAATCCTTATATAGCTTACGAAACTGTTGAAGATCTTGCGGAAAAAGGCTTGCTTAATGGACTGGAAGGCAAAGAAGGGAAAAAGAACTTCATTAAAGCTTCTGTAAAAGGTGTACTTAAGGTACTCGCCAAAATGGGTATCTCAACCATACGCAGCTACCACGGAGCCCAAATATTTGAGGCGGTAGGCCTTAAAAAAGACCTTATTGATAAATATTTTACTATGACACCATCTCGTGTGGAAGGGATAGGACTTGAAGAAATAGCTGCTGAAAATCAAATGAGACATGAGAGCGCATATAATGAAAATTCACCGTATACAGATACTCTGGAAATAGGCGGTTATTTTCAATGCAAAGATGACGGGGAGATCCATCTCTATAATCCTGAAACCATCTACCTGCTGCAGAAAGCTTGCCGGGAAGGAAACTATGGCCTCTACAAGGATTACTCCAAGAAGATAAACAATGAAAAGATATATACACTAAGAAATCTGCTTGATTTTAATTATAATGTAGGCGACACCATTCCTATTGAAGAAGTGGAACCGGTTGATTCCATTGTTAGAAAGTTTAAGACCGGGGCAATGTCCTATGGCTCCATCAGCAAGGAAGCTCACGAATGCCTGGCTATCGCAATGAACAGATTGGGTGGTAAAAGCAACTGTGGTGAGGGTGGAGAGGACAGTGCAAGATTTAACATGTTGGCCGACGGAGACACGAAAAACAGCGCGATTAAGCAGGTTGCCTCTGGACGTTTTGGCGTTACCAGCAACTATCTGGTGAATGCTCAGGAAATTCAGATCAAAATGGCCCAAGGGGCCAAACCAGGTGAAGGCGGCCAACTTCCGGGACGTAAGGTTTACCCGTCGATTGCTCGGGTAAGACATTCGACTCCAGGTGTGGATCTTATTTCGCCACCGCCGCATCATGATATCTATTCGATAGAAGATCTAGCAGAACTAATTCACGATCTTAAAAATGCCAACCGGGACGCCAGGATAAACGTCAAGCTTGTATCTGAAGTAGGGGTCGGTACAATCGCTGCCGGGGTAGCCAAAGGAAAAGCTGATGTAATACTTATAAGTGGCTACGATGGAGGAACCGGGGCATCGCCTAGAACCAGCATCAGAAATACAGGACTTCCGTGGGAACTGGGTCTGGCTGAAACACATCAAACCTTGGTTTTAAACAAGTTAAGAGACCGGGTCGTTTTGGAAACAGACGGCAAGCTGCTGTCGGGACGAGATGTGGTGATCGCTGCTATGTTGGGAGCAGAAGAATTTGGATTTGCTACCACACCGCTTATTGCCCTGGGTTGTGTAATGATGCGGGTCTGCAATCTCAACACATGTCCGGTAGGGATAGCCACACAGGATGAAAATTTAAGAAAGAATTTCACTGGCAAGCCCGAACATGTTGAGAACTTCATGAAATATGTAGCCCAGGAAATGCGTGAGATAATGGCCAAACTGGGTTTTAAAACCATAAATGAAATGGTTGGACGTACCGACCGACTTAAGGCTAAAGACAATGTAAAGCACTGGAAAGCTGCACATCTTGATCTATCTAAAATCCTTTATCAGCCCTATGCGGGAGCGGATGTCAGTCGATTCAATACGCAGTCACAGAATCATATGTTGGAAAAAACACTGGATATGAGAAAGCTGCTCAGAATGTGTAAACCAGCCCTTGAGCACAAAAAACCAATCAGGGCAAAACTTAAAATAAATAATGTCGATAGGGTCGTAGGTACCATAATCGGGAGCGAAATAACCAAGCGATACGGCGAAGCGGGACTGCCTGAGGATACTATAAAACTTACTTTTGTAGGTTCGGCCGGGCAGAGTTTTGGCGCATTCACTCCGAAGGGAATGTCTCTTGAACTGGAAGGGGATTCCAACGACTATATTGGCAAAGGACTTTCCGGTGGCAAAATTATTGTCTACCCTTCTAAAAGTTCGGAATTTGACCCTGAGAAAAATATTATTATCGGAAATGTGGCTTTCTACGGGGCAACTTCCGGTGAGGCTTATATCAACGGTATTGCTGGGGAGAGATTCTGTGTGAGGAATAGCGGCGTAAATGCGGTTGTAGAAGGTGTGGGTGACCATGGCTGCGAATATATGACCGGAGGCAAGGTGGTTATCCTCGGTAAGACAGGCAGAAACTTTGCGGCTGGAATGTCAGGCGGGATTGTCTATATTCTGAATTTTGACGAAATATACTGCAATAAATCAATGGTCACATTGGAAAAAATAAGTACCGAAGAGGAGATGTGCGAGGTCCAGGAAATGATAAGAAAACATGTGTATTACACTGGCAGCCCCAAGGGCAGGAGAGTTCTTGATAATTGGGAAAACTACTCTTTGCGATTCACTAAAATAATACCTGAAGATTACAAACGTATGCTTGAAAATATCGATAAGGCCCATAACGCAGGTTTAAGTGGTGAAGAAGCTTTAATGGCTGCATTTGAAGAGAAATATTAAAATGATTCACTGAATTCATGAATTAAGGTGGGACTGACAATGGGAAAAGCTACTGGATTTTTGGAATATGAAAGAATTGACCCGAAGAAAAGACCTCCTGAAGAGAGAATCAAAGACTGGAATGAAATAAGGCTGCCGCAGGATCCTGAAGTTGTAAGAACTCAAGGTGCGCGATGCATGGATTGCGGAGTTCCCTTTTGTCATGGCGGTGTGCTGTTAAATGGCATTGCATCAGGGTGTCCTGTACACAATCTTATCCCCGAGTGGAATGAGCTGGTCTATCAGGGACAATGGCAGGAAGCTTACCAACGGCTGATAAGAACCAACCCTTTCCCGGAATTTACAGCTAGAGTATGTCCTGCACCATGTGAAGGTGCCTGCACTGAAGGCTATATTATGGAGTCGGTTACAATTAACAGTCTTGAATATGAGATAATTGAGAGAGCATTTGCCGAAGGTTGGGTAACAACCAAAAAGGCTCGAACAACCGGCAAGAACGTCGTAGTCGTAGGTTCAGGTCCGGCCGGGATGTCAGCTGCGTACTATCTGAATGCAGTCGGGCATGATGTAACCGTATTCGAGAGAGACGACCGAGCTGGCGGACTGATGATGTACGGTATTCCCAACATGAAGCTCGAAAAAAGATTCATTGATCGGCGCATTGACGTTATGAAGGCCTCCGGAATAAAATTCGTATTCAATACCGAGGTGGGAAAAGACATCAAAGCCCAAGAGCTGGTTCATAATTATGATGCGGTGGTGTTGTGTGCAGGTGCAACCAAGGCACGCGGACTTGATGTTGCAGGAAAAGAGCTAAAGGGTGTTTACTATGCTCTAGACTTTCTTAAGGCTAATACCAAGAGTCTTCTGGATTCAAATCTTGAGGACGGCAATTACATAAGTGCCCAAGGCAAGAATGTGATTATCATCGGCGGAGGCGATACTGGTACTGACTGTGTAGCTACAGCTATTCGGCATGGCTGCGAGAGCGTCTACCAGTTTGAAATATTGCCTGAGCCGCCTGCTAAGCGAATAGACGCGTCTAATCCGTGGCCGGAATGGCCAAATAGGCTGAAAGTGGACTATGGTCAGGAGGAGGCCATAAGCCTGTATGGCCAGGACCCCAGAAAATATCTAGTTTCCACTAAGGAAATTGTGGGGGATGAGAACGGTGAGGTCAAGGAGGTTCACACCGTTGAAATTATATGGGTTCAGGATACCTCAGGAAAATTAGTGCCGCAGGAAGTTCCGGGCAGTGATAAAGTATGGAAAGCCGACCTGGTGCTTCTAGCTATGGGGTTTTTAGGTCCGGAAGACACTATCTTAGATGAGCTTAATCTTAAGAAGGATGCAATGAGCAATGTAAAAGCGGAGTACGAGGTTTTTGAGACAAATGTTGAGAAGGTATTCACCGCAGGCGACATGAGAAGAGGTCAGAGTCTAATTGTCTGGGCAATCCAGGAAGGAAAGCTGGCCGCTCGGGAAGTCGATAAAAGCCTCATGGGTGATAGCGTGATTAAATAAACAAGGCAAGGGATGGGGTTTCTGGTGGGACAAGGGGACGGGTCCCTTGTCCCAGATTGAATATCATGGAGCGGAACAAGAGACCTGTCCCAAGGAAACAAGAGAACCGCCCCCTCATTTCTTCATCTATTTTAAATTTATATGTTGGTATATAAGTTTAAAACAGTTATACTGTTCTATGGATAACAGGGGGAAGCATATTAAATCGAAATTAACCTGCATGGCTTGAGGAGGAGTTTAATAAATGAACAAAGGATACCTGGTGTTAGAAAATGGAGCTGTTTTTGAAGGTCAGCTCTTTGGCAAAAGCGTGCCTATTGCTGGAGAAGCCGTATTTAATACCAGTATGAATGGGTACCAGGAGATCATTACCGATCCTTCCTATGCTGGGCAGATACTTACCCTTACCTATCCAACTATTGGCAACTATGGCTGTGGAGATTACGGATTTGAGTCTGATAAACCGGCTTTAAGAGGGCTGGTAGTAAAAGAAATAGCGGAACTTACCGGTCACTACGAAAGTCAATGTAATTTCAACGAATTTGTGGAGAAGTATGATATAACCTGCCTGACCGGAGTTGATACCCGAGCCATAACTCGTATTTTACGCATGAATGGCACCATGGGAGCCATTATTACTTCTCAGCTGGACCAGGAGGAGAAGTTAGTTGAGATAGCTCGCAAAGGTAAGGAGCTGTTGGATACAGATCTGGTAAAACAGGTAAGCTGTAAAAACAATGAAGTATACGGCTCAGGCAGTATGAATATTGTACTTATGGATTTTGGAACAAAAAGGAATATTATAAAATCGCTGGTGGCTAGAGATTGTAGAGTGGTGACTATGCCGGCAGAAAGCACCGCCGAAGAGATTCTGGCTCAGAAACCAGACGGACTGGTTCTGTCCAATGGCCCCGGCAACCCAGAATCTTGTGATTATGCGGTCCGAGAAATAAAAAAACTGTTAACAGTAGTGCCTATGTTTGGAATATGTTTGGGTCACCAGCTGCTGGCTATGGCTCTGGGAGGTACTACTTTTAAGCTGGGCTTTGGGCACCGAGGTGGTAACCACACGGTAAAGGATATGCGCACCGGTAAATGTCTTATAAGCGCACAGAACCATGGCTATGCTGTAAGCGCAGACTCTCTGCCTGACGATGTTAGAATCAGTTTTACAAATCTAATAGATGACACGGTTGAAGGGTTGGCACATCGAAATCTACCCTTAATGTCCGTTCAATTTCATCCCGAAGCAACTCCAGGGCCCAGGGATTCGGCCTACCTGTTCGATGAATTCATTACTATGGCCGAAGCAGTAAAACAATAGCGGCAAATTAATTTTTGCGCTTATTGTATTAAGGAAAGAATCGATATATAATATATTTGTGATAATGATTATCATTATTGAGGTGATCGATGATGTTAGAACAAATTATTAGGGAAAAATTGGAACAAGCGGATTATAAACTGACAGGACAAAGGCGGGCGGTCCTGGAAGTAATGCGGGAGAATAGGGGAGCACATCTTACGGCAGAAGAAGTTCTGCATGAAGCTCGGCGGAAGGTTCCTAATATTGGTATCGCCACGGTGTATCGGACCCTGGAACGTTTAGCTGGGATAAAAATTCTGTATAAAACCATTTTTGATGAAGGTAAATACCGTTATGAGCTATCGGATCTAGCCGAGCATCAGCACCATCATATATTGTGTGTTGCTTGTGGAAAAATATTTGAAGTCGAGGAAGGCCTGCTTGATAGTCTGGAAAAACAACTGGAACAGGAAGGATTTGAGATTGTGAATCATCAATTAAAGATATATGCCTATTGTCCCGATTGCAGGTCCCACTAGGGATTTTTTTTGCCATAGTATTGATAATGATTATCAGTATCTTTTCTAAAAGGGGGGGACCTTGTGAAAATTGCAGTAATTGGTAATCCAAATGTGGGGAAGAGTTCAGTATTAAACCGGATAACCGGCAGTAAATTATTCGTTTCCAATTATCCAGGTACTTCCGTTGAGAAAAACCAATCAACGATGAAAATTGGCGGCCAAACGCTTAATATATTTGATACACCAGGCATTTATTCACTTAATTCCTATGGTGATGAAGCCAATGTCAGCCGGAGTTTATTGGCTGAAGAAGATATAGACTTAATCATAGATATTATTGATGCTACTAACCTGGAAAGAAACCTGCTCCTCACTTATGAATTGTTGGAATTGGGCAAACCAATATTAATATTGCTGAATCAGATAGACAGAGCTCGTTCCATGGGCATTAAGATCGATTGTAAAGAGATGGCTAGGAATCTGGAATCACCGGTTTTGGCATTTTCTGCTACTACCGGAGAAGGACTGGCCGAGTTGCTGCAACTGTTGGAGAAAGGGATTAACCACAAACGATTCAAGTTGGAAGACGTTAATTATCAGCCTACAGTCGATGGCAGCGGGAATGAAAAGATGCCGGTCTTGGTTCTGGGCGCGGAAGCCGCTTGCTCAGGGAATTGCAGCAATTGTTTAACCTTTTCTAAGGATTGTCTAAGTTCAGCAGATTTATTGCGTGCGGAAAAGGCGCGGAATTTAGCACGTTTGGTAAGTAATAAAATGGATGCCCGGCAAAAAATACGCTTGGAAAAAATTCAGACCTTTATTGACCGGCCGGTTGTAGGAACCATATTACTGCTTGTTTTTGCCTACCTGGCATTCAATGTCTTGCTGCAGTTTATCCAAATAAGTGAAGGTCCCATCAACATCTTATTGGCACCCATTAATAAGCTAATCGAAGATATTATTTCCAGTGCCTTGCCGAAAAGTCTTATTACTACCATACTTACCAAAGCAGTTCCCGAGGGTCTAATAATACCCTTTACTATTATCATGCCAGCTATGCTTATGGTTAGCTTCCTAATGGCTATGCTTGAAGATACAGGCTTATTGCCGCGGTATACGGTAGCCTTGGAGAGATTGGGAAGCTTTTTTGGAGTCTCTGGTCAGGCCATAATCCCTTTGTCACTTGGATTCGGATGCAGAACCCCGGCTATAGTGGCGACCAGGATTATGCCCACTGTTGCCCAGCGCTTCATCGTCATTACCCTGCTCAGCATTGTTATCCCTTGTGCGGCTACTCTGGGGATTCTGGCTTCGGTTATATCTGCATTTCATGCCTCATTGCTGGTGGTGGTTCTAACTATGATTACTGCACTAATAGTGCTTGCTTCCGGTCTTAGCCGGATCATGCCGGTGGAAAATGAATTCATATATGAACTGCCGCCTTTAAGAGTTCCTCTGGCAAGTAATGTCTGGAGCAAAATTAAGATAAGGTTTTCTGGCTTTTTTACCGAAGTACTGCCGCTGTTGTTAGCTATGAGCATTGCCATAAGGGCTCTTATGGAATCGGGCGCGCTGGAGATATTTAGAGGAATGGAAGAATTCACCCGGTTTCTTTTTGGCATACCCGCTGAAGCTTTCGTAGCAGTCTTAATTACCATATTTCAACGTTACCTTGCCCCTCTAGTCTTGATGAGCCTGACATTGACGCCCAGGGAAGCTACTATTGCCATTAGTATGATTGCCTTGTCATTACCTTGTCTGCCAATGATGGTACTGACTGTACGTGAAATGGGTCTTAAAAGTCTGTTGAAAATCCTGGCAATGGGATTACTAACTTCGTTTACAGTAGGAATAGTGTTAAATCTTATATTGCCTAAATAAGGAGATATGCATAATGAATATAGCGCAATTTGAAATAGGGCAAAAGTTGAAGGTTTTAAAAATAGACGGGGCCGAAAGAAGACTGTTTGAAATGGGTATAATGCCAGGTGCAGAATTACAGCTCATTGCCAGGCATCCTTTTAAAGGTCCGCTGGTAATTAAAGTTGGAAATGCTGATGTTGCTCTGGGCAGATCAATTGCCAACAAAGTTAAGGTTGAAGCGGTATGAATAGAAAATGTTTTATTGCCAACCATAAACCTATGAGAAACAAGGTGTCTTTTGATTGATTTATTAAGGGGTGAAAAAATTGGCAGTAAACATGATAGGTACTACTGACCATCTGAGAATGGCCAAATCTGTGCTTACAGATCTAAGAAACCGCGGCTATGAGGAACATGTCTCCCTTATATTTGCTGGTGATGAGGAGAAAGTAAACTGGCTGGATAACATTATTTCCGATACCAACGGTCAAAGTGTGGATAGGGCTCCTTTCGATGCCGGGGTGGTAGAAATACCTGATATGGGGTTGGTGGCTTCCATTGGACCTGCTTTTGGTTTTCTGGCCGATTCCGCGCAAAGTCCCGACGGAGGCATTGAAGAAGTTTGTAACGATATGGGAATTCGTGACGACGGAACAAGGTTAATAGAACAATGGCTGGAAGAGGGTAAATATGTTTTGGTTATTAACGGCACCGAAGATGAACAAATCGAATTTTTAAGAAAACAGTTAGTAGATATACAGGGAATTGACCATTTAACTTTGTGTTAAGCGTAGGGCAGGTAATAGCGAAAGTGGGGACGGTTCTTGCCTTGCGGGTTTCCCGTGGGACATGGGGACGGGTCCCTTGTCCCACATTTGATATCTTGGTGTGGGACAAGGGACCCGTCCCATTGTCCCAACGGACCGTCCCTGTTAATATAATCACTTCGGTCATTTGTGCTACTGGTTTTGGGCGGCCTGCTCATATTCCTCCACCAGCGTGTTCATTAATTCTTTAACCGAGACAATCTCCTGGCAGCGATATACATTTTCTCCTGCAAACTCTAACCCGTGTTTCATATTGCCCTTCTGGGCGTTCATTAAAGCCACTGCGATACAGTAAGGACTGTTTTGGTAATCACAGGTTGTAATGCAATGATAAGGACATTTAAAGGGCCTCTTTTTGCCTGCATCCACATCGTTAATAAATTCGTTGCGCAGTGCCCTGCCTGGCATTCCCACCGGACTTTTGATAATTACCGTATCTTCCTTGGAGGAATCAATATAAGCCTCTTTAAACTTAATAGATGCATCACATTCGTGCGTAGTCACAAAGCGGGTAGCCATCTGTACCCCGGCCGCACCCAAATTAATATATTTGTGGATATCTTGACCGGTAAATATACCGCCGGCAGCGATAATAGGAATTTCTTTGTGATTATTTTCCGCAACCGGCATAATCGCTTTTATTACTTCTGGAATTAATTTTTCCAGAGCGAATTCAGGCTGGCTGAGCTGCTCCGGTTTGAAGCCGAGGTGGCCACCCGCCATAGGACCCTCCACCACAAAAGCATCCGGCAGATAATTGTAGCGCTCTAGCCACCGTTTGGCGATCAAAGCTGCCGCTCTTCCCGAAGATACAATGGGTACCAATTTAGTTTTGCTTTTTTCTTGCAGAAATTGCGGAAGGTTTAGAGGCAGTCCTGCTCCGGAAAAAATTATGTCAATGCCCTCTTCAATCGATGTTGTAACCATATCAGCAAAATTGGATAAAGCAACCATTATATTTACACCCAGAATTCCATTGGTTGCTGCACGCGCTTTGCGTATTTCCATACGCAAACGACGTTTACTGGCTTCAAGATAATTTGCGAAACCGTCCGGTTCGAGCAAGCCAATACCGGCAGCCGCAATTACGCCGATGCCCCCTTCATTGGCTACTGCTGACGCCAATCCAGACATCGATACACCTACTCCCATTCCACCTTGAATGATAGGAATTCGTGCTATTAAATCACCTATATGCAGTTCTTTTAAATATTTAGTTTTCATACCCATCTCCTTATTTATTAAAAATAAATTAAATTGTACTGAAAAAGGAATGATAAAACAAATGAATGTATATGCTATCATAGACCAGAAGGCGGTTAATGCTACACTCTTATTGTTATTATTCACTGTTTCATAACAAAATCAACAACTTTAACGAATGCATTATAACATAAATATATCAGAATCATCAGAAGATTTCGATACTTTATTGACAAGATAGCATAACACTGTTTAAACTTATCCCAAGTATTTTACTTTTAGGATATTGTTTACTACTATTATTATTTCCAATTTTTTAAAAAATCAAATATACATAAGAAAGGTAATTTCGCTATGAAAGCTAAAGTTTTAGGTATTGGTTATTGCCTGCCGGAAAAAGTACTCAGCAACCCGGAGTTGGAAAAGATGGTAGACACTAGCGATGCATGGATAGTTGAAAGAACCGGGATAAAGGAACGGAGAATTGTAGGACCGGAGGAAAAAAACTCAGACCTCTCAGTGAAAGCGGCCCGTCGTGCCCTGCAGGATGCCAAGATCGATCCGCTGCAACTGGATCTTATCATTATGGCCACAGCCACGCCAGATATGCAATTCCCTTCCACAGGTTGTCTCGTGCAAGCCCAGCTGGGAGCAAAAAATGCTGCAGCTTTTGACCTGGCCGCCGGTTGCACTGGTTTCGTATATGCACTTTCAGTGGCGGAGAAGTTCCTGCTATCGCCTGAATTTAATAATATACTAATTATAGGCTGCGATATTGTATCCTCGGTAATCGACTATACTGACCGCAATACATGCATCCTCTTTGGCGATGGTGCTGGTGCAATGGTGCTGGGCAAATCTGAGGGCGAGAATGGAATACTCAGCACCTTAATAGGTGCTGACGGGACCGGAGCCGGACTTCTCTACATGCCTGCCGGAGGGTCAGCCTTACCGGCAACTGCAGAGACCGTGGAAAAACGTTTGCATTACCTTAGGATGAGCGGTAATGAGATATTCAAATTTGCCACCAAAATTGTGGCCGAGACCACTGCGGAATTGCTGCGCAAAGCGGACTTGACTTACGATGATATCGATCTTTTTGTGCCGCATCAGGCCAATTTGCGTATAATTCAAAGTGCGATGCGGCGGATGAAGCTGCCCCCGGAAAAAGTGGCTATCAATCTGGATCTCTGTGGTAATATCTCGGCTGGCTCAATCCCGGTGGCTTTAGCTCAGTATAATGAAAAACACCCGCTTAGAAGCGGAGCCAATATTCTTATGGTAGCTTTTGGAACCGGACTTACTTATGGAGGAGCAATACTCCGCTGGGGGAGAGATTAGAGGGGAGCGATGAGATGCTTATTACCACAAGTATTTGTGACTTATTAGGGATTCAATATCCTATTATTCAAGGCGGTATGGCTTGGATTGCGGGAGGCAAGTTAGCTGCTGCAGTATCAGAGGCAGGTGCAATGGGAACAATCGGCAGCGGTAACTCACCTGCATCCTGGCTCCGCGAGCAGATTGGCATTGCGCGAGAAATAACGTCTCGTAATTTTGCCGTAAATTTGGTGTTGACCTCGCCTAATCTTGAAGAAAATATCAATTTAATTATTCAAGAAAAGATACCGGTGGTGGCTACAGGGGGAGGTAATCCAGGTCCCTTCATAGCAAAGTTTAAAGAAGCTGGAATAAAAGTTATGCCTGTAGTAGCTTCAGTGGCCCTGGCCAAACGTCTGGAACGCTTGGGAGCTGACGCTTTGGTAGTTGAAGGCGTAGAATCGGGCGGACATGTGGGGGAAATGACGACCATGGCAATCGTTCCTATGGTTGCCGATGAAGTTAAAATCCCCATTATTGCAGCGGGGGGAATTGCAGATGGGCGCGGCTTGGCAGCAGCTCTGGCGCTCGGTGCTCAAGGAGCCCAATTGGGAACCCGTTTCATCTGTGCTCGGGAAGCCAACGTTCACCCTGCATATCAGGAGAAGGTAATAAAGACCCGGGATAGGGCGACTGTTGTATGTGGGGTATCTACCGGTCATCCTGTCAGGGCCATTCAAAATAGCTTTGCTCGCGAATATTTGAAAATGGAAAAAAATGGGGCGGACAAAGAAGTCCTGATGAAACTGGGTGCAGGGCGTTATCCCCTGGCCGCCATAGAGGGTGATATGGAAAATGGAAGTATTTTAGCTGGACAGATCGTCGGACTGGTCAAGCGGGTGCAAAGTTCGGAAGAAATAGTGAACGAGATCATGGCTGAAGCCATTGTAATCCTGAAGAAATTAGGAGGCTTACCATGCTAAAGCTGGCCTTTGTATTCCCTGGACAGGGTTCTCAATATGTGGGCATGGGTAAAGAAATCTTCGAAACTTCCGAGTCAGCCGCTCAGGTTTTTGCTAAGGCCGATAGTATATGCGGATATAAATTGAGTGCAATTTGTTTTGAAGGTCCGCAGGACCTGTTGGATCAGACAATATATTCGCAACCGGCTATCATGGTTACCAGTCTGGCATGCTTGGCAGTAGCGAAAAGACATGGCTTATCAGCCCAACTGATGGCCGGTTTGAGTTTGGGAGAGTACACGGCTTTAACTGCAGCCGGAGCTATGACCCTGGAACAATCATTACCGCTGGTCCTGGCAAGAGCAAAACTTATGCAGGAAGCGGTACCAATTGGCAAAGGAGCGATGGCGGCAGTTATCGGTTTAGAAACTGACATTGTGGAGCGCATATGCAGACAGGTGGAAGGAATCGTGATTGTTGCCAACTACAATTGTCCAGGCCAACTGGTAATATCGGGGGAAAAAGGTTCAGTGGAAGAGGCGGCCAGATTGCTTAAAACCGAGGGTGCCAGGACGAGGGTGCTCGCTATCAGTGTGCCCTGCCACAGCCCGCTATTAGAAGAAAGTGCCCGAAAGTTTGCGGTCGAGGTTGCCAAGGTACAGTTTAGTGAACCTGCTGTAGACGTTGTTTCTAATGTTAATGCTATTGAAAATACAGCGCAGGATTTCCCTAAATTATTGGTAGAACAGTTGTATTCTCCGGTACGCTGGGAACAGAGCATAAGATATATGATGAACCAAGTTGACTATTTTGTGGAGGTAGGTCCAGGTTCGAGTCTGTCAGGATTAATAAAGAAAATTGATCGTACACGGGTCCTGGGACAGATAGAGGATACTAAATCCCTGCAAAAACTGTTGGAGAGGGTGAACGAAATATGAACCAACGAGTAGCCCTGGTTACCGGCAGCTCACGCGGCATCGGCAGAGCTATAGCCATACAACTGGCCCTAGATGGATTTCAGGTAGCCATAAACTATTATAACCAAGGCGATAATGCTAAAAACAGAGACCAGGCCGAGGAAGTATTAAATGTAATCGAAACAAACGGTGGAATAGGCACTATATTGGGTGCTGATGTATCGACCCCTGAGGGTGCAGCCGACCTTATTGCTAAGACCTTGGAAAGTCTAGGTCGTATCGATGTGCTAGTGAACAATGCCGGGATTAACAAAGACCAATTGCTGATTCGTATGAGTGATGAGCAGTGGTTTGATGTAATTAACACAAATTTGTCGTCAGCTTTCTATTGTTCCCGAGCAGCTCTAAAGTATATGATGAAAAAGAAACAAGGAAGAATAATAAATATTTCTTCGGTGGTAGGAATGGCAGGCAATGCCGGGCAGGCTCATTATGCTGCGTCTAAGGCTGGACTATTGGGTTTCACCTTTTCAATTGCCAAAGAATATGGACCCCGCGGTATCACCGCTAATGCGGTGGCTCCCGGTTACATAGAAAGTGATATGACCTTAAATCTTCCCCCCGAGGTCGGGGCTAAGATGGTTGATCAAATCCCTGTTGGTAGATTGGGGACACCGGATGATGTTGCCGCTTTGGTAGCTTTTCTGGCTTCACCGGCGGCTGTCTATATTAATGGGCAGGTTATTCGGGTTGATGGCGGTATGTCTATTTAGTATTCAATTAAATTTATTTAGGAGGGTTAATAATGTCAGTATTTGAAACGGTAAAAAAGGTCATTGTGGAAGTAAAGGATATCTCAGGTGATGATATTCAACTGGAATCGCGCTTTGAAGAAGATTTGGAAGCAGATTCCCTGGACGTAGTGGAGATGATCATGCTGCTCGAAGAGGAATATGAATTCGAAATACCAGAAGAGATTGCTGAAAATCTTAAAACCGTCAAGGACGTAGTTGACTATATCGAAAAACACCTGGCAGAATAGTCATAAAAATGAGGTGAAATTTTGATACCACGCAGAGTTGTAATTACCGGTATGGGAACTATTAATCCCATTGCTCACAATATTAAGGATTTCTGGAATAACCTGATGGCGGGGCAAAGTGGTATAGATATTATTACCCACTTTGATCCCACAGATTATCCGACTAAAATAGCTGCCCAGGTAAAAGATTTTAATCCGCAGGACTATATGCCACGCACTGAGGCTCGTCGTATGGATCCTTTTATCCAATATGCCTGCGCTGCTTCCCGCTTAGCATTAGAGGATGCTGGCCTGGAATTGAGCAAACACAATCCCGATCGAGCCGGAGTGCTGATAGGAACCGGGATAGGTGGTTTGGAGATATTTGAAAAACAATGTCTGGTTTTACAAAAACGTGGGCCAGGTGGAATAAGCCCATTTTTTATTCCCATGTTAATTCCTAACATGGCAGCTGGGCAGGTATCGATTATGTTTGGAGCACGCGGACCAAGTAGCTGCTCAGTTACGGCCTGTGCCACCGCTACCAATTCAATAGGTGATGCCTACCGCATGATTCAACATGGAACGGCTGACATCATGATCAGTGGGGGGACTGAAGCACCTATAACCCCATTGAGTATTGCCGGATTTTGCTCCATGAAGGCCCTGTCGACTCATAATGATAGCCCTCAACAGGCTTGCCGTCCTTTCGATCTAGAGCGGGATGGATTTGTTATGGGTGAAGGCTCAGGCATAGTTATTCTGGAAGAACTTGAACATGCTCTGCAGCGAGGTGCCAAGATATATGCCGAACTAATCGGGTATGGCAGCAGTTCCGATGCCTATCACATTGTGCAGCCGGATCCCGAGGGCAATGGAGCAGCCAGAGCTATAAGAGCTGCGTTGAGTGAGGCTGAAATTGAAGCCGGTCAATTGGACTATATGAATGCTCATGGTACCGGCACTCACTTTAACGACATGGTCGAAAATAAAGCTCTAAGAAAGGTGTTGGGTTCAGATAGTGGTAACCTGGCAATTACTTCTACAAAATCAGCTACAGGTCATATGCTAGGGGCAGCTGGTGCGGTTGAACTTATTGTCGCTACCTTGGTCTGCAACAATAACCTTATTCCGCCCAATATCAATCTGGAAAATCCAGACCCGGAATGTGACCTGGATTACGTCAGGGAAGAGGCCCGAGCCAAGCAGATAGATATAGCTGCATCTGAATCGCTGGGTTTTGGTGGTCATAACGCCGTTCTTATTATAAGGAATTTTGAACAATAGAGGTAAATATGGATATCAATGAAATATTACAGATTCTGCCCCATCGCTATCCTTTTCTTCTGGTTGACAGAATTATTGAATTAGAACCAGGGAAACGAGCAGTAGGGATTAAGAACATTACCATAAATGAGCCCCATTTTGCCGGGCATTTCCCCGGACAGCCCATAATGCCTGGGGTATTAATGATAGAAGCTATGGCTCAAGTGGGAGCCTGTGCTCTATTCAGCCTGGAAAAATACCAGGGTCAACTGGGGGTGTTAGCCGGCGTCGATAAGATGCGTTTTAAGCGGCAGGCTATCCCGGGTGATACACTAGTGATTACCAGTGAAGTCTTGAAACTAAAAAGTGGTTTTGGATGGTTCAAAAGCGATATACATATCGAAAACGAACTGGTGTGCCGGGGTGAGTTGATGTTTGGACTGGCTACATCACCTCGGAAGGATGATTAATTATGTTTAAACCTGGATTTAATAAAAAAAAGGCCTATATTGATCTTTCCGGCATCAAAAAAACACCACTTGCCTTTGATGCCAGAGAGGGCAATTTTTCATGTCCAGCCTGTTCAGCATGGATATCCGAAGCTGAGAAATTACAAAACAATGATTTTTGCCCGCGCTGTTCCCATCACTTCTCGGTAACCGCTTGGGAAAGGATCTATTCCATCTGTGACGAAGATACCTTTGAAGAGTGGGACGCTAATCTATCCTCCCTAAATCCTTTGGATTTCCCTGACTATACTGATAAGCTCATCACTGCTCGGGAGGAAACACTTCTGCAGGAAGCGGTTATTACTGGACGGGCAATGATTGGCGGGTTCGATGCTGTGTTAGCAGCCATGGACTCTCGTTTTATGATGGCCAGCATGGGTTCAGTGGTGGGGGAAAAGATCTGCCGAGCCATGGAAGGGGCTGTAAAACACTCGCTTCCCTTTATCATCTCTTGCTGTTCAGGAGGAGCGCGCATGCAGGAAGGAATGCTTTCTCTGATGCAGATGGCTAAAACCAGTGCAGCGGTGGGACGTTTAAACGATAACGGATTGCTCTATATATCCATTTTGACCCACCCTACTACGGGAGGGGTTACTGCCAGCTTTGCTTCCCTGGCTGATATCATAATCGCCGAACCGGGGGCATTAATCGGTTTTACCGGGCCACGCGTTATTGAACAGACTACCGGTCAAAAACTTCCTGCGGGATTTCAACGCTCAGAATTTTTATTAAAACATGGAATGATTGATATTATTCAGCCCCGGTTGGAGATGCGTTCTCTGCTAATACGCTTGCTGAACGTTCACCAAGGAGGAAAACATGGTCAAAAACAAATTTGAATTTGAATCGATGTACCGACTCTTAGAAACAAAGTTAGAAGAATTAAAGGAACTGTCAGTTAGTTTGAATTGCGATTTCAGCAGTGAGATTGCCAATGTGGAGAGACGTATAAATGAGCTCAAAGCAGAGCGCTATAAGCATTTGACTCCTTGGGAGCAGGTACTTCTTTCCCGAGATCTGGAAAGACCTATGACCAGGGATTACATTGAGTTGCTCTGCACAGAATTTATCGAACTGCATGGTGATCGCTTATATGGAGATGATCACGCCATCGTTGGTGGGGTGGGGGTCTTTAATGGTCAGGCCGTGACCGTGATTGGACATCAAAAGGGCAAAGATACAAGCGACAATATTAAACACAATTTTGGTATGCCCCGCCCCGAAGGGTACCGAAAAGCATACCGATTACTGCGAGAGGCGGAGAAGTTCGGTCGACCAGTGTTGACTTTTATTAATACACCCGGTGCTGATCCAGGGCTCGGAGCTGAAGAACGCGGGCAGGCATGGGCAATATCCCAATTACTACTTTGTTTAAGTGCAATCAAAGTGCCGGTTGTTTCTGTCATCACCGGTGAAGGAGGCAGCGGTGGGGCTTTAGCCTTGACAGTTGCGGACCGTATCCTAATGCTTTCTAATGCTGTTTTTTCGGTAGCTTCACCTGAGACTTGTGCGTCAATACTGTTGCGTGATATTAAACGAGCGGATGAGATGGCGGTAGCCTTAAAGCTTAATGCTCAGTCTCTTCTAGAAATGGAAATTGTGGATGAGGTTATAGAAGAACCGAGCAATGAGAATCTACTTGATTCACCCGCATTTATTAAATCACTTGAATCGAGCCTTAAGAAACATTTGGACGAGGTATGCTCACAGAACATTCAAGAGTTGATAGATCTGCGCTACGCCCGACTAATGAAGATAGGAAAGTTTAATGAATAAGGAACAATGAAGCAAAGTGTCAAAGGGGACGGTTCTCTTGGGAGAACCGTCCCCTATCTTGTTACCTTTGGCACATTATTAGACTTATAATCCCTGGTTATGATAAAATGAATTTGTTAACTCAATGGAGGTGTGCAGGTGCTAAAACTAGATAATATTCATATGCAAGTCGATAGTGACAACGGAGAAAAGATTGAAATACTTAAAGGTTTGAACGTTGAATTCGAAAAAGGAAAAGTTTATGCTGTGACTGGACCCAACGGCGGAGGCAAGACATCTATTGCCAAGGTAATAATGGGAATCTATAAGCAGAGTAGTGGTCATATTTATCTGGAGGGGGAGGACATTAGCGATCTGTCGATAACGGATAGAGCGAAAAAGGGGATAGGATACGCTTTTCAACAACCTCCCCGTTTCAAAGGGCTAACTATCCACGATATACTCTCCATATCTTCACCTGGAGCTGATCAACTGCGTATCAGAAGCTATCTTCGGGACGTGGGGCTGTGTCCCGAGGATTATCTAGATCGAGACTTGGGCACTGGTTTAAGCGGCGGTGAAATAAAGAGAATTGAGATGGCCCAACTGTTATTGCGAGATCCTAAAATCAGCATCTTTGATGAGCCGGAAGCCGGAGTGGATCTTTGGACTATACAGAAATTACTAGGTCTAATAGTCTCCAAATACAAAAAAAATCCCGACAAAACTGCCGTGGTTATTACTCACAATGAAAAAATAATTCCAATTTGCGATGAAATATTGGTTGTTGATGGCGGTATTATTACAGCGCAAGGTCCTCCCAAAAAGATCTGGCATCTAATTAAAGATGATATAGAATGCAAAGTTCGTAATCAGTGTCAGGGGGATTTGATCTATGAAATTAAGTAAGCTGGATCTCGATCTGCTCGATACAATTGCGGATTTAAAGGACATACCCAAAGGGGCACTTAATATTCGCCTAAATGGAAAGGCCGTTATCAGACAATCTTCTCCCAATATTACAGTGGGACCTAATGCTGATGGTACTGGATTACTGGTAGAGATTAAGCCTGGAACCAAGAATGAGACCGTACATGTTCCGGTCGTACTTACTCAGTCCGGTCTGCAGGACAAGGTCTATAATACATTTATTGTAGGGGAAGACGCCGATGCTACAATTATTGCCGGGTGTGGTATACACAACGAAAGTCATGCCGTCTCCCAGCATGATGGCATACACGAAATCATTGTTAAAGCCGGAGCTAAACTAAGGTATCTGGAAAAGCATTACGGCGAGGGCAGCGAGAATGGCAAAAGGGTCTTAAACCCTACCACGGTTATAACCATCGAAGCAGGCGGCAGTGCGGAGTTAGAGATGATTCAAATCAAGGGTGTAGACGATACCATCCGAACTACAGTGGCCCATGTGCATGAAAAAGGAAATCTTAAAATTATGGAACGGTTGTTGACCCAGAATGATCAAAAAGCCGAATCCGATATTAAGATATATTTGGAAGGGAACGGCGGGGCAGCTCAGGTGCTATCCAGAGCCGTTGCCCAGGGTACATCCTATCAGCTATTTCGGGCGGCCTTAATTGGGCAGGCAGCCAGTGTAGGACATGTTGAATGTGATGCCATCCTTATGGATAATGCTCGAATCAGGTCCATACCTGAAATACAGGCTGAGAACGCTGATGCAGTACTAACTCACGAAGCCGCTATTGGCAAAATTGCTGGAGAACAGCTCATAAAATTAATGTCACTGGGCTTGACCGAGAAGGAAGCGATAGATACTATTTTGGAGGGCTTTTTAAGATGAACCTAAGCTTTTTCAAGACATATGTCAGGGTAGTTGAAACCCAGAATTTGTCCAAGACGGCTGATGATTTTGGTATATCTCAACCGGCGGTTACCAAGCAGATTCAAAGTCTGGAGGATATTTTTGGGGTGCTGCTTTTAGAGAGGTCAGGCCGTAAGCTAAAGCCTACTGAAGCGGGCGTGATACTGTATAATAATGCCCGTGAGATTATAAAAGCAGTCGACAAGACTCAAAGCGCGATGGAAGAAATTTCGGAGAGCCGTAAGGGCAGTTTGTATCTCGGAGCCAGTACTATTCCGGGACAATATATACTACCCTATCTGATTAAAATATATAAAGATAAATATGCCAGTACCAGTATTAGTATGGATATTGCTGACTCTGAAAAAATATTTAACAAAGTTGCGGAAAGAGAACTGGACATGGGTATCGTCGGGGCTTGGATTAACAACCGCAAGGTGGATGGTTTTCAATGGCTGGAGGATGAATTGGTGGTCATTGTACCGGAGAGTCATAAATTAGCCAAAAACCAGGAAGTCAAGTTGAACAGTTTGCTGAATGAAAGATGGATATCCCGCGAAAAAGGGTCCGGGACCAGAAAAGCGGTTGAAAGCCTGCTCACTGCACATGGGATACGCAGAGAAGAATTGAATATTTATATGGAGGCGGGAAGTACTGAAACAGTGCTGGCCATGGTGGAATCCGGAATGGGTATTGCCATTGTATCCCGCTGGGCGATTAAGAGAATCGAACAACGGAAAATAAATGCTATCAAATTAGATGAGGTAGATGCTAAAAGATTTTTATATGTTATCTATCCGCGGCAAAAGATACGCCGTAAATCGGTAAATAGCTTTCTGGAGTATTTAAAAGCCTTGGAGGGAACCAACCAGGATTGATGACGTGAGGCCGGTGAAAAGTTGTTTCACTGGCCTTATTGATTTTGATTTATTTTTATAGTCTATTTGTATATAATATTGCTATTGTCCAATAAGTTATCGGGAGGTGTTTATATATGTTACCCTTACCTAAGAAATATTTTGTGACTGCCGCTTCGTCAGAGGGGGAAACTTCGCTTACTGCTTTTGATGGTGCACTATTACAAGCGCGGGTTGGCAATACTAACCTGCTCAGAGTAAGTAGTATTTTACCTCCAGACTGCAAATATGTACCTGATTTAGTAATCCCTCCGGGTTCACTGCTGCCGATCGCCTATGGTTCCATAACCAGTTCAGACAAAGGTGATATCATATCTGCTGCGGTAGGCGTAGGAATACAGCAGGGCAGCTTTGGAGTTATTATGGAATTTTCAGGTAAATGTAGTAAGAAAGAGGCCAAAGCACAGGTAATCAGGATGGTAGAGGAGGCTTTTCATATTCGCGGATTAACGCTGGATGAAATAAAAGTGGCCGCTACTGAACATGTGGTAGAAAATATCGGTTGTGCTTTCGCCGCAGTACCACTCTGGTATTAGTTTACGAAAAGGAACGATAGACGCAGCAACCTTAATTCGCGACCAAAGGTCGCATCGGGAGTCCCCGAAGGGGGACGAACGCGGACCCTTTGGGCGCGGCAGACTTAATAGTGGATTTTGTATATATTCTGCGACAATCATATTAAGTCCGCGTTGTCCGCGTCTAGAACGCTATAAATTCTAAGGGGGAAAAGTGATTGGAACTGTGGGTTACCGAATACCAAACCCCGGCATTGGGGTTTACCTGTAAAATTACTGAGACTTTAAAAGTGGAGCAAACTGAATTCCAGCATCTGGCAGTGGTTGTAACTGAACAATTTGGCAGAATGCTTTTGCTGGATGGAATGGTTATGACCACTGATGTTGACGAGTACGTGTATCACGAAATGATATCGAATGTGGCGTTGAATTCACACCCTGCTCCTGCCAACGTATTGATAATTGGCGGAGGGGACGGAGGTGCACTGCGCGAAGTGGTAAGACACCCGCTGGTAAAAAGAGCAACCCTGGTAGAGATTGATGACAGAGTTATTGTGGCTTCTCGGGAGTTCTTTCCGGGGTTGTCATGTTCTTTTGCAGATCCTAAATCACTGGTAGTGGTTGATGACGGAATTGAATATATTAAACAACGGAAAAACGAATTTGATGTTATAATGATCGATTCAACTGAACCGATTGGACCGGCAGTGCAGTTATTTTCCGCCGATTTTTACCGGGAATGTTTTGCAGCGCTAAAAGAGGACGGAATGCTGGTGGCCCAGAGTGAATCACCTTTCTTTAACGCTGATGTAATAAAAATGGCTTATGGAGGAATAAATCAGGTTTTTCCTCTTACCAAGTTATACCTGGCCAGTATTCCAACTTACCCCAGTGGTCTATGGAGTTTTACCATTGGATCCAAGCAGCATGATCCTGAACAGATCGTTAATAAACCTGTTAATGGCTTGAAATACTATAATGAGGGTCTACACCAGTCGGCTTTTAACTTGCCCGGGTTTGTAAGAAATATTATCGAGGATATTAAATAGACATAGGACATAATGAGGAGATTCATTTGAGTCTCCTCAGACCGTCAAAAAAGTCCAATAGCTGCGTTATTAACGTAAGCTCGTTCAATCAACGTACCTTATGTACGCATCAATCACGAGCTTTCATTAATGCCTTGCTTTTGAACTTTTTTGCTCGGTCTGCCTTTATTGACACCCTGAGGAGATTCATTTGAGTCTTAAGTTATTTATTATTTATGATTCCTAGTAGTTCTCCGCTAGTTCCTCATAATAAGCTTTAGGATGGGCACAAGCTGGGCAAACTTCTGGAGGCTCCAGCCCTTCATGGATATATCCGCAATTTCTGCATTTCCATTTAACCGGGGTCGGTCTTCTGAAGACAGTGCTGCGCTTAATATTATCTAATAATTTACGATACCTTTTTTCGTGTTCTTCTTCTACTTCAGCAATCTCCTTGAAAATGTCTGCTATTTCGGTGAAGCCTTCCTCACGGGCAATTTTCTCAAATTCGGGATATAAACGGGTATGCTCTTCATTTTCCCCAAGAGCGGCAGCCAAAAGATTATCATCAGTGGGCTGCACATATCCGCCCATGAGCAGTTGATAAAATCGTTTGGCATGTTCTTTCTCATTAAGAGCGGTTTCGGTGAAGATGCCCGAGATTTGTTCATAACCCTCCTTCTTAGCCTGACTGGCGAAGAAATCATATTTGTTCCTGGCTTGAGATTCGCCTGCAAAGGCCTGCAGTAGGCTTTGTTCTGTTTTGGAGCCTTTTAAATCCATTCTTAATAACCTCCTTAATTTATATTCAACAATAAATCCAAGGGTATCAAGTTACCTGTTATCTTACTAATACGTAAGGATAAACTCGAATTAACAGACTGTCTTCCGGCCGACTAAAGATCATTAAGCCTTCCAGGCAGGTCAGTACCTTTTCCAATTCGTCAGCATAGTCCTCTTCCTTAATGCTGACATCTAAAGTGAGTTGGAAGACAGCTACCGGTACTTCCATCCAATTAAGCAGACGTAATTCCTCTAATCCTTCGTCCAGAAATTCCAAGTCTGCAACCGGCATGGAGAAAGGGGCATGATCTCTGCGCTTGATGTGACTTTCCAACATACCGATAAGTTTCTTGAGAAGCTCTTCCTTTTCTTCGGTAATGACATACTGAAACAAAGCATCATAAAGGTTCTGAGTCAGTTTAATAGAAGTAACGGTTGGAAGCATAAGATGTTGTTCTTCTCTGATAAAATCCAATCTAAAGTTATTAGGTACCGGCACTCATAACCACTCCTTAAGGTAATAAATTTAGTTGATCACTATTCATTCCAGCTATGGCTGCATATTAGAAATTAATCTGAACCTAATACCATTTGCATTCCTATTTTTAATCCATTATCGCCTATCCGTCAATTTATTTCAAATATAAGGACAAATTGTCAAGTAAATAATTAACTCAGTTTTCGCAGTTGACAGATGATGGGACAAAAAGGGAAACGTGAGTGGCAAACGGTTTTGGTCATTGGCTTTAACATGGGAAGGGGTTATGTTAAAATATATGAGAATATTTCAAGGCAGGTAAATTAATGAAGATTGCAATCGATGGCCCTGCAGGCGCAGGCAAGAGTACGTTGGCCAGGGCTCTCGCCAGGCAGTTGGGGTTTTTATATATTGATACCGGAGCAATGTACCGAGCATTAACATGGAAGGCCTTGCAGCGCGGTGTTGATTTATATGACGCCTCAGCACTCCATGAACTGGCTTCTTCTACTGATATTCACTTCGCAGCTAAAGCAGGGGTTCAGCGATTGATCTGTGACGGGGAAGATGTTACCCAGGTAATTCGTTCACCCGAGGTCAGCGCTGCAGTTTCTATAACAGCATCTCTCGTTCTGGTGCGTGAAATTATGGTGCGCAAACAACAGCTTATGGCCCAAACCAGCAATGTAATCATGGATGGCCGTGATATTGGAGAACTAGTTTTACCGGATGCCGATTTCAAGTTTTTTTTAACCGCTGATTTGGAGGAACGAGCCCAAAGAAGAGCATTAGAAATGAAAATGCAGGGCTACCAAATCAATGGAAATTCCATAAAACAGGATATACAAAACCGCGATCGTATGGATTCGGAAAGGGATGTGGGTTCTCTAAAAGTCCTGCCTGATTCGATTGTGATCGATACCAGCCAATGCAGCGCCGATGATGTGCTGGCGCAGATACTCTCCATTATTAGGGAGGGACAGAATGTTTTATATCATAATTAGGGGATTGCTTCGCTTTATGTTTTATTTCCTCGGTTTAAAGGCTGAAGGCCTGGAAAATTTGCCTCAATCAGGACCCTTTATCATTGCCGCCAACCATGTCAGTAATTGGGATCCGGTAGTGGTAGCACTGGTTTTAAAACGTCCGGTATATTTTATGGGTAAGACGGCATTATTTAAATACAAGATTATGGCTGTAATATGCACAGCACTCCATGCCTTTCCAGTAAAACGCGGGGTTCCGGATCGCCAAGCCATACGGAAAGCCCTGCAGGTTCTCGAGGAAGGTAATGTGCTGGGTATTTTTCCAGAGGGAGCTCGGAACAGGACGGGAGATATGAAAGCTCTTCCGGGTTTGGCCATGATAGCCCTAAAATCTGGTGCTCCGGTTGTTCCAGTGGCCTGCTTGGGTACCAGGCATACACTGCCTTTTGGTTGGTTGGATCCATTGATGGTGAGAGTGGGAAAGCCTATTTACAATAACGAAATATCTGAACAAGGTACGAAGGCTGCCAAAATGGAACAATTCAGTGCAGAAATAATGAATAAAATAAATATCCTTTTACACAAATAAAGAAGGATTTTATTGTTCTAATACGAAATAGATATAACTATTAGCGAGGTGTAAGAATTTGCAAATTCTGCTTGCTAAGAAAGCCGGATTTTGTTCGGGAGTCCGCAGAGCGTTTCAAATCACGGAAGAAGCCAGCCATGAAGAGGGCAGATGGTGCACATTAGGACCGCTGGTCCATAATGATGAAGTTGTTCGTCATTTTAGAGGTATGGGGATAGAACCTGTAAATAACATTGAAGATATCAAGTGTGGCGGAGTAATTATTCGAACTCATGGAGTATCACCAGAGGTAATACGTCAAGCAGCTGAAAAAGGCTGCCAAACTCAGGATGCTACCTGTCCTCTGGTTAAGCGGGTTCATGAAGTGGCGGAATTACTAAAAGGCGATGGATATGATATAATTGTTTTTGGCGATATAGACCACCCTGAGGTAAAAGGAATACTGGGTTGGTGTAATAATGAAGCTACCGTGGTAGCCAATGTCGATGAAGCGCAAGAAGTTCAGGCAGTAAGAAAACTGGGTATAATATCCCAAACGACCAAAGATGAGAAAGAGTTTATGGCGGTGACAGCCGCTTTGTTGTCCAAATCTCAAGAAGTAAGGGTGTTCAACACTCTATGTGCAGCTACCCGGCAGAGACAGGAAGCTGCTCGGGAATTATCGCAAGAGGTAGATTTGATGCTGGTCATAGGTGACCAGAACAGTTCAAATACTAAAACTCTGACTCAAGAGTGTCTACAAACCGGAGTAAGAACCTGGCAGATACAGTCCTCTGCAGACATTAAACCGGAATATCTTGTGGGTGTAAACAAGGTTGGGATAACCGCAGGGGCTTCCACACCGGACTGGATAATTAAGGAGGTATTAAATAGGATGACGGAGTTTGATGACGGTGCTCCACAGGAGCAAAACGAGGAAAAAATAGTCCAGGAGCCCCCTATACAGGAAAATGCCGGTGAAGAAAGCTTTGCTCGCATGGAAGCTGAAATGGCTGACCTTGCCACGCCCAGCAAAGGAGACGTTGTAAAAGGCATAGTAGTACAAGTTCTTGACGATGAAGTAATGGTGGATGTTGGCGGCAAATCAGAAGGCATAATTCCATTGCGGGAAATGTCATTTAAAGAAGTTAATTCAGCCAAGGAATTGGTTAAAATAGGTGACGAGCTTGAAGTATTAGTATTAAAGTGGGACGATGACGGAACAATACTATTGTCCAAGAAAAAAGTTGATTCCAAACGGGCTATGGATAAACTGGAAGAAGATTTCCAGGAAGGAAGACAACTGGAAGGAACCATAGTTGGCAGTGTAAAAGGCGGTTTGCTGGTGGATGTTGGGGTGGTCGCGTTTTTACCAGCATCACATGTTGACGATGGCTATGTGAAAAATCTGGACGATTATATTGGCAAGACCTATAAGTTTAATGTTATAGAATTCAATCGGCACAAAAAGCGCGGTTCTCAGATAGTCCTATCCCGTAAACAATTGGTAGAGGGAGAACGGGCTAAGCAGAAAGAGCAGTTCTGGGCAAATATTGAAGAAGGTCAAACCGTCAAAGGATTTGTAAAGCGGATTGTTGATTATGGTGCCTTTATAGATCTGGGAGGTTTTGAGGGATTGTTGCATGTTTCAGAAATGGATCATGTTAGAATCAGTCACCCCTCCAATATTCTCAATGAAGGTGACGAGATTGATATTTATATTTTGGCTCTGGATCGGGAAAAACAAAGAGTATCTTTAAGCCGCAAGAAACTTTTGAAGAGTCCTTGGGAAATAGTAACCGAAAAATATGCCGAAGGCGATATCATAGATGGAAAAGTGGTTAGAATAGCTCCCTTTGGAGCTTTCGTTGAGATAGAACCTGGCGTTGATGGCCTGGTGCATATATCGCAACTAGCCAATCGGCGGGTAGAGAAACCACAGGATGTGGTCAGTGTCGATCAAGCAGTTAAGGTAAAGATACTAAGTATTGATCCTAAGGAAAAGAGGATAGGTTTATCAATCAAAGAGGTTACCGAGGCAACCAACCAGGGTGAAATAAAAGACTTTTTAGAAAAACAGGATATGGAATCACAGGTGAGTGACGCGGAAGCACCGGAAACCATCGATTAAGATGGTGACCGTGGCCGAAGCCAAAAGAAGGAGATAACATGCCGATTTTTGACTTTGAATGCCGAAAATGTGGACAAAAATTTGATCTCATTATTTCTAACGCAGATAAAGATAAAGCTAAATGCCCTCAATGTGGTGCAATGAACTTGAAGCAGTTATTATCATCTTTCAGTACTTCCAAACTTGGGAAAATGCCGGATTCTTGCTCTGGTTGCAGCACAGTCGGTGGCGGATGAGGGATGAAGTTTTAGGCTGTCGGTAGACAGCCTTTTATAATTAAAGCGATTGTGGCGAGAAGGTGAGCGATAAATAATATATGGAAGCTAGCGGGGTAATCCTGGCCGGTGGCAAGAGTTCTCGCATGAAGTTTAATAAGGCGTTTGCTGAGATTTCGGGTCAGTCGGTTATTAATATAATAATAGAAAAATTTGCTGGCCTATTTGATGAAACAATTATCATTAGCAATGAACCAGAATTGTTTGAGCACCTTGGGCCGGCAGTATATACTGACATTTACCCTCGAATGGGCCCGGTTAGCGGTATCCACTCGGGGCTCTATCATGCCCGTTACGATAGTGCTTTTATATTAGGGTGCGATGTGCCATTCATAAATATGGAATTAGTCGAGTACATGATTTCTAAAATGGGGGATTATGACAGCGTGGTTCCGGAGATAGATTCGTATCTACAACCCCTGGCGGCGGTGTACAATCGTAAATGTTTACCTGTCTTAGCGGCTTGCCTGCAAGAAGACAGGGTAAAGTTGATTCGCATTTTTGAGGAACTTAACGCGTTGGTACTGGGGCGCAATGAGTTGGAGAGATTTGGCATTGTTGAAGAAATATTTTTGAATGTTAATGATATCGAAGCACTTAATTTAGCCACTAAAATAGCAGGGAGGTATTAGACATCAGAGATAAACGCAAAGCGGAGCACTTAGCTTTGGCAGCAAATACCGCCGAAGGCCCCTGCAGCAATGGATTTGAGGATGTGTACCTGCTGCACGATTCTATACCGGATCTGGCTTTAGCAGATATCGATCTTACCACCAAATTCTTAGGTAAAACTCTGCAATATCCATTATTGATTAACGCCTTAACCGGTGGCACAGCAGAGGCCAAGAATATAAATGGCACTTTGGCAAAACTGGCCGCCAAATATGGACTGGCCATGGCGGTAGGATCGATGACTATTGCGATGGAAAACCCGGGCATTGCGAATACCTTCTCGATAGTACGGGAGGCTAACCCGGAAGGCATTATTTTAGCGAATTGTGGGGCTAATGTGAGCCCGAAGCTGGCATGTGAAGCCGTAGAAATGATTGCAGCGGATGGATTGCAGCTGCATTTTAATGTGCCGCAAGAATTAGCCATGATAGAGGGAGATAGAGACTTCCGGGGAATCATTAATAATGTGGGTCTGATAGTTGATGCCTGTCCAGTTCCGGTGATTGCTAAAGAAGTAGGATTTGGTTTTTCCCGAGAAGTGGTGGAGAGACTTTTCGCAGCTGGAATAAGAAATTTTGACAACGGAGGGTGCGGGGGAACAAATTTCTTAGCCATAGAGGATCAACGTAATGGTAAATTCCATCATCAGCTTGATGACTGGGGTATACCCACAGCAGCCAGCCTGGCTGAACTGGTTTCACTTGCACTTCCTATACATATAGTTGCTTCGGGAGGAATGCGGACTGCCAGCCAGATAGCCAAAGCTATAGCTATGGGGGCCGATATGGTAGGGATTACGGGTTTATTTCTTAAAATTCTTGCCAGTCAGGGGCCAGAGGAACTTGATCAGCACTTTAACAGTCTATTGTATCAGCTTAAATCAGTCTTCTTGATGAGCGGAGCACGTGATTGCGAACATCTCCGCACCAAACCGGTCATAATATTAAACCGAATGACTGAATGGCTTCGTGCCCGAAATATCGACCCTGTCAGTTGGTCAAACAGATAGAATTATTAAAAAAGGAGTTTGAACTCCTTTTTTTTTGCCCTTCTCTCCCTTACATAATAACAGCCTAAAAGGGAAATATATTATGTAAAACCGCGGTTGTGCCGCTCGAAAATAAAGTTGCACCGTCGGTTAAAAATATTTAGAAAGGGATGAGAAGTAAGATGCGAAATTTTCCTATAGGCCTAATTAGCCTGGTAGTAGTATCAATCTTAGTTTATTTTGGGGTTGCACACCGTGTTTTAGACAAACTAAGACTAAACGACAAATCCGCGTTAGCAGTAATTGTGGCGATTATTATCGGCAGTTTTATTGACATTCCACTGGGAAGCAAGGTCACTATAAACGCTGGTGGGGTCATTGCCGTTATTTTAGCTGTATATGTCTGGCTGGGGGCAGGCACGACCTTTGAAAAAGTCCGATCTCTCATAGCAGCTGTAGTGGTTGGACTGGCACTATATCTTGCCGGAAGGTATCTAGGGGCAGAGCCGGAGGCGATATTTATCGATCCTATTTACATCTATCCGCTTATAGCAGGTGTAGTAGGTTATTTGGCCGGGCGTTCCCGCCGTGGGGCTTTTTTCGCGGCGGTTATGGGCGTTCTTTCCTTGGACGTAACCCAGTATGTATATTTAAGTCGTACTGGCCTCCCAGGTACCGTACATGTTGGTGGAGCAGGCGCTTTCGATTCCTTGATTCTCGCAGGAATATTGGCGGTACTGCTGGCGGAACTAATTGGAGAGAGTTTGGAAAGAATGCAGGGAGGACCAGAGACTGAAGGACGACCGCCGGAGTTAATCGAAAATTTGCGCGAACCGGCACCTGCGTCAAAACCATTTCAGGAAGACCACAAGGAAGAGCATAAGGAAGAGGGGGATAATGCTGATGCGTAAAAGATTAACTTGCATTTTTCTCACGCTTATCTTGCTTATGACATACAGTGGTGTCGCCTTCGGTGAAATGGAAACTCCATCCGGAGAGTATTTTTCACTGGTGAATGAGGAAAACAACATTGTCCATCAGACTGCCCTGCAAGTATACGTGGGAGATATTTATATAGCTGCTGATAATTCGAAATATGTAGTTGTAGAGGTAAATGGCAGCACCGCTCACTGTATTTATCAAGGAAAAGAAGCCATGCCGACCATAAGTGATGACACGCAGATACAGGCAAATGTACTGAATAATGTGGTTCCAATAGTAAAAAAGGGAACCAAACCTACTATTGCCGTCTACCATACTCACAGTGATGAATCTTACGTGCCCAACGATGGTAAAGAGAGCATCGAAGGGAAGGGAGGCATTTATGATGTCGGGGCGGCTTTCGTAGAACAATTAAAGACATTGGGATTCAATGTAGAGTATAACACTGAAAATCATAACCCTCATGATGTTAACGCTTACAATCGATCACGGAAAACAGCCGCATCATTAATGAAAACAACCCCGGATGCCATAATCGATGTACATCGTGATGCTGTCCCACCGGGAGAGTACCAGACCAAAGTGAACGGGCAGGCAGCCACCAAAGTAAAACTGGTTGTAGGTCGCACTAATCCTAATATGAAGACGACTATGGAGTTTGCCAAAAATCTAAAAGCCGCCATGGATTCTAAGGTCCCCGGTTTATCTGACGGAATTTTTATCGGCAAAGGTTCTTACAATCAAGATTTAAGCCCCCGGGCGATGTTAATTGAGGTTGGGGCTCATACTAATGATAAAATTGCTGCAGAACAAGGAGTAAAGGCATTTGCAGGAATTCTACCGGCTGTTCTGGGAGTATCCACTGATGGCGCGGGCAGTTCAGATCAGAATGCACCTGCCCAGAAACCAATGGGCAGCGGCAATCAAAAAGCAGGGACGACCATACTAATTATGTTAGTAGTGATTGCGGCAGCTGCGGGTGGTTTTTATTTATTAAACAAAGGTTCTTTGGCCAAAAAATCCTAAACTTTTATTTTTAGCAGGGAGGACAACGGTTGGAGATAGCATGAAAATTATTTACCATTGTTTTGGGGGATCACATTCATCTGTGACCGCTGCTGCCCTGCATCTGAGAATATTAAATCGGAACCAAGTTCCCACGACAGAGGACTTAATGAAAATTCCTTATTACGATAAAACTAATGACACGGATTTTGGGTCTATTAGATTTATGGGTACTGATGAATTGGGCAATGATATTTATGTATTGGGTAAAAAAAGTCTAGGTAACAGGTTCAGTTCGATTTTAATGGGGGTGGCCGAAATCCTGGGAAAACAGGATGACCTCATAGTGGTAAATTGTATGGGCTTAGTAAATTGGAGCATGAAGCTAGGAGGATTTACCTCACGACGGCTGGGACTGGTAGCGCTGGGGAGGCCGGTGGTAATCTGGGGAACCCGCAGAGCATTTAATCAGTTGGTCAACCTGGTTGAAATTACTCGAGTTAAAGCCATACGAAAAAACCGTGAATCACAGGTGAGCTGTTTATGAATATTCTATTTATAGGGACTACAGGTATTCATCATACTCTAATAGCGGCCCACTTATTTCTAGACCATCTGAATGAGCAAGATTATGATGACTTGGAGTTTTGGGGCGACTGGGCCAAGGAAGAGTTAGGGTCTCCGTTATTTGTGGGTCATGATGAAATGGGTAATAAGGTTTATGTCCTTGGGGTTGGATGGGATGTCCTAATGGCTCAAAAATCGATAGAACAGCTAGACAAACTTCTAAATAATGATCTGCCGGATTTAATTGTTAAGCCAGTATTTATTAAGCGGGAGAGAGTGCTGTTATTTCTGCATCGGTTAGGGCGTAGGAAAAAGTTAAACCAACTGGTGCAATCGCTAATTACTAACCTTCTAAAATGGGAATTTATCACCATCCAAAAACAAGTCGAGAGATTTAGAGAAGGGGTTAGATTTGTCTAGTGCAGATCTAACCCTTTTGAATTTCTTGCGAATACAGTGTTTTTAGGGGATAATTACTAAAGATTGCATTTTGGCAGGATGGTGAATTTTGAGTGGCAGGGCGTATAGCTAAGATTAGAAGTGGAAGTATAGCTGAAGAAATGGAGATAGTGCCCAATGACCTGCTTCTTTCCATTAATGGATATCCTATAAATGATATTCTAGATTATCAGTTTTATTCTCAAGATGACTTTATAATAATGGAAATTGAAAAAGAGAATAAAGAATTATGGTCGCTTGAAATAGAGAAAGACTATGATGAGGAACTGGGAATTGATTTTTCGGAATTGGTCTTCGATCGAATGAAATCTTGCCAGAACCGCTGCGTTTTTTGTTTTGTTGATCAACTACCACCTCACATGCGTAAAACGCTTTATCTAAAGGACGATGATTTTCGCCATTCATTTATTAATGGCAACTTTATTACCCTTACCAATCTATCTGAAACTGATTGGGCCAAGATAGTTGCAATGCGGCTCAGCCCCCTTTATGTATCCGTACACTGTATCCAGGGAGATTTGAGAAAAGAAATGTTAAAAAACCCCCGGGCTGGGAATATCAAGGCAGATCTGCAGCGATTAAAAGCAGTTGGGATCGAGGCGCATACCCAAATCGTACTCTGCCCGGGCTTAAATGATGGTGCCATCCTAACTGAAACCATAGAAGAACTGGCGCAGTTATATCCCGGAGTAGCTTCGGTGGGGATTGTGCCAGTAGGATTAACCGGCTATCGCCAAGAACTTCCTCAGCTTACTGCGGTGACAGCAGAATTGGCAACAAATACAATCCGAACGGTAGAATTATACCAACACAGTTTTCGCCAGAAATTAGGCAAGGGATTTGTTTACCTGGCGGATGAATTTTATTTACGTGCGGCCCTGGACATACCAGGGTCAGAGTATTATGATGACTACTGTCAAATTGAAAATGGGATTGGCTTAGCCCGAATGCTGCTGGATGAATTTCATGAGTTGGCAACAAGTCTGCCTGTAACTATTGCCGACCGTGAAGTGTTTGTCATTACCGGCAAGTCAGCCGAGCCGGTATTGCAAAGGGTAGTGGAGAGACTTAACCAGATTAAGGGATTGTCAGTCATATTGTTGCCGGTAAATAATAAATATTTTGGTGGAGGAGTAACAGTCACCGGTTTATTAACCGGTCAGGACATTATTAGCGCTTTGGAAAGCAATTTGCAAGATAAAAGAGTCATTATACCGGGTGTGGTATTTAGAGAAGGCCAGGATGTACTGCTGGACGATACAAGTCTAGAAGACATTAAGAATAAAAGCCAGGCGGACATTAGAATCACTGATGGGAGTGCCCAGAGTCTGATAGAGGCAATACTGGGAGATTAATTTTTGGAGGTATATATGTCAAAACCTGTGGTTGCAATTGTAGGACGCCCCAATGTAGGCAAGTCAACCCTGTTCAATCGACTGGTAGGCTCACGCAAAGCTATTGTAGAGGATATTCCCGGTGTTACGCGCGATAGGCTTTATGACAATTCAGATTGGGATGGCCGGGAATTTATTATTATAGATACGGGCGGTATACGCTTTGATGAAGGCGATGTTTTCACCCGAGAGATAAAACTCCAGGCGGAACTGGCTGTGGAAGAGGCGGATGTCATCGTCTTGGTAGTGGATGCCCAAGGTGGAGTGAACTACGAAGATGAACAGGTAGCCAATCTGTTGCGCAAGAGTAAAAAGCCTGTAATTTTGGCTGCTAATAAAGTGGAAAATTTCGATCGGCAGTTGGACTATTATGAATTTTACAAACTGGGTCTGGGTGAACCCATTCCGGTATCGGCCATGCATGGCAGGAATATTAATGAACTGTTAGATGCAGTTGTGGCAAAATTTGCGCCGGCTTCAGAATATGCTGAGGATACCGATGCGATTAAAATTGCTATAGTTGGTCGTCCCAATGTGGGCAAATCATCTTTGGTTAACGCTCTGCTAGGTGAAGAGCGAGTTATAGTCAGCGATGTGCCTGGCACTACCCGGGATGCTATTGACACCCCATTCGAGTATGAGGGGACTAAATATATTCTCATTGATACCGCCGGCATTAGAAAAAAATCTCGCATAAAAGAAGCGACAGAGCGATATAGCGTAATAAGAACATTGAAAAGTGTGGAACGGGCTGATGTGGTGGTAACCATGCTTGATGCTACTGAAGGAGTTATTGAGCAGGATCAAAGGATTGCCGGGTATGTCCATGAGCAGGGCAAAGCTAGTGTAATAGTTGTGAATAAATGGGATCTAATCGAAAAAGATGGTCAGACAATGAACAGATTTGATGAAAAGATTCGTGAAGAACTTAAATTCTTGGCCTATTGCCCTATTCTATATATCTCTGCCATTACCAAGCAAAGAATATTTAAAATTTTAGAATTGGTAGACTTTGTGTCAGGACAGCATAATCGCCGGATTAAAACCGGCGAATTGAATCAGGTTGTCAATGAGGCCATGTTATTAAACCCGCTTCCCGGTGGTGGTGGGAAGAAAATAAAAATTTATTATACAACCCAGGTTCAGACGGCACCTCCTCAGTTTGTGTTTTTTGCCAATTACCCTGATAAAGTACACTTTTCATACCTGCGTTATCTGGATAATGTCCTGCGTAAAAATTTTGGTTTTGAGGGCACACCTATACGGTTGACGGTTCGTAAGCGCGATTCTAAAGAATAAGTTAATTGGGGGAGGATTGCATGTTAGAGATTTTGCTGGTCTTATTATGTTATATTCTTGGCTCAATTCCGTTTTCATTTATCTTCAGTCGGGTATTGGGTGGGGTTGATATCAGAGCCAGAGGTACAGGAAACGTAGGGGCCACCAATGTATTGCGTACTCTGGGAATCAAGATCGCGGCGGCCTCTTTATTAGGTGACGTCTTGAAAGGAGCAGTGTCAGCCTGGCTGGGGTTATACTTTGGCGGGCCGAGTCTGGCGGCACTCTGTACAATTATGGCTGTGGCTGGACATTGCTGGCCGGTTTTTCTCGGATTTCGGGGCGGAAAAGGGGTTGCTACCTGGGGGGGAGCTTTACTGGTATTAATGACCACGGATGCACTGATCGCTGCAGCCAATCTGGTCATCATAATTGCCATAAGCCGCTTTGTATCATTGGGATCAATTTGTACGGTAGCCATTTTACCGTTTCTGGCCTTGCTGACGAATCAGCCCTGGCAGTATGTTGTACTGTGTTTTGTCGCTGCCGGTATAATTATATTTCAGCACAGAACCAATATTGTACGACTGCGCCAAGGGACTGAGAAAAAGATAAGTGAGAAAGCATAGGATTACGTTTGGCAATAGGGGGAAATATGGAAAAGATTTGTGTACTGGGGGCCGGCAGCTGGGGTACAGCCCTGGCAGCCTTGCTGGCTAATAATAGCCACCAGGTGTCACTCTGGGGCCGGGCTGAGGACGGTATCCAAGTGATGGCCGATTGTAGGGAGAACCGCCGTTTCCTGCCGGGCATAACCCTCCCGGAAAAAGTAAGCCCTATGGACGATATGGCTGCCGCTATAGAAGGGGCCGATTGCGTGGTTCTTTCTATTCCATCCCAGGCATTGCGAGAAGTCCTGGAAGAGGCCAAAAAGCACATAACAGCAGAAATGCAAATTGTAAATACGGCCAAAGGCTTGGAGATAGCTACAGGAATGAGGATGAGTCAGCTAAGCGAAGAAGTGCTGGGCAAAGAAATACGAGAGCGCTATGCGGTATTATCTGGTCCCAGTCATGCTGAGGAAGTGGCGCGGGAAATTCCTACGGCAGTAACGGTGGCAGCAACCCGCAAGGCCACGGCATCTCAAGTCCAGGATAGGTTTATGTCACCGACTTTTAGAGTCTATACCAACCCTGATGTGGCTGGAGTAGAATTAGGCGGTGCCCTGAAGAATATTGTTGCAGTGGCAACAGGGATTTCTTATGGTCTTGGCTATGGAGATAATACTATGGCATCTTTACTGACCCGTGCTTTGACAGAATTGGTCAGGATGGGTGAGGCTATGGGGGGCGACCCCCGAACATTCAGCGGACTAAGCGGAATTGGCGACCTGGTTGTTACCTGTGGAAGTCGGCATTCACGAAATCGACGCGCTGGTGAACTGATCGGTCAGGGCTTAAGCCTGGATGAAACATTGCAGCGCATCGGCATGGTAGTGGAGGGAGTCCATACCTGCCGGGTTGTAAACCGACTTGCATTCGAAATGGGTATTGACATGCCTATCACCAGAGCCTGTTATCAGGTGTTATTTGAAAATAGAGACCCTCGGGAAGTAGTGTGGAATCTCATGCAGCGACAAAGGAAGCATGAGACCGAGGATTTGGCAGCAGGTGTGCAAGACTGGTAAAAAGTGTGGTAAAAATCACACTTTTTTTCTTTTCTGGTTATATTACCGATTATACCAAAATATATTTATAGTGTTATAAACCGAATGCCCATTTCAAAGCGGTATCCAGACGCGGAGGGAGGATACCTTATAAAAGTCTTAATCCAAGGGAGGGAAAAAGAGAAGTGGAAGGAAATAATATTTTAGATGATATCGCCGAAAGGACAGGAGGCGATATCTACCTGGGAGTAGTAGGGCCGGTTAGAACAGGCAAATCAACATTTGTTAAAAGATTTATGGAAATGATGGTACTACCAAATATTAAAGATCTATACGAGAGGGAGCGGGCCAAGGATGAGCTGCCTCAGAGCGGCGCCGGGAAAACAATCACTACTACCGAGCCTAAATTCGTACCCAACGAAGCAGTCGAGATATTTACCAAAAACGGCATATCCCTAAAGGTGAGATTGATTGATTGTGTGGGATATGCAGTTGATGGAGCCCTGGGTTACGAAGAAGATGAAGAACCTCGCATGGTAAGAACTCCCTGGTTTGACTATGAGGTTCCCTTCGAAGAAGCGGCCGAAATAGGAACCAGAAAAGTAATTACCGAACATTCCACGATTGGCATTGTAATGATTACCGACGGCAGCATCAGCGATATTCCTCGCAGCAACTATCTGGAAGCGGAAGAAAGAGTTATCAGTGAGTTGAAGGAAATAAATAAACCATTTATTGTCCTGCTCAACTCTATTCATCCATTTGAAAAAGAAACAATGATGTTGGCGGATGAATTAGCGGGCAAGTATGGGGTAACTATTATTCCGGTCAACAGCGCTACCATAACTAATGAACAAATATTAAGTATTCTTGAGGAAGTGCTGTATGAATTTCCGGTGCAGGAAGTCAATATCAAATTGCCTTTGTGGGTGGATGAATTGGACGAAGATTTCTGGCTGCGGGCCGATCTGGACGGTGCTATTCGCGAAGTCTTGAGAGAGATTAAAAAGGTGCGGGATATTGATAAGGCCATAGAGAAATTATCTGATATTATCAATATAAGTTTTGTGAGCCTGGAAGAAATGGACTTGGGAACAGGGACTGCTTCCATAGATGTAACTGTACCAGAGGAACTTTTCTATACCTCTTTGAGTGAAGTGAGCGGTTTTAACGTGGAGGGTAATCAGGACATAATTCGTATTATGAAAGACTTGAGCGTAGCTAAGCGCGAGTTTGACAAGGTATCTTCGGCACTGGCTGAAGTTAGAGAATCAGGTTACGGAGTTGTTACCCCTCGTCTGGAGGAAATGATTTTGGAAGAACCTGAACTCATTAAACAGGGGAATCGTTTCGGGGTAAGATTGAAAGCCAAAGCACCTTCGCTGCATATAATTAAGGCCGATATTACCACTGAAATAACACCCATAATTGGAACTGAGAAACAATGCGAGGAACTGGTTCGTTACATGCTGGATGAATTTGAAGAAGATCCCACCAAGATCTGGGAGTCTAACATATTCGGCAAATCGCTGCATGATCTAGTACGTGAGGGTATTCAGAACAAACTCCACCGTATGCCTGAAAATGCTCAGGTTAAGCTTCAGGATACCTTGCAGAGAATTGTTAACGAAGGTAGTGGCGGTTTAATTTGTATCATAATATAAAACGGTAACTCCTACCGATCAATAGAGCCGGCCTGAGGCCGGCTTCATTGTCGATAAAGTCAGACCGAGCAAAAAAGCTCAAGAGCAAGGCATTAATGAGAGTCCGTGATTGAGGCGAATAAGGTATGGGGACACACCCTTTTAGGGGAATGTCCCCGTAACAAGTACGTTGATTGAACGGGATTTCGTTAATAACGTAGCTATTGGGCTTTTTTGACGGTCTGGAGCCGGTCTGAGACCGGCTTTTTTGTAACCTAGTTACGAGCTAGCGACAATATCTCTGATAGTTTGACAACCAACTTTTGTCAACCTATAATAAAAAATGAACCAAAATTTAATAACTTCCTCGTTAGGCGAGGCTAATGTGATGTCCGCATGCCGCTGCCCAGAAAGGTCGAGAGACCCCAATGGGTTAACAGGTATTACCGGTTTAAGGTTCTATCTAATGCGGCTGAGAAATTATTTTCTCCAGGCTCACAAAGTCGAAGCTCAGACGAGAGGGGAAGGCACTGTAACTCCGTGGGATTTCTGATGGTGTCCTTACGGATTTTTTCGTGTCTCAATGTTTCCAAATCAGGATTAGAAGGCATATATTATACAATACTATGATAAAGGGGTGATGGCAGTTGTTAAAAGCTCTATACAAAAAAAGCAACTTTGCTTCCGAAGCCCTTAAACATCTCGCTATCATCGGTTGCTGCGGGCTAGAGCTGCCTATCAATGTGTTTAATAACAACATTACCTTGCCGCAACTGATCGGCAAGTGCTATAATGTGCGTATTTAGGAGGTATTTCTCATGATAAACATTGGGCTTTTAGGATGTGGAACAGTTGGCGGAGGAGTAGTAAAACTGTTAGCGAAAAACCGGGATACCATCGCTAAAAAAACTGGCTCCGAAATAATAATCAAAAAGGTATTAGAAAAAGATAGGCAAAAATGCCTGCAGATAGGACTTGCTGCTGAGCTGGTGACCAATCAGCTTGAAGACATCATTAATGATGATTCGATAGAGATAGTTGTTGAACTTATAGGCGGCATTGAGCCGGCTTTTAGCTTTATCATCGCCGCCATGCAAAAAGGCAAACATGTGGTTACTGCCAATAAAGATCTGATTGCTGTAAAAGGCAAAGAATTATTTGCGATTGCTTCGGAAAATAATGTTGATTTCTACTTTGAAGCAAGTGTGGCTGGGGGCATACCGATCATCTATCCGCTCAAACAATCATTGGCCGGCAATCATATAGAAGAGGTAATTGGTATCCTCAATGGAACCACTAATTATATATTGACCAAGATGAGTCAGGAAGGCCGAGACTATTATGAAGTCTTACGGGAAGCGCAAGAACTAGGTTATGCAGAAGCAGATCCTACGGCTGATGTAGGTGGACTGGATGCAGCGCGGAAGATTGCCATTTTATCATCCATTGCTTTTAACAGCCGGGTTACCCTTGATGATGTATATGTTGAGGGTATTACGAGTATTACCCCTCGGGATATTCAGTATGCGCGGGAATTAGGATTTGTAGTAAAGCTTCTGGCTATAGCTAAAGAAGTTGGGGGGAAAATACAGGCCCGAGTACATCCGGCTTTTATTCCCCTTAATCACCCCCTGGCTTTTGTTAATGATGTCTATAATGCAGTTTTTGTACGAGGTGACGCGGTCGGAGAAATAATGCACTATGGCCGAGGAGCTGGAGAGATGCCTACTGCCAGCGCGGTGGTTGGGGATATAATTGAAATTGGGCGTAACATGGCATTCAACACCAGTACACGGATAGGATGTACCTGCTATGAAGAGAAATCAATTTTACCAATAAGCGAACTTAGCGCCCAATACTATATACGAATGACCGTAACGGATCGCCCCGGGGTTCTGGCTGGAATTGCCGGAGTATTTGGCAATAATGACGTCAGTATTGCCACGGTTTTACAGAAGAGCAATACCGAGGATATGGCTGAACTAATACTGATTACTCATACCGTAAAAGAAAAAGACTTGCAGGATTCATTGACAGTTCTCAAGGGAATGAATATTGTAGGCGAAATCAATAACGTAATCAGACTCGAGGGAATAAGCTCCCAATAGAAACCTGGCATGTAAACAGGTTTGCACCTTTACCCGTACCGGATTAATAGAGGAGTGAATGAATTGTCTTTAATGGTTGTAAAATTTGGTGGCAGTTCAGTGGCATCGATAGAAAGAATAACAAATGTGGCCAACCGAATTGGGGAAATGAAAGAGCAGGGTAATGATGTAGTGGCTGTGGTTTCAGCCATGGGGGATACTACTGATGATTTGCTGGAGCTAACTGGATCTGTTGGAACGGAACTGGATTGCCGGGAGATGGATATGTTGTTGTCTACCGGTGAACAGCAATCGGCTGCCCTTTTAGCTCTTACTCTAATCGGCAAGGGATGCCGGGCCATATCCTTAACCGGCTGGCAGGCAGGTATAAAAACCGATGGCCAGTTTGGCAAAGCTCGCATAATTGGTATTGAACCCGATCGAATCAGGCAGGAGATTGAGTCCGGCAAAGTGGTCGTTATGGCAGGATTTCAAGGTCTTGCTCCCGTTGGAGATATCACTACCCTGGGGCGGGGAGGGTCTGATACCACTGCGGTTGCTCTGGCGGCGAGCTTGAAAGCAGAACGCTGTATTATATATACTGATGTAGATGGGGTATATACTGCAGATCCGCGTATTGTTAAAGAAGCACGTCAACTATCCAGCATATCTTATGAAGAAATGCTGGAAATGGCTAGCCTGGGAGCGGTAGTCCTGCAGCCCCGAGCCGCAGAATTTGCCATGCTATACAATGTGGATGTAGAAGTGAGAAGCAGTTTCAACAATAATCCGGGAACGATAATAACGGAGGTCGCAAAGATGGAAAAACAAAGAATAGTCAGTGGAGTCGCCCATGATCGTAATGTAGCCAGAATTGCTCTATTTGATGTGCCTGACCATCCGGGAGTAGCAAGTATAATTTTTAAAATACTGGCCGACCAAGGTATAAACATTGATATGGTTATTCAAAGTGCCATGCGGGATAATCGAAACGATATTGCTTTCACTATCGAGAGGAATGAATTTAACCGGGCCAGGCCGGTAGTGAACGAAATAGTTATGAAAATCGGTGCATCAGGAATGTCCTTTAGTACTGATGTCGCCAAAATATCAATTGTGGGCGCAGGGATGCAGAGCAATCCGGGGGTTGCCGCCAGTATGTTCGATGCTCTGGCGCACAAAGATATCAACATTCACATGATTAGTACTTCAGAGATAAAGATTTCTTGTATCATTGATGAGGATGAAGTTGAAAGGGCTGTCCAGGCTTTACACGACAAATTTAAGTTGGATGAGGAAGAATAGTATATTCAAGCTAGGCATGGTTTTAATATCTATAATAGTAAAGGTCCGGATAATCCGGGCCTTTTTTATATGATTGTAAAATCCATATCATAAAAATGACAAAAAAATTAGTAAACATTAATTAACAGTAAAAGACTATTTACTAAATGCTTGTCAATAATATATACTTAAGTCGATTTAAAATAATCTGAAAAGTAGGTGATTGCAATAATCAACCTGGACAGCACTAGTCAAGGTTTTCTGGTTCTGATTGGTTACATGAAGGAAAAATTTTTCCGACCGGCAGAACTGATTACGCGGTCGCATATAAGCCACGGTCAATTCCATGCTTTATCCACCCTATATCAGCGAGGGCCTCTCCCTATGTCAGAAATAGCGGCGGAGATGAAAATATCAAAGCAACAACTAACCCCGTTAATAGGCAAATTGATTGAAAGTAACATGGTGATCAGGAGAAACGATGAACAGGATCGCAGGATTATACTAATTGAGATTACGGAGATAGGAAAATGCTCTTTTGAAGAATTAAAAGCAATGATCAAAAGCACAATCAAAGATAAGCTCGCTGTATTGCCTGAAGAGGACCTCAAGGAATTACATAATATACTGATTAGATTGCAGGAGATTCTCAAAGGTATCACTTAGGAAATTTGCACGGGATACTATTTACATCAAATTTGGAGGTGGTCAAAGGAATGAAAAAATTAAAAACCATTTTAATGGCGGTAGGAATAGTAATTCTTGTCGGTGGGGCAGCAGGAATTGCCTATTACTTCTATGAAAGCATTTATTATTTATCAACTCAAAATGCTTCAGTAACCTCTGATATGGTTACTATAACGCCGGAAATTACGGGCAAAGTAACTAATTGGGAGATTAAAGAGGGAGATAATGTCAAGGCTGGACAAATTCTGGGCAAACAAGATGTCAGCACCATGATCACAACCTCAGCCCTTAATCCTCAGACAATGGGAAATTCAGCCGATTCCATTATTTCCAAAGCTAATATTAAATCTCCCATTGATGGCAAAGTAGTTAATTCCAACGTCATAAGCGGGGAAGTAATTTCCCCGGGTATGGAAATTGCTACAATTGCTAATACATCTCATTTTTATATTAAAGCTAATATTGAAGAAACTAATATTTTCAGTATTAAACAGGGGCAGAAAGTAGACATAAATATAGATGCTTATCCCAACCGGAATTTCACAGGTTATGTTGAAACTATTGGTCAGGCTACTCAGTCAGCATTCAGTACTATGCCATCCCTAAATACCAGCGGGACTTATTCCAAGGTCACTCAGCTAATTGCGGTACACATCAGTATTATGAATGGTGAACAAATTGAACTAATGCCGGGCATGAATGCCACCGTTAAAATACACATCAAATAGAGAAGTGAGGTTTTCATATGCCAAAGCGAATTAATAAGTGCATTATTATTCTTGCCGTTCTCATATTTACATTTAGCCTAAGTGGTTGCGGCAGTAGTGAAGCCAATTCAGTAGTGGTGACAACCGCAGTGGCAAGTAACCAGGAAATAGAATTGCCGCTCTATCTCAGTGGGGTTTTAGTGGCGGGCCAAACCGCCAGTATATCCAGCCAGATAAGCGGTCAAGTTGTAAAACTGGGTTTTAATGTGGGCAGTACGGTAAAAGCGGGCGAAATACTCATACAGTTAGATACTAACGCTCTGGAAGGTCAATTAATGGCGGCTGAAGCCGGTCTGCAGTCGGCCCAGGCTGGATCGGAAAACTCGAAAAATCAGAGTTGCTTAGCCCAAATAAACTTGGCAGCGGCGCAAAAAAATTATGATCGCACCAAACAGCTCTTTGATGCGGGCGCTGCATCTCAGCTCCAACTGGAAGATGCCCAGGACAAATTGAATATTGCCGCTAAGCAGTATGAGGGCAGCTCCGGACCAGCCCTTGATCAAGCCCAAGCTACGATTGCAACTGCCATGGCAAACATAAAAGGGCTAAATATCCAGATAGCCAAGTCTACAATAAGCAGCCCTATTAATGGGGTCGTCACCAGCCAGAATGTAAACGTAGGGGAAGTAGTTTCTCCGGCTGTTCCAGTAATTTCAATTATTGATAGCTCGACATTGAAACTGAGATCTACGGTCAGCCAGGACTACCTGCTCCTGCTAACCCAGGGGCAACAGGTTCAGGTTTCTGTAGATGGCTATCCTAATTTAAAAGTAACCGGTACGGTTACAGGTATTGGTCCGATGGCTGTAAACACGGGCGAAGTATTCCCGGTGGAAATATCGCTTAACAACGATGGAAGCTTGATGGCGGGTATGTCTGCCCATGCTGCCCTGATGACCAAAGTTCAAGGAATAGTAGTGCCAACCTCAGCTATAATTCAAAACAATGGGCAAACTACAGTATTTGTAACTGATGGTCAAACAGCTTCTAAACGGGTGGTAAAAACCGGGCTTAAAAATGATAAATTCATCCAGGTACTGGATGGGCTGAGTGAAGGAGAGCAGGTAGTGGTCTCCAATGTCGGAGCTCTTACTGACAATAGCCGGGTTAAGGTTCCAATAACATTTTAGCAATTAAATTGTTTGGAGATTATATATGCTTAATTTATTCCGAGGTCTTAAGCCGTATATCGGGGGCCTGGCGGGAGTCGTACTGTTTCTTTTTGCCCAGGCTATAGCGGAACTGTATCTTCCTACCCTGATGGCTGAGGTTGTCAATAATGGTATGCTGAAGGGTGATACCGGGTATATTTGGAAATTCGGCGCCTATATGCTTATGGTGGCTTTAGCCAGCAGCATTTGCTCTATTATTGGCAGTTATTTGTCTGCCATAATCGGGATGGGTTTTGGCCAGGACACGCGCAACAAAGTGTTTTCACATGTTGAAAGTTACTCTCTGCAGGAATTCGATAAAATCAGCACGGCTTCCCTTATTACCAGAACCACTAATGATATTACTCAAGTACAGACCCTTTTAGTTATGGGTTTGCGATTTATGGTATATGCTCCAATTATGTGCATTGGCGGCATTATCATGGCCTATTCCAAGGATAAGCAGCTTACCCTGGTACTGGCCGTGGTGGTACCACTGCTAATAATTCTCATTGGTAGTGTGGCCAGTCTGATTGTTCCCCTTTTTAAAGCCATGCAGGCCAAGTTGGACAGAGTAAACCTGGTAATGCGTGAGAACCTTACCGGGATAAGAGTTATTCGTGCCTTCAATCGCATCAAAAGTGAAACCGAAAGGTTTCGGGATGCCAATCGAGACTTGACTGATAATTCTATTAAGGTAAACAAAATAATGGCTGCGATGCAGCCTATAATGATGATAGTAATGAATTTTACTTCTATTGCAATTATATGGTTTGGTGGAATTCGAATTAGCCAGAACGTATTGCAGCTTGGTGACATGATGGCATTTCTGCAGTATGCCATGCAAATTATGTTCTCCATCATTATGGTAACCATTATGTTTGTCATGGTTCCCCGGGCCCAGGCTTCGGCAATTCGTATTAGCGAGGTTCTGGAAATAAAACCTGAGATAGTTGATCCAGTAGTTGCGGAAAAGCCCAAAGACCAGCGGGGTTACGTAGAATTCCGGGATGTTACCTTCAGTTACCCCGGGGCGGAAGAACCAGCTGTCAACAATATATCTTTTGCGGTCTATCCGGCAGAAGTGACCGCTATAATTGGTGGTACGGGATCAGGCAAATCAACTTTGATTAATTTGATACCGCGCTTTTATGATGTTGATAGCGGCAGCGTATTGGTGGATGGGGTTGATGTACGTAATATGAGTCAGAAAGATCTGCGTGCCAAAATCGGTTTTGTACCCCAGACCCCTATCCTGTTCAGTGGTACGATATATGAAAATATTCGTTATGGCAAACCAGATGCTACTGAAGAAGAAGTTATGCATGCGGCCCAGGTTGCTCAGGCCAGTGAGTTCATCACCGAATTGCAGGATGGATTCTCCTCCCAGATCGCTCAGGGCGGAACGAATTTATCGGGAGGTCAGAAACAGAGGCTGGCCATTGCCAGAGCTATTGTACGAAAACCGGGTATTTATATTTTGGATGACAGCTTTTCCGCCCTGGATTTTAGAACCGATGCCAGATTACGGGCGGCGTTGGCTAAAGAGACCATGCTTTCAACAGTTATAATTGTGGCCCAGAGAGTCAGTACAGTTATGGATGCCAACCGCATAATCGTTTTAGACGAAGGTAGAATTGCTGGTATTGGCAGCCACAAAGAGCTGATGGACAGCTCAACTATATACCGCGAAATCGTGTTGTCACAGCTGGCGGAAGAGGAGATAGCATGAGTAAAAATGAACCACTAAAAGCCACTCCACCACCCAGGAGAGGTCCAGGTCCTGGTGCTATGGGGCAGCCGGTAGAAAAGGCCAAGGATTTTAAGGGGACTTTGAAAAGATTAAGCCAATATTTAAGTGCGGAAAAATACCGCTTTGTACTGGTATTTGTACTGGCAGTAGCCAGCACCCTATTTTCCATACTTGGTCCCAAGATTATGGGTATGGCTACCACCAAATTAGGGGAAGGGGTTCTGGCGAAATACGCCTATCTTCTGCAATTAAATGCGGCTATCCAGAACAAGATGCCGGTTACCTATATTAACCAGCTTAAGAAGCAGCCTATACCTAGCTTTGATTTCGAGTATATTGGCAGAATTCTGCTTATGCTAATTGTGCTTTATATTATTAGTGCTCTGTTTAGTTATATTATGTCTTATATCATGGCCAGTGTATCTCAAGAAACCGTATATAAGATGCGCAGTGATGTTAAAGATAAACTGGATCGTTTGCCCCTTAAATACTTCGATCAACGTACCCATGGCGAGATTTTAAGCCGGGTCACTAACGATATGGACAATATCGCTACGACCCTGCAGCAAAGTCTGACCCAGTTGATTACTTCTTTGGTGACCGTAATTGGGATCGTGATAATGATGCTTACTATCAGTCCGATCATGACATTAATTGCGCTCATAACCCTTCCGGCCAGCGGGTTGCTAACGGCCTTGATCGCTTCGAAATCGCAGAAGTATTTTGCCGAACAGCAGAAATGTATTGGAGAGCTCAATGGACATGTGGAAGAGATGTATGGGGGCCATAAAGTAGTTAAAGTTTTTGGTCATGAGGAGGATTCCATAGAGAAGTTCAAAACCGTTAATGCCCGGCTTTACCACGTGGGGTGGAAAGCCCAGTTTGTATCCGGCATTATCTTTCCGGCCTTAAATTTTGTTAATAATATAGGCTATGTTCTGATATGCGTGGCGGGTGGTCTGCTCGTGGCTAAAAAGGTGATTGAAATTGGTGATATTCAGGCCTTTATTCAATATATGCGGCAATTCACCCAACCAATCATTCAGGTGGCCAATATAGCCAACGTACTCCAGTCAACGGTCGCTTCGGCGGAACGAGTATTTGAAATTCTTGACGAAGAAGAACAAACACCCGATCGTGAAGATGCTCAGGTTATTACTTTTCTCAAAGGCGACATTAAATTCGAACATGTTAAATTTGGTTATAAAGATGATGTTCCCCTCATGGCAGATTTGAGCATTGATGTTAAAGAAGGCAATACGGTAGCTATAGTCGGTCCTACCGGAGCTGGCAAAACTACCCTGGTCAATTTAATCATGCGGTTCTATGAGGTGCAAGGTGGGCGTATCACAATTGATGGAGTGGACATAAGGGACATGAAACGAGGAGATCTGCGCTCCTTGTTCGGCATGGTTTTGCAGGATACCTGGCTGTTTAATGGAACCATTAGGGAGAACATTGCGTATGGCTTGGAAGGAGCTGCAGAAGCCGAAATTATAGAAGCAGCCAAACATGCCCATGCCCATCATTTCATAATGACTCTTCCGGATGGTTACAATACGATATTAAACGAGGAAGCTTCCAACATCTCCCAGGGCCAGAAACAGTTGCTGACAATTGCTCGTGCTTTCCTGGCTGATCCAGCTATCCTTATTCTTGATGAAGCCACCAGCAATATTGATACGAGAACCGAAATCCTGATTCAGCGCGCTATGACCAATTTAATGCGAGATAGAACCAGTTTTGTTATAGCTCACCGGCTCTCCACCATACGCGATGCGGATCTTATCTTAGTTATGAATCATGGAGCTATTATTGAACAGGGTAAACACCAAGAACTTTTGGATCTGGGAGGATTCTATGCAGATCTTTATAACAGCCAGTTCAAGGGTGCGAATCTAGAAGACCGGGCAGTTTAGGGCCGATCCATCTTGTCATGCACAGATTTTAGTTTTTGTTCTATAGATGCAGATTTGTCCCGGCGATCATCGATCCTTATGGTTGTTGATACCCTCATAGCCCCATTATCAAAGGGCACTTCATGCATTTTACGAACGGCGGCGAAAATAAGATCCAAATCACCCTCTAAAACCGAACCCATAGGGGTTAGTACCAGTTTAATCCTCTTTTCACCCTCCAGTACTTTGTGGCAGTCCGCAACATACTGGCTGACACTGGTGCTGCCGGTTCCTAGTGGTATGATTGCTACCTCAACAATAGCCATAAAAATTCACCTCTTTTAAAAGATTAATAAATATATTATCAAAAAAATTGCTTGAACATAAAATAATGGCCAGTCTGATAAGAACTGGCCAAAAGAGTGTCGATAAAGTAAGACCGTCAAAAAAGCTTGAAGTCCCTGCGCAGCTTTTATTCAGACAAAATAAATTCTTCCTCATCGCTGTAGGGAATCTCTTTGGTGCCCAGCAGGTCAATTACGATACCAGTGATTTTGCCGCAAACGAAAGCGATCAATATAGTGGCAAAAATTCCGAGTAACTGTACCCCGGCCGCACCGGTAATGATGATTCCGGTTAATCCTCCCAAAACTCCGGGCATTCCATGCAGATTATGAACCCCACAGGTGTCCGTGCCTTTGATAAATCTTTCCACTTTAGGCATGATTATCGTGTAACCGATTGTACTTAATGCACCAGCTGCAATACCAATCAGCAGGGCATAACCCGGGTTAGTCATGTTGCAAATGGAGCCAATCGCGACTCCGCCAGCCAGGGCTGCGTTGGCGATGTCAGCAATTTCTATTTTTCCTCTAATCAAGCGGGAAAATATGTAAGTCGAAATGGTAGCCCCGCACAGAGCGAAAACTGTATTTATAGCGGTTAGCACCACCCTATCAGGAGCAACCAGGGCACTGGTGAATGAAGGCCAAAATAACCATAGGATCATACTGCCGAGTAAAGCAAACTGATTGCTGGTTAAATCGGTTTCGGCAGAGGGAGAATTCTTAAATCTAGATAGGGTATGGGCTACTACTCCAAGGCCGAAGTAAGCCCCGAAAGCATGAATCACTACCGAACCACCGGTATCGAGAAAACCTTTTAGATAACCGCTATCCAAGACGAGCCACTCATTTAACATGTAAGCAGGAATAAATAAAAGAGCCATTACAAAGTACTGCTCCATTTTCAATCTTCCTAAAGGAGCACCAATTGCTATTAAAAGACTGGCTGCCGCGAATTCAGCAAAAATGAATGTGTTAATATCAATGGTCGGCTGACCACTGTAACTTTTTAACAGCATATACATCGGGAGGGCAACACTCACAACCAGAAATGTTGCGGTAATTGAGCTATAACCGTGCTTTCTTACAAACACCATTAAGAATCCAAAGCCCACCAACAGCATGGCGAGAATATGAATAGAACGCCCATATTTAAGTGTGTCATAAACAGTGGTCATTTCGGCTGGTGAAACAGAAGTGTTGGCATCGTTGGCAGTAATAATATTCATACCGGAAGCTACACTGTGATTTATAGCGGGTACAAAACCGAGAGCGGTAATAATTATCAACAGTAAAAAAAAGATGAGCAAGCTTTTGCTTGCAGTACTCTGCTTCGTTGCAGTATTTTGGGACATTGTTCTTCGCCGTCCATTCTTTATTATAGTATTGCCTGCTTCTTTGCAGTTTGAATTTGCTAATTGATAATGACTGATTTAGGTATGTTTGGCTATATTTCAATATTTATGGCGGCACCCCCCTTATACAGTTGGAACTATAGTTGAAAAATTTCAATTAATGTATTGTATCATGTAAGTAAATAGCATCATTCATGTATACTCGTATACTAGACCTTAGGGTTAATGCCCAGGTCAACTTAAATTTATTATCAGGAATATGAAAGACCAGAACGGCAGAAATTATTGAAAGTATGCGGAGATAGAACATGGAGCCTTATGGAGTATATAACAGCCAGATTACGGGTAAAAATCTGGAAGATCGAGCGCGATAAAGTCCAATCGGTTGATATATAATGGGGTTGGTGCTAATATCTTAACAAATCCGATTAGTAGTACTCATAGAGGAGAAACAACCGTGTTAGCTAATAAACAAGATAATTATAAATGGTTGGCCCTTTCCTGTACCACTCTGGGGGCTTTGCTATCGGTTCTGAACAGCAGTACCTTGACTGTGGCTCTCCCGGTCATTTCCAGGGATCTTCATTCATCTTTAGAGATCATAATGTGGACCCTGATGATATACATGCTGGCTATTACCGTCCTAGTGCCATCCATTGGCCGATTTGCAGATATAATCGGGCGTAAGAAATTATATGTAAGTGGATTTGCCATATTTACTTGCTCCTCCTTGCTATGCGGTATAATCAACAGCGGCGGCCAGCTGGTAGCAGCCCGCTTCGTTCAGGCAGTGGGGGGGTCCCTTATGCTTGCTACCAGCACAGCCATAGTAACTGATGCCTTCCCGGCAACTCAGCTTGGTACAGCTCTAGGGATAAACGTCATGGTAATATCAGCCGGTGCGGTAATTGGACCAATACTGGGGGGGATCCTAACCGCCTGGAACTGGCGCTGGTTGTTTTTCTTCAATTTCCCCTTGGGGATAATAGGTACAGTGTGGGCCTGGTTCCAGCTCCGCGAGACGGTAAAACTACCTCGAGGACAGCATTTTGACTGGCAGGGAACCATGTTATTCACTATCAGCCTAAGCCTTTTTTTAGTTGCCCTTACCTTTGGAGATATGGTTGGCTGGCTTTCACCTTTTATCATACTGGGACTATTGGTGGGAATACTGCTCATGGTAGCTTTTATTTATATCGAAAATAAGGTTGATCAGCCTATGCTGGATCTTTCCTTATTTAAAAAGCGGATATTGGCTGCTGCTTATATCAGCAATTTTTTAAATGGTATTGCCCGGGGGGCAGTTACTATTCTAATGATCTTTTTCTTCCAGATCATTTGGGGTAAAACACCTCTAGAAGCCGGTATAATGTTAACACCGTTTGCTTTAGCCATGATGGTAATTGCCCCGATTAGCGGCCGCCTGTCGGATCGCTATGGTTCCCGGGAACTCAGTTCGTTGGGCCTGGCCGTATCCGCCATCGGGCTTTTAGGTTTGACCCAGCTCCAATATAGTACTCCTGTGGGTATGATAATGTTGTGGATGGTACTCATGGGTCTGGGCTCAGGTTTCTTTTTCTCCCCTAATACTAATGCCATTATGGGTTCGGTAGCGCCGGAAAGGCGTGGGATAGCTGCTGGCACTCGCACCATGATGAACAATGCCGGTATGCTGGTTAGTATGGCGATGGGACTGGCCCTTATAACTTCCAGCATGTCCCCGACAGCGCTTCAGGGTTTGCTGACTCACACTCAAGTGGGTTCGCAAGGGGTGGTTGTCAGCGGCTTTATTACCGGACTGCATCGGGCCTTCTGGCTCTCTTTTATAGTTAGCATAGCAGCCGTGTTGGCTTCCCTCCTGCGCGGTTCCAACGAATCGACGAACCAGCTTAACAGCGGTGCTGACAACACCAATTAGGTTTTCTCGCCGCTGATAGTAATGATAAATTCCTGGGGCATTATCTTGTTAATATGGCCGGTTAATTGGCCGGTAAGAATTTGTTGTTCCAACCAGGGAGGAACATGGGTACAGATGACTTCCAGACTTATAAAATCCATGGCTTTTATAAGAGGGAACAAAATCTGTTTAGAGGTCACCATTCCATTGCAGTTTTGAATATCTTTGAGTGATATGGAGTAGCATCCGGGAGAAATCATCTGAGGTTCTGGTCTGGAGATAATAATACTTATCTCACATGAGGAATTTAACTCAGCTTTAGCGTTAGCTTCAGCATTTAGGATACTGTCAATGACGTCCAGAGGAGATCCGGCAATTTCCCAGATAGTAAACCCGACTTTCTCCAATTCAAAAAATAGTAAACCGGTAACGGAGAGACCCACCAAGGTGCGGCATTCTCCCAGAAATTCCAGTACGTTCTTCACGTACTCCCGTGTACTAGGCAGACCTTGCGTCGATTCAAGAGAAAAAGGCATACTCCGGCACATCTCCCAAATCTTACAGGAATATTGATATACTTGTATTTGATTAACTTCTTGCATAAGGGTAGTCTCCTCGTTTGGCCCTACCAATACCGCTATTTCCATTACGTAATCCTCCTCTGGCAGATTAGAGCGCGGATGACAAGGTGATGACAGGATAAATTGGGATGAAATACGACCATGAAACATCTCTTCGGCCACCTGAGCAGGGTTTCGTTAGTGCGGCAGATAGACCGTTTCATGGTCAACATATTGTGTCATCCGCAGTCACAGTGTTGTCACAGAACTATCCAGCCTGCTGATCAATTTTGTTTGCGCATCTATGATCATTCAGCAAGCCTACCGCATCAGCCCGGCACTGTTGACAGTGAAACATCTGCCGCATTTCAGTTTGACAGCTCCGACGCATCATCGTCAGGTCATGTTGATTGGTTGCAGAAAGATTTTCAAAAATACTGCCTTTGACCGGAATCAGAGGCATAATATTGGTAACAAAAACATCCAGCTCGTTCATCTTGCGTACAACATCGGGAATTTCTTGCTCGTTGATTCCAGGAATCATGACTGTGTTAACTTTAACCATCATCCCTTGCTGAGTGAGAATTTCTATACCAGCTAATTGATTTTGCAGCAGCAAGTTGGCTCCTTCAATCCCGGTATATCGTTGGCCTTCATAATTGACATAACGGTAAATCCTGGCCCCGGTTTCTGGATTCAGGGTGTTTAGGGTTACAGTTACATGGCTCACACCTAGTTCCACAATGCTGGCAGCCAGTTTAGGCAACTTTAAGCCGTTGGTGGACATACATAATATGACCTCGGGATCGAATTCGCGAATTAAGCGAATAGTTTGACTGCTTTCTTCCCAATCGGCGAGGGCATCGCCAGGGCCAGCAATTCCTACAACGCTTAGGTTATTCAATTGTTGCTTATAAAACTGATAGCGACGTAAACCCTCCATAGGGCTGATTATTTCACTTGTCACCCCCGGGCGGCTTTCATTTAAACAATCGTACTTACGATTGCAATAGTTACAGCTAATATTACAATGCATTGCTACCGGAAGATGGATGCGAGCATGCTTATGGGCAGCAGTTGGGGAAAAACAAGGGTGATTTTGATTAAGGTTCAACCGGTCTATCATAATCAGTTCCTCCTGACACATGGTTCATTGCGACTAGAGTTTGGGTTTTCATAAAAACGCTGGTACAAGTCGGTGCGATAAGAGCTTAATTTGGTCGTCAATAAGGTATTGGTAATTTGATCCAGCAGCAGGATGGTACCCGAGTAGCCTACCGATAGGATACGTTGTCCTCCGATTCGATCATGGATGGGGAAGCCCAACCGTACCAGGGGAATACCTTCTCGTTCAGTGAGGAAGCGCCCGTCCGAATTACCGATAGCCACATTAATTCCTTGACTGGCACAATGGCTGCGAATATGCGAAAAATCACTATCAAGCATGATCAGAGCCTTTTCATCACATTCTGCGGTCACAAGCGGCAATATACTTTGCAGAGGCAAACTTTTGCTGCCTGTGGCCAGAATAGCAGGAGCTATACCGTTTTCCACCAGCATCTGTCCTACCGCATAAACGGTTTCTGGTTCCCCAAATACTGCGGCTCGTCCCTCGCGATTATACTTATGGGAATCTACCATGGCATCCTGCAGGCGGCCTCGCTCCCTTTTCAATGATTCTGGAATAGGGTTTTGCGTCAAGGTTTGGAGAAGGTTTACAAAACGATCACAAGCAACGATCCCGATTGGTAAAGGGAGGTTGAACAACGGCACCCCATATTCATTTTCTAGATATTTTCCCGGGGATAGTTCATCATCTACCGTTTCCCCGAACTGGATTGTTGCCTGGGCACCTGCCATGGTTTCAATAGCCGCTAAAGAAGTGCCTCCTGCCGGGATTTTTTTGTACTCTTTGGTATACGGACTATCCAGGGTTTCAGATATATCAGGCAGCAGGGTATAGTTAACCTGCATCAATTCTAAAATCCGTTTGATCTCTCTAAAATCAGCCGGGCTGACATGGGGAACAATAACATTGATACCGTCATGTTTCTGATTAGTGTTGCTTAGGGTTGCTACGATACAACGTAAGGCTTGAAAATAACCCTCAGTATGACAACCTCCATAGCCAGGCGTAGGAACAGGAATCAACCTGGGAATGTAAACGTCTTTTCTTTCTTCCTGGAATACCGCTGCGATTCGGCCTATGTCCTCACCGATGGTTTCGGCCAGACATGTACTTAATATTCCCACCAACTGCGGGTTATACAGACGAACCAGATTATCCAGTCCTTGTTTTAGATTCGTTTCACCACCGTAAATAGTTCCTTTTTCCGTAATTGAACTGGAAGCGACATCAATCGGTTCATTAAAGTGTTCGGCCATATGACGGCGCATGTAGGTAGCACAACCTTGTGACCCGTGAATTATTACCATTGAATTATCAATACCCTTGAATGCCACAATCGCCCCTAACGGCATACACATATTACAAGGATTCTCCGTTACATTTCTAACTTTGTCCTTATTGGCGTCCATTAGCGTCACCTCCTGAGTTGTGAGCCAAAGTGTGACGGGCTGTGTCATGCCATGGCACACTTTGGCAACGTATTGAGACAAGCAGCCAAGGAAGACAAGAAGACACTGCTTTTGTCTTCCTTGTTCTTACTTATTTATCGAGATATTGCCAAACCGGGGAGCAGACTGTTTGCTCTACTTCGCGCGCGAAATTGGCAGCTCCTACGAAACCGCTTAAAGGGTGTTTGCGCTCGTGATTGTGGTCAATAAACGCGAGCCCCAGCTTGAAAGCCAGTGGCCTTTCCTTTACACCGCCTACCAGCAGGTCAGCCCCTTGTTCCAGCATGAAACGTTCTAACTCTGAAGGATTGGCATCATCCAGCACGACGGTGCCCTCTGTGACTAGCTGGTGAATAGTATCATACTCTTCAGGTTGACCTGTCTGGGTTCCTACCATGACGACTTCCATGCCTAGTTCACGAAATTGTTTGATCAGGGAAATGGCCTTGAAACCTCCCCCTACAAATATTGCAGCTTTCTTACCTTGCAGACGACTGCGATACTGCTGGATAATAGGACCATGAATCTTCATTTCCCGTTGAATCAAGGCTTCGGCGCGACTAGCCATAAGAGAGTCAGCAAAAAAATCACTGATTCTGCGCAATGATTCAACTGTATCCTCAAGGCCCAAGAAAGAGATATTAAGAAATGGAATACCGTAGATTTCCTCCATTCTTTTAGCCATATATCCCATGGAACCAGCACACTGAACTATATTTAAGGACGCTGAAGGGGCAGTGCGCAGGGTCTCATACTGAGAATCCCCGGTAAAGGCAACGTTCACATGAATTCCTATCTCCTCGAGATAGCTGCCTATGATCCAAGCTTCACCGGCGAGATTAAAATCGCCTAAATAATTTAAATGATAGGGCTGCCGAGGAATAACCTCTTGCGAAGCAATCATTCGTAATAGGACTTCGCAAGCCACCCGGTAACCGTCTGACTTGTTCCCGGAGAAGCCGGCGGATTGGACTGGAATCACCTTAATCCCATGCTGCAGAGAAGCAGTTCTGCATACTGCCTCCAAATCATCACCAATAACGCCTACTATACAGGTGGAATAGACCAACATCACCGGGGGATGGTAGCGTTCGACCAATTCATTAATACATCTGATCAATTTCTGCTCGCCGCCAAAAATAATGTCTTCTTCGCGCAGATCAGTAGAAAAACTATAGCGGAACAAATCGGAACCGCTGCTGAGACTGCCCCGAATGTCCCAGGTATAGCTGGCGCATCCAATCGGACCATGTACCAAATGGACGGCATCGGTAATAGGATTTAAGACCACTCGAGCTCCGCAATACACGCAAGCCCGCTGACTGACGCAGCCGGCTACGCTATCCACCTGACAGTCAATAGGCTGTGACTGCCGGCCTTTAGTACGAATAGAATTTTGTCGTTCCCGTATGAACAGAGAAGCGGGTTGATTCATCGCCATATATATCACTCATTTCATAGGAAGCTCTCCTGAGCTCCAAAAATATAAAAGACACCTTCCATCGGTAAATAAAAGGCATCATCACCAAAAACTTATCTATTATTTCAGGCATAAAAAATTCAACTAGTCGGCTACATCAACAATTCCAGGTCTTCATCCTTGGCATCGCGATCCTGTCTGTCCAAAAGCGTATTACTGATCATTTCTATTAGTCGCATTGCTCCTTTATAGCCAACAATTGGCATATAGGAATGAACTCCCCGGTCAAGAATAGGGAATCCTACTCTTACCAATGGAATATCTTCAGCTCGGGCAATATATTTTCCATAGGTGGTTCCCATTAAGAGGTCAACAGGTTCTTCTTTAAGCCATTGATGAAGAGTAAATAAATCTCCCGCAGCTTTTACCTTAGCTTCTACTCCCGCGTCCTGAAGCATTTGTTTAACTTCTCTTTCAAACACCTCACCCGGTGTACCGGTAAGCACGTATTTAGGAACCATACCTAGTTCAAGGGTAAAAGCAGTAAGCGCAATCACGATATCCGGATCTCCGAAGATGGCTATCTTCTTACCCTGGTACTGATCGTGTAAATCTACCATGATATCGATAACCTGACCTCTTTCCTCTTCCAATTCAGCTGATATTTCTTGGCCAGTTAGTCTGGATAAGGCCATCAAGAGTTGATCGGTGGCACCGATTCCTATAGGAGTATGCAAAACGATGGGACGAACTTTGGCCTTCTTTCTCAACTCGTCGGCACCATCCGCTGAAGCAAAACTGCCTAATGCAAATGTCGCCAGGGAATTGCCCGCATCAATAATATCATCAATTTTTGCTCCTCCGGAAGGATACATATCGTACTTGCCGGTCAAAGGAGCATCCAAGACCCCACTGGTATCTGGGAACATGATAAACTTCACACCCATCGATTTCAGGATCTTTTTGATCTCTCTCATGTCACCGGGGTTAACATAACCAGGTATTATATTCACTTTTCCATTCGGACTATTGCTGTTTTCACTCAGATATTTGACCATGCCTTTTACCATATTGGAGAAGCCGGTGACATGCGAACCCACATAACTTGGGGTATTGGCATGAATGACTATTTTGCCTTCCGGTATTTTTGATTGATTAATATAGGTTGGAATGTCATCACCGATGGTCTCGGATAGACAGGTAGTATGGACCGCAATAATATCTGGATTATATATAGCAAAAATATTTTTTATCGCTGTTTTAAGATTGGAACCTCCGCCAAATACAGCTGCTCCCTCGGTAAATGAACTCGTTGAAGCCATAACCGGATCCCGGAAATGTCTGGCTAGATGCATCCGATGATAAGAGCAGCAGCCTTGTGAACCATGACTATGAGGCAAACACTTGTGTATACCCAGCGCCGCGTACATTGCTCCAATTGGTTGACAGGTTTTCGCCGGATTAATTACAATACCTTTTCTATTGGCATATTCCTGGGGTGTACGGTCTAACATCTAAATCACCTCCTTAACATAGCTGCCTTCGAGCATAGGCTCGATTTTCCAGGGAGGCTGTACCAGGTTCCATACCGGAGTGGTTAAACCCATAGCGATATCTCGGGCAAAAGTAGCCGCTCCTTTAAAACCCGCATAAGGTCCGGCGTAATCATAGGAATGCAGCTGTTTCGAAAATATACCCATTTTATGAATTTGATATTTTTCTTTAATTCCGGCACAAAATATATCCGGTTTCAATAGCTTAATAAATTCATCGATTTCATAATGATTAATGTCATCGATGACTACACTCTTGTTCTTCATCGTTTTAATCATTCCGCCAAAATAGTTCAAAGGAATTTTACTATTTAGTTCTTCATACTTTTCTCTGGAAAGAACCAGGCGATAATGCTGCTCATCAGGTTCCAACTGTAAGGTCTCAATATTTTTACTATCTGCATCTTCTTTCATAAAAGGGATTATCTCGCTGCCTTCATAGTCATCCCGATGGGCAAATTCGAAACCGGCCAGTACGGTCTCCATGCCTAAGTCTTGGAACAGGTACTGGTAGTGTAGAGCCCTGGAACCGCCTACGTACAGGGCTGCGGTTTTGCCCTCACAGAGTGGCTTGTATTGTTCTATTATTGGTATTACTTCTGCCAGTTCCTCGGCGATAACTTCTTCGGTTCGAGCTATCAGCGCTGAATCATCAAAGTATTGGGCCAAATCTCGCAGAGAATCAATGCTGCTCTGGATTCCGATAAAATTGACTTTTAGCCAGTCTGTACCATATTTGGTATGAATCATATCGGCAATATAGTTAATGGAACGATAACACTGCACTAAATTTAGGTTCGCTTTATGAGCATTTTTTATCTTTTCAATGGAACCATTTCCGGTCATAACTGAGACAATCTCATAACCAATCTTAGTCAGAATCCGCTCAATCTCCCAGGAATCTCCACCTATATTGTATTCCCCCAGAAAATTAATTGAATATTTGCCGACAACTGCATCGCCGGTTCCAACGACATGTTTAAGCAATTGGTTATTGGCGATATGATGACCAGCGGACTGGGTTACTCCTTTATAACCCTCACAGCTGAAAGCCAGTACTTTAATGGCATATTCCCTTTCTGCCCAGTTGGCGACAGCATTGATATCATCTCCAATTAGGCCAACCGGACAGGTTGAGCATATCATGACATTTTTAGGTTTAAAGATTGCAACGACTTCGGTGATGGCTTGCTTTAATTTCTTTTCCCCTCCGAATACAATATCACCCTCCTGCAAATCAGTTGAAAAGCAGTAGCTCAAGAAATTATCGATTTCTCCCTCATCCAATCTGGCTTTATTGCGCCTGGTTCCCCAGCTGTAATACCCACATCCAATAGGGCCATGGGTGATTGTTATAGCATCTTTTATGGGAGCGATTACCACACCCTTACAACCTGCATAACAGCAGCCCCGACTGGTGATAATCCCTGGAATGGTCCTGGTGTTCGCTGTTATGGTTTGGGGATTTTCACTATCATGGTCTACCAGTACAATATGCTCTTTTCTATTTTTAAAGACACTGGCCGGGTATTTTTCAACAATTCTACTTACGATGTCCTTCATAACTGAACCCACCTCCATTCTTATAGGGCTAATTCTCCCGATTCTCCAGTTCTTACCCTTATAGTCTCTATTACCGGCATTACAAAGATTTTCCCATCACCAGGGCTGCCTTTTTGATTAATTGCAATAATAACATCAACCAGGTTTTTAACTTCATCATCCTTCACAACGATTGATAACAGTCTTTTGGGGATGAGGCGGTGACCTTCTGAAAACGCTTCAGCAATGGTTGGGGAAGTAAAGTCATTACCGGATAACATATTCTCAATAAGCGAAAAATCAACTTTTTTCTTACCTCGGCCCAGAACCTTCATGCAGCTCAGGGCAGGGAAATTGGCTTTTAACAGAGCCTCCTTGGTTTTGCTAATCATATCCATACGAATGATTGCCATTACTTCCGTCATTACAGACCCTCCCATCTAAAGCTGATTGTCCCCGGAGCTTATGGTATAGGCTTCCAGGACTGGGCTGATAAAGATTTTTCCGTCACCAAATGCTGCTTTTTGCCCGGTTTTGGCATTCTTAATAATTATTTTTACAACGTCGTCCTTATCTTCATCATTCACTACCATCATTAACATTTCTTTGGGGATTTCATCATAGAATACATCACCGACCTTAACCCCCTTTTGTTTTCCTCTTCCCATTACATCCATTTTTGTAACAGCAGGAAAACCGCCATCGCTTAATTCTGATAAGACAATACCAACTTTATCGGGTCTAATAATAGCCCTGATCATTAACATAAATCATTCCTCCAATCGTTTCATAGATTGATATTCTTAACAGGCAAAAAAACCGTCCTGTGCCCGCCAAACGACTAAATTCCTAAGAAACCATATTTCATCATTAATTCCTCAAGTCTATCCTGCTCCATAGGCTTGGGAATGACGAACATATTATTGCAATCAATCGCATTGGCCAAGCCTCGATACTCATTAGCCTGATTTTCATCCGGGGCAAACTCGATTACCGTCTTTTTGTTGATTTCAGCTCGTTGGACCAGATTGTCACGCGGTACAAAGTAGATTAACTGACTTCCCAATTCCTTGGCAAAATGCTCTAAAAGGTCCCGTTCTCCATCAACGTTTCTACTATTGCAGATAATGCCGCCTAAACGGCATCCACCCGTATTAGCAAATTTTAGAACACCTTTGGCAATATTGTTGGCGGCGTATAAAGCCATTAATTCGCCACTGGCTACAATATAAATTTCTTTGGCCTTGCCTTCTCTGATCGGCATAGCAAACCCACCACAAACAACGTCTCCCAAAACATCATAGAAAACATAATCTAAATCATCCGTATAAGCACCGAGACTCTCCAGCATATTAATTGATGTAATGATACCTCTACCTGCGCAGCCCACACCGGGTTCCGGCCCTCCTGACTCAACACAGCGGATTCCGAAGGCACCTGTTTTAAGAATAGTATCGAGTTCGACCTCTTCACCTTCTTCACGCAGGGTATCCAGTACACTCTTTTGTGATAAACCACCTAAAACCAGTCTGGTTGAATCACCCTTCGGGTCGCAGCCGATAATCATAACCTTTTTCCCCATTTCTCCGAGGCCGGAGGTCAAATTCTGGGTTGTGGTAGATTTGCCGATACCACCTTTTCCATAAATCGCTACCTGTCTCATGATTATTCCTCCCTTCAAATATTAAAAGGTGCCTTTCATCCGTCCAATGAAGGCACCATTGCCAAGAACCTTTTATTAGATATAAATTCAAAAAGCAATAATAAAGCTTAATAAACTACCCCCCTGTTCTAGTGGTCTTGCGAAAAGAGCTGATTGACTATGAATATAGGAAGGGCGCTGTCAGGATTTATTCCTAAGAGCGCCGCTACTCTATGACCTTGGAATAATAAAGCCCCGAACCTATATTGGGTCCAGGGCGCCATCACCAGCCAACTCTATGAAAATGTCTATAAAATATCTATTTAAACTAATAAGCCCCCCGAGAGAATCTCGAGAGGCCACTTTGCCGACGGTTTAGTTTATGAAAGTAATTATATATAGCTCTGCCTGTAGTTTCAATAGCAAATAGCCAGGTATACATTATTCTTGATGGAACTTTCTGGTTCCGAGGCTGGCTAGTTCCTTTTCAATTGTAACCACGATCGCCAAATGGCTGGAGTTTTTCAAGCCATTTGGCTTTTAACTTTTTCAAGGCATCTTTCTCATCAAAATATGGATCATCTTTCTTTTCTAGAACTTCCAATACCTCAATCACAAAGGCTTCGCTGCCGAATTCTATCAATTCTTTTTGCAGCTTATCAATAAAAGAAATGCCAGTTTTCAGCCCGAATCTTTTACCATTCAAAGTCTTAAGGTTCCTGGTGCTATCCACATACACCTTCTCATTGTGAATATTCCTAATTTGGTAGATTCCCGCTTCTATTTTAATTTCCTTATACTGCTCTTTTAATAGTCTTTTTCTTTCCATATCCATAAACTTGTCCTCCTAATCACTTCTTTAGCCAATATTGACTGCCGTCAGGCTTTCTATCCAGAAAGCCATATTCAATTAAATATCTTCTTAAGGTAGCATAATCATCGTAGGCAGATTTCAAAATCTGATTGACTTCCTTCTCGGTGTATTGGTGGTCAAAATCAAAGCGTTTAGCAATCTCGCGCAGAACCACCAGCTTATGTTTTTCCTTTTTGGAGAAGGCCTTCAGAGGGCCTTTTATACCATTAGGAAAGTATTTGGTCAGTATAGCTTCATTTTCCTCCAGGGTCACATTATAACGGTCATCTATCATACTGGCTGTTTTATGCACATTTACAAAGGCTGGCGCATAGGAATCCCGCTCTTTCAAAAGCTCCATCATGGCTAAAAAGACTTTAGCCTGACGTTCTTTCTCCTTTAGAATAAAGCGGTGATTGCGTATGGTAGAAGCACTACCGATTCCTAATTCTTCCTGAACTTCTTTGTCGCTTTTATCTTGGTAGAAAAGCAGCAAAAGGCTTTTCTGATGGTCAGTAAGACCGGTCAACTTTTTATCCATTTGGATCAGATAGTCAAACACCGAATGATGTACTTTCTCAATATGAACACGGACATACCGTGCCGATTCATACATTACTCCGTCCTCGGGGTAAATGATCCCTTTTTCAAAATACTTGCCGCACAACAGACATATATAATTATGCGCAGTTTCGATATATCCTGATTTGAGTTCTTCCAGGGAAGCATTCCAAAACAGTTCTGAGATATCCATATATAAACACAACCTTTAATAAGTTTATAAAACTATAGACATTATAGAATAATGTTTGCCAATTGGCAAGAGGATGAAAGCAGGGGAGTGTGGTAAGTATAGGGGAACCGTTATATTTTGGGCAAAGATAGGTATAATAACTAAAATGGCTGGAAATTGGAGCATTGGCAAGCAAAACCTCCAAGCCGATGTTCGTATCTTACATCTGCTTGGAGGTTTACAAAAACTGAAGTGGTTAAGTATTTAATTTTATAATCTTCCTACTGTTTAATATCAGTATGGTTGCTATCATTAATGGAATTATTGCCGCCTGCATTATTCCTAACAGTGTTAGCTTTGGAATTTGCTGTACCTTTGTTTGTGTTATTAGCCGTCAGGTCATCTTTATTATTTATAGCACTATTATCTTTATTACTTGCAGCACCATTATCTTTATTACCTATGGCCGCCCCTTTGTCAGTAATTGCTTGTCTGGCTTCCTTAATCTCCAGCATAATAGCCTTGACCGTTTTGTCGCTATAAGTTTCTACGTCTACTGTAGCCGTTGGATCAGAAGCTTGAAGCTCAGCTTGAAGCTTTTGTATGAGGTTCAGTTTTCCAGGGGTAATACCCAGCTTCCTTGCTTCATCACGACGTGCCAAAGCAACATTATCGCTGTTTACTTCTGCCGATTTACCATTTTCTGTGAGGGCTTCATCCGCTCCAGCTTCCGCTTCTGTCTTTAATTTGGCTGCAGTGCGGTCATTGTCCGTTTCAGCCGTAAGTGAAACAACCGTTGAACCATCATTTTCGATAAACCCTTTATGAGCTGCTGAGTCAACTATTGTGTGAACCGCCTTCTTAACATTAATACCCGTAGCCTTTACTCCACTTAAAACCGCCTTGCCATCTTCATTGTATCCCTCCGCAGTTACCACTAGTCCCAATGCATTAACTCCCAATTCTACGCTCGGGTTAATATCTAAGCTCACATATGACAAAGGTGTGGCGTATGCTTTAAATCCTCCTCCGAGAAGTAAAAGTGCTACGCAGGCGGCTATTGCAAATTTTTTCATACCAATCATCCTCCATTTATTAAATTCAGTCATTTTGGAAATCTGCTCTTTTGCGAGTGTATCTCTGAGATACTCTTCAGTTTTGTTGATTAGGTCTTCATTAGCTTTAACATGATTCAAAGCAGATTTAAAACGAGTATTCATGTTCTTTTCCCTCCAGTTTTTGTTTAAGCAGTCCTTTAGCCCTATGTAAATTAGAATAGATGGTATTTTCATTTCGTTTGAGAAGCTTTGCCATTTGAGGAACAGTGTACTCCTCATAGTAATAGAGGTAAATAACATCCTTGTACTTCTGGGGGAGTGATAGCACGACCTGTAAAAGTTCATTTTCAGCTGAATCTTTTAAGGGTAATTCTACATTTTCAACTAAATTGATGTTTTTCCACCAAAACCCCTTTACCACATCCTTACATTGATTTATTGTTACTCTTATCAACCATGCTTTTTCATGGTCCTCACTTTCAAAAGGTAAGTTCTTTTGAAGCAGCTTCAAAAATACTTCTTGAAATACATCATCAATATCTGGGCTATTGCGTAGATAGATAAAACAGATTCGATACACTGTATCAGAATATTTCTGGAGTGCTACTCCAATTTTGTCGTCGTTTTCAAATTGTGAAACCTCCATATTTTCTGTCCCCCTATACTTAATACGATTGAATTAAAAGAATCCGTGCAAAAAAATGATTTAATAAAAATTATTTTCATTCCTAGTTATAATGAAGCTCAACTTTGGATTATCAGAACAATTTATTATTAAAATAGATAATATCAGTATCTCTGAGACTAAGAAGATAAAAATATTCAAGAATCCTTTGAAGAATCAAAGATAAAGGTATTATAACGGTTTTTAGAAGTAAAGCACCTAAATAATACGCAGGTTGACTAAAAAAGTATTCTGTTATAGAATATTCCTTGCGTCGGGGTGTAGCTCAGTTTGGTATGAGCGCTACGTTGGGGACGTAGAGGCCGCTGGTTCAAATCCAGTCACTCCGACCATTTATCTTAGATATGGCATTGGCGAAGGCTTTTAGGAACCTAAAAAACTAGTAGACTTCCGGATCACATTACATTGAAAATAAACCACTTCTTTTCTCTAAGAAGAAAAGAAGTGGTTTTTTGCTGCTTCACTATGTTGTTTAGAAGGCAGAGCGAAGGAGCACAGAGGCTGGAAGGCAAGCGCACCAATCTATAGCCAGATCCATATATTGATTAACATAGGAGGTGCGAATTATGAAATTAGGTAAAAAACCATTTATAGAAGATAAAAGGGATTTAATATTTAATAATTATGCAATTGCCACGGTCCTGCCTTCTCGGCCGAAAGTTTTTGGTCATCAAAACATGATATCTAATTGGGGTATGTTAGGTAATGATACAGTAGGAGATTGTGTTGTGGCTGGCAGTTGTCATGAAACTATGCTTTGGACTACCGAAGGCGGTAACCCGGCTGCATTTACTGATGCTAATGCAATTAGTGATTATAGTGCTATTACAGGATATAACCCTAATGATCCCAAGACTGACCAAGGAACAGTTGTGAGAGAGGCCTTACTATATAGACAAAAAACCGGAATAATTGATAGCAAATTATCCCGTCATAAAATTGGTGCCTTTTTACAATTAGATCAAAACAATATTGATGAAATATTAGAAGCAATATATTTATTTAATGCGATCGGCATAGGTATTCTATTTCCGCAATCAGCTATGAATCAGTTTAATATGGGTCAACCTTGGACGGTAGTAAAAGGTTCTCGCATTGAAGGAGGTCATTATGTAAGCTGCATTGGCTATGACTTGGATTATATCTATTGTGTAACCTGGGGGAAAATTCAGAAGATGGATTATAATTTCTTTACAACTTATTGCGATGAAGGCTGGGCAATTTTAAGCCAGGAATTCTTAAATGGGCAGGGAGTGAGCCCGGAAGGTTTTAACTTAGAACAATTACAAGCGGATTTGAATGCCATTACTAATAGCCCCATTCCTAATCCTACGTTGTTAGTGCCCAGGCTCAGAAAAACCAAGGCAAAAACTAAAACTAGGGTTAGACCTCATAAAAAGAAAAAACACTGATACAGCAAAAATAGTAATTGATAGCAAGTATATATCTGAGGCAGGTTTGATTACCTGCCTTTTGCCGTTGTAATGCTGAAGATTGCCTCCTCCCCAACATATAAAGCTGGATAGTTGTTAATACTAATCACAAAAATGTAAGCGAGCAGCAACATTGGAAAAGAAGCAGAACATATCAATAAGAAATCAACGCCGTCCTAAGGGCATAGTGAGTCCGATTTCCATCAATTTCATTCACCTAAGAAAACCATGGGTTGTAGCTTGGTGGGGTGCAAGCTATCTAGGCTATGCTTATACGAGCATGGGCAGCTATGTCAAAGGATTCATCTTCATATTTCTGGAGGCTTTGATTAATGTTCAGGCCAAATTAAACCTGGGTATTTTATATACTTTTACCGGGCGTTTTGAACTGGCTAAACAAGTAGTGGATACTAACTGGATGCTCTTTTATGCGCCGATATATCTTTTTTCCATCTGGGAGGGCCACCGCTTGTCTGTAGATCTCAACAAATATTGTATCTTGGCAGAAAGGGAAGCTTCCACTATGATCCCTTTTGCAGTAAGCAGTTCAGAGATTGGGTTTTTAGACAAACGGAAACCTTGGATAGCGGTAGCATTATCATGCCTGGCTCCCGGGTTGGGCCACCTTTATACCCATAGAATACAAACCAGTTACTATATCCTGATCTGGTGGATGATTATGGCGTACATGGGACATTTATTTCAATGTGTTCATTTGACTGCGGTTGGTGACTTTGCCGGGGCTATAGCAGTTACCGATCCTGAATGGTTAATCTTCCTGCCATCTATCTATCTCTTTACCATTTATGATGTCTACGTAAAGACTGTGGAATATAATCGATTATTTGAGCAGGAACAGGAGAGATTCTTAAATGACAATTATCAAAGCAAGGATTTCCCAATGCCTTGATAAAAGAAGGGTGGCTTATAAATGTACGTATATGCATCTTTTGACTATTCAGCCTTTCTCGAACTAGCTATTACCGATCTGGAAAAACGCGGGATTGCCAGGGAGCATATCCTGGCGGTTCCTTTGGACAAAAGGGTTGAGGAAAGAATGGTTATGGATACAATTCATCGTGCCGATGGTATCAGTCTATTTGATGGAGCCGCTGTTTTAGGTGCTGTATTTATGGAGTTAGGGGTTATCTATGGATTTGTCTTAAAGTGGGGGCCGATCGCCTGGGGATTAATAGGTCTATTAGGCGGCGCAATACTCGGTTTCTTGCTTGACTATTTTTATGGCAGGATTTGTGGGCACAAGCAGGCTAAAGTCACTCGTAACCAAGTCAAGGCGGGCGATAATAATAACACAGAAGTTGTCTTAACGGTGTTCTGTAAAGCCAGTCAATATGAGATGGTGGAGAAAGTACTCTGGGATAATATGGCTTTCGGTGTAGGTAAGCTGGACCGACTTCGCAGTTCAATAAGAAAGGGTACGGCGAATCATGGAAAAGAAGCAACCCGAATCGATAAGGAGTAAACGGCGTCCTAAGGGAATTGTAAGCGAGCTCACCATTAACCTGCTTCACCTGAAGCAACCCTGGGTAACTGCCTTCTGGTCCGCAATGTTTCCTGGTTTAGGGTTCCTCATCATGGGCAGTTATATAAAAGGGTTTCTGCTGATCATCGGGGCGACCATTGTAAACCTCATGGCTCATATTAATGAAGCAATAATATATGGATTTACGGGCCAAATTGATCTGGCTATCCAAGTGCTTGATACCAGATGGCTGCTTCTTTATCCTCCCCTGCAGCTGTTTGCTATTTGGAGCAGCTATCAACTCACGGTTGATTTGAACAAGTATGCTTTAATCGCCGCCCGGGAAGATTCAGCAATTATACCTTTTAAAATAGGAACATGGGACATAGGGTTTATTGATAAAAGAACTCCCTGGATAGCGGCGGCCTGGTCGTCTCTGATGCCGGGTATGGGTCATCTATATACCCACCGCATCCCTACCAGCTTCTATCTATTGACCTGGTGGATTGGCACAGCATATATGGCGCACTTTCTCCCGGCTCTCCATCTGACTATGGCGGGAGATTTTGCAGGGGCTGTAGCGATGATTGACCCCAGGTGGTTCTTATTCCTGGTTCCCATCTATCCTTATGCCGCCTACGATGCATATGTAAATACGGTTGAGTATAACAAGCTGTTCGGCCAGGAACAGAGTCGGTTCCTGGCCGACAATTATCAGAACCCCAGGTTTCCCATGCCGATAAAAGAATGATGTTACCTGATAGCGCGTCTAATTTGGCATTAGCGATCTGAAAAAGGCAGGAGACTATAACTTAATCTAAAAACCGATTGAAAAAGTAGTTCCCTTGTTAGTCGTATCTATTTCTATTTCAGTACCATGTTTTTCGGCAATATTGAAACAAATCGCTAATCCAAGACCTGTACCATTGGACTTAGTGGTAACAAAGGGCGAACCGAGCTTTTCCAGTATTTTTTGGTCTATTCCCGCCCCATGATCTTTTACCGCTAATAAAACCTTGTCATCGATGACATCGGTCTTTATTACTATACCACTGCCTTTGGGTGATGCTTCCAGCCCGTTACGGGCAAAGTTTAAGATGAGTTGATGAATATCTCCCTTATATAACTGCCTATCAGGAACATCGTTCAGTTCCAATTGAACATATTTATCTTCCATTATTGCTTCAGCTTGAATTAAGGGGGCAATACTGCGCACTATCTCATTCAAATTCTCCAACCTAATATTCTCAACCCTATCCTTTGCTAAAGAAAGAAAGCCTGTAATTATTGAATTAGCTCGATCGATTTCCCCGATCATAAGGTTAAAATGTTCCTTGTATTGTTCACAATCTATAGTAAGTTGTAATAACTGTAAATATCCGCGGACTATGGTCATCGGATTTCTAATCTCATGGGCAATACCAGCCGCCATTTGTCCAACTATATTCAGTTTATCAAGACGGGCTAAATGTTCCTCGATTTGCTTACTTTCAGTAATATCCCGAAAAACCATAACGACTCCGGTAATATCACCATCAATATTGCGAATGGGAGCTGCTGAATCGGCAATTGAACGGGTTGCTCCATTTTTGGTAATAAGTCCGGTATGATTGGCCAGTCCGATAATAAAACCTTCTTCGATTACCCTCTTTACCGGTATCTCAGCCGGTGCCAGAGTTAGTTCGTTGAAAATGTTAAAGATATCACTGATGGGGTTTCCGATCGCTTCTTCTTTCGTATAACCGGTTATATTTTCTGCAACTGGATTCATATAGGTTACGATACTGTGTACATCAGTGGTAACCACACCATCTCCAATACTCGATAAGGTAACCTGGAACCATTCCTGTTGTTCGCGAACTGCATTTTCCGCTTGTTTACGGACTTCAGCCAAGGCATAATCATGCAGGGCGATCTTCATAGCAGGCACCAGTTTTAAAAGGTTTTCTTTAAAGACATAGTCACTGGCGCCGTCCTTGACTGCTTTAGCAATTCGTTCCTCGCCAATCCTCTCCGATACAATAATACAAGGAATGTCAGAATTGCAATCCTTCAGAATCGTCAAAGCAGGGCGCTCCATAAACTGGTGCATATTAATATCTAAAATTACAATATCCCAAATATTCTCGCTGAGAGCTATTATCATGCTCTCAGGTGTTTTTACCTGTTCATATTGGGGACTATATCCACCTACCCTTATTTCGTCCAGCAGTTTGGTGGTATCAGCTTCAAATTCTTCAACAATTAAAATGCGAATTGGTATTTCCATCACTACCGCCCCCTTACAATTAAATATCTATTGTGAATGGGTTAGTGCGAATTATTTATAAAATTCAACACACTATGCATAATTCCTTCAATACTAAACAAGAAAAGGGTGCTATAAATGGTTCTAATGCTCTATTAATCAACAAATCACCTGCTTTAATTCAGATTCGTAAGAAGTAGTCTAACTCGAAGCCGAGAATTACTTCTTATAATAATATAACTTGCCGTTTTCCAGCTGGGAGATGAGAATTCCCTGGTCGTGCAGGTAAGCAATAATAGCGGCGGTGGTGGAGAGGGAGAAATAGTACTCTTTAAAGTCAAGCTGTAATTCAGCCAGAATGCATATTTCTTCCAGCATTTCCTCCCGGGTGTGGGGCTGGGCGAAGAGGTCAAGGGCCAAGTCCAGATAATACTCTAGATTGTCACGATTGAACTGCACTAGAGCTTTGATTTCCGCCAAGTTGTAGATCTGCGTGGCATGGCCTATTACAAACCAATCATAATCAAGTTCCTCTATGGTTTTATAGCTGCCCAGCTGATCCTTAATATTGAATAGAAACGGAAAGGAATACTTGGCGATAATCTCGCGGCTAAACAGGGAATCTCCTAAGAAACATACCCTATCCCGGGTCCCAATTCCTATTTGCCCTCTAGCATGGCCGGGGAGGGGGATAATCTCAAACTTTTCATCATTGATTTTGCATAAGCCGGGAGTCAATATTTCATCAATCCTAAGCTTTTTACTCTTAAGAAAGTGACGGGATAGCTCACCAATCGGGTTGCCGCCATACAGGTACATGGGGAAGAGGTAGCTGTTCTCCAGAAAAAGTTTTTCATCCTCAGCAGCATAGAAAAGACTCCCCGGGTAATGCTCTTGCAAGAATATATTGCCACCCGCATGGTCGATGTGATTGTGGGTGTTGACAATGTATTTGATATTTAGATTATTATCCTGAATAATATCCGCGATCTTGCGGGCTTGCTGATTGTTGTCCCCAGTGTCGATCAACAGGACGTATTTATCCTTAAATTGAAACACTCCGATGCTGGTAGGTGCCGGCAGGTAATAGGTATTGCCGTTTAGCTTGGTTAATTGCATTTTATCCTCCCAGTTATTATTGTACTAGGCGCTCAATGTTTAAAGGTATTCCTTTATGGGGGGCTAGAATCAGTTCTATGGCCTCAGTGGGGCAATGGGAGACGCAGAGGCCGCATCCCATACAAACATTAAGATCAATTGTGGGTAACTCATTATACATGGTAATTGCCAGGAATGGGCAGGTAGAAGCGCAAATACCGCAGGCGGAACAAACCACGTTGTCTACTTGGGGACTGTAACCTGAATGGGTCAACCGGGGAACACCTCGAAAATATGACTTCATCCCCAGGCAGCAGCATGAACAGCAGTTGCAAATGGTATAGAAACGGTTGTGCATTACGTCTTTGAACCAGGCGGTGTGAATATGACCCCGCTTTTCCTCGGCATCAATTATATCCAAAGCTTCCTCAACTGAAATCCTGCGGGCCTTATCAGGTTGATGGTCGATAATAAAGGAAGTATAAGGTTCGCCTATCACCAAACATACATCGCGGGGTAGGCAAGCATCCTTTTTTTGCGCCCGGCAGGGACAATCTACCACTGCCAGACTAGGCAGGGGATCTTGCAGAATAATACTCTTGGCTACCGGATAGGGGATTACATGATCGAGGTCCGTCAGATTTACCGGTTTATTCAACCTGATCAGCTTTGCAGCATCACTCTGGGTTAACATTTTGCCGTGGTAGGTGGCGGCGGTTTCGGATTTTACAAAGCGGCGCATAAACCAGGCCCAAGTGGCTGGTTTTAGATACCATTCAGCACGGGCGGCATATAGATAGCCTTCCAGTTTCTTGGACAGAGGCAGGTCGGATAGATACCAGAATGCCTTGGTTGATTTATGCGGCCAAAGGCGCCGTTCCATAATCAGCCATAAACTGGTAAGAAGCAATATTAGAACACATGTAATAACAACGGCAGTCATTATAGTTCCAGCCCGAATCCGCGCAGATTGCTGATGATTTCCTCGCGGTCGGGAGGGTTGTTCAAGTCCATATCTAATGAGTCAATGCCGGCAGCATTTAAGGCCTTTTCGGTAAACTGATCGGTAATTTGCTGCCTTTTGCCATCCTCTTGGGTTACTAGGTTAACTACCAAAACCGGCTTGAGATAGGAAGATTCAAATACTACCATATCCAGGCTCCGCTCTTTGATCCGAAACAAGTATTCCTGACGATTTTGGGTTCCGGCCGGCACACTTAAAAGGTCAGCCAGGCGTATATGCGGATAAAGTGAATAACGGCTGTTGGTCAGAATATCCTGGAGCCGCTTGAATATCAAAAGTTCGCGATTGTTAAACAAGTAATCATTTTTTTTATAAGGCATAGCATCTGCATTAATCCATTTTTCACTAATATCAATGAAGTCACCAGTCGGGGATGACTTGGTTTTATTAAATACCGGTTTGAGATTATCTATTAACAGCTTGATAATGACCACAACCAGAATTAAGCCTAGAAACTGCATCTTGCTTTCCCCTTTCATCTATAGTATGGAGCCCTTTAATAGTTATAATTGTACATGCTGTCTATATGATATACAAAAATATTTAGATTTTCATAGCTAATTTCTGAACAATACTTTATCAGTGATGAGATTCGTTATAGAATAAGTAAATATCAACCGTAATAAATGATAGGGTTGTATGAGGAGGTTACTCAATGAAATATTCTAGCAGTAGAGGCGGACATTCCGCTATTACTGCCGCTGAGGCCATAAAGATGGGCATTGCACCGGATGGAGGACTGTTCGTGCCTGATTCCATACCGGTAATTTCAGAATTGACTTGGAAAAGGATGGAGGGACAGACTTACCAGGAAAGAGCCCGTGAAATACTAGGCTCCTTTTTGGAGGAGTTTTCTGCGGAGGAGATTGAAAATTGTGTTAACGGTGCCTATAATCCCCGTAGTTTTGATGATGAACGGATTGCCCCGTTGGTGCGGATTACTGATGGGGTCTACATCGAAGAACTCTGGCATGGACCTACCTGCGCATTCAAAGATATGGCTTTGCAGCTTCTGCCGCATCTATTGACAGCCAGTGCAAAAAAAACCGGGGAAAAGGATGAGATTGTCATCCTGGTAGCAACTTCGGGAGATACGGGGAAGGCTGCTCTGGAGGGATTCAAGGATGTCGCCGGGGTTAAAATCATCGTTTTTTATCCACAAGATGGGGTTAGTGAAGTACAGAAAAGACAGATGATAACCCAGACCGGAAACAACGTTTTCGTGGCCGCGGTGCAAGGGAATTTTGACGATGCCCAGAACGGGGTTAAGCAAATATTTGCGGATAATAATTTCATAGAAACTCTGGCTAAGAATGGGATGAAGATGTCATCCGCCAATTCCATCAATTGGGGCAGGCTGCTGCCGCAGATAGTGTACTATGTTTCGGCCTATGTGGACTTATTGGCAGCGGGACAGGTGAAGAAGGGAGAGGCTATAAATGTTGTAGTGCCGACGGGTAATTTCGGCAACATATTGGCGGCATTTTATGCTGGTCAAATGGGAATGCCGATAAACCGCCTGATCTGTGCCTCCAACACCAATAATGTTTTAACTGAATTTATCCGCAGTGGAGTTTACGACCGCAATCGATCCTTTGCCAAGACGCTCTCCCCATCAATGGATATTCTAATTTCGTCCAATCTGGAGCGACTGCTATACGAAATAACCGATCATGATGCTGCTTTAGTCGCAGGCTGGATGGAGGAGTTAAAAACTAAAGGTAAATATGAGGTTGGTGAGGCTGTCCGAGATAGGATAGGCGGATTGTTCTGGGCAGACTTTTCTTCTGATCAGGAAACTCAAATCACCATTCGTAGAGTCTGGGAAGAGAAGCAATATCTGCTGGATACCCACACGGCTGTAGCCTATAATGTCTATGAAAAATATGTGGAGAGCAGCGGTGATAAAACTACGACCGTAATTGTCTCAACTGCCAGTCCGTTTAAGTTTGGCAAAAGTGTCGCCGAAGCTATCTTGAAACCGGAAGAATTAGCAGGTCAGGACGAATTTGCGATCCTGAAAATACTGGCCGATTATACCGGTATTCCCATCCCGGATGGTATCAAAGATTTGGATAGGCGAACGGTGTTGCATAAGACGGTAAGCTCGCAAGAAGCTATGGACCGAACGGTACTAACATACCTTAATTTATAGAGACTAAAGGGACATTAAATGTTGGGTTTATAATTGTATTTGTTAGGCGCTATGCTATAATATTAATGGTCATGTGACTGGCGGAAATGGAGTTTACCATAGGGGAGCATGATTGGATAAAATTACCGACCGCCTGGGTAGATGCTGCATTTACCCAGGTTTTTTTATGTTTATCAAACGCCTTTTAAGACCCCTTCTATAGGTAGGCGTTTGATAAAAACGCTCGCGGCGCGATGCACCCAAAACGCGAAGGGAAGGCGCTGTAGCGCCCGCTTTTTGGTGCTCAACTCGCGCAAGCGCTCATTGAATTTTATTAAGGAGGCTAGATCATGGAAAATACACAAATTGGACTTAAATATGGGTGTAATCCCCAGCAAAAACCGGCTAAGATTTATATCCCCAACCAAACCCTACCTATTAAGATTCTTAACGGTACCCCCGGTTATATTAATTTTATGGATGCTTTTAATTCCTGGCAATTAGTCAAGGAGTTAAAACAAGCTACTGGATTACCGGCGGCAGCTTCTTTTAAACACGTCAGCCCTGCCGGTGCAGCAGTTGGAGTGCCTTTAAATGACGTGTTGAAAAAATCCTATTTTGTTGAGGATATCGAATTATCCCCGGTGGCCAGCGCCTATGCTCGAGCTCGCGGTGCGGATCGAATGTCTTCCTTTGGTGACTGGGCCGCAATCAGCGACATTGTTGATTTACCTACGGCTAAGATTTTGAGCAGATCTGTTTCCGATGGAATAATTGCTCCTGGTTATACTGATGAGGCCATGAAACTGCTTATGAAAAAGAAAAAGGGCAGCTATTGCATAATTACCATGGATAGCAACTATGAACCTGAAGAGATTGAAACCAAAATGATATATGGAATCACTTTTGAGCAAAAAAGAAACAATCTAATAATTAACGATGAACTACTCAAAAATGTCGTTACTAACAACCAAAATATCACCCCAGCGGCCCAACGCGACTTGATAATTGCTATGATTACCTTGAAATATACCCAGTCCAATTCGGTTTGTTTTGCTTTGGACGGTCAGGCCATTGGAGTTGGCGCCGGCCAGCAGTCTCGAATTCACTGTACCCGCTTAGCGGCTTCTAAAGCGGATATATGGTATTTAAGACAGCATCCGGCGGTACTTGCCTTGCCGTTTAAGGATGGAGTTGCCCAACCTAACAAAGATAATGTAATTGATCAATATCTTCGCGACGATATTACCGCCATGGAAATGAAAGAGTGGGACAATGTACTTGAAAAGACTCCGCCCAGATTAACATCGGAGGAAAAAGCAGGCTGGCTCTCCAATTTAACTGGAGTTGCCTTAGGTTCAGACGCATTTTTCCCATTCCGGGATAATATCGACCGAGCAGCTCAAAGCGGAGTAAAATATATTGTTCAAGCGGGTGGTTCAATCAGAGATGATATCGTAATTGCCGCCTGTAATGAATATGATATAGCCATGGTTTGTTCAGGGGTCAGATTATTTCATCATTAAAAGCCAAAGGTAATTTGCGGTAAAGCAAAAGAGGGAAGCAATGGGATCATAACCATTGCCTCCCTCTAAATATAACAATATACCTATTTTCCGAATATAAAATAATCCATCAATTCAGGACCGCTCTCAAAAAAACGACCCGAGAGAGCTGTGGCTTCGTCATAAGCAGCGACTGAAGACTGCACCGGCTTGTTCTTATCGTACAGCATAAACGGCACCGGGTCACTGGTGTGGGTGCGAACCGATAAAGGAGTGGGATGATCAGGCAGAATTAATACCCGTATATCCTCGAAATTATCAAGTTCAGCCATCACCAGACCAATGACTTCGCGATCAATTTGCTCAATAGCCCAGATCTTCTTCTCCATTTCACCCTGATGGCCGGCTTCATCCGGCGACTCAATATGCAAATAAACAAAATCCTGCCCCCGTTGCAACTCGTCGAGGGCCGCTCGGGCTTTACCAGCAAAGTTAGTGACGATACCCCCCGTTGCTCCTTCCACTTTAACCAGAGTGAGCCCGGCACAAATCCCCAGACCTTTTACCAGATCAACAGCTGAGACTACTGACCCCTGCAGATGATATTTGTCCTGAAAGCTGTTCAGGGCAGGTTTGGTTCCTTCTCCCCACAACCATATAGAAGTGGCTGGATTAAGTCCTTTCTCCCGACGAGCTTGATTCACGGGGTGATTTTTTAATATGGCCTCGCTTTTCACCATCAAATCCAGCAATGGCATACTATCTAGACCAACCGGCAGATGATCACGGATTTCTTTTCCGGATATATCATGAGGAGGGACAAGTTTAAGGGATTTGCCCATCCCATTTTTCCAAACCATCAGATGCCGGTAACTAATGCCAGCGTGAAAGCTGAATGTTGGGCTATTAAGATCATTTTTCAACGTTTCAATTAATTGCGCTGATTCCGTAGAGGTTATTTCTCCTGACGAATAGTCTACCATAGCCTTGTCCTGATAATTAGCTTCGGCTGACAGTGTTACCAGGTTGCAGCGCAGGGCCAAATCGCTGGGACCAAGTGCAACCCCCATACTAACCGCTTCCAATGGGGAACGACCAGTATAATATATGCGGGGATCATAACCCATTACTGATAGATTGGCTACATCGCTGCCCGGAGGGTAGTTCAGGGGAACAGTCTTCACCTGGCCAATTTCCGAAAAAGTCGCCAATTTGTCCATATTAGGAGTCTTAGCAAACTGTAGAGGCGTTTTATTGCCTAATTCACTTATTTTATAATCAGCCATACCATCAGTCAGTACCAGCAAATATTTCATAATCAATTCACTCCTAATTACACAATTATCTGCAATTTATTTTATGAAATTATACCATAAGCAAGCCTGGAAACGCGGGTATACATTAAATGGTTAAGAAAAGTATATCGAGAATGCCAGCCGCCACATACATTGTGGGAAAACCAGGTTGACTAGTGTGATAGCTGATGATATAATAAATTTCGTTGCGGAGCTGTGGTGTAGCGGTTAACATGCCGGCCTGTCAAGCCGGAGAGCGTGGGTTCAAATCCCATCAGCTTCGCCAAAATTTTGATATCAAGCTAAGGCTGCCAGCCTCGGTAGCTCAGTTGGTAGAGCAGCGGACTGAAAATCCGCGTGTCGGTGGTTCAAGTCCGCCCCGAGGCACCATATGCGGAAGTGGCTCAGTGGTAGAGCATCGCCTTGCCAAGGCGAGGGTCGCGAGTTCGAATCTCGTCTTCCGCTCCATTGTATAAAAAGCGTTACATAGGGTAACGCTTTTCTTATGCTTGCCAAGCAAGCCTAAAGTTTGATATAATAACTTTTGCGCGTAAGGCTTCGACCTAGGTTGTAAAGTCTTAAGCAGCTAATCTGGGCGGGTGGCGAAGAGGCTAACGCTGTGGTCTGCAAAATCACCATTCACCGGTTCAAATCCGGTCCCGCCCTCCATAAGAATATATAGACACTCCTTTGGTTATTTATGTAACTAAAGGGGTGTTTCGTTTTGATAAAAAAGGCAATAAGGTCTATAATACAGGCAAATGATTATGGCTTTAAGATAAGGGGATCAGCAAATGTCCTACTTTAACGAGGTAGCTAATAAATATGACAGCTGGTATACAACACCTATGGGGAGATTTGTAGATGAGGTTGAAACCAGATTGGCCTTTGAGCTTTTCACCCCGGAAAAGGGCATGACAATTTTGGATGCCGGCTGTGGAACCGGCAACTTCAGCCTCAAGCTGGCTGAGAGAGGGGCACGTGTTACGGGAGTTGACCTTTCCACCGAGATGATGGCTGTAGCTCAGGAAAAAGCACGTCAACGTAATTTAGATATTCAATTGTTAGAGATGAATATATATAACCTTGCTTTTCCGGACAATTATTTCGATGGAGTATTTTCCATGGCCGTTTTTGAAACTCTAACCGAATCCCAGCAGGCTTTTCAGGAACTGATGCGCGTCCTGAAACCGGGCAAGTTCTTAATGATTGGTACCATTCGTAAAGACAGTGCGTGGGGAAAATCATATGAGAAGCGGATACAGGAAGATCCCCATACTATTTATAGATTTTCGGTGTTTAAAAGTCTGCAGGAATTTGAGGATCTCGACCGTGAACATCTGATAAGAACTGGACAATGCCTGTTTATGCCCCCCGATGCACCTGCCGAGCAGTTTAATCAAGACGAGGAAGAGCGTCTATCCAGGACAGAAGCAGGCGGCTTCATGGCCGGACTGTGGCAAAAACCAGCCTAATCATAACAATTCCAGTATGACATTTTCCCTGACGAGTTAACCATGACATTGTCACTGATTAACAACATTTAGGGGTCCAGGTCTTGCAAAAAAGGGCCGGATTTGATACACTAATAAAGCTGAAAACATGCCCGGGTGGCGGAATAGGCAGACGCACGGGACTTAAAATCCCGCGATGGCAACATCGTGCCGGTTCGACCCCGGCCTCGGGCACCAATATCAAGCAAGAATTTACCGAAGGTTTAACGCCTTCGGTATTTTTCGTTTCTGTTACTCATCAAGTAACTAAGTAAAATACTCTGGGCTGTAGGAGATGCCATGTAGAATTCATCTAGAGTATGGTCGAATATTTCTTGCATTGCCATGTTTGGGTGATCTTTCGGTGATAACTGGCTTGAGATGACCACATACAATTTCTCAGCAGCCTCTTTGTGCATGCGCCTCGATACGGGGCTGTAAATATCTAGGATAATGCCGATATATATATTTACGAGAGTATATTTAGGAAGGGAGGAGTTCCACATACTGAACCCTTTACAATGCCCTGCGCATGAAGGAAGATTAACGATTAAAGACCTCACTCCATGAAGCATATTATCTAATGATCCGGCTATTTAAGCATAATATGGCTCCCGAAATTCTGGGTTGAATAAAGCCTGGAAGAAAAATAGGGGATGGAATCGCACGGATATACGGATCCTTAACTGATCTGCTTTAATCAGTTCAATGGGATTTTCTTGAATACGAATGATCCTGTTTAACAACTATCTCCGGAAGTTGCCGGTAGTGGGAGGTCAACCCAGGGTATTTGTGAATTGGCACCTATGGAGATTGGGCGGTTTAAAAATATTTAATTTAAGGAAGGAATAAAGCGATGAATAGAAGCGGTTTAAAAAAAATAGCTCTGATGATGGTATTGTTAATCACAATACTTTCTTCTAACGTAGTATCGGCTACGACTACGTTAGTTCAATCTGATCCACCTACCGAGGGGAATATTACGGTTACTAACTATGCCGGGATTTCGGACACCGTTGGGGTAGTAAATATTGCCACTGGTGATTCGGTAACGATAAAGGTATATGCAGATCCAGATTTAAAGCGGCTTTTAGGTAAGGCCACAGTTGCTAAAAGTGCTTCGACAGTAACGGTAAGCTTTAAACAACTCGGCTCGACAGCAGGAAGCGTATATGTAACCCAAACCAGCAAGGGCAAAAGCGAAAGTGATCCCACTCAATGTGACTATAATGCTGAAATTCGATCTGATGAGCCCGATGTAAACAATATTGTTGTTACTAACAATGCAGGTTCGCTAGATACGGTGGTGGTAAACGGTATTGCTACGGGTGATAGTGTAACGGTAAAGGTATACTCAGATCCATATTTAAATGTACTTTTGGGGCAGGCAAAAGTTAACAAAAATTCTGTAAATCCAACGAGTGCAAAGGTAAGCATTAAACAACTCGGCACGACAGCAGGAAGCGTCTATGTGACACAAACCGATATCAGCAAGGGCCAAAGCGAAAGCGATGCAACTGAACAAGACTATATTGCCGAAGCTAAATCTATTGCCGCCGGTCCATCAAACATTTTGGTTGCCAACAATACCGGTTCGCCAGACACGGTGACGGTAAGTAATCTCGCTACCGGTGATACTATAAAGGTATACTCAGATCCAGATTTAAAGCAATATTTGGGTAAAGCAACTGCAAAAAATACTACTGCGACGGTAAGCATTAAACAACTCGGTTCAGGGGGAGGAAACATATACGTAACGATAACCAACTCCGGCTTACTGGAAAGTAAGGCAACTGTATATACCTTCGACGCCGAAGCTCAATCCGAAGCGCCCGATGCACACAAAATTCTGATCATAAACAATACTGATCTAGGGCATGATCTGGTTGTGGTATATGGATTGGCTTCAGGCGATACCATCACTGTTTACCCGAATGCAAATTGCGTCCCAGTAGAAGCATTAGGAACAGATACCGTGACCTCAGGACAAACTCAGGTAGTCATAGACTTGTTCGATCTGCCTTCAGCTTCTGGCGGCACTGTGTATCTGACCCGTAAGGGCGAAGCGGTGGGCATGTTGGAAAGCAATCCCTTAGCGAAAGCATATTCTGCAGAATAATTAATTCAGCTAATACATGTAGAACAGGGATTAGATACCAAATCGAATCCCTGTTCTTTTTAGTGCGCCCGGCATGGGCGCAGTCTAACGGGTGAAAGTCCCGAGTGCGGGTTGATAGTGCCAAGCACATAGCCAAGGGCAAGGGTGTCCACCGCGAGATGGAATCTGAAGGAAGCCGGAGGCAAACTTCTGGTCTGACGAACAGAAATCACATTAGGCATATGTAAGCTGGGTAAGGTTGCTAAACAAACTGAAGCCCTAAACTATCCGGAAGCTTACGGTGTAGATGTGGCAGATAGATGGAAGGAAAGACTGCGTTCTTACCCGGGGAGGTCTCACGGACGGGCGGAAACAGAGTAAGAAGCCCGGTTGAAACAAGATTTATCGTGAGAAGTCAGCAGAAGCCATAGTACAGAGGCATCGCGATGCCGAAGGAAGGGCTGAACCAAAGGAGGTGCAAGTCAATGAAAGTCACTGAAAGTGACAACCTAAAGCACAGACAACTTCAATTTGAAGACTATCTGCAAATGGTATCTGCGGAACAGAAAGAGTATGCAGAAGTGTGCGGGTCACCAAAGATGACTGAAACCGACAACACCAACACCAACAAGCAGACGGAAGGATTGCTGGAGCAAATTCTAAGCAGTGACAATCTGAATCGTGCCTACAAGCAGGTAAAGAGAAACAAAGGTGCGGGTGGAATTGATGGTATGCAGGTAGATGAACTTCTACCCTACCTGAAAGAAAACAAGAAAGAGCTTGTGCAATCACTCCGGGACGGTAAATACCGTCCAAAACCCGTGCGCAGGGTAGAAATACCGAAAGAGAACGGGAAGACCAGAAAGCTGGGGATACCAACCGTCGTGGACAGGCTCATCCAACAAGCGATTTGCCAAATACTGACCCCAATCTTTGAAGAACAGTTCTCAGACAACAGCTTTGGATTCCGACCGAAGAGAAGTGCGCATGATGCGCTAAAAAGATGCCAGACCAACATTACAGAAGGCTACAAATATGTAGTTGATATGGATTTGGAAAAGTATTTTGATACGGTCAACCAAAGCAAGCTCATCCAGATACTATCGGAAACGATAAAGGACGGAAGGGTTATTTCACTCATTCACAAATTCCTGCGAGCAGGGGTTGTGGTGGGCGGAATGTTTGAAGACAGCCCTGAAGGAGTGCCGCAAGGCGGCCCATTAAGCCCATTACTTGGGAATATCATGCTAAACAAATGCGACCATGAACTGGAAAGGCGAGGACATCGTTTTGTGCGCTATGCAGATGACTTGATGATCTTCTGCAAAAGCAAGAAGGCGGCCAGTCGTACGTTAAACCATATCTTCCCATACATCGAAGGGAAACTATTTCTGAGAGTAAATCGGGAGAAAACACAGGTAGCATACGTGAGCAAGGTCAAATATCTGGGTTACAGCTTTTACATCTGCAAAGGAGAAGGAAGGCTGAGAATACATCCCAAGAGCATCCAAAAACTTAAGAATAAAATCCGAGAAGTCACAGGTCGCAGGAACGGGATGGGAATAGAGGCAAGGAAAATCCGACTGAACCAAGTGGTTCGAGGATGGACGAATTACTTCAAACTAGCAGATGCAAAGAAACTGATACAGGGCTTGGATGAATGGATTAGAAGCCGCATTAGGATGGTGACATGGAAACGATGGAAGAAAGTTCGCACACGATTCAAGAACCTCAAGAGTTCAGGAATTAAGGAAGAACAGGCATGGATGTGGGCAAATACAAGAAAAGGCTACTGGCGTACTGCCCATAGCCCAATCTTGTTAAGAGCCTTATCCAATGAGAGGTTCAAATGTGCCGGATACCTTAGTTTGATGGAATGTTACTCTGCGAAGTAATGTGTAAACTTTGGAAGCGCCGTATACCGAACGGTACGTACGGTGCTGGTGTGCTGCGAAAGCTGCATCAAAGATGGAGGTAGGCCCTCCGGCAGGGACTGGTCAGGCAGACCTGTCAAACAACCTTCTGCTGCTGTAGTCAAAAGCTATGGTAGTGAGCGACGAAGGAAAAGTCCATATACAATGGGCATGTGAGTTCTATGAAGATGAACGTAAGTGAACCGCTGACGAGGTGTCGATAGCGTAAAGTGATGTCAAAACCTATCTTCCACCACCCGATAGGGATAAAAGCAGAGGTAAATCCTGAATCCGTCTGCTTGGCATCCGGCATGAAGGCGGCATGAGCATAGAACAGGCTTTGGTGTGGAACACAGGAACCTGGGTACTGATGAGAATCGAAAAGGAACAAGCCACAGAAAGGCAAGACCGAAAGTAGAGATGCAGTGTTCAGGGGCGGAGATGCTCGTAGTAGTGATGAAATTACTGTAATGGAAATGGAGCAAAGGGGCATCGTCATTCAGCTGATACATAGGTCAACTGTGAAAACAGGAGGAACACATGGAAAACAGCAAACCATACAAGATTCCAAAACAAACTGTAATGGCCGCTTACAAAAAGGTGAAAGCGAACAAAGGCAGTGCAGGCGTTGACGGGAAAGATTTTGAGAAATACGAAGAAAACCTCAAAGACAACCTATACAAACTGTGGAACCGAATGAGTTCTGGAAGTTATTTTCCCAAGCCAGTCAAGGCAGTAGAAATTCCAAAGAAAGATGGGGGAACCAGAAGACTGGGGATTCCCACCATTGACGACAGAATCGCACAGATGATAGCGAAGCTGGCAATTGAACCTATACTGGAGCCGCTTTTCCATGAGGATTCTTATGGCTACAGACCCAACAAGTCTGCAACAGATGCCGTAGGAGTAGCAAGGCAGAGATGCTGGAAATACGATTATGTCATAGATTTGGATATCAAAGGATTGTTTGACAACATCGGCCATGAACTGCTGATGAGGGCAGTGCGAAAACACGTGAAAGAACGGTGGATTCTTCTGTATATTGAGAGATGGCTTAAAGCGCCATTTCAGACGGAAACAGGAGAGATAATTCCAAGAATGGCCGGAACTCCACAGGGCGGAGTCATCAGCCCGATACTAGCCAATCTGTTCATGCACTATGCTTTTGACCTATGGATGACAAGAAACCACAGAAACAACCCGTTTGAAAGATATGCGGATGATACAGTGGTGCATTGCCGTACAGAACAGGAAGCAAAACAACTGCTAGCGCATATTGATGAGAGACTACATGATTGCAAACTGGATTTGCACCCGATTAAAACAAAGATAGTTTACTGCCAAGACAAGGACAGGATGAAAGAATACTCTGTTACAGAGTTTGATTTTCTCGGGTATACCTTCTGTAAAGTACGGATAAAAGACCGTCTGGGCAGACTGCAAATGAATTTCATTGCATCAGTAAGCAAGAAGGCAGAGCAGGCGTTAAAGGACAAGGTGAAAACCTTGGAAATACACAAAAGAACAGGCAGCAAGATTGAAATGATAGCCGAGATGCTAAACCCCATCCTGCGAGGGTGGATGAACTATTTTGGCAAATTCAATCGTAGCGCAATGAAACGTGCGCTGGACTGTGTGCAAAGGCGTCTGATAAAGTGGGCGATGTGCAAGTACAAGAATTTTCGTGGACACCGGCGCAGAGCCGAAGAATGGCTAAAACAAGTAAAAGAAAGAGAACCCAACATGTTTGCGCATTGGGCTCTCCGTGGAAGCTTTTAGTATGAGTGAATGATAAGAGCCGTATGAATCGAGAGATTCACGTACGGTTCTGTGAGAGCATTGGGGTGAAAGTCCCTTTTGCTACTCGACTGGGAGGACGGCTACTCAACTAATGGGTAGCCTCCTACCCGATCTTATCAGTTTGGGGGTGGCCGGCGATTACTGATGCCATTTTACGGTAACGGGGAGAAATAGAATTCTACCCGCCAGTTCAGGGCCCGACCCTGTTCGGTAGTGTTATCGACCACCGGTTACGGTTCGTCTTTCCCATGTTCTAATTACCTTTTTAGAACAATATTTTAATGTGATAATTTTAAGAAGGTATAACCATAGATCTTAAAATCCCGCAATGGCAACATCGTGCCGTTTCGACCTCAGCCTCGGGCACAAGCCCCATAACCCTTTCTATTAATTTCAATAATTGCATTAAAAAAAAGCAGCGTTCTGAGATGTGTATAAAGTTCATCGCGTCCTAAGATAAAGACACTCAAAAATAATTTTTGTTAAACACTAAAGTTTTCTGACAGAAAGACGATATATATAAAAATGGATTTATTAATGGGTTTATTAAGGAGAGCGATCTAAATATGCGTCTGGTTCGACCAGTTCTAACCAGACAAGATAAATAAACAAGTAAGAAAAAGGCAAACCCGGTGAAAGCCGGGGACGCAAAGCCGTGAGTCTAAAGCCGCAAGGCTATGATAGTCAGGTTGCCAGTATGAAGGGCCAGATAGGCCCTGTTTGGCAATGGCTGAACAGGGCCTTTTTTAATCCATAAAATTGAGGGGATGAAATTCTATATCTGCGTTGCTAAAGCCCAATATTATTAAAGTTAGCTAATATGCAGGAGACTGGTTCGACTAGTTCTAACCAGACAAGATAAATAAACAAGTAAGAAAAAGGCAAACCCGGTGAAAGCCGGGGACGCAAAGCCGTGAGTCTAAAGCCGCAAGGTTATGATAGTCAGGTTGCCAGTATGAAGGGCCAGATAGGCCCTGTTTGGCAATGGCTGAACAGGGCCTTTTTTAATCCATAAAATTGAGGGGGTGGAATTCTATATCTGCGTTGCTAAAACCCAATATTATCGAAGTTAGCTAATATGCAGGAGACTGGTTCGACTAGTTCTAACCAGACAAAAAAATTAAACAAGTAAGAAAAAGGCAAACCCGGTGAAAGCCGGGGACGCAAAGCCGTGAGTCTAAAGCCGCAAGGCTATGATAGTCAGGTTGCCAGTGTGAAGGGCAAGAAAGCCCCTGTTTGGCAATGTCTGAACAGGAGCTTAATTCATTTATGGAGGTTGATCCTATGAGACACTACCGAAAGATTAGCTTGCTTTTAACCTTGTTTATGTTTTCGTTGTTATCCATCCCGGTATCAGCTGCTGGTTCCGCTCCCACACCACATAATCTCGGAGTAAGCATCACAGCTGCTGATAGAATAGAAATAAACAATCATAATGGAAACTTCATTCATATGAGTAATAGCATGAATGCAGATGGAGATAAAACGGCTGGGGCTGCCCTGAATAGCAGTCAGAGAATACCCAATACTGCTGGTTTACCAAGCTCAGATTCAACTTGTGCCATTGATTGGTCGGCTGATATGCCGCCAGTGGGCTATCAGGGACAACAGATGAGTTGTGTGGGCTGGTCAATGTCATATGCCTACAAGAGCTATGAGGTTCGGCAGGATCGAAGTTTGGGTTATGGAGCGGATCATCTTTATAGCCCTTCCTATATATATAATCAGATCAACCATGGACAAGATAAGGGAGCCTCCCCGATTGCTGCGGCCAATCTTCTAGTCGCCCAGGGATGCGATACCCTGGATGATATGCCCTATAGTGTAACAGATTATAAAACCCAGCCAACTGCGGCGCAAAAAGCCAAGGCTGTTAATTTTAAAGATTTGAGTTGGATTTCTATTGATCCCAGTAATTTAAATTCCTTGCAAGGGGCCCTAGATAACGCTCCTACCCAGGTAGACATAACTGTTTACTGGACTCCCGGATGGCTCAAGACAGGTGAAATAAATGCAGCTGATGTGGGGGCTTTAGCGCTGGGCGGGGGAGCCGGTAATCATTTTATTTGTTTGGTTGGATACGATGATACGCATATCACTAAAGACGGCACCGGTGCTTTCAAATTTATTAATTCTTGGGGTTCTGGATGGGGACAAGGCGGTTATGGATGGATTAGTTACCAGTACATGCGGAAATATAACGGCGGTCAAGGAATTGTAATAGTATCCGCAAATGAGGCAAAACCAACTACCACACTAGTTAGCACAACTGTTGCTGGACAAGCGCTAGGGCGGAATATTACCAATACCCAGGCAGGGCACGCCAGTGATATCGATAATCAGTTGCTGCCCAATAGTAGTATATCGCAGTGTATAACAACAAATATATTACCGGTTCCTGGTAGTTACGCCGCGACGGTTCTCGACATATTGAAGCCCGGCAATTATCAACCACTACTATCTGCCGGCACATTGACTGCAAACTGTTCATTGTTTGGCGTTGCAACACCAACGAAAATAAGCAGTATTCCTTTGAATATTACAGCCCCAATAGAAACATAATTGTGTTTGGTAATAACAAAATGCAGTATCGGTATTTATCATCATCGTCAACACCTTTACTGCTTTCCTCATTGTGCATGAATTAGCGTACACACAAAAGGTTCGTAGATGTTTCAGGTGCTGGCAATAATTCTTTCATTTTGGGCTGTATTTATATTTTGGGGTAAACAACAAAATAAGTAACTGCAACTTGTAATTCAGTGAAAATGGTAGTATTATACATATGAGAGTATTATTTGCCACACCTATTTATTGCTTGGAACTCTTGATAAATAGGGACGCATGAATACGCGCCAACAATACGCAGGGTTACCCGGACGGTTGCCATAAGGAGAATCATAGTCCATAAACCTGCTTGGCGACTGGTCGAAGTAGGTTTTTTTATCCCAATCTTATTGTTGATCAAGGAGATATGGAGTTGCAGCCTGAAGGAGGGAAGCGGGGGCTTGAAACCAGGTTACATAGTTATTAATTAATCAAGGAGGCGAACAATTTGCTGAAATCAAGAAAACTTGGCTTATTCATTTTGACAGCCTTTTTCTTAACGGTTTGGACAGGCTGGGGCATAGCCCAGGCCGGGGCAGCTACCATGCCGACGGACGTCAACGGCCACTGGGCCCAGAGTCAGATTGAGAATCTAGTAGGACAAGGAGTTATATCAGGCAATCCAGATGGTACCTTTAAGCCGGATAACTCCGTTACTAGAGCTGAATTTATCGTTATGATCAATCGGACTTTTTCCTTCAATAATACCGTTACCATAAACTACACTGATGTCAATTCCAGTGATTGGTTTGCACCCGATATAGCCAAAGCTGTGGCAGCTGGATACTCGGTCGGATCGAACGGTATGATGAATCCTAATCAATTCATCACCCGGGCAGAAGCAGCCACAATGCTCGCCCAGGCCGCCAAACTGGATACTACTGCCGGCTCAGATTCACTGGTGAAATTCAAAGATGCAGCCAATATTCCGGTATGGAGTCAAAAATTTGTAGCTGCCGTGGTAAAAGCTGGCTACATGAATGGGTATCCAGATGGAAATTTTGTTGCGTCTGATTTAACCACCAAAGCAATGGCAGCAATTATGCTGAATCAGGCCATACCAGCTAAAGTTACTGTTTATAGCCAGGCTGGAACGTACGGGCCAGAGACCGGATCTAGCACCATTGCTGGAAACGTAAGTATTGATGTCTCGGGTGTTATTCTGCAGAATACCATAATTGACGGAAACCTTTTAATAGCTGAGTCCGTTGGTGAAGGTGATGTAACCCTGAAAAATGTCACTGTCCTTGGCAATACCATCATAAACGGTGGAGGTGCGCATAGTATTACGCTTGATGGTAGTGAATTAGGAGCGGTTACTTCTAATAAAGCTGGTGTTCATATATCGTGTATGAATGGTAATACAGTTGTCAGTTTAACCTTGGCAAATGGTGCCACCGTAGATGTAGCACCTGGTTCAACCGTTGAAGGCGTTACAGTATCGGCAACGGGCCAGGTAACCCTTAGTGGCGACTATGGAAGCGTAACCGTCGAGGGATCCAACGCCAGTGTTTCTTTGACCAGCGGTTCTATTGACCATTTGACTACTGCAACAAGTGCAGTAAATGCAACCGTCAATATTGCTGGTGGGGCAACCGTAACCACATTTACGGCTAATGCTACTGCAAATGTAACCGGAACTGGTAATATTACTACCGCCAATCTTAATGTAACCGGGGTTACTATAGCCGATACTGTATCCTATACAGAGGGTACGTCCGGTACGCCACTACCAAATAATGGCGGCAACAGTGGCGGTGGCGGTGGCGATGGTGGCGATATTATACCGCCTATAGTGGTAAGCGTAACCGGCCATCTAACTATCGTGAAAAACGCCGATAATAACTATACCGTTAGCGCTCTCGATGCCAGTCCACTCGGGGCGGTAGCTATAAACTTCAACGAAGCCATTCAGAAGGCCAACCAGAACGACATCACCCTGCAGGCTTTCAGTGGTGCCAATGGCACTGGTTCAGCATTCGATGTCAGTCTGGCCAAGACTTTGTTATGGAACAAATTCCAAGGCGGAAATTCGAACCAACTGATGTCAACCCTTAACAGCAGTTACAACGTGGCTTATGCCGCTATGAATCTAGTTGCGGGGGGGACCGTCAAGAGCCTCCTGATTGGCGTCAAAGACTCGAGCGGCAACTTGACGACCGTCACTGTCAACTTTTAAGAGTCAAATTTTATTTATTAACTAAATAGCTGCCACAAAGTACTAATCAACTCCCCCGGAAATACATCCGGGGGAGTTTTCGGTATATAAGGAACCATCCTACCCTTAATCAAGCCCTTCGTATATTCATACTTTAATACCAGCAATCATAAGTTAGACGAGGGAAAAATATTTTCACACATCTGATTCAATTAATAAAAGAGCCAATTGGTTACGTCTCTTTAGTTAACATTAATTACCAATGAGCGGATAAATTGAAAAGAAAGCCTTTTCGGAAAGTGAGAGATAAGAGTGGATAATCAAGAGTTTCATACTTTTCGAGGTTATGAGATCATTAAAAAAAATAAAGACCAACTAACTCCAAGCATGGAAGACTACCTGGAGATGATCTATAGAAATTGTCAGGCAGAAGGTTATGTCCGCATTAACCAACTGGCAGAGCAGTTGCATGTAAAAGCTCCTTCAGCTTCCAAGACGGTAAGTAAGTTGTCAGCGCTGGGATATCTAGCCTATGAAAAATATGGCATTATTGAACTGACGACCAAAGGCGAGATCATGGGAGCTTTTCTGCTTGATCGGCATGAAAGCGTGGAAATATTTTTAAGGTATATTGGGGTTCAAGATACCGTTTTACTTGAAACGGAACTCATTGAGCATTATCTAAGCATAGACACACTCCAAAATATCAAAATACTAAATGAATTTTTAGCTGCTTCGCCAGAAATACTTGAAAAACTTAGGGATTTTAAAGCAACTTATACGGAACCAAAAATAAATAAATGACAGATAATAATTACGGTGTTGATAATTGCATTAGGCAGCTATTTCATAAAAGAGATGTAGAGCACCACCAAGCCGAAAATAATCCGATAATACCCGAAGGGTTTGAAATCTCTTTTCCTAATGTAGTTCATAAACGCCGCGATGACGACCCAGGCCACCAGGAATGAAACCACAAATCCAATAATTAGGAGCTGCCATTCGACAGCACTCAAACTTACAGTAGATTTAAGAAAAGAATAGGCCGTTGCCGCCATCATAGTAGGAATTGCCAAAAAAAAGGAGAATTCTGCCGCCACACTCCGGGAAGCACCCAGAAGAATGGCCCCGATGATGGTCGCCGCCGAGCGTGAAGTTCCAGGAATCATTGCCAGACACTGAATCAGACCAATATAAAAAGCGGTTTTATAGTTAAGCACGGAAATTGAAGTTATGGTATTTGATTGAAAACGATTCTCTATGATAATTATTATAATTCCACCTATAATCAGAGCGATAGCTACTGTCAGAGGATTAAAAAGAGCATCCTCGACGTACGTGCCGATGGTGCCGCCGATTAGTAAAGCTGGGATGACGGCTACAACCGTCTTTTTCCAGAGATCCCAGGTCTCACTTTTTTCCTGCTTCGTCTGCTTGCTGCTAAACGGATTGATTCGCCGCCAAAAATACACGACTACCGATACAATAGCTCCGAGTTGGATAATCACATCAAACATATTAGCAAAACTACCAGTAAATCCAACCAAGCGGTTGACGACAATCAAATGGCCCGTTGAAGAAATCGGTAAAAACTCAGTTACCCCTTCCACAATTCCTAAAATCACTGCAATAAAATAGTTACTCATGGGTACCTCCTATTAATGAATGTGAGTGTTGACCAGTCATAGTTCTAGCTACTATATGTATGCGGCAACCAAATAAAAATCTCAATTATTTAAAAATAATACAAGATTAAAAGGAGAGAAATGATTTGAATTTCTCTCCTTCAATAGAATAGGTTTTCTAATTGAGGATCAGCGAACGGCCAAACCCTGCGCGCCTATTTCCGGCAAGCCGGTATCCTTAATTACCTGCAGCCTAATGAGCCTGCCATTTCTTCCGATGCGAAATACAGAAATAGACCCTTGATTACCATTCAAAGCGTAAAAGTCGCGGCCATCCCTGCTAACTCCATTATCAATCGGCGCACCCTGAGCTCTAAAGGTGCTGTAGACGATATCTCTGGCCGTCAGCGTTCCGCCGAGTCCGATACGATAGATGGTTATGGTGTGACTGCCAGTATTCGATGTGAAGGCAAAATGCTCCGACCGGGATTTGGATACCCAACAGGTTGCGGACTGGAAGTTTTGGACTGAACCACTAATAATAGAAAGTACTCCATTATCAGCGAGGGAATAGGAGGACAGTGCATTGGCGCCTGCCTCAGCATTGAGCAAAGCTCCCCTGCGGAGGAAAACGGAGCCAAATGGTCCTGCACCACTGGAATTATTAACGGTTGGCCCGGTCAGGGTGCCGTCGATGTTTACATGGAAAACACTGAGGATGTTAGTATTACGTTCGGAAACCACGACTTGACTTCCATCGGGACTAAAGACCACACAAGCGGGGAGTGCGGTGGCTGTACTCAGGGCGTGGGTGGAGCCGGCAATTAAAGTAAGACTGCCATCAAATCCCACGCGGAAACCGGTAATATTGGAAGCGTTGGCAGCATTGCCGACATTGGTAACGTAGAGGAGGCTGCCGAACACAGCCAGGCTGTTGGGTCTAACACCACCCGAGGGTTCTGTGTTTATCAATGTTAGTTCGCCGCGGCGGGAAACACGGAAACTACTAATACTATCGCTGCCGGCATTCACAACAAAGAGGAAGCGGCCGTGGTGGGACAAGATAAGGGAGCCCTGCGATCCGAGCGGGTCAACTATTGCCTCTCCTGTACCGCTGCCTCCAGTTGGGTAGGCGTTAATACGGGTAAGTGTACCGTTACGACGCCGACGGAAAGCAATAACTTCATTATTTGCCGCTGCATTAGTCATACTATAAACCGCACCTACGTGACGTCTCCTTTTTACACAGCCCATTTGATCATCTCCTTTTATAAATGTGTAATGTTGTTACGCTACATCATATTCAGCTGACATAATGGTTGGAACCCAAATGAGGAGAATTTTGAGAATAATGCTAATTGTGTCGGTGAACTGGTTAGTTTTTTCTTGATTTCCAAAGGTAATAATTTGGCATAATATTTAATAGTGAATGGACCCTATTGAGTGGAAAAATAGAATCGAGTAAACTATGAGGGGTTGGATAATATTGGGGGGATTGGAATCATGGGAAAATCATTATACTATTTGCTGCTAGCCATTCCGTTCAGCATATATTTCAGATTTAATGATAACGAGCTGGCCATGTTTTTTGCTGCGTGTATTGCGATTATTCCCCTAGCCGGGTTCATGGGGGAGGCGACCGAAAGTCTAGCCTGTCATGCTGGAGAACGGGTGGGGGGATTATTAAACGCCACCTTTGGCAACGCTACGGAATTACTAATAACGATCTTTGCCCTAAGAGCAGGTTTGTTTGATGTAGTTAAGGCCTCAATTGCCGGCAGTATATTAGGCAACATTTTGTTGGTACTGGGTATAGCGATCCTGGTAGGCGGGTTAAAAAATGGCGAGCAGACCTTTGACCGGGTGCATTTCAGCAATCAGGCTAACCTGATGTTCCTGGGCATTATTGCACTTATTATCCCGGCGGTATTTTTTCAGGGGGAAACCCAGCATCATGCTTTGGAAGGATTCAGTTTGGCAGTAGCCTCAATACTGCTCATTTTATACTTCGCTGGTTTGCTTTTTGCCATGGGGCGTACCAAAGAGATTTGCGAGGCAGAGGCAGCGCGTTGGAGTCGCTCCAAAGCGCTGTTGGTATTGGGTTTGACGACCTTATTAATTGCCCTGGAGAGTGAATTTCTGGTGGGAGGAATTGAACCGGTAACTGAAGCTCTGGGCTGGTCCCAGCTTTTTATAGGTATCATTATAATTCCCATCATAGGTAATGCAGCCGAACACTTTACGGCGGTGACCATGGCCTATAGAAACAAAATGGATCTTTCCTTTGAGATTGCCATGGGATCCAGCACCCAGATTGCGATGTTAGTTACTCCGATGCTGATTTTCCTAAGTTTTGCCCTGGGCAGTCCTATGACCATGATGTTTAATTTTCATGAGATTGTGGTGGTTGGCTTAGCTGTTTTGATAGCCCAATTTATTAGTCTGGATGGCGAGTCAAACTGGCTTGAAGGCGCTCTTCTGGTTGCGGCGTATTTTATTATTGCTATTGCCTTCTATTTCTTATAGATTAGGCTGATAATTTTTATTATCCTAGTAACTGTCTTGCATTTCTCGAGAAATCCCATTCTACATAAGGAAGATATATCTCCTAAATAGGTTATTCAGGAAATATATCTTCCTTATAATCATTTCTGAGTCTGATCTTCCACGTAATTTTAAAATAATTCAGCATATATTAATGAATTGTAAAATTTTAATATAACTTCCAAATATCTTTCCGATATATAAATAGAAACCTAATAATTAAGAAATTAGGTTTCTATACGATTTGTGGTATTTAGGGGAGGATTTAGTTTGGTTATGGATAATGGCAAAGATCCAATGCTGGAGATGTTCATTTTTGAGACTTTACAGTTATCAGACCAGCTCGAACAGCTGGTTCTAAACAGTGAAAAAAGCGATTTCTTTGAAGCAGCCGAGATTAATGAAATCTTTCGAATTATGCATACCATCAAAGGGTCAGCGTCTATGATGTTTTTCGATAGCATTTCTGGCGTTGCTCATGCCATGGAGGACATGTTCGATTTTCTGCGGACGTCGCATTCGGTGGTAGTGGATTATTCAAGAGTTTGCGATTTGATCCTCAGGGGCATTGATTTCATTAAAGGAGAAATTGCCAAGATTGAGGCCGAACAGAGTGCAGACGGCAACTCAGCTGCCCTGCTCCTGGATATTAATGTTTATCTAATTTCTCTAAAAGAAAATAACGGTACCTCCCTGCCCGGTGATCACAATTCTGAAGCAGCTGCGGCCATAGATCTGAACTGGGATATGGAAGTAGTCCCCGACTCCGATGCGTTTGATAGGATAGGGGGAAACCGCTTCAAGGCATTGATTACCTTTGAAGACGACTGCGAAATGGAAAATATACGCGCGTTTAACGTTATTCATAAATTGGGGGAAATGGGAGAACTGATTGAGCATTATCCGGCAGATATTGAGGACAGTGAATGCATAGCGGTTATCCGGGAGAAAGGTTTCGAAGTAGTATTTGCTGCTGAGAGCAGCCGCGAGGAAATGGAAAACTTCTTCTGCACCCTAGCTTTTGTAGAGAGCTTTGAGCTTATGGAAATAGTAACAGAGGTGGAGAATACGAAAGTTCAAGCAGAGGATCTGTCAAGCCAGTCAGGTCCCGAGGTGCTTAATAACAAAGAGATCAAGTCAGAGAAGGACGTAGATAATGGGGCTGCCACCCCGGTTAAACAAAGCCTGATTAGTGTGCAATTAAGTAAACTTGATCAATTGCTGGACTTGGTCGGAGAATTGGTAATTTCGGAAACGATGGTTACCAGCAATCCAGATCTGTTGATGATTCATGACAAAGAAAATTTTAATAAAGCAGCCCGTCAACATCGCAAGGTAATTAATGAGCTTCAGGATATTGTAATGTCCATTCGTATGGTTCCGTTGGCCGGCACTTTTCAAAAGATGAACCGCATTGTGAGGGACATGAGCAAAAAGCTGGGCAAACCGGTTGACCTTATGATTCACGGAGAGGAAACCGAAGTTGATAAAAATATTATAGAACATCTGTCAGATCCGCTGATGCACTTGATAAGAAATGCCATCGATCATGGTATTGAAGAAACACCGGAGAGGATAGCTAAGCAAAAACCGACCACCGGTATCATTAAGCTGGAAGCCAAAAGTGAAGGGGGAGACGTATGGATTACGATAAAGGATGATGGCGGTGGTCTGGATAAGGAGAAAATCCTAAGCCGGGCGCTTGAGCATGGACTAGTTAACAAGCCAGAGAGTGAATTAAGTGACCAAGAAATATATGCATTTATTTTACTGCCAGGTTTTTCAACCAATACTGAAGTAACAGAGTTTTCTGGTCGGGGTGTGGGTATGGATGTAGTTGCCCAAAACATTGAAGAAATTGGTGGTTCTGTCTATATCGACAGCAAGATAAATATGGGGACGACGGTCTCACTGAAGATCCCCTTGACCCTGGCCATCATAGACGGTATGGGGATAAGGGTGGGGAGTTCCATCTATACCGTTCCCATTACGTCAATTCGGGAATCTTTCAAAGCCAGGGAGGATGAAGCCTTCACCGATCCTGATGGCCAAGAAATGATTATGGTCCGGGGAGAATGCCTGCCTATCCTGCGTCTGCATGAAATGTACAAAATTCAGACTGCCGTAAATGAAATCCATAATGGCATCATTATGATCGCCGAAACCGATAACCGCAGTGTATGCCTTTTTGCCGATGAATTGATCGGGGAACAACAGGTGGTAGTAAAAGCGCTGCCCAAGTACCTTAAAAGGATCAAGGGGATTGGAGGCTGTACGCTTCTGGGAAACGGCACATCCAGCCTGATTCTTGATATAGCTGGCCTTGTAAGTATTAGGTGCTAGGCATAAATTGTCAATTGCGGTTCATTCATTTTTTATACACAGAAAGGAGTTGATAATATGTCAGAAGTTATGGAGCAGATACTCGAACTTACTGAAGATACGCAAAAGGGTAAATTTCTAACATTTATTATTGGTCGCGAAGAATATGCTATCGAGATTAAATTTGTTACCGAAATCCTTGGCGGAATTCAGGCCATTACAGAAGTGCCGGAGGTGCCAGATTACATAAGAGGAATTATAAATATACGAGGTAAGATCATTCCGGTGATGGATGTCAATATTCGTTTCAAAAAGGAACCCAAACCCTATGGTGATAGAACTTGTATTGCCGTAATCGATATTGATGATTTGTCCGTGGGGCTGATTGTTGACAATGTATCCGAAGTCCTATCGATTGCTGATGAAAATATTGTACCTCCACCGGATGCCAGGTCAGGCTTTAGCAATCATTACATTAAGGGTATCGGTAAAGTAGGCAATACAGTCAAGTTGATCCTGGATTGCAAGATCCTACTGGGAGACGAAGATCTGGCCAGTCACACCGAGGCATCATAATAGTAATTAAAATATGAAATTTAGGAGAGAAAAGCCATGGCCTTTACATATTTTTTCCGTGATGTTCAAACCCTGGAATTAGCTCGTGATCACGCCCTGCCTGTCTTGAAAACCCGTCGCTATATAAACATCTGGGATGCAGGCTGCGCGATGGGACCGGAACCGTATACCCTGGCCATAATTTTACGAGAAAGTATGGGACATATGTACTTTCGGAATGTCCGTATTACGGCTACAGATATTGATGGCAGCAACCTTTTTAACAAGATCATTAGTGAGGGTCTATACCCATTGGAACAGGTGGAACGGATACCCAAGGACATTTTTAAGAATTACTTTGCAAAGGATTCTAATGAAGGGCAGTATCGAATTGCCGAGGAGTTACGCAGGGCAGTATCTTTTCAAAAACATGATTTGCTTTCTCTGCAAGCACCTGGCAATGATTTTGGTTTGATAGTTTGTAAAAACGTATTATTGCATTTTCATGAAGACCAAAGGATCCAAGTCATTAAGATGTTTCACGATTCGTTAATGGAAGGAGGGTTCATGGTTTTTGAGCAGACCCAGGTTCTACCAAAAGAAGTCTCGCATCTATTTGAACCAGTGGTATCAAATGCCCAGTTATTCCGCAAGTGCAGCTAAGAACAAGCTCCAGATTCCATGGATACCGCCTTATAAATGTTGTTGGAAGTGATTAGGAGTGAAGATTGTAAATCTCAGCGCCAAAAGTCAGATATATACCTCCAATGTCTATCTTCTTACTGGAGATTGGAATTGCATGGAGGATATTAATACCCTGATAGATGTCGGAAGGGATCACACTATCATTGATGAAATATACCACGCTTCAACCGGTGTTGGTAAAACCAAGATAGAACAGGTGGTACTTACGCACAATCATTATGATCATACCAGCCTTTTACCGAATGTTAAAAATGCATTTAATCCACTGGTTTATGCATATTCCAGTCACTTGGAAGGAGTTGACCGTTATGTGAGGGGGGGAGAAGTGATCAATGTTGCTGATCGCGTTTGCGAGATAATATATACCCCAGGACACAGTAACGACTCAATCTGCCTCTACTGTGAAGAAGAAAAGATTCTGTTTGCCGGGGATACACCGCTAATTATTCGTTCCCCAGGGGGGAGCTATGAGGAAAGATTTATTGAAGCCTTGGAGTATATCGGTAAGAAAGATATACGAACTATCTATTTTGGGCATGGCCAGCCGATTAGTCATGATTGTAATAAATTACTGCAGAATTCTTTAACTAACATTCGCAGGAGCATAATTAACTAAATAAGTAAACCCTATATTTCCAGTGAATCGGGCTAAGAGGGGGTAATTAAAATGGTAATTTCCATAATCAACAATAAAGGGGGTACAGGCAAAACAACCATATCTGTTAATTTGGCGGCAGCTCTGGCTAATACCGGCTACAGAGTTCTGATTATTGACTTGGATTCCCAGGCATCGGCGGCATTTTACCTGGGGGTTGCCCGAACTGACTTGCAGCCTTCCACTGCAGACGTTCTCTTTGATGAGCTTCCCATTCCAGCAGCCAGTCGCAAAACTGGTATAGAAGGTCTGGATATTATAACCGGAGGTATGGAATTAGCCCATAGTGATTTGGTTCTGGCCGATGTTCCGGACAGGGAGAAATGCCTGCTTAGGGCTATTGAACCGATCAGGGATAATTATGACTTCATAATCTGTGATTGCTCCCCGTCACTTTCTACCTTATCAGTAAATGCCTTGGTAGCTTCAGACGGCTATATAGTACCCATTACTCCTCAATACCTGGCCTTGGAAGGGTTGGTCTCTCTGATGGATGCGGTGGGCAAGATCAAAAAAGGAATTGGCCTTAACGCTGAATTGTTGGGAATAGTCATCAATATGGTCAGCACCATAAGTCAGCAGACCAAGAGTCAGGCCGAGATAATAGATTTAGTACGGGAGCACTACGGAGAAGCGGTATTCCCTCAACTCATAAAACGCTATGCCAAACTGGAAGAAGCACCAGCCTATGGAACCAGCATTTTCGAGTATGCACCCAAGTCTCCGGCTGCGGTTCAATACACCGTACTAGCCCAGGAAATACTAAATCGGTGCAACACGTAGTATGAGCCCAATAAATAGTGGTGGATAAAGAACGATAAATAAACTTAAGAAGACTACTAAATAGGATAAATCGAATGTTATTTCAGTAAAGAATAGGAGGTTGAACGGATTGGCTAATAAAATTAACAAAAATATTTTCGAGAGTTCATCTAAGACTTCTCAATCAAAAACACCCGAGGTTAAAAAAGTTATAAAGCGCGCTAATAACAATGATACGGTTAACACTGATAATGCAGGAGTTAGCAGTGCAGTAGTTAATGAAGTTCTGGATCTGGTTGATGCCATAAAAGCTGGCAAGCTTGATAACCGGGCCAATTTGCGTAATATTAACGGGGCAGATAAAGAACTGCTAGAAGGCATTAATGAGATGTTGGATGCAGTCGTAGGACCGCTCAATGTAGCGGCTGAATACGTAGAGCGGATTAGTAAGGGAGATATTCCGCCTAAGATTAGTGATAATTACAAAGGTGACTTTAATGAAATCAAGAATAACCTGAATGACTGTATTGATGGGCTGGGCGGCCTGGTAGAAAGCAGTGCCGTATTAAAGAAAATGGCCATTAATGACTATACCAGCAAAGTTGAAGGGCAATATCAGGGAATATTTGCCGAGACTGCGGTGGGAGTAAATACGGTTAGAGATAGATTGATACGGGCGGTAGAGGTAAACACCCATATAGCTGAAGGTGAGTTCTTAGAGGATCTCGAGGCATTTAGGAAAATAGGCAGACGCTGCGAAGCAGATAATCTAATACCATCGTATACCAAGAGTATGGAAAATATCCAAAGACTAGTTGATGATGCCCGGACAATGGCTGAGGCAGCGGTGGCTGGCAGGTTGGATGCCAGAGTCGATGTCACTCAACATCAGGGAGAATATCGCAGTGTAGTGGAAGGAATTAATGATACTCTGGATGCGGTAATCGGCCCCCTCAATGTAGCCGCTGAATACATCGAACGAATCGCCAATGGAGACATCCCACCTAAAGTGACAGATATATACAACGGCGATTTTAATGAAATTAAGAACAACCTCAATCACTGCATTGATGGGCTGGGCGGCCTGGTAGAAAGCAGTACAGTACTCCAGCAAATGGCCATTAATGACTATACCAGCAAAGTTGAAGGACAATATCAGGGAATCTTTGCCGAGACTGCTAAAGGAGTAAATACGGTTAGAGATAGATTGATCCGGGCGGTAGAGGTGAATACCCACATAGCTGAAGGTGAATTCTTAGAGGATCTCGAGGCATTTAGGAAAATAGGCAGACGCTGCGAAGCAGATAATCTAATACCATCGTATACCAAGAGCATGGAAAATATCCAGAGGTTGGTTGACGATGCCAGGATGATGGCTGAGGCAGCCATAGGTGGTAGGTTAGATGCTAGAGTTGATGTCACTCAGCATCAGGGAGAATACCGAAGTGTTGTGGAGGGAATCAACAATACTCTGGATGCGGTAATTGGACCGTTGAATGTAGCAGCTGAATACATCGAACGTATAAGTAAAGGTGACATTCCCCCCAAGGTGACAGATAACTACAACGGTGACTTCAACGAAATCAAGAACAACCTCAATCACTGCATTGATGGTCTGGGCGGTCTGGTAGAAAGTGGTACCGTACTTAAGTACTTGGCCAATAATGACTATAACTACAAAGTTGAAGGACAGTATCAGGGAATATTTGCCCAAACAGCTGAGGATGTAAACACTGTTCGAGAAAGACTGCTGCGGGTTGTAGAAGTAAACACTAATATTTCTTTAGGTGATTTTGCCCATGAGCTCGAATTATTCAGGAAGATTGGCAGACGCTGCGAAGCAGATAATCTAATACCATCGTATACCAAGAGTATGGAAAATATCCAGAGGTTGGTTGATGATGCCAGGATGATGGCTGAGGCAGCCATAGGTGGCAGGCTAGATGCTAGAGTTGATGTCACCCAGCACCAGGGAGAATACCGGAGCGTTGTGGAGGGAATCAATAATACCCTGGACGCGGTAATCGGACCACTCAATGTAGCGGCCGAATACATCGAACGTATAAGTAAGGGTGACATTCCACCCAAGGTGACAGATAACTACAACGGTGACTTCAACGAAATCAAGAACAACCTCAATCACTGCATTGATGGTCTGGGCGGCCTGGTAGAAAGCAGTGCCGTATTAAAGAAAATGGCCATTAATGACTATACCAGCAAAGTTGAAGGACAATATCAGGGAATCTTTGCCGAGACTGCTGAAGGAGTAAATACGGTTAGAGATAGACTGATCCGGGCGGTAGAGGTAAACATGCATATAGCTGAAGGTGAGTTCTTAGAGGATCTCGAGGCATTTAGAAAAATAGGCAGACGTTGTGAAGCAGATAACCTAATACCATCGTATACCAAGAGCATGGAAAATATCCAGAGGTTGGTTGACGATGCCAGGATGATGGCTGAGGCAGCCATAGGTGGCAGGTTAGATGCTAGAGTTGATGTTACTCAGCATCAGGGAGAATACCGAAGTGTTGTGGAGGGAATCAACAATACTCTGGATGCGGTAATCGGACCACTTAATGTAGCAGCTGAATACATCGAACGGATAAGTAAGGGTGACATCCCACCCAAGGTGACAGATAACTACAACGGTGACTTCAACGAAATTAAGAACAACCTCAATCACTGCATTGATGGGTTGGGCGGTCTGGTAGAAAGCAGTAAAGTGCTGGAGAGATTGGCTATTAATGACTATACCAACAAAGTTGAAGGGCAATATCAGGGGGTCTTTGCCGAGACTGCGGTGGGAGTAAATACGGTTAGAAATAGATTGCTTGCAGCTGTGGCAGTAACCATTAATATAGCTAACGGTGAGTTTGCCGAAGATCTCGTTAACTTCAAAAAGGTCGGCAGACGTTGCGAGGAAGATAGACTAATACCATCATTCGTAATGTGTATGGAGAATATAGATAGATTGGTCACGGATGCCAGGATGATGGCTGAGGCAACCGTAGCAGGCAGGTTGGATGCCCGTATAGATGCCACTCAGCACCAGGGTGATTACCAAAAGGTTGTAGAAGGAATCAATAATACCCTGGATGCGGTAATCGGGCCACTTAATATGGCAGCAGAATACGTTGAACGGATTAGCAAGGGAGATATCCCAGCCAAGATTACCGACAGCTATAACGGAGACTTTAATGAAATTAAGAATAATATTAATGCCTGTATTGATGGCCTGGGTGGCCTGGTAGAAAGCAGCCAAGTGCTGGAGAGATTGGCTATTAATGACTATACCGACAAAGTTGAGGGGCAATATCAGGGGGTCTTTGCCGAGACTGCGGTGGGAGTAAATACGGTTAGAGATAGACTGCTCTCGGCTGTAGAAACAAACATTCACATAGCTAACGGTGATTTTGCCGAAGATCTTGTGAGATTTAAGCAAGTAGGCAGACGTTGTGAACAGGATAGGCTGGTGCCATCATTCATAATGAGTATGGAGAATATAGATAGATTGGTCACGGATGCTAGGATGATGGCTGAGGCAACCGTAGCGGGCAGGTTGGATGCCCGTATAGATGCCACTCAGCACCAGGGTGATTACCGAAAGGTTGTAGAAGGAATCAATAATACCCTGGATGCGGTAATCGGGCCGCTCAATATGGCCGCCGAGTATATAGAACGGATAGCCCAGGGAAATACTCCTCCGAAGATAACCGATAATTACAACGGAGATTTTAATGAGATCAAGAACAACCTGAATACTTGTATAGATTCTATACATATATTGGTTGAGGAAGTTGGAGTGGCGATCAATGCTGGAGTTGAGGGGAAACTTGAGCAGAGAGCCAACGCTGATCGGGGCAAAGGAGTATATCATAAGATACTGTCTGGAATTAACGCTACCATGGATGCGCTTATCGCACCGGTAAATGAAGCAATCAAGGTTGTAAACGAAATGGCTAAGGGATCATTGACCATGAAAATGACCGGAAATTATCAAGGCGATAATGCCAAACTCAAAGATGAGCTGAATGCAACAATTGATATAATAGCTCGCGTGATAGGTGAGGTTTCCGAAACGCTTGGCCAGCTAGCTAATGGCAATTTAGATATAAATCAAGATAGAGATTATCTGGGGGATTATGCGAATATATCTTCTGCCACAAGGCACATTATAGACTCACTTAACGAAGTCATGGGAGATATCAATCATGCCGCTGAAGAAGTTGCCGGCGGCTCCCAACAGGTCTCTGATTCCAGCCAAGCCTTGGCTCAGGGTGCCAGCGAACAGGCCAGTGCCATAGAACAATTAACGTCAGCGATTACCGAGATAGCGGCCCAGACCAAACATAATGCGACTAGTGCCAACCAGGCTAATGAACTGGCACTAAATGCCAGGGACAATGCTGCGCAGGGCAATGCGCAGATGAAGGAAATGCTGGATGCCATGGAAGGAATAAATGATTCCTCGGCTAATATTTCCAAGATTATTAAAGTAATCGATGAAATAGCGTTCCAGACCAACATACTAGCCCTAAATGCAGCAGTTGAAGCGGCCCGAGCTGGACAGCATGGTAAGGGATTTGCCGTAGTAGCTGAAGAAGTTAGAAACCTGGCAGCCCGAAGTGCCAGCGCTGCCAAGGAAACTACCGATTTAATCGAAGGGTCTATTCGTAAAGTTCAATCAGGTACCAAGATCGCCAATGATACCGCACTAGCCCTGAACAAAATTGTGGAGGGGGTAAGCCAGGCGGCCGAACTGGTAGGTGATATCGCTGTAGCCTCCAACGAGCAAGCCACAGGAATAGCTCAGGTAGATCAGGGTATCGGGCAGGTATCTCAAGTGGTTCAAACCAATTCTGCTACCGCCGAGCAGAGTGCCGCAGCCAGCGAGGAACTATCAGGACAGGCTGGATTATTGAAAGAGCGGGTCACAATGTTCCGGTTGAAAGGAAGTCATTCCAATTCCAAAGGATATGATTCCAAAGGATATGATTCCAAAGTAACCTCACTAAATCGAAACAAGCCTCAATCCCCAAGCCCCAGTCAAGGTTTGAGGGAAGCAGTCGGAGCCTCAGGTCGGGCCAGAATTGCTCTGGATGATGGTGATTTCGGGAAGTATTAGTAGACAATACTAGATGGCAGGCTTGACCTGCCATCTAGTTCTTAATTCAACTTTCGCAGCAAACGGATAATCCGATGCTCAGGATAACAGGGGACAAAGGGACGGTCCTTTTGTCCCTTAGGTTTTTTAGATTGAATTTCAGGAATAGGGTGAAAATATGCTGAGTTTGACTAATGATGATTTTGAAAAGTTAAGCACTTTTACCAAGAGCAATTATGGTTTAGATTTGAGCCAGAAAAGAAATATTGTTGAAGCCAGGCTACAGGGATTTTTAACCAAAAAGGGGTATGTAAGTTTCCCACCCTATTTTCAAACATTGGTTAATGATCAAACCGGGAGTGAAGTTACAGCTCTGCTCAATCGGCTAACCACTAATTATACGTATTTTATGCGCGAAGTCGACCATTTCAACTATTTCCGGGATACCATATTACCATATCTGGTTACAACTGTTAAAAATAAGGATTTACGCATCTGGAGTGCAGGCTGCTCTAGTGGGGAAGAACCCTATACCTTGGCCATGATTCTGAATGACTATCTTGGTAAGGATGTAGTCTCTTGGGATGCGAAGATCTTGGCGACAGATATTTCCTCGCAAGTGCTGGATATTGCTTTGAAGGCAACCTATAGTGATGAACAAATCAAGGCAGTGCCTGAAAATTGGAAACGCCAATATTTTGAGCCTGTTAATAATGGCGAAAATTCTTTAGTAGCGAGTATTCGTGAAGGAGTAATATTAAAAAAATTCAATTTAATGGAGAATAATTTCCCCTTCAAACAGAAGTTTCATGTTATATTCTGTAGGAATGTTATGATATATTTTGATGCCGAGACCAAGAGACAGTTAATAAACCGCTTTTACGATTCTACCGCAGCAGGAGGGTACCTGATTATTGGACATAGTGAGTCACTTACCCGCAAAGATACTAAGTATAAGTACATAGTGCCTGCTGTTTACAGAAAGGAATAGATTTGATTGGCAAAAAAAATTCGGGTGTTGGTTGTAGACGATTCGATGGTTTTTCGGGAAGCACTGGCCAGGGGTATCAGCGCTGATCCCGGCATAGAGGTGGTAGGAACAGCCGCTGACCCCTATATAGCCAGGGATAAAATTATTGAGCTCGAACCAGATGTATTAACCCTGGATGTGGAAATGCCTCGCATGAACGGCATTGAATTCTTGCGTCGTTTAATGCCGCAATACCCCATTCCGGTGGTAATGATAAGTGCATTAAATAATGCCGTATTTGAGGCTCTGCAAGCAGGAGCTGTCGATTTTGTCTGTAAACCTGACAGTAATAACAGCAGCAATAGCAGATCTGTAAATACATTTATCAATGAACTGATCATAAAAATAAAAATTGCTTCTACTGCCAAAGTGGGAGACAAGAAAAACGAGTACGTTCATAAGCAAGCTATTACTTCAGTTGGCAACGTTTCCAAAATTAAGATGATTGCCATCGGGGCATCCACCGGGGGTACTGAAGCCATAGGTAATATAATCAAGAGTCTGCCCAGTGATATGCCTGGGATCGTTATTGTTCAGCACATGCCTCCTGTTTTTACTAGAATGTATGCGGAAAGACTTAATAATTCCAGTGCCTTGGAAATAAGAGAAGCAAAAGATGGAGATCGTATTTATCCCGGGTTGGTGTTGATTGCTCCCGGAGATTATCATATGTCGGTTTGCCGTGCCGGGGTACATAATATAGTTAACTGCAGGCAGGGAGAACGGGTAAACGGACATTGCCCTTCAGTTGATGTTCTTTTTAATTCGGTAGCCGAGCACTGCGGAGCTAATGCAATCGGAACAATACTTACCGGAATGGGATATGACGGAGCCAAAGGCTTGCTGGCCATGCGTCAAAAAGGGGCCAGAACTATTGGACAGGACGAGAGATCTTCCGTGGTATATGGAATGCCTAGAGTTGCATTTGATATAGGAGCGGTGGAAAAGCAAGTTGCTCTAGAAAAAATTCCCGCGCTGCTCTGTTCAATGTTGACATAGAAATAGTGAATGTTCCTTTCTAATTTCCTAAACTTTGGCGAACAATAACCGATATAATAAATAGATTATAAATATTAATGACTTTGCAAAGGGTGGATTAAATATGAGAATAAACAGTAATGCTCCTGGCAATGTAGGGAAATTATATCAAACCAATCAAACTCAAGCTGGACAAACGGAAGTAAAGCCGGCAAAGGCTGCCGCGCATGATAGTGTTCAATTGTCGGACCAAGCCCAAGCAATATATAAAATGATAAAAGATACAAAGGATTTACCGGATATCAGACAAGAGAAAGTTGCTCAGATCAAGGATGCCATAACTAATAATACTTACAATGTAACACCTCAGCAACTGGCAGCCAAAATGCTCTTATCAGAAAAAGAGTAGGGAATAGCGGCATGGAATTAGATGTAAGTAAACTTATTATAATACTGGATAAGCAAAATAGTCTTATTGAAGAACTGCGTGATTTAGCGAATGAACAATTGCAGGCGTTAAAGCAGGATGACGTGGATAAAATTTTTTTAATTACTGGGCAGCAAGATTATACCATGAGAGAAATGGCGGTTCTAGAAAATGAACGCGTGATTATTATGAATGAATTGTCCTCCAAAACTGGGGTTGAGATAAAAAATTTCAGCGAATTGTTTCCGTTTATAGGCAGCGATGATTCACAAACCATCCAAGAGATCAGGGATAAAATATTAAATAGCAGCCAAAAAATCAAAACTGAGAATGAACTAAATACCTTGTTAATAAAACAAAGTTTGAAATATACCAAAAAAATACTGGGTATTCTCAATGTTAATAATGGATCATTTTACGGAAAATCCGGAGATTTGCAAAGAAGAAACAGTAAGGGCATTCTGGATATCAATATCTAGGAAGTGGAGGTAGACGATGAGTACGTTTATGGCGATTAATACCGCTCTCAAAGGAATGATGGCTCAGCAGACAGCTCTAGATGTCACTTCTAATAATATTGCCAATGCCAATACTGACGGATATACCAGACAGCGGGTAAGCATGGTAGCCAGCAGCCCTATTTCTGGATTAGTAACTGATGCCCAGCTCGGTAGCGGTGTGGATGTTGCTGATGTAACCAGGATTAGAGATACATTTATTGATTATCAAATAAGGAACGAAACCTCCACGTTGGAATATGAGTCAACCATATCTGATACGCTAAGTAATGTTGAATCATTATTTATGGAACCTTCTGATACAGGATTAAACGAACAACTAGACACCTTTTGGAGCGCCTGGCAGGACGTAGCAGCAACTCCTGAAAGTTCCCCCGTACGCACAGTATTAAAGGAAAGCGCAGTTTCTTTAACAGATACCATACGCCAAATAAGTGGCCAACTTAGTGATATCCAGGATGATATTCAAAGTCAAATAGACTTAGATATTAAAGATGTTAATTCCATTTCTGGGAGAATAGCAAAACTTAATACCCAGATTGAACAATCAGTAACTAGGGGAGAAACCCCTAATAATTTTATGGATGCAAGAGATCTGTTGGTGGATAAATTATCTGCTTTAGGTGATATAACCATTACTAATTTGCAGGATGGAACTGGAAAATATACAGGAGCTGTTGAGGTGAAATTAGGAGATCTAGTTATCGTTGATGAGACTGATGCTATCGAAATTGATAGTGATGATGTTAGCAGTGCAACCATTACGGACGGTTCATTGGCAGGTCTTTTACATTTAGGTGGAGATGAAGATGCAACCGATACGATACAGTATTATATCAATAAGTTGAATACCATCGCAGTGGCTATTGCAACCAGCGTCAATGATATTCATGCTACGGGTGAAGATCTAGACGGCGCATCCGGGGTAGATTTTTTTGTCTTCAAGGATGAAGACGGGAATGTAATAACTACCGAGAGTGACTTTACTGCTGGTAATATCTATGTTAATCCCGATATTGAAGATAATGTCTCCAAAATTGCAGCCTCGCATGATGCGGACCTAGAAGGTAATGGTGATATAGCTCGGCAGATTGGAGACCTAAAAGATACTAGAATGACTTACGATTCTACAAATGAGGTATTGGAGAATTCAGGTACAGGTACCATAACCATAGGCGATTTTTATCAGGATATGATAACTGAACTGGGAAGTCGGGTAAGCGAAGCCAAAAGTAACATTTCCAATCAACAAACATTGGTGGACAACCTAACCACTAAAAAGGAATCCAACTCAGGAGTATCTCTGGATGAAGAAACTGCTAATACGGTGCTTTATCAGCATGCATTTTCTGCTTGTGCCCAAATAATCAGCGTTATGGATGAAATGTTAGATACTATCATTAATAATATGAAGGCGTAGGTGAATTTAAATGCGGGTTACTTCTAAAATGCTAACGCGATCACTATTAAATAATGTAAATAGCAGCCTTAGTAAACTGCAAGTATATGAAAACCAAGTTTCTTCGAGTGTGCGAGTAACCAAGCCTTCGGATGATCCCATCGCTGCTGCCAAAATACTTGAGGCTAATTCAGCTTTGAATTCCCAGGAACAATATGACAGTAATATGGAGATGGCCAGCGGATGGCTGACGACTGTAGATGGAGCCCTTGCAAGTGTTGACGATATTTTGATAAGGGCTAGGGGCGCAGCGAGTTCCGGTTCAACCGGAACAACAACGGAAGCTTCCATGCAGGCTTTAGCGGATGAAGTAGATGGTATGATAGCAGAACTGGTAGGAGTAGCTAATACCGACTATGCGGGGAGCTTTATATTTGGTGGCAGCAATACTTCTGCCACCCCCTTTGAAATAACTGGTCAAGATATTGACGGCATAACTGCAATAAAGTTTGTGAGTGACAGTTATAGTGTTACTGGTAGTGATTTAGAAACCTTATTGGATGAAACCTATTCGCAAAAAATTGCGATCGGATCGGGAGTAACCATGGACATATCTGCCGGGAGAATGACATTTCATACCGATGCCGATGGCAGTGATGATATAAATTCGGTTTTCGATACATTGATTGCATTAAGAACCAGTTTAGAGGCCGGCGATCAAGATGCAGTTGGTGGTTTCCTTGCGGATATTGATGCCCAAACGGATAATGTGATTTCCGAAAGATCAGTGGTTGGAGCCAAGCTTAACCGGATTGAATTGGCACAAAGTCGGGCAGAAACTTACACAGCTAGTCTCATCACCCTTATTAGTAATTTGGGAGATGCTGATTACGCCGAAGCGTCAGCCTTATATAGCAGCCAGAAGGCTATATATGAGGCATCTCTTTCAATTGGCGCGAAAATAATTCTACCCAGCTTATTGGACTTTCTAAATTAGAATAGGTATGGAGTTGATGAGTATGATAATCAAAACGGCCAGGTTAGGAGAACGAGTGGTTGAAGAGCAGGACATTATTAATTTTAATACCGGCTTATTAGGTTTTGAGAACTTAACCAGTTTTGCTCTGGTGGACATAGTTAAAACACCTAATTTTAAGTGGCTGCAATCCATTGAGAATACCGAATTGGCATTTCTATTGGTGGATCCATTTACTATAAAAAAAAGCTACTGCGTTGAATTAAATGATGATATTTTAGAGAAATTGGATATATCTGTTCCAGAAGATGTACTTGTTTATACAATTGTAACTGTTCCTAAAAGCGGGTTCAAAGATGCTACAACCAATCTGGTTGGGCCAGTGATTATAAACTGGACGAAGAAGAAGGGTAAGCAAATAATTTTCGAAAAAGACAATAATACCATTAAATACCCTCTTTTATCCAACGATTCTAAGAAATTGAATTATGGGGGCTAAGAAATGCTTGTGCTTACCAGAAAAGTGGATGAAGGAATCGTAATTGGCGATAACATTAGAATTAGAATTGTAGCCATTGAAGGAAACAAAGTAAAGCTAGGGATAATGGCTGATAAAGATATACCCATTGTTAGAGAAGAAATAATAGAATCCGTGAAAAATGAAAATTTATCGGCTGGACAATTGGATGGTGTGAGTTTGAATTGGAGTATTATCTTAGAGTCAGATTAACAATAGGAGGTAACTAGTATGGAAATCTCTGCAGTTAACAACGGAACAGATATTATCAAAAGACCAAAACTCCATATAGTTTCTGGCAATTGTGAAACGGCAGATAAGCAGCAAGTTCAGCAGCAAAGCCAGGAGTTGCCAGAAGATAGAGAAAATAGGCAGGTTAGCGAAGAGCAAATAAAAAATACTATAGCAAAGATCAATAAATCTTTGGCAGCGCATTGTACCAAGCTGGATATTTCTTTCCATGATAAAACGAATGAAATAATGATAAGAGTAGTGGATACGAACACTGGCGAGGTAATTCGAGAAATACCCTCTGAAAAATCTTTAGAAAGATTAGCCATGGCATTGAAAGAAACTGGATTACTGGTAGACGAGAAGGTATAAGGGAGGGGATTTGAGAAAATGACTACAACTAGCACTTCAAGTACGTCCAGCTCGTCCAGTTCATCAAGCACTACTACAAATTATTCCAGGATAACGGGACTTTCTAGTGGACTGGACATTGATTCTATGGTCAGCAGTTTGATGAGAGCAGAGAGAGTGCCGTTAGACAAGCTGGAACAGAAAAAACAGACTTTAGAATGGCAGCAGGAAGACTATCGTACCTTAAATACTGCGCTGTATGATTTTAAAACGAATGCGTTCGATGTCCGGTTTGAACGCACCTTTTTGGCCAGAGATGCTGCTTCATCTGATGAAAGCGCTGCAACCGCAACCGCAGGTGCAAATGCAACTGATGGCACTTATAACATTGTAGTTAATCAACTTGCAACCGGGGTATCCAAGGCCAGCACCGCCGCCTTAGCAAGTGGAAAAAATGCGTCTGGTAATTCTCTAACCCTATTCGACCAGTTTACAGAGTTCAGCTCGAGGGGGTTTAGTTCAACTGATAATATTACGGTTAGCATAAACGGAACGGCTTTGACGTTTGATCTTGATGTTGACAACCTCACCACGGTTGCATCCAAAATTAATCAAGCTGATCTGGGGGTTGCGGCCAGCTATGACAGCACCCTGAATCGCTTCTTTATTAATTCTGACAGCACGGGCAGTGCTGCAGAAATTACCATCACAGACAGCGCCAACTTCTTCTCGACGGGCATCAATACATCCATATTGAACCTGAGTATTAATGACGGGGAAAGCTATAACGGACAGGATGCATCCATAGATTTTGGGGAGGCCACCGGTTTGGTGTCTGCTAGTAATGCGATTACCGTAAATGGAATAACCATTAATCTAAAAGCAGCGGGCAGTACCACCATCACCGTAACCAGGGACATAGATGCCGTAGTCGATTCTATAACAAAATTCATTGATTCTTATAATACGACTTTAAAAACCTTATATGATAAAGTAGTTGAAGAACGTGACTCAGACTATCCGCCGCTTACCGATGCCCAAAAAAATGAAATGAGCGATTCTGATATTAGCAAATGGGAAAAAAAGGCAAAAAGTGGATTGCTAAGAAATGATTCAATGTTAAAAAATATAATTAGTAATTTAAGAACCACCATGACCGGTGTTGTAAAAGGAATCAGCGGGGCATACACCTCTTTAAGCTCAATAGGTATTGCCAGCGAATCATATGATACAAACGGGCAGCTTGTTATAGATGAGGATGCTCTTCGGGAAGCCCTTACTGCTGATCCGGACGCAGTGAAAAAACTGTTTACAAATTCTAGTACTGTCAGTAGTCAACAAGGCATTGCCGCAAAGCTTTACAAGACAACGGTGAGTGGAATCTCGTATCTTGCTGATAAAGCTGGCAGTGACTCCAGTACCAGTACATTTGACAGCAGTTATATAGGGAAACAATTAACGAAATTAAGCGATGAAATTGAGGACTGGGAAACAAAAATGGATAAGAAAGAGGACAAATACTACTCGAAATTTTCCTCCATGGAACAGACAATTTATTTAATGAATACTCAAACTTCATGGATAACTACAATGTTAGGTGGATAAAGTAATTAAGAAGGTGATTCAATGCAGGATACGAATTTCGACAATATGGTCAGATTGGCCGGGCAAAAACAAGGTCTCATGGAAAAATTCCTAAAACTATCCGAGCAACAAGCGGAAGCTATAAGCCAGGACAGTTATGAATTTATATTAAATATTATTAGTCAAAAGCAGAATATTATTGAACAGGTTAATTTGCTGAATTTGGACCTCCCAGATAATATAGCTGACAATAATGATTATCTGCGCATCATAAATGTGCAGACCAGGGAGATCATGTCCAGAGCACTTGCTTTAGATGATAAAAATATTCAGTTGTTAAAAAACAACCAGGATCAGATATTTGAAAAGTTGATAAATATCCGAAAAAACAAGCAGACCCACGCTCAATACCGAGGCAAAAATGTGAAAATGGACGGTATGCTGGTGGATAAAAGGAAGTAGGCGTTGGGAGGGAGCGGTTTGACTAATATTAATGGAATTGATGCAATAGTTGTCAATAATATTAAAGCCCTGACCCAAAGACCGGTAGTAATCGAAACTAAAAAAACAAAAGTTAGTGATAACCAAAAGGATAAAAAAGAGGAAGAAAAAGAAAAGCGTCAGCCCGAACCTCCTCTGCAAAATTTAATTATTGCAGGTGAGAAGCTGAATAAACTGTTGGAACTTAATAATATTCCGCTTTATTTCCAAATTATTAATAACCTTGGGGTAATAAAGGTACAGCTGATTGATGCAGATAATAAGAACATAATCTCAGAGATGTTTCCCGAAAAAATATTTGAACTGCTTATGAAATTTAATACCACGGGGTTTACCGTAGATGAACTGATTTAAATGGATGAAGGAGGGTAACAGATGAACCCTAATGTTAATGCCTATAAGAAAAACCAGATAAATACCGCTTCCAGTGAACAGTTAGTACTGATGCTCTACGATGGTGCCAGGAAATTTATAAAACGGGCTATTATTTCAATACAAGCCGGAGATATGCAGGAAGCCCACCATAATCTGATTCGCTCTCAGAATATTGTCGCCCAACTCATGGCGGGAATTAATTATGAAGCCGGAGAAATAGCCGAAAATCTTTTTCAACTCTATAAATTTATGCATTCTCGGTTGATTCAGGCAAATCTTAAGAAAGATAGCCAGTGTGCGCAGGAAGTACTGGAGATGATTGAAACGATCAGAGGTGCCTGGGCTCAAATCATGGCGGAGGGATATTCTTCGGCAACCAATAATGGGTACGAAAAGAAATTTGCTAATTACTAAGTAATTACCAGTGAAAACCCAGATTCTAATATCCATAGATGAGACTTTAGTCTCCAACCAGCTAAGAAAAAACGATAACGTAGAGGATACTGAGGTCTCCTCTACGTTATTTAGCATATAAATACATTTTTTGCAGTGGAATCACTAAACTTTCATAATAATCGGTCGATATATAATAATGAGTTCCAAAAAAGTGGATAAACTTTCCCAGGGGCCCCGGGAAGGATCAGGGTGATATGGATGTCGCTCTGGTAAACTCATAGAACTCAACGGTAAAGCGGGCAAGGATGCCTGACTAAAAAATTCAAGGAGGAATATATAATGATAATTGGTCACAATCTAATGGCTAACAACGCAATCAGAAACACAAATGCTAATTCCGGTTCGGCAAGCACTTCAATGCAAAAACTTGCTTCCGGTGCTGCAATCACTACCGCAGCAGATGATGCAGCAGGTCTGGCGATATCTGAAAAGATGAAAGGCCAAATCAGAGGCTTAGATACAGCTTCAAGTAATGCTCAAGATGCTGTTTCATTAGTACAAACTGCTGATGGTGCTTTAACTGAAACGACTTCAATTCTGCAGAGAATGAGGGAACTGGCCAACCAGGCATCCAATGATACGAACACAGCTGCCGACAGAGAGGCTATTTCGACTGAATCAGACGAATTAATTTCTCAATTAGATAATATTGCTAATACAACTCAATTCAATACTAAAAATTTATTGAACGGTGGATCAGGTGTTACTGGAACATCAACTAATGCACTTGATGTAGTATTAGGTGGCACAGCAGCAACTACTGATGGTTCTATAGTTAATATAACTGCAGCAACTCTTGCAACCGCTGCAACAGCCACAAGACTTGCTGCGTTTACTGATGGTGTTACAGTCGCAGCCCAAACTCTTACTGTAAGTGGTACAACCTTTACATTTGCATCAGGTTCCACAACTGCTGATGTTATTCAAACTATCAATCAAGCGGGCCTTGGGATTACAGCAACAGCAACAACTGCTAACTTGACTTTAACATCATCCGGGGTAGGAAGTGCTGCAACCTTTACTTCAGATGCATCAGCACAAGGAACTGCGACAATAGATGTAGGTTCTGATGCAACTATCACGACGACTGATGGAAGTTACTCAGCAGTAGGTAATACAGTAACTATGACGTCAGGTGCCTCTGAAGGATTAAAATTTAGTGTTGGAAGTACAGCTGCCGCGGATATTACGGTAAATAATGATTCCTTAACTATGCAAATTGGAGCCAACGAGAATCAAACCATGAGCATTTCAATAAATAGTATGACATCAACATCACTTGGTGTAAATGGTTTAGATTTTTCAACTCAAGCCGGTGCAGCGGCATCCCTGTCAGCTATTGATATAGCAACCGCAACTGTTTCTTCGGAAAGAGCTAAACTTGGTGCATACCAAAACAGATTAGAGAGCACCATAAATAACCTTGGAACAACATCAGAGAATTTAACAGCTGCACAATCATCAGTTACAGATGTAGATATGGCTTCAGAAATGGCCGAGTACTCAAAGGACAATGTTCTTTCCCAGGCTGCTCAGGCAATGCTTGCCCAAGCCAACCAACAGCCTCAGCAGGTTCTCAAGCTCCTACAGTAACTGTTTCAGTAGTTTGCAAGGGGCTCCGAAATTTCGGGGCCCCTTTTTCATACATTTATGATTGACAAAAAACACACCGACTTTTCTGCTAAAATATAATGGAGAAAAAAGTAGTGGCGACTTTACCTAAAGGGCACACGGGAGTCGCTGGCCCAATTCGATCAAAACAGGATTTATATCCAAATTTACAGACAGAAATTTTATTGAAGGGCGAGATTATTTTGCCAAAAAACAAAAGCAAATCCAAGAAACATAATAAAGCCTCGAAAACCACTATAGAGCCAAATAGGCGGCAGAGAAAAACGCATCTGGACAAGAATGTAAACTTGTTTTATGAGCATAATATGCAGGCCTTGAAACATAATTATCCGGAAATAGCCCGAACGATTAGAGATACGCAAATCAGCGGGAAATATCAATTAATGCGTTGGAATGAGGATACGCCAGCTACCCTGGTTTCACCAGCCCAGAATTTTATTTATTACGAACCTACTAACCCTAAGCAAGATGCTGCTAATCAAATTACCGCATTAAAGCTCAAAAACGCTTGCCTGGCGGTGTTCTTGGGCCTTGGGCTGGGCTATGAATTGAACTATTACATCGATCATATGGCGGCTCAGCAGAATACCAGCAATATTCTAGTTGTAGAGAAAGACCTGGAAATTTTTAAACTGGCGCTTATGAATGAGGATCTGAGAACCTATTTGAACCATCCTAAAATTCACTTTGTAGTTGGCGTTGAGGCAGGGGATCTATTTTCGAAGCTGGTGCCGATTCTGCATCAGGACCAGATATTCATGCTGGCTAGAGCCATGAAACCGGTTTATCATTCCTCAGCCTTGAGCTTGAATAAAGATTATTATATGCAAGTAATGAAGGCCCTTCGTGAAGCAATGATCTTCGAAGTATATAATTATGGGGATTCTCCTGAGGATTCCTTAATAGGTATTGAAAACATGCTGATAAACATTGATGAGATAGTATCAAATCCCGGTATTAATTTGCTATTTGACAAATTCAAGGGCAGGCCGGCAGTGGTGGTAGCTACTGGTCCATCCCTAAATCAAAACAAGCATCTTTTAAAAGGGCTGGAAGACAAGGCTTTGATTATTGCTGCGGATGCATCATTAAAAGTATTAATGGATATAGGGATTAAGCCCCATTTGGTGACTGCGCTGGAGCGAGTGCCTGATGTAGCCAAGTTTTTCGAAGGGTTTGAGCCGCAAGAAGTACAGGATGTATATCTGGCTGCCTGCCCGGTTATAAGAAATGAGGTCTATCAGGCCTACCCCGGTCCTCGAGTGATTGTTTATCGAAATTTGGATCATTTCAAATGGCTGGGGGTAGACAAGGGTATACTGGATATTAAACTGTCAGCTGGAAACATGGCATTTAAAGTTGCCGAAGCTCTGGGGTGTGACCCGATTATCCTCATTGGTCAGGACCTGGCGCTTAGCCGGGATGGGCGCACTCATGCCGATGGAAATGCTTACGGCGAAAAGCAAACGTACATGCTTGAGGGTGAATTTATTGAAGTGATGGGCAACGATGGGCAGCCGATACCGACCACCCCGGATCTATATTCATTTCTAAAGGCTTATGAGTTAGATGTTGCGGCCTATCCCGGTACTTGTATAAATGCTACTGAAGGCGGGGCTTACATCCAGGGAACCCAGGTCATGAGTTTTCAAGAAGCGATTGATTGCTACATCAGCAGTGATGCTTTTTGTCCGCTGGAAATTATTCGACATCTGGAAGAAAGCTTTTCTGGGGATGAGAAGAAAAGAGACTTGGAACTGGTCCTGACTCTTATTAGGGAAACTGAACAAGATATTTATGATATCCTTGCTGATTGTCAGCAAGGTGTAGATATTTGTGAAATGCATCAGGAAATGCTAGAAAGATGCCTTGCGGATGTTGAATATTTTAATACGATGCGAAGCAGATTAGATGAACTAAACGTTCAAATATTAGCTCCTCAAGAGCGTTGTAAACAGAGGCAAAGAACCTATCAGCTGTTCCTGGCGCATGTGTTTCAATCCTACTATGTGAAATTTACCATGGATATAGCTGCTATTCCTGGAAAATATGACGACCCTGATCTAGCCAGAGTGGAAAAATTAATGCGATATGTGGAATGGTACAGAGTTATTGGGGGGCTGGTTGCTATTTGCTTAAAGTCATTACTAAAAGCGAAGGAAAAGCTCGAAGCGAGTATAAATCACCATCAATAAAAATATAGATAAGTTTTTAGGAGACACGCAAAGATGAGTGGAAAAAATATAGCTATTATAACCGCCAGAGGTGGAAGCAAAAGAATTCCCAGAAAAAATATTAAAGACTTCCTGGGGAAACCAATTATTTATTATTCAATAAAAGCGGCATTAGAGAGTAAGATTTTCGAAACGGTAATGGTCTCTACAGATGATGAGGAAATTGCTGGAATTTGCGTAAAATATGGAGCAGAGATTCCTTTTTTGCGGAGCGCTGAGACATCAAATGACCAAGCTACGACGGAAGATGTGATCAAGGAAGTAATACTAGAGTATCAAAACAGAGGCAGGATTTTTGATTGTATCTGTTGCTTTTATCCAACGGCACCATTTGTTACAGGAGAGACAATTAGAAAAGCCATGGATGCTTTATGGAGTAGCTCTGCGGATTCGATAATTCCTATAGTTAAATTTTCCTACCCGCCGCAAAGGTCTTTTGTTTTAAGGAATGGAAAGCTTACCATGAAATATTCTGAATTTCTTGAAACACGTTCACAGGACTTAGAGGAATGGTACCATGATTGCGGGCAGTTCTATTGTGTGAAAACACCGGCATTCCTAAAACACGGAGAAATACTAACGGATAATACAATTCCTTTCTTAATATCGGAATTAGAAGTGCAGGATATAGACACAGAAGAAGATTGGAAACTTGCAGAGATGAAGTACATGTTCCTACACAAGGATTTATCGACGAGTAAGAATTGATTAGTTTATGAAGATCTAAATGGGATGCATCTATGTGCCTTGACAATCGCAATAGAATTAGGAAAAAATCAATAGAAATTTGAAGGAAAAATGGTAAATATTATGGGCAGTGAAGTAAGGAAGATAATCTACGTTGCAGATGGCGGTAATAAGATAGGTTTGGGGCATGTTTATCAATCGATTACTTTTGCTAAAATGCTGATGAATGTGGGTGAAATTTGCTTTCTAACCAAAAGTGATGAAACCATTACTAATAAAATAAAAAGCGCGGGATTTCAAACCTTACAAGTAGATAATGACTCTGAAATTTTGAGTTTTTTGGAAGAGTATAAGCCCGATATAGTTATTATAGACAAAATAGATGTTGCTGAGGATCTGGCAAAAAGTATAAAAAAAAATACTCAAACAAAGCTAGTTATATTTACCAATCTCACCGGTGCAAATCGCTACGCTGACATTGCTATCACAGCGGATATCGGTAGTAACTTTAAAAATGTTCGTTTCAGGGATAGCCAAACTAATACCGTTTATTACTATGGTCCGAAGTATTGGATTTTTAGGGAAGAATTTCATGAACTGCATAAACAAAAGAAGGCTATATCAAAAAACGTCGATAGTATTTTGGCTATTTTCGGGGGAAGCGACCCTTCAAATTTGACAACTCTAGTAGTTAAGGAGTTATTAAATCTGCCAGAGCATATCAAAATAGATATTGTACTTGGAGCAAGCTTTGGAAACCATCATTCGCTTAATAGAGTTTTAAGGCAGTATGAATCAGCAAATAGAGATATAAACATTCATAATGATATTCCATATGTTGCAGAATTAATGTATAGAGCTGACCTGGTTATTGCTTCTCCGGGGCTTTCTGCATTTGAAGCATTATATGTTGGAACACCGATCATAGTTATACCTCAAGATATATTACAGAAAGAAACTTATCAAGGATTCTTTAAGGTTATTGATAAAGAGGAAATAGAAAGCCTCCTGGACTGCATTGTGAATAGAGATTTCACATATCCAAATCAGGAGGATATTATCGATATGAACATTGCTGGAGGAACGGAAGAATTGATTCGAGTGATAATAGGGGATGAAAATAATGTGGATTAAGAAGGGTTTAATTTTTAAGCCGGAGGGCCAGTTTGACTGGTGTATTACCCATGCCATGCTTCCGGTTGCGGATAAGATAGAAGGGGATATCTATAGAATCTACTTTTCGGGAAGAGATGGATCAAATCGGTCACTGATAGGGTATGTGGATGTTGACATTAATAATCCCCAGAATATTTTAAATATTTCTGAAAAGCCAGTTTTAGATTTGGGGAGTTTAGGCGCATTTGACGATAACGGTGTATCTCCAACGTGCCTGGTGAATTATGAGAATAAGAAATATCTATTTTACATGGGATGGAATAAAGGCTCAACTGTCCGAGCAGCCGAAGTAAGTGGACTGGCCGTCAGTGATGATGGAGGGAACACCTTTAAAAGGTATTCCAGGGCGCCGGTTATGCATAGGACTGATAGTGAGCCCTATAGCATTTTGGTTATATCTTCAATTTTGATTGAAGACAACAAATGGAGAATGTGGTATGACTCGGCTGATACATGGATTAACAATGATTTGCCTAGATATAATATTAAATATGCTGAATCAGGCCCAGGAATTAAGGGCGTAGACTGGATTAGAGATGGGATTGTGTCAGTAAATTACAACCGCCCGGATGAAACCCGCGTATCGCGCGCCAGTGTGATTAAGGAAGATGGTATATATAAAATGTGGTACTGCTATGCCATAGATCTCGGTGGTTATAGAATGGGATATGCTGAATCAACGGATGGAATTCAGTTTCAAAGAAAAAATGACAGGGTTGGTATAGATTTATCTGAATCAGGTTGGGATTCGGAAATGATTTGTTATCCATTTGTATTCAAACACAATGATCAAAAAATAATGCTCTATTGTGGTAATGGTTATGGTAAAACGGGCTTTGGTTATGCAGTATGGGAAGATTAGGTATTATAATACAAACCAGTTAAGGGATGGGTTAGAATGATTATTGTTTTTGGGGCTGCGGGATTTATTGGTACATATTTAATAGATCAGCTTATTAAAGAAGACTATAGTGTAGTTGCCGCTGATATAAGTGAATCAGGGCTATCATACTATGAGAAACTCGGAATACCTTACTGTTGCGTTGATATCACAGATAAGACAAATTTTAATAAATTGCCTACAGAAGGTATTGAGGCAGTAATTAATTTAGCATGTGTTCAACCTGCCAATGTTAGCGAAGATAAATATAATCCGGCGGATTATATCAAAGTAAATGTGATTGGTACACTCAATATATTGGATTTCTGTTTAAATAATAATATAAACGAATTCATATATACATGCTCCCATAGAAACACTCAGGGACTATGGAAAGAAAAAGAAGGAATAGCAATAAAGGAGGCCGATGGACGAGCTATTAAATATACTGGAGATTATGCAATGTTCAGTATATCTGAGAGCGCCGCGATGGACTGTGTCGAGCACTATAGCCAGGCATACGGGCTTCAGGGCATCGTTTTTCGGCTACCACCAGTATACGGATACGGACCTCATACCGAAATTTATAAGGATGGTAAACCACTGACGACAGGATTTCAAATATTCATAAATAATGCAATGCAAGGAAAGCCGTTAGAGGTTTGGGGTGATTGTAATAAGGGCAGGGATATCATCTATGTTAAGGATGTTGTTTCCGCGTTTATTCTTGCTTTGAAAAAGAAGAATGCCTCAGGCTTATATAATATCTCATCTGGCAGACTATCTTCTTTAAAAGAAGAGGCGGAGTGTATCGCTCGAGAATTTTGGCCGCAAGGTTCTCAGCCCCAATTGCTGTATAGTCCTGATAAACCGAATGGCATTGAATCATATTTCTATGATATAAGCAGAGCTAAAATCGATTTAGGTTGGGTGCCTAAATACCCATTTTCAGAAATGATTGTTGATTACAAGAAAGAACTGGAAGCTGAAAGATTTCATTATTTAGTTGAAAAACGAAAGCGCATGATGGATGGTGAATAGTATTCTCGAATAGGAGGGGAGACAATGGAGGAATTAAAAATTGATGGCTTAGAGATGATGGGAGAAAATGTTAGAAATTCATTGAAAAAATGCGGTAAAGAGGTTCGCTTAATGCCGCTAGCGAAGGTTGCTAACCCTGGTGTTGTGGAACTAGATGATTATTGTAAACTGCGCGATTTTGTTTTTATATGGGGGGGACAAGGAGTAAAGATAGGTAAATATACTGATGTTCAACCACATGTGGTTGTTTGGGGTGGTGGACAGTTAACCGTAGGTGATCGAGTTTCAATCGGCCCGAGCTCAGTTTTGCTGACAGCAGTCTACTCTCACATGGAAGGCTTGAAGATGGTCGACGGATTAGGGGAAGGGTCAGCAAAGGCATTGTATGGACAATTGGTAATAGAGGATGACGTATATATCGGCGCAAATTGCACACTTATGCCAGATATTACTATTGGTGAGGGAGCAGTCATTGGTGCAGGCACTTTTATCAGTAAGAATGCAGAACCGTGGGGTATATATGTGGGCAGTCCGGCCAAGAAGGTAGGTGTACGTCCGCAGAACCCGGTTAATAGGGATTTATGATATGAATGTTGCCATGATGCAGCCCTCTTTCATTCCGTGGCAAGGTTATTTCGAACTAATACTAAAAGCAGACGTGTTCATTATTTTAGATGATTTTCAATTTTCATATCAAAGTTATCATCAGAGAAATAGACTCTTTGTGAATAAAGAACAGTTTGACTGGTATTCTGTCCCAGTAAAAAAGGATGTATCTTTTAAGGTTCCCCTGAATCAAGTTAAGATAAACGAGGAAACTAATTGGCGAGAGAAGATGTGGAAGCGTATAAAAGCAAATTATTCCAAAGCTGCCTATTATAGCGTTATCGCACCATGGATAGAAGTATGGCTTTTAGAACCGGCACAAACCCTTTCTTCACAGAATACTGCTTTTATCAAATTTGTTAGCGGACTTCTAGATTATAGGGGTGAATTTCGCTTTAGTTCGGAACTGCCCTCAACCAAGGTGCGCTCTGAGCGGGTAGCAGAATTGCTTTGTTGGTGCAAGACAAAAACCTACTATTGCGCCCGGGGCTCTTTTAATTATATGTTAGAAGACAAAGTGTTCCCCCTCCCAGATATAGCAGTTCTTTTTCAGAATCATCAACCGGTGCCCTATGAGCAAGTTGGTTCAAAGAATGACTTTATTCCATATTTATCAATATTAGATTTACTTATGAATATTGGACCAGAGCTGACAAGAAAATGCGTTTTAAATGGAACCGAGAAGTGGCTTTCTTGGAATGAAATGAAATTAGAAGCACTGATTGAACACAATGATGAAAAGTAGAAGTAAAAACTGAGGTTTCCAGTGTTTGCATTAAATAAATATATAAGGAAGAAAATTATGAAAAACAGGGTTGAAATAATAGCAGAAATGTCAGCAAATCATGGACATGATATTGACATTGCCAAACAGACGATAAAGGCAGCTAAAGAAGCTGGAGCAGATGCTGTAAAGATGCAAACTTATACTGCAGATACCATTACGTTGGATTGTGATAATGAGTTTTTTAGGATTGCTCACGACACCATATGGGATGGCATGACTTTGTACAAATTATACCAGGAAGCTTACACACCTTGGGAATGGCATAAAGAGTTATTTATGTACGCAAAGGAAATTGGAATAGAAATTTTCTCCACACCTTTTGACAATAGTGCAGTTGACTTACTTGAGGGACTAAATGTTAGAAGATATAAAATTGCTTCTCCTGAGATAACAGATATTCCTCTCATTGAATATGTGGCTTCAAAAGGAAAGCCTATCATAATATCCATTGGCATTGCAACATTGAAAGAAATATTTGAAGCAGTGGAAGCATGTAAAAGACAAGGAAATTCAGATATTACTTTGTTACAATGTACTTCCCAATATCCAGCTAAACCTGAAGATGCAAATCTTTTGGTTATGCAGGATATGAAAGAGCGTTTCCAGGTAAATGTAGGATTATCTGATCATACAATAGGGCATGAAGTTGCAGTAATTGCAGCGGCAATGCAAGTATCGATGATAGAAAAACATTTTATAATGGATCGAAGTATAGGCGGACCAGATGCCAGCTTTTCCATGGATACTGAAGAATTTAAAAAAATGGTTTCAGAAATCAGAAGGGTAGAGTGTATTATTGGTCAAGTAAATTATGATATTGATGAGAAAAAGAAAAAGACTAGAGAATTCGCCAGGTCATTATTCGTAGTCCAAGATGTTCGAGCAGGCGAAGAAATTACAAATAAAAATATTAGATCTATTAGACCTGGATATGGAATAAGTCCCAAATTTATTAACGAAATATGTGGTAAGGAATTTTCCTTTGAAGTAAAGCGAGGAACTCCATTAGCATGGGATATGATTAGTGATATAGATAATCAGTAGTTATGCAGTTTCAGAATAATAATCCCAATCCCATAGCTTTAGTATTCAAAGAAACAGACCAAAACTTATCAATGATAAGTTTGATGAAATACATTGGCAACTGGTGTCGGTTCAGTATTTCGTAACCGGAGGACATTCACCCAGCCGCAGGTCATGCCAATATTCACTTCATTACAGTCCCGATATTAAGATTTGCTGGATTTTGCCGATATAGATATTAGTGCTGCAGGAAGCACCGCTTATGAATTTGCATGAGGAGTGCCGTCAATTGCGGCAATTGTAGCCGACAACCAGCCAATGCTGGTCTCTGAAGCACAGTCGTTGGGGTGGTTATTAAGCCGGGTGGTATACCGAACTGGATGATAATATTCTATTTGCAGCGCTGCATAGTTTACTGGATACTCAGAAGTTGTGCTGTAAAAGGGCTAATGCCTGGCAAAAGTCCGTAGATAATCGGGGACCGGAAAGGATTGCTGGAAGACTCCTTTCCAAGATAGGAGTGAATGTAATTATGGATACCCATATTATAGATCGCATCAGAAGTAAAAAGATTCTGGTCACAGGTGGGACAGGCACAGTAGGACAGTGCCTGGTGAAAAGGCTTCTGGAGCTAGGGGCCGAAGTAGTCCGGGTTTACTCCCGGGACGAACATAAGCAATTTATCATGCAGGAAGAGTATATTTCTCAGGAAACTGACATGCGGCGTTTGCGGTTTTTATTGGGGGATGTTCGTGATCGGGAACGACTAAACCGGGCTATGGAGGGTATTGATATTGTCTTTCATTTGGCAGCCCTAAAGCATGTGCCGGCCTGCGAATATAATCCGTTTGAAGCGGTAAAAACCAATGTGCTGGGGACGCAGAATGTAATTGATTGTGCCATGGAACGTAATGTCTCTATGGTGGTTTACAGTAGTACTGATAAAGCAGCCGCGCCTACCAATACCATGGGGGCCAGTAAACTCTTAGCAGAAAGGCTGATTGCTTCAGCTGACCAGTGGAAAGGGACGCGCGATATTAGGCTTTTATCAGTACGATTTGGAAATATTATAAACAGTCGTGGCTCGGTGGTGCCGTTATTTGAGAAACAAATAGCCCGGGGTGGGCCGGTGACGGTCACCGAGGGCAATATGAGTCGTTTCTTTTTAAATACCGATCGGGCGGTGGACTTAATATTAAAAGCGGTAAAGTTGGCACAGGGGGGAGAAACTTTTGTATTAAAGATGCCGGTTCTACAGATAGGTGATTTGGCTCGGGCTATGGTGGATAATTCCGACCAGGATATTTATATTGATACAATAGGTTTACGTCCGGGGGAGAAAATGTATGAGGAATTAATGAGTGCCGAGGAGAGCAGCCGGGCGCTGGAAACCGATGATCTCTTTATTGCTTTGCCATACTATCAGGATTCATCAGCAAGCTTGGATTGCTACCCGGGTGCTAGGAAAGCAGCCTGCCGGGTATACAGCTCAGATGATGGGCCTTTCCTGGAGAAAAAGGAGATTGTCGCGATGTTGAGGAATTCTGATGAAGCATCAGGAACAGATGGTTTTGCCCCAGAAGATACCATAACAGGGGATTAGACATTTAATATTTAGCATTGGCTTATGGAAGAGGTGGGCATAAACTTATGAATATATTAGTAACTGGTGGGGCTGGTTTTATTGGGAGATGGGTAGTAAAGAAACTGTTGGCAGAAGGGCATCGGGTGGTAGTTGTGGATGACTTATCCAATGGCCTCCTGGTGAATATCGAAGAATTTTACGGACATCCGGAGTTTACCTTTATTAAAAGTGACATCAAGGATCAGGCTGGACTGGCAGATGTATTTAAGCAAAACTTCGACCGGGTTTATCACTTGGCGGCCAGTATCAATGTGCAGGATTCAATTGATGATCCTCGTACCACATTTAACAATGATGTAGTGGGAACTTTCAACATGCTGGAGAATTGCCGTCGACAGGGGACGAAGTTTTTGTTCATGTCGACCTGTATGGTTTATGAAAAGAGCCTGGATGATACTGGAATTAGTGAGCTGCATCCGGTAAAACCGGCTTCTCCGTATGCAGCCAGTAAGCTTTCCGGAGAAGCCTTAACGCTGTCTTATTACCATGCTTATGGCCTGCCTACCACGGTGGTACGCCCCTTTAATACATATGGGCCGGGCCAGAAGTCATCAGGCGAGGGTGGAGTAGTAGCTATTTTTATGGAACGTAGTTTGAAAGGCGACAACATATCGATTTACGGGGATGGTAATCAGACCCGGGATCTGCTCTACGTTGAGGATTGTGCAGATTTTGTGATTCAGGCGGGAATGAGTGAGCTGACTAATGGACAGATCCTGAATGCTGGATTGGGTCAAGATATTAGCATCAATGATTTAGCGACCTTAGTATGTGCGGACTCCAACCGTATTAAACATGTTGCTCATATTCATCCGCAGAGTGAAATCCCCCGGCTCTTGTGCAATTATAATAAAGCCAGGGAGCTGCTGGGCTGGCATCCAAGAATTAGCCTGCAAGATGGAATGAACCGTACCCGAGACTGGATCGCAGGGACTTTATAACATAGAATGGGGCTGTAATTATGAAAAAATTTATACCTTATGGCAGGCAAAATATAGATGAAGATGATATCGAAGCAGTGGTTAGGGTACTGAACACGCCGCTTATTACTCAAGGTCTGGAGGTGGAGGAGTTTGAAAGCTGTGTGGCCAGGTATTGTGGGGTAGCTTATGCGGTGGCTTTTAACAGCGGTACCTCGGCTTTACATGCTGCTATGTATGCAGCTGATGTTGGTTCGAAAGATGAAGTCATCACCTCCCCAATTACCTTCCTGTCTTCGGCCAATGCAGCAGTATATATGGGAGCCCGGCCTGTATTTGTGGATATGGATCCAGACACTTATTGTATTGATATTAATAAATTGGAATCCGCAATTACCGACAGGACACGGGCCATTGTACCGGTTGATTACGCTGGTTATCCGGTGGATATTGGGTTAATTGGAGAGATTGCCAAACGCCATAACTTGGTTATCATTGAGGATGCTGCTCATGCGCTGGGGGCTACTCGCCAGGGCAAGATGGTGGGAAAAGAAGCAGATATGACTGCTTTTTCTTTTCATCCGGTAAAGCATATTACGACCGGAGAAGGGGGGATGGTTGTAACTGACAATTTCGATTATGCGAAAAAGCTGAAGCAATATCGTAATAATGGCATGGTAAAGGGTGAGGTCTGCCTGAAACCTGACCCGGAGCCGTGGTATTATGAAATGCAGGATATTGGGTATAACTACCGTATAACCAGTTTTCAATGTGCGCTGGGGATTTCTCAGCTTAATAAGCTGGATTCATTTTTGGAGCAGCGCCAGATCATTGCTCGGAGCTATGATCAGACCTTACAGGATTTCCACGGTTTTATGGTACCGCCACAACCTGACAACCAGGGCCGGCATGCTTATCATCTCTACCCATTGCTTTTGCCGGAGGAAGTGGACCGGCGAGCTTGTTTTGAATATATGAGAGCAGCCAATATAGGCGTGCAGGTACACTATATACCTGTGCATTTGCAGCCCTATTATAAGGAGCATTACGGCTACCGTCACGGAGATTTTCCCATCGCAGAAGCCTTTTATCAGCGGGAGATCAGTCTGCCTATTTTTCCTGGTCTGACTGAGGAGGAGCAGGATTATGTGATTGAGACACTGAGAGAGGGTGCCAGGATTCCCAATATGTAGAGGCGACTTCAGACATCGGGCCATGGATACAGAATTGTTGGTAAGAATTGCACTAAGTTGCAGCCGGCAGAATGGGAGGCAGCAGTGAAAAAATCAATCAGACTAGCAGTAGCTTTGAAGTACGACGGAGAAGGCACGGAAGCACCGACAGTTATCGCATCCGGTCGAGGTGAAATTGCTGAAAAGATACTGCAAATAGCCCAAAAAGAGAATGTGCCGGTATATGAGGATCAGTCACTGGCGCAGGTGCTGGCATCATTGGAAATGGGAACTGAAATACCGCCTGAACTGTATCAAGCCGTGGCTCAGATTATTGCCTTCGTCTGGCAGATCGACAAGAAATATTCGGTTGGGAACGAGAAAATATTATGAAAATGAACAGCATCAATATTACCAGCAAAATTACTAATCAATTACAGCATAAATTGTCTCTTACACCAGGGCAGATTATTAAAGCTCAGGTCATTAAATCTGAAGGAAACCAGGTGCTGCTGCAATTAGGCAATAGTTTGTTAAAAGCCCAAACTAAGGCTCAATTAAACCAGGGGGATAGATTAAAGCTGCAGGTGGAATCAGCCCATCAAAATTTTTTAGAGCTCAAAATTGTAAATGATGCTACCCGACTAAAACCAGAAGACACAGCTTTATTAAAATTAGGAATTAGACCTCAGGAAGAAATGAGTAATATTTTGCGTCAGCTTGTAAAATTTAATTTACCGATTAGCCAAGCAGCTATCCTGGAATTATACAGTCTTATTAAGGGATTTAAACTTACGGAAGATTTGACTCAGCTGACAGTATGGCTCAAAACCATCGGAGTGAAAGTGGAATCAGAAAAGGATTTTCAAGCGTTGGAAGGGCTGAAGAAATTTTTCAAGGGAGTGATAGGTGACGATGAGGAATCCCGTTATTTATCTTTTCTCAATAAAAGCGAAAATAATATTTATAGTGGATATAATATAATGGGCTGGTCAGTTGCTGGGCAGCATATTTTTTTGCTAACCTCGGGATCCAAGCGTGAACGGCTTCAACCGGAAAATTGCAAACTATTATTACAGCTTAATTCCAAAAGTTTGGAGGAGCTGTGGTTTCAAATAGAACTTACTAAGAATAACATGAAAGCCGGGATTATATGTAATTGTGATAAATACCAGACCATTCTGAATGGAGAGGTTGACTGGCTCTGCTCGGGTCTGCAGGCGGCCGGATATAAAATTGATGATATAGCAGTGAATGTTAGTGATACTAAGCTGACTATATTGGATTTTATTCCTCAACAATCACCGAGATTATTCGACATTAATATACAGGTATAATTTTCTTGTTCACTGTACCTCGTTTATGTAAAATAACAGAGCCTTAGCAAATAAATCCTTCTCGCTATAACCGGGTTGTTGAATGCAAAATTCTTTCCATTGATCCCAAACCTTATTATTAATACGTATGGTCTTTCTAATTTCATCAGCATCCTGGGGAATGGGAATAGTTAATATATTCTCTTTGACACTGGTGGACTGGCTATTTTCCCACCATGCCAGCATTTGCAATATGTCTTCGGAACGCTTTAGTATTGCCAGCAGCTTATCATTGGAATTAGTATTTACAGAATTGTTCACCGACTCTTGAGATTCCGGGGTGGGGGCAGCCTCGACGATTTGTTGGTTTGAGTTTTTGTCATTTACCCGGTAACCAGCTTTTTTAAATTGATTAAGCAAGGCTTCCTTCGATTTAATAAGCTCATTGTTATACATCGTAGCATCATAAATATCCTTAAAACTCATTCCGCCCTGTAAATTATTGTTTATATATTCGGCTTTTTCCTCTCGAGCCATTTTCTTGAAATCATCTTTCGACATTATTGGACCCTCCCAACAGTATTACAGTGTCTCTTGCTTAAACTCTTTCATGGGTACAGGATACTACTTCCAGTACACTGCCGCTACTTTTTTACAAAAAAAGTTTTTTTGTTTAAATCGGCAATAAAAATATTTTACTATTTAATAAAAAAAGCTTTTATTTTTGTAATTATTGTTATATTATGTTATACATTAGGAAATAAATTCTAATTTTAATTAAATAAAGTGTTCTCGAAGGGCAAAACTATTGAAAGATAGTGACGCAAAACCTAAGGATCTAAGTCGTTTCGACGATATGATAGCCGGGCTGCTAGAGTCGTTCTTGAAGGGCAAAGCTACCGAAAGGTAGTGACGCAAAACCCAAGGGTCTAAATTGTTGTGACAACATGACAGCCGGGTTGCTAGAGATCGTACCTAGATTACTGATAATCTTCTTAAGGTATTGATCATACTTTAGGAAGATTTTTTTGTTTCAGATTCAAAATACAGCATGAGGAGGTGTTTTGTTTGGGAATCAAATTGGATCATACTTTCCAGGTACTTGAATCTTCTTTAAACGGATCAACAGCCAGGCAGAATACAATTGCTCACAATATGAGCAACGTTAATACGCCTGGCTTTAAACAATTTCTGGTCAATGTTGAAGAACAACTGGCAAATTCGGAATCTGAATTTGGGTTGTTACCACTAAAGATAACCAGTTCCAAACATATCGGCAACGATGCGAATACGGCTGAGTTTGAAATTGCCAGAGATACTTCGCCCGCGCTTCGCGCTGATGGTAACAATGTAAATTTGGAAGAACAAATGACGGCTATGGTAAAGAATGAAGTATATTTTAATGCAGCCCTTAATCAAATAAACAAAAAAATTGCTATGAAAAAATACGCCATATCAGATGGGAAGGGGTAAGCCATGACACTATTATCAGCAATGGATATCAGCACCAGTGGATTAAGTGCGGAAAAACTTCGAATGGAAATTATAGCACAGAACATAGCCAACATTGAGACGACTAAAACCAATGGGGGGGGGCCCTATCGCCGTAAGGTCACAGTTTTCAAGGAAGTATTGCAGCAAAATATTCAGGAAGACAGTGGGAGCAACTTTGCTGGCCAGGGAGTGGAAGTGGACAAAATTGTTGCAGATAAAGCAGATCCTATCATGGTTTATGACCCTGGGCATCCTGATGCCAATAAAGATGGGTTTGTGGCCAAACCCAACATTAACCTGGCCGACGAAATGGTTGATTCCATTTCTGCTTCACGAGCTTATGCGGCTAATGTGACGGTTTTAAATGCAACTAAGTCTCTGGCTATCAAAGCTTTAACCATTGGCCGGGGATAGCAGACGTAGATATGATGGGAATTGTTGTCATATCGCTTTATCATAGATCGCTATAGATAATATTATTCTATCTATTAATACGAAAAATATTTTTTAATTGAGGGGGTGGGATAAGTTGAATATTTCTTCATTGAGTAATAGCTCTCTATTTTCCATGAATCAAATTGCCGGCAGTGTGTCCCCAACAGGCAACAGTATAGGAACAAATGGGGAGTCCAGCTTTGGACAGATGCTTAATCAGAAGATAGATGAGGTTAATTCCTTGCAAAAAGATGCCGACCAGTTAACCGAGAGTTTTTTAGAGGGAGGGCCGGTGGAAATTCATCAAATGTTGATAGCGATGGAAAAAGCCGATCTAGCTCTGCGCGAGACCATGGAAATTAGAAATAAATTGATTGAGGCTTATAAAGAGATCGAAAAGATGCAGATTTAATAATTAAAGTGGTGAAAGCATGGCCTTATTGAACAGATTAAAAGACCTATGGACAAGCCTTTCTTCTGCGAAAAAGTCAATATATGTAGTAGCTGCTGTTTGTCTGCTATTATCTTCTTATTTCTTTTATAGTTGGGCGACCAAGGTGGAATATGCGCCCTTGTTTAGCAATATGCAGAATGACGCCGCCGGCAAGATTGTAGAACAACTGAAAGCTCTGAATGTCCCTTATATTTTGCAGGACGCGGGCAAGACTATCGAAGTTCCGGCTGACCAGGTTTATGAGCTTAGATTGAATCTAGCTAGTAAGGGTGTTGTTTCAGAAGGCGGACCGGGTTTTGAACTTTTTGATACTAGTAATATGGGCGCTACTGATTTTGAAAGAAATATTAATTATCAGCGAGCACTTCAGGAAGAATTACGTAGGTCTATCGTCCAAGTTGATGCAGTGAAACAAGCTAGAGTACACCTGGTTATACCAGAAAAGAGCGCTTTTATTGATAACCAACGCAAGGCGCAAGCCTCGGTTATTATAGAACTGAAACCAATGGTTAAACTACAGCCCGAACAGGTCAAAGGTATTGCCGAGCTACTGGTAGGATCAGTGCAAAATTTGAATATTGAGGATGTCAAAATTATAGATACTGCTGGGAATGTTTTGAGTGACGGTATCAATAACGCCGCAAGTAACGGTATGCAGCTTACTCAAATGGAACTGAAAAGAACTTTCGAAAAAAGCCTTGAGACCCGAATACAGCAAATGCTGGACAGTATTTATGGACCCGATAAGGTTGTAACTATGATAACTGCTAATTTGGATTTTAATCAAAAAGAAGTCAATCGGACTATCTGGGGAGATCAAGGAGTTGTACGCAGCGAACAGCTAAGTGAGAAGAAAAACGATACTACCGGCAGTTCCGGCATAGTTGGAGATACCAGTCGAGATCCAACCCTTGAAGCCACTGGGGTAGCTTCAACCGGCGTTACGGATATGACGTCTACCAAAAATTATGAAATAAATAAGGTAGAAGAAAAGGAAATTTATGCACCTGGCCGGGTAATATCACTATCAACGGCTGTGGCTATTAATGGTGACCTTCCGGCCGATGCTGAGCTTCGCATCCGGGATGTTATATCGGCGGCGATAGGTTTTGATGCCAAACGAGGCGATACTATCAACGTTTTAAGCACCCAATTTGATCAGACTGGTTTAGATGCAGCCAAGGCGGAAATGGACAAGGTTACCGCCGCAGAAAACAAGCAAGCCCAACTTGAGAAATTGGTGACATGGGGCTTAGAAGGATTGGGAATCATACTGTTTTTCATTCTCGCCTTGACCCTGATTCGAAGTATCCGTTCCAAGTTGGATAGTTCTGATGTTCTGACTCAGCAACCCGCCTCAATAAGAAAGGTTGAAGAACAATTGGAGCAAATTCAAATAAAGGAATCGAATGCTACTGAAGATGAAGAAATTAAGAAAATCATGAAAGATTCACCAGATGTAGCAGCGCAAATAATAACCAATTGGTTAGATGAGAATGGGAGTGGAGTAAGTGGCTAGAGAACGCAGTTTGACTGGACTTCAAAAAGCAGCCGTTTTACTGATTGCGGTTGGACCAGAGCGGGCATCAGCAATATTAAAACATTTTCATTACGATAAAATAGAACTGATTAGTGCGGAAATTGCCAATACGTTATCAATAAACTCACAGCTGATCAGCACCGTTTATAAGGAATTCCTGCTGCTCAGTAATTTTCATACTGCTGCCTCCAGCGGTGGTCTGCAATACGCCAAATCGTTGTTGGATAAAGCCTTGGGATCCCAGAAGTCGGATGAAATCATGCGAGCACTAACGGCCCATAATAAACCATTTCATTCCATTAGGAAAGTTGAGCCTAAACAAATAGTGAATTTTATAAATAATGAGCATCCCCAAACCATTGCCTTAATATTATCCAACCTTGAACCGGAGCAAGCGGCGGGGATATTAAATCATTTACCCCAAGAAATGCAGAGCGATATAGCCTTTAGAATTGCCACGATGGAAAGAACCTCGCCGGAAATAATTGAAGAGGTGGAGTCTGTACTGGAATCGAGGCTTTCCAGTATTACCAGCAAGGACTTTACCAGCGCGGGGGGGACTAAGGATCTGGTTAATATTCTAAATAATGTAGATAGGGCTACTGAAAAGAGTATTATCGAAGCTATGGAGAAAGAAGATCCAGGTTTAGCTGATGAAATAAGGAAGATGTTATTTATGTTTGAGGACATTATATCCCTGGATGACAATTCTATTCGCAGGATTATGCGTGAAATAGACTTTAAAGATTTGGCTATGGCACTTAAAGGTGCTAATGCTGAAGTTGCCGATAAGATATTTGGGAATGTGTCCCAGCGGGCCGGAGAAATGTTGCAGGAAGATATAGAGTTGTTGGGTTCCGTAAGGGTACGTGACGTTGAAGAAAAGCAGCAGAAAATTGTGCAGGTTATTAGAAGATTAGATGAGTCCGGAGAGATAGTAATTACTAGGGGTGGTGCACAAAATGCTTTTATCGTCTAGGGTTATCAAACAAGTTGACAGCGAGATGGAATATAGACCGATATATGCTAGGAATGGATCTGCCCATCAGGAAGAACCCAACCTAGAAGCGGGAAAAGACTTTCCGATGTCGGATATGACCAAAGAAGCGGAGCTCATTTTAACAAAGGCACGGGATGAAGCAGAAGAGTTGCTGGCCGCAACGAATGAGAAGATCATGCGCATAGAAGGCGATGCTTATCAAAAGGGTTATATGAAGGGCGAAGAGAATGCTGGGCAGGTCCAAAAAGAAGCCCAGGAAGCTTACTATCAATCAACCCGGCAAGTATTGCAGGAAGTCAATGAGCTCCGCCAAAAGATCTATAAATATACCGAGGTCGAAATATTGGCACTTTCTATTGATATAGCCGAGAAACTGGTCTGTCGGCAGATGGAGCTCAAGCCGGAGACTATAGTGGATATAGCTCGGGCTGCCTGCATTCAAGCTAAGGAATGCGAAATGGTGATAATTTATGTCGCACCTGAGCAAGTTGAAACACTTAAAGCCAAGCAGGATGAATTTAGCGCCCAACTTTACCGCAGCAAAAGACTTGAATTTATCGCTGATTCAACCATCAAATCCGGCGGATGTCGTATAGAAACGGAACAGGGTTTCATAGATGCTACGATCGAAACCATGTTAAAGCAGCTTAATGCCATTATTAGGGAAAAAGATTAATGAATACTTTGAAATTGGACATCTATCGAGATAAATTGCAGAGAGCCACACTTTTTGGATACATAGGCAAGGTAACCAGGGTAGTCGGTTTAATAATGGAAGTGAAGGGTATCTATGCTTCAATCGGCGATATATGTTCGATAGAAATTACCGGGCGAACGAGCCAACTACCGGCTGAGGTAGTAGGATTTAAGGATGATTCATCCATGCTAATGGCCCTGGGTGATTTAAAAGGTATTTCTCCTGGCTGCAGGGTGTTTGCCTTAGGAAAGACATTTAAAATTGCGGTTGGCGAGGAGCTTTTGGGTAAAGTAGTCAATGGTTTGGGAGAATGTCTGGGATCAGAGATTCCAACATTGTCCGGGGGATGCTATTCAGTTCAAAACGAGCCACCTGATCCGATGCGCAGGAAAGCAATTACGGATGTGCTACAGACTGGAGTAAGATCAATCGATGCGCTTTTGACCTGTGGAATCGGTCAGAGGATGGGCATATTTGCCGGCAGCGGAGTGGGGAAAAGTACCTTGTTAGGTATGATTGCCCGCAACAGTTCCGCTGATGTTAATGTAATAGGTTTAATTGGAGAACGAGGCCGAGAGGTTAAGGAATTTATTGAGAACGATTTAGGTCCGGAGGGATTGGCCCGATCAGTAGTGGTGGCTGCGACATCGGATCAGCCCGCCTTGATAAGAGTGAAAGCTGCCCTGGTGGCTACCTCTATAGCCGAATATTTTAGAGATAACGGCAAAAATGTTTTGTTAATGATGGATTCGATAACTCGTTTTGCCATGGCTCAGAGAGAAATTGGATTAGCCGTAGGAGAGCCTCCAACCACCAAGGGTTATACACCGTCAGTTTTTGCAGTATTGCCAAAATTGCTTGAGAGGGCAGGTAATCTGGAATGTGGGTCAATAACTGGCCTATATACAATTTTGGTTGAGGGTGATGACATGAATGAGCCCATAGCTGATGCAGCTCGGGGCATATTGGATGGACACATAGTGCTTTCCCGAAAAATAGCCACTCGGAACCATTTTCCAGCTATAGATGTTCTGGAAAGTATCAGCCGCTTGATGCCGAGTATAGCCAGTTCGGAGCAGCAAAAGATGGTTTCAGTCCTGAGAAACCATATGGCCGTATACCAGAAAAATGAGGACATGATCAATATCGGAGCATATGCAAGTGGTGCTAATCATGAGATCGATGCGGCAATAGAGATAAATCCTGCTATTATTAAGTTTTTAAAACAGGATGTTACTGAGGTCTATTCCTTGCCTGAGACGCTGAACGCACTAACAGACGTGATTGGAATTGAGGTGTAGAAGTTGGGTAAATTCGTATTTCAACTGGAAAGTGCTCTTAAATATAGGCGCAATATTGAAGAACAGGAGACCCTGCATCTGGTTCAGGCTAAACAGAAGGTACTAGCTGAGGAGGGTCGCGCCATTAAACTGAAACTTGAAAAAAGTGAACATATAAACAAATATGACCCCCAAAAAACAAACTTGACGACTATGCAGCAGCGTGAGGCATATCTTTCTGGACTCGATTTGCGAATCGAAAAGCAATTGGACAAAGTGGATCAGGCTAACCAACACTTTGGTGTTCAGCGCCACCGTGTAGTGGAGGCATCAACCAAAAGAAAAAGCTTAGAAACATTAAAAGAAAAATCCTTGGATGAACATCGTTTAGTACTTTCCAAGGCAGAACAAATCATGTTGGATGATATAGGAACAGCTGCCTATTGTCATAAAGCCAGGTCTTAATAATTAATGATAGAAGGAGGTGAAAAATGCAAAAGTTAGAGATGATAAAAAATTCCGGTCAGACCACAAAATCAAGCAAAATTAATAAGAAAAGTAAAGTCAGTAGTGACTCCACAAAGACTACGAAAAGTAACCTACAGTTTTCAGAGATCTTTGGGCAAATATCATCATCCCTACAGTCGGCCCCTGTAAACAATGTTAAGCAGACCCAGGCTTCGCAGCCGGAGTCTAAAGGCAACAGTGTAAAAACAGTCAAATCAGCGTCAGTTGGCGTAAGGTACATAGACTCAAGTACTGAATCCGCCCCAGGAAAAACTGAAGCCAAGCTGGCAACTATTGTAGATCCAAAACAGCTAAAACAGCTAGAGAAAGCAGCCGCAACCGCAGGTACTGAAGCCATAGCAGTGGGTGTAAAGTCTATAGACCCAGGTACTGAATCCATCAAAGGAAAAACTGAAGCCAAGCTTGCCCATATTGTAGATCCAAAACAGCTGGAGCAGCTAGAGAAAGCAGCCGCAAACGCAGGTGCCGGAACCATGGCAGTTGGCGCAAAGTCCATAGACCCAGGTTCTGAATCTACCCCAGGAAAAACTGAAGCCAAGCTTGCCAATAATGTAGATCCAAAACAGCTGGAGCAGCTAGAGAAAGCAGCCTCAAACGCAGGTACTGAATCCATGGCAGTTGGCGCAAAGTCCATAGACCCAGGTGCTGTTTCCACCAAAGGAGATACTGAAGCCAAGCTTGCTGCTATTGTACATCCCAAACAGCTGGATAAAGCAGCCGCATCCGTAAGTGCCGGGAAGGTAACCGCCCAATCGGATACCAATCAACCTATAAGTTCCCCCAATAAAAATCAGACCAATTCCGGAAGCAAACTTAGCGGGATAGAAAAGGCAGATCTAACCAGCACTAATGGGAAAAGGCAAAGCGAGTCAACCTCTGAGAATATGGGGACTAATGCTAATAAATCGGTAGCCCCCAGTGAGATCAAGATTGCTGATCTAATACTGGCAAGTAATATCAGACCTGTGGAAAATAAGGATTCCCAGACTACCGAAAAGGGTTTACACCTAAAAAAGGAGGTATCCATTAATTCAATAACTTCCGCCCGTACCAACTCTGATATCTTAGTAAACAGTCAACAGAATACCAAAAATGGAGATAAAGAAGCGGGAGCGGACACAGCCAGTGCAAAAAAAACGCCACATAAAGCTGAAATTACCCAGAATGCTCTGAATGGAGAGAACCAGGTTGTGGAGTTTAAGGTTGATCAATCTTCCGGGTTAAATATAGAAAAACCTATGTTAAATAAGAGTCAGGCCGATTTGTTGGTGAGCAAAATGATAGAGCAAATCAAAGTTGCTCCGTCCAGCCTGGAAATCAGTCTCAAACCAGAATATCTAGGCAAGGTGAATATTTTGGTTCAATCCATTGAAGGGATTATTTCAGTCAATGTGATTGCTCAAAATACAGAAGCACTGAATTTACTAAACTCAAGTCTGCACAACATCAAGGATAACCTGATCCAACAGGGTATTAATGTACAGCAATTGGATGTGAGTTTGGCTAATCAGGAAAAGCAAAATAATCAAGGTGGAAGTGGCTACAGAGAACAAATGCAGGCAATGCAGCTATCTGAGCAAGCAAATTTAATGACGGAATATGCGAATTACCCTGCAGGAGAACAGAGTTCCTCGGTGTCATATGAAATTAATATATTAGCATAAGGAGGAGAGATGATGACGGTAACCAATGGTGTCAGTTCGGCAGCTTCAACAGCCAGCACGACTGCAGCCAGCAAGACTACATCCAGCAGTACACTATCCACTGATGATTTTCTGAAAATACTTGCTGCTGAGATGTCAAATCAGGACCCAACTAATCCTATGGACGACACAGCGCTTATTGCTCAAATGGCTCAGTTCAACACCCTGGAACAGATGACCTCCATGAACAAATCGATTAATTCACTGCTTGTAACCCAGGCAGCAAACTTGATTGGCAAGAGCGTAACCGCTACGGTCGATGGTAGTACAACTTCAGGTACAGTGGATTCCATTACTGTTGCAGATTCTATTCCCTATGCGATAATTGGTGAAAATTCGATACCGGTAAGTTCTATTACTGCAATATCTAATGAAGAATAGGTTCAGGAAGTGATTTGAATTTGAGCAAAATTAGCCAATACTATCCAATACCACCGGAACCTCCGGTCAGCCGGAATAATTCCAATATCCAGAAACCCGAATCCGGACTCTCTTTTAAGGAGGTTTTACGGCAACAGTTACCGGAAGCAGGGGTTAAATTCAGCAGCCATTGTTTAAAACGACTTGAACAAAATAATATCCAAGTATCCCCTCAGCAGCTAAATAGGCTAAATAGTGCGGTGGATAAAGCCGAAAGCAAAGGTTCTCGGGAGTCTTGTATAATGATGGATGACATGGCTTTTATTGTAAGCGTTAATAAACGGACCGTTATAACGGTGGTCGATGGACCAAGGATGAAGGATAGTGTTTTTACCAATATTGACAGTGCAGTAGTTGTATAGGCCGGACCTCTCTGAGGAAGCCTACGATCTGTTGCAAAGCAAAACAGGTTTGATAATTATAAAATTAGATTAATTAGGGAGGCAAACTATTATGATGCGTGCTCTTTATTCCGGAATTTCAGGGCTGCAAGCCCACCAGGTAAAAATGGATGTACTGTCTAATGACATTGCTAATGTTAACACTACAGGTTACAAAAAAAGCTCGGTAACTTTCGCGGATTTGCTCAACCAGACAATCGCTAGTGCGCAAGCAGGTACTGCCAGTGCTAGCGGAGGGGTAAATGCTCAACAAATCGGTCTCGGGGTTTCGGTAGGGGCTATAACCACTGTTACTACCCAGGGGGCTGCATCCACAACTGGAAGCAGTACTGATTTAATGATAGAGGGAGAGGGATATTTTATCTTGCAAGACGCCACCGACGTTACTAACACTACTTACCATTATAGTCGTGCGGGTGCTTTTACATTGGATAGTTCCGGTAATTTAGTGAGTACAGCCAATGGTATGATGGTATGTGGCTCAGATGGAGCTCCTATTCAAATTGACGGCAGTGGTATTACAGTCGCTGCGGATGGGACTACCTCATATACGGATACCAGCGGTGCTATCCAGGCGGGCCCCCAATTAGGTTTAGCTACTTTTGTTAATCCCTCAGGGCTAACCAAGGCTGGAAGTAGTACATACCTTGAAAGTGCGGCCTCCGGCACCGCAACTGTAACTACACCGGGTACTAACGCGGGTACTATAACCACCGGTGCCTTGGAAATGTCCAATGTAGATTTAGCTCAGTCGTTTGTAGATATGATTATTGCAGAAAGAGGATATCAATCCAATTCCAGAACGATACGTACGGCTGATGAAATGCTGCAGGAATTGCTTCAACTTAAGAGATAAATCCTGACCAAGGATGCGGATAGAACTAACTGCTGTGCAGGCAGTTAGTGCCGGCAGATAGTTCTTTTCCGTACTTCTTGCCAAGAAACATAACGAAGAAGGTGTAGATTAGACATGGCTGAAGAAAAACAAGCTCCCCAGAAAAGTAAACTTATGATATGGATAGCTTTGATTGTGTCAATTCTATGCATAGCAACCGCTGCTTTTGTATATTTGACAATGGCGGCCAAGAACACGGCAGAAGTTTCCCCCAAGGACCTGAAAAGTGTCACCTTACCTAGTATGACGGTAAATTTGGCCGATAACGGCAGTAACCACTATCTTAGAACGACTATATCACTGGAGTATTCTTCTGATGAGGTTAAGGAAGAGTTAGATCTATCCATGTATAAAATTAAGGATGGCATATTGAAGGTACTGCGCAATACCAAATCCAGCACTTTGACGGATCCTCAGCAAACGGATGCCCTTAAACAAACGTTATTAGAAGAAATAAATTCGCGGTTGCATAACGGCAAAATCACCGGTCTATATTTTGAAGAACTATTAGTTCAGTAAGGATGAGGTTATGAGTTTAAGAAATTTCACTGAGGAGCAGATTGAGTCATTGTTAAATATGGGTTCAGAAAAGGGAAACAGAAACAAAAATATTAAAAAGGCAAAGTTTTCTCTATTCGAACCGCACAAGGTTGAAGCCTTCCAGGAAAGTATTAATTTCTTAAATGAGGTAGAGCTGGAATTGCAGGTTGAACTGGGAAGCACTTCTGTCAATCTTAGAGAAGTTTTGAATTTACACGAAGAGCAGATAATACCGCTGAATAGAATAGCGGGTGATACTGTTGATGTAAAGGCAAACAACATTTGGCTGGCGCATGGAGAAGTCTTGGTATTAAATGAGGTCCTGGGAATACGAATAAGTTCCTTTAGTAGGGAAGAAGATTACTTGGGCAGAGGAGCAAAGTAGCTTGGAATGGAATTTATGGGAAGCAATTATACGGGTCATTGTTTGTCTGCCGATTGTCCTATTGTTGTGCTATTTGTTAATCAAATACGGAGTGGCCAAAAATTATTCTCGCAGCAGAGGGAATCTACAGCTATTAGAACAGATAGTTTTACTGCCCAAAGCAACTATTAATATTGTTAAAGCCGGAGACGAATATTTGTTGGTTAGTGCCACCGAACATGAAGTAAATGTTATTAAACATATAGATAATTATCAAGAGAATGAACCCCATGAATTTCAATTTTATTTAAATGAGACCATTAAGAGATTTACTAGGGGAAGTGGCAACAGTAATGAATAAGAAGATTGGCATAATTTTGTGTATACCCCTGTTGGTGGGTCTATTTATGTTTTTTATTAAAGTGCAGGCGGTAACGGCTGCCACTTTACCAAATATTGATTTACAGGTAAGACCTACCGACAATCCCCAGGAAGTGGTTGATACCGTCAAGCTTCTGACTCTTCTAACGGTTTTGAGTCTTGCTCCGACAATTCTGATTATGATGACCTCATTTACCCGCATTGTTATTGTATTAGCATTTGTGCGCAGTGCCCTGGGAACCCAACAGATACCCCCTACTCAAGTTATGATCGGCTTAGCTTTGTGTTTAACTTTTTTTACCATGGCACCTATTTACCAGGACGTCAATAGTCAAGCAATTGTACCTTACCTGGCCGGTCAAATGGGCCAAACGGAAGCCATGGATAAAGCTTCAATTCCGATCAAATCCTTCATGATCAAACAGACCCGGCAGCAAGATTTATCACTTTTTATAAATATGTCAAAAACAGAACCGCCGGCTAGTAATGAGGATGTATCGATGAGTACATTAATTCCTGCCTTTACTATAAGTGAACTTAAAACCGCGTTCCAGATGGGATTTTATATTTTCCTGCCGTTTTTGGTTATAGACATTGTGGTGGCAAGTACCCTTATGTCCATGGGTATGTTCATGGTCTCACCGGTTATGATCTCACTGCCGTTCAAGATTCTGCTTTTTGTTATGACGGACGGGTGGTACCTGGTCACCAAGTCCTTAATGGAAAGTTTTCGATGATATATATGCTTTTTGAGGATGTGTTGTAATTGAGTCCGGAAATGGTAATAAGCTTAGCCCGTGAAACTGTACTGACCGCTCTATTGTTGTCGGCACCACCACTGCTAATGGGTTTAGTAGTGGGATTGATTATCAGTATATTTCAGGCTGTTACCCAAATTCAGGAACAAACATTGACCTTTGTACCTAAACTAATCGCTGTTTTATTGGCTTTACTAGTATTTGGACCATGGATGCTTAATCTGATAATGGGGTTTTGTGAAAGAATTCTGGGCAATTTGAGCAGTGTTATTCATTAAGGGGGAATGGACATGCTAGGGTGGGACAACTTACCATGGAGTTTTCTGATTTTGGCTAGACTAACATCGTTTATGTCATTAGCTCCCTTTTTTTCATTTAAGAATACGCCTAATATGATAAAACTAGGCCTGGCCGTGTTCTTAACGATACTTATAATACCTACACTTCCAATAGCGAAAAACATCCCGTTGGATTTGGTAGCTTATTCTATTTTGATAATCAAGGAAGTGGTTGTGGGTCTGATTCTCGGTTATGCAAGCATATTGACGTTTACAGCTATTAAGATTGCCGGGGAACTCATTGATAGCCAAATGGGTTTTGCCATGGCATCAATTGTTGATCCAGTGAATAATAGCAGTATCACTCTTATAGGCCAGTTTATGTATCTCCTGCAAATATTGCTGTTTCTAGCCGTGGATGGGCATCATCGTCTATTGATGGCTATTTCTTATAGCTACACCTTAATTCCTGTTAATGGCACAGTTTTGCAAACAACCTTTGTAACAGGCATATTGAAAATTTTTATTGAAATGTTTTCGTTAGGTATTAGAATGGCGGCTCCTTTTATTGTGGCCTTTCTTATCTGCGATATAGCACTAGGTATTATTGCGCGAACGGTGCCGCAGTTGAATGTTTTTGTACTTAGCTTTCCCGTGAAGACCGGTTTAGGCCTGGTAACCCTTGTGGCTGTACTGCCAATAATGACCGCGCTGGTCAATAACGTGTTAAGCGTGATGGAAAAAGATATAGGTCTTGTCATGGGATTAATAAAGTAATGGATTCTAATCATTTGTATCTACTGATTAACTTGGTCAGCCTGGTTGCCCTGGCAACCATAATGGCAGTATTATATGCCGGGCAGTTGGAGTTAAGTTTCGCTCCAACGGCTCATGTGAATGAAGTTTATAGTCATAGCTGGATGTTTTTTGCGGAATCGGAAGAAAAGACGGAGGCTGCTACTCCCCATCGCCGGCAAGAGGCCAGGAAAAAAGGTCAGGTTGCCAAAAGCTCCGACTTAAATGCAGCTGTAGTGCTTATGGCAATTATTGGGGTTATATATCTAGCCCAGGGCTACATGGGGCAAAGTCTGGCAGCTTATTTACAACAGATCTTGGTTAAGGAAATGGCCTTAACCTTGGACCCGGCCCAATTAATTAATCTCTATAAATACACATTATTACAGTGTTTTAAAATAATGGCGCCGGTATTGGCAGCGGCAGTTTTCTTCGGTTTAGTCGCTAATTTATTGCAGGTGGGGTTTGTGTTCTCCTCGGAAGCGATGACCCCTAAACTGAGCAATGTTAATCCTCTGGAAGGATTAAAAAGGATATTTTCCAAAAAAGCTTTATTCGAGTTCCTAAAAACATTACTAAAATTATCATTTGTTGGTTTGGTTATATACAACCAAGTCAAGGGTGAATATCCAAAATTATTAATGCTTCCCAATATGACTACAGGGGCGACGATAAATTACCTTGTACAGTTTGCGTTTAAAGTCTGTATAACGGCAGGAATGGTTTATTTAATAATATCGGTTCTGGATTTTGCCTTCCAAAAATGGCAATTTGGCCAGACTCTGAAAATGTCTAAATATGAAATAAAAACTGAGATGAAACAAACCGAGGGCGATCCATTTATTAAATCCAGGTTAAGAGAAAAACAACGCATGTTTGCTATGCGACGTATGATGCAGGGTGTGCCTGAGGCTACGGTGGTGATAACCAATCCTACCCATCTGGCCATAGCTTTAAAATACGATGATAATGTAATGCAGGCGCCCCAGATAATTGCCAAAGGAGCCGGTTTTATAGCTGAAAAGATCAAGGAAAAGGCGGCGGAAAACAATATTCCCATTATGGAAGACAAGCCCCTGGCCCGATCATTATATAAAGGTTCCGAAATAGGAGATTATGTACCTATGGAGTTATATCAGGCAGTAGCCGGGATTCTGGCAGCAATATATATGCAAAGAAGAAACAGAGGAGCAGGGCATGACCAATAAATACAACAATATAATGGCTAATTTCAAGCTGGCAGGCAATAGTGATATTATTGTTGCGGCTCTTATAGTGGCTGTTGTAGGGATAATAATTATCCCTCTGCCCACGCCGCTTCTGGATGTATTATTGGCGTGCAGTCTAGCCAGCGGTCTAATCATTATGTTGATGTCCTTATTCATAACCGAACCGCTGCAAATGTCGGTGTTCCCAACCCTAATACTAGTGGTCACCCTTTTTAGACTGTCCTTGGACATATCTGCTACGCGCTGCATTCTTAACAACGCTGATGCCGGTAAAATTATTGAATCTTTTGGCTCTTTTGTGGTTGGCGGCAATTATGTGGTTGGAGCGGTAATATTTTTAATTATTACTCTTGTGCAGTTTGTAGTTATAACTAATGGGGCGGGAAGAACCGCTGAGGTTGCGGCACGGTTTGCTTTGGATGCCATGCCCGGTAAGCAGATGAGTATAGATGCAGATCTCAGTGCCGGTTTGATATCTGAGCAGGATGCCAAAGAAAGACGATTAAAATTGCAACGAGAAGCAAGTTTTTTTGGTTCTATGGACGGTGCCAGCAAATTTGTCAAAGGAGATGCTATAGCCGGTATTGGTATAGCTTTGATAAATCTTATCGGCGGAATAGTTATCGGTACATGGCAAAAAGGTATGCCCATAGTTGATGCAATGCAAACTTATACCCTGCTTACAGTGGGTGAGGGTCTGGTAGCACAAATACCTGCGCTGCTGGCTTCAACAGCTACCGGCATTGTGGTTACCCGGGCGGAAACTGGCAATAGTTTTGGCTTTGACCTCACTAGCCAGATTAGCAAGTTTCCGCGGGCGATCGGTCTGGCCTCGGCCATATTATTAGTTCTGGCTATAATACCGGGATTGCCTTTCTTGCCTTTTATAATTTTAGCGGGTGGTACCGGTTACATTGCTTATACGCTTAACCAAGAAGAAATACATAATGAACAAATAGAAAAGACCTCCCAGGAGAGCGTGCGGCCGACCAGTCGTGAACCAGAAAATATTCTCAATTTATTCCGGGTTGATCCTTTGGAAATTGAGATAGGCTATAATCTCATTACATTAATAGATGAAAACAATGGAGGCGATCTATTGAATCGTCTGGCTGCGGTAAGAAAACAATGTGCGATTGAAATGGGCATATATGTGCGCCCTATACGTATTAGAGATAATTTACAGTTAAATCCTAATGTATATCGGTTCAAAATTCGCGGTGTGGATATTACCGGAGGCGAATTGATGCCCAATTATTATTTGGCTATGAATCCGGATGATAATGAAGCGGAAATAGATGGCTTAAAAACAGTTGAGCCTACATTTGGACTTCCGGCCTGGTGGATTAGAGAAGAAAACAAAGAAAAGGCTGAGATGGAAAGCTTCACCGTGGTGGATTCGGCTACAGTGCTGATTACTCACCTAACCGAGTTTATTAAATCGTATGCTCATGAGATTTTGTCTCGGCAGGATATGCAGGATCTGCTTGATATGGTTAAACAAAACAATGAAGCACTGGTTAATGACTTAATACCTAACCAGTTATTAGTTGGTGATGTGCAAAAGGTTATTCAAAGCCTCTTGAAAGAAAAGATATCGATTAGAGACCTCGAAACGATATTGGAGGCCCTGGCTGATGCCTCTAGAATCTCCAAGAACATGGATTATCTTATTGAATGCAGCCGCCAGGGTCTAATGCGTAATATTAGCAAACAGTATTCAAGTGACGGGAAAATTACAATTGTAACGATAGATCCCTTATTGGAGTCGCAGCTCAGTGAGTCTATCCAAAACTCCTCTCAGGGCAACTATCCAGCTATTTCTCCTGATCTGACTCAATACATATTTACCCAGCTCGAAAAACTGGAAAAACAGTTTATGCTCTTGGGTTTGCCCCTGGTCATTCTATGTTCTTCTCGTATCAGAATGCCCTTGCGGCGCTTGATAGAAAGATTTAAGCCCCAGATTGCGGTTCTGTCTATAAATGAATTGAATCCTGATTTGGATGTGGAAATAAAAGGTTCGGTGGTGTCAAATGAACATTAAACGATACCTTGTAAAAAACATGAAAGAAGCCCTTTTCCTGATTAAGAAAGATTTAGGTTCAGACGCAATTATCGTCAGCAGTCATAAGGTCAGAGAAAAAGGCCTAAGAGGCTTGTTTATGCCTGCCAAATTAGAGGTAACGGCAGTTCTGGAGAAAATAGAACCGGATGAGGTCAAAGAGGAATTGGGGCAAATCAGAAACCTATTGACCCGTTTTTCGGAGTCACCCATCCACCCTGATAATAACAATTCTAGGAATATGAATGAAAGTGTGATAAATGAGATTAAAAAGTGCTTTTTAAATATGGAAATTGACGAACATATTGTGGATTTATTACTGAAGGATATTGAATTAGATAGAAGCAAGGAGCAAATAAAGCAAGAGATACAGGATAGACTATTATCCATTTTTAAGCCAGCTACCCCCAAGAATCTAAAAACTAAAATAATGGCTTTTGTGGGTGCACCCGGTGTGGGCAAGACGACTACCATGGCTAAGATAGGAGCGATTTATTCTTTGTTTAACAGCTTTAATATTGCTTTTATAACTATTGATACCTTTAGGGTAGGAGCTATAGAACAGATGAAAATATATGGAGATATAATTGGTGCATCGGTGGATATAGTAATGTCTCCGGAAGAGCTCAAAGAAGCTGTTGACAGAAATAGCCATAAGGACCTTATTCTTATTGATACTACCGGTCGACCTTCTAAAAATCTCTATCAACTGAAAGAATTGAAGGCATTTTTAGATGTGCTTGATTTGGCTGATATATTTTTAGTGATAAACGCTACTACCCAAAAAAGAGATATGATTCAGCTTCTCAATGATTATAAGATAATCGCTTACTCGAAGATGATCATTTCCAAGATTGATGAAACGGTTACTCCCGGATCAATCTTAAACGCAGCCTATTATACCGGTTTGCCGATAGCATACATAACCAATGGTCAAGATGTGCCGGATGACATAGAAGTAGCTAACCCTAAGCTGTTGGCTGGCTATGTAATGAGGGATGTGGTTTTTTAATGGCAGATCAGGCGGAAAGATTGAGAGATTTGTTCAGTGGAAAGACTAAGCCGGCTGAATTTGTTGCCCAGGATAAGACACGAATAATTACCATTGCCAGTGGCAAAGGTGGTGTGGGTAAAACCAGCCTGACGGTTAATTTGGCTATTGCCCTGAGTAAAGCCGGGCAAAAGGTTATGATCCTGGATGCTGATTTGGGTATGGCTAACGTCGATATAATGATGGGATTAACTCCGCGTTGTACACTGTATGACGTTTTACAGGGTCATAAGACCCTGAAGGAGATTATTATAGAGGCCTCGGCAGGTGTAAGTATTGTGCCAGGATGTTCCGGAATATTTGAAGCAGCCAATATAGGGCGCCGCCAAAGGGAAGATCTAGTTAAAGAATTAGAAGAGTATGCTCGAGAAATGGATTTCATATTAATTGATACCGGAGCGGGGATATCTCAGGTGGTATTAGGCTTTATTGCCTCGGCTGATGATGTGATCATAGTCGTAACGCCAGAACCAACTTCCATAACTGATGCCTATGGAATCATCAAAATTCTATCCAGATTCAAGCTGCACAAACAAGTTTATTTAGTGATCAACATGGCTAGTAGTCTTCAGGAAGCACAGGAAAGCGCCCGGAAAATTGAAATAGTGGCTGATAGATATCTGCAAATAAATATTATAAGACTGGGTGTAATGTATTCTGACAATAGTGTAAAGAAGGCCATAAAAGAAATGACTCCGTTTATAATTAAGTATCCTCGCAGCCAAATATCCCAGGATGTCATTCAGATAGCTGACAATATTGTAGAACAAAAAATCGGTTTTCATAACGGTAGTACTAATTTTGCCCAGAGATTAATGAGTCTATTTAAGTGAGGGATGAGAATGGATATCAACAAACTATTTAGAATTAACACCCAGGTGGAGGTAGCGATCTTATATGCTGACAACCAAGAGGACGAGGGGTTAGGCCAAAGCCTGATCCAGGACATATATGATGATTCATTCTTAATTTTGGTGCCTACCCTAAATGGTCAGGCAGTTTATTTTGCAGCTGGCGATGAAGTTATGGTTTGGCTAAAAGTCAAAAATGCTCGTTTTGCTTTCAAATCAGTTGTTTTGAATAAAAAGGAACAAGACGATATTAAATATGTGGAATTACAAAAACCTCAGAAGCTGGTCTCTTCAGATAGAAGGAACTTTGTCAGAATTAAGACCTTGTTATTAGTTAATTATCGAATTATTAGTAATGAAGAAATAGATAATTGGGAAGATATTGAGCCATTCAGGGCAGCGCCATTAATTGATTTGAGTGGACAAGGACTCAGTCTAGCACTCAATCTGCCTTTATTAAAAGGTGTAAAGTTGGTTTTAAGTATTCGTTTAGAAAACCTGAACGTAGTTGTTAAAGCATTAGGGAAAGTAGTGAGAAGTGAAAAAAATGCGACCGGGTACAAGGTTGGAATAGAATTTGAAAATATTAGTGAGAGAAAACAGGATCAGGTTGTGAAATATGTATTTTATACATTAAGAAAGCAGATACAAATAATGAAGGATGATTATTAAGATGGAAACAAATCATTCGATTGATCCCCAACAATACTTGCCTTTGGTTAAATCAATAGTAGACCGCATGGATATCAAAATTCCGGACTCATGGGACAAGGACGATATGATTGGTTATGGAATTTTAGGCCTGTTAGAGGCCATGGGGCGTTTTCAGCCTGATAAAGGGATACAATTTGCCACTTTTGCATCGAAGCGAATTAAAGGGGCTATATTGGACGCTTTGAGAAAGGATTCTCCTTTATCACGTAATTGCTGGCAAAAAGTACAAATAATAACTGAGGCAATGGAGAAAATATCGGCGACCACTGGCAAGGAAGCTTCCATAAATGAAATAGTCCAAGCAGTAAACTTGGATAAAAATGAAGTTGAGGAAACGATGCAGTCCTTCAAATTGCTCTCATCCATTTCTCTAGAGCAAACGCTTGGTCTAAATGAGTTGAGGGTTAAGGATACTCTGAAGATAGAGCTGGATAAATCCCCTGAGGATAAAATTTTAGAAGATGAACAAACCAAAGTTTTAAGTGAAGCGGTTGCTTTGTTGGAAAAACGCCAGCGGTTGGTATTGAATCTTTATTATTATGAGGAACTAACTTTAAAAGAAATAGCTGACGCGCTCGATGTTAGTGTATCACGAGTATCTCAGTTAAAATCAATGGGTTTAACTGCTTTGCGAAGCAGACTAACAACGGTATACGGTTAAAAATTGCTAATAATTGCCGATAGAAATAGGAGGGGTAAAAATGATAAGAGGAATTTACTGTTCGAATACCGGTCTGGATGCAATGCAGAAGAAAATGGAGGTCATAGCCAATAATTTGGCCAATGTTAATACTGATGGTTTTAAACAAAATAAAATATCTATTAAAACTTTTAAACAAGAAATTAATGGAGTAATTGTTGACAAAATTAAAAACGATTTTTCAGATGGCAGCCGTAAAGAGACTGATAATATTAATAATTTTGCTATCGACGGAGACGCCTTTTTCAGATTAAACACAGCACAGGGTGACATATACACTCGGAATGGCTCGTTTTCAATCAATAAAGATGGATATTTAGCAGATACTTATGGTAATAAAGTAGTTGGGGTAAATGGTGACGTGAAAATGGTTGATGGAAAACCTGACCAAGATTTCTATTTAGCCAGCTTTCAGAATAAAGAGTATCTTACTCCTACCCAAGGAGGTTTTCTGGCAGCGTCACAAAGTGGAGAGACTCAAGCTGAGAACATTAAGGTATCAAAGGGCTTTGTGGAGAGTTCCAATGTGGATCTGCTTCAGAATATGACTGATATGATAACCTTAGAGAGAAGTTTTGCTATGAATGGCCGAATGATTACATCCCAGGATGAAATGTTGAAAAAAGCTGTAGAGGAAGTTGGCGCACTAAAATAATAATATGGGACTTAAAAGATTGAGGAGGGTATTATAGTGGGGAAAAGGATTCTAATAGTTGACGATGCCGCATTTATGCGAATGATGATTAAGGACATCGTTACCAAAAATGATTTAGAAGTCGTAGGTGAAGCCCAAAATGGGATTGAAGCCTTGGAAATGTATGAGAAATTTAAACCTGATATTGTAACAATGGATATAACCATGCCTGAAAAGGATGGCATTTCCGCGGTGAAAGATATTATCGCGCAAGATCCTACAGCCAAAATTATTATGTGCAGCGCGATGGGACAACAATCGTTGGTTATGGAAGCGATAAAGGCAGGAGCCCGAGATTTTCTGGTTAAACCATTTAAACCCGATCGGGTAATAGAAGCCATAAATAAAGTACTAAGCAAAGGATAAGTGAGTCAATTATGGATGAAGCTCTTTCCCAATCAGAAATTGATGCCCTTATAAATCATCTAAACAGTGATGATAGCAGTGGGCTGGAATTAATTAAAGAAGAACCAGCAGCTGTAGCCAAAAACTATAACTTTCGGAAACCCAATAAATTTACCAAAGATCAACTGCGAACTCTATATATGATTAATGAGAACTTTTCCAGAATTATATCTAATTATTTATCCGGTTATTTGCGCACCACGATAAATATTAAAATAGCATCAGTTGAACAGGTGACTTATGAAGAGTTTTTGGTTTCTATTTTCAGTCCTACCTTATTAACAATATTTCAAATGCCATCTTTAATTGGCAATGCCGTTTTGGAAACCAGTCATAACTTTACTTCACCGGCTATTGATTTACTATTTGGCGGATCAGGAGGCCGAAATACGAAGAAGGTAAAGGAACTAACTGAGATTGAGCTCAGAGTGCTGAGAAAATTAATTGAAAAGCTATTGGAAAACATGGCTCTCGCATGGGCAGATGTATTCAAATTTGATGTAGTAATCGATTCAATGGAGTCTAACCCTCAATACAACCAGATTATTTCGCCCAATGAAACAGTGGCCATAATTACCTTTACAGCAGATGTGGCTAATAATCAAAGCATCATTAATTTATGTTTGCCTTATGCAACTCTAAAAGAGGCTATTCCCAACTTAACTGCCCAAAATTGGTTTGCTACTCAGCAATATGCTGATGTCTCACAGGCAAAAGACGTCGAAAACCGTTTAGGAAGAGTAGCATTGGGACTAACTGCCTGTTGCGGTGAGACTCATTTGACTATTCAAGAATTCCTGCAATTAGAGGAAGGGGATGTCGTACTGCTTGACACCATAGTTGGGGAAGACATGGAACTACTAATAGAAGGCTATCCTAAATTTAGTTTTCAACCGGGAATTATTGGAGATCAATTAGCGGCTATGATTACGGGGAAATTATAGGGGGATAAAAATGGAACAATCATTTCTGTCACAAGAGGAAATAGATGCTTTGCTGGGTGGGAATAACGCTGGATTTGAACCAGATACCGACACAAGTGCAAAATCATCTTTATCACCGGAAGAGCAAGACGTTCTCAAAGAAATAGGCAATATTAGTACTGGATCTGCGTCGACAGCGTTGTCGGAACTGTTGAGCCAGCGGGTTTCAATTGATACTCCGACTCTAAAATGTACTAGTCCTGCAGAACTCGAGAAGGGTTTTGATGCTCCCTATCTTTTGGTGGAAATTAAGTATAGCTCCGGTTTGGATGGTAGTAATGTATTTATTTTACAAGCTCAAGATGCAGCCATAATAGCCAATCTCATGATGGGCGGCGACGGCCTGAATTGTTCTACCGATATGGATGAGATAACCTTAAGTGCTGTATCCGAAGCTATGAATCAGATGATAGGATATTCAGCAACATCTATGTCACAGATTTTTAATAGAACCATTGATATAACTCCACCAAAAGTAACGTTAGTTAATATTGGAATAGATGAAGATAATCTTAGTTGGGATATTTTTAGTGATGAAATAGCGGTTATTTCCTTTAATCTGCAGATCGGTGAGCTGCTGAAAAGTGAGATAATGCTGATTATGAATATGGATATCGCCAAGCAGCAGGTAGGGTATCTAATGGCTGGTTCGGCTAACAATTGTGAGCCTGTTTCGAGTGCTGAGAGTATAGAAGTTCCTGCTCCCAGTGAGGAGAGTATTAAAAAGGATAAGAGCCTAGCTCCAATAATGCCGCAGCCAATTGTGGTTGAGGACAACAGTGGCTTTATTAACAGTAATAATCTTAACCTTATATTAGATATTCCGCTCAGATTATCAGTAATACTGGGCAAAACCAAACGTAATATTGTTGATGTTTTAAAACTTACCCAGGGATCGATTGTGGAGTTAGAAAGGCTGGAACATGAGCCCGTGGAGATTTTGGTTAACGACACGTTGATTGCCAGAGGGGAAGTGGTAGTGGTGAAAGAGTACTTTGGAGTACGGATTACCGACATAATATCAACTGAGAGTAGGATCAAAAGTCTGGTCTCTAGATAACCGCAAATTTACGGTTATTCTATCGAAAAGCCAGGAAACATGAAATTGTTGTGGACGAGGTGGTAGTAAATGGATATAGCTTCGCTGGCCGGTATTCTAATTGCATTTATAATGTTGATAGGAGCATTTCTGCTGGAGGGTGGCTCTATGGGCATGCTTCTGGTGGGTACTGCCGCCATGATTGTTTTTGGTGGTACGATTGGGGCCACCGTTATTAGTTTTTCCATGGATGAGATAAAAAAGGTGCCCTATTTTCTAAAAACGGTTTTTAAGAGTGATCCTATTGACTTTAACGAATACCTGGAAGTACTGGTTAAGAATGCTGATAAGGCTCGTCGGGAAGGATTCCTAAGCTTGGAAAACCAGTTAGACCAAATTGACAATGTATTTCTAGCCAAGGGCTTACAAATGGTCATAGATGGTACCGATCCTGAATTAACCCAATCCATACTGGAAATGGAAATAGAAGTTTATGAGAAGAATGAGATGCTTGGCTCGCAGATATTTATGACCGCAGGTGGTTATGCGCCTACTATGGGTATTATTGGAACGGTTATGGGGATGGTTAATGTATTAAGCAATCTTTCTACTCCTGATGAATTGGGCGGAGCTATCGCAGTTGCCTTTTTAGCCACCTTGTATGGTATAGCTACAGCCAATCTACTGTGGATTCCTTTTGCTGCCAAAATTAAAAATAGGGCTAAAAAGCAGGTTTTCTTAATGGAAATGATGCTGGAAGGTATTATGTCTATTCAGGGCGGAGAGAATCCGCGGGTTTTAAGAGAAAAATTAAAGATCTTTCTGCCCTCTGATAACCGCCAGGAGACAGTTCAGCAGGAGAAGGAAAAGATGGTGATTTAGAATATGGGGGGGCATAGAAAGAAAAAACAAGAAGAGCCAGAAGAAGGCGGGATGGAACGCTGGCTGCTAAGTTATGCCGATTTTATCACCCTATTAATGGTGTTTTTTATATTAATGTATGCGCTGAGCAAGGTTGATGTGGCCAAATACAATGCTATTGCTAATTCGCTGAGTGTGGTTCTAACCGGCAGCTCCATATCGCCGCCAGATAAGCCGGGGCCGTCAGTGATAGATGGTGAGGCCGGCCAACAGGTCCAGGGAATGAATAAAGATGTAATTGATAAAGCACAGCTAGATGCGGTGCAAAAACAGATTCAGGAGTTTATAAAAGCAGAGCAGGCCAGTAAGGACGGTCAGGGCCCGGAAAACGCTCCTACTAAATTAGGGGATTATATCGAAATAATGGAGCAGGAACGCGGGCTGGTGATAAGTATAAAAGACACTCTCCTTTTCACAGCCGGTTCCAATGAAATCACTCCGCAAGCCAAGAGTATTATTAAGCAGCTCGGTACAGCTCTGGTCATGGTTCCCAACTTCATACGCGTAGAAGGTCATACGGATAATCTACCTATAAGTACGGCCAAATTTCCTTCCAACTGGGAACTTTCGGTATTGCGGGCGTGCAATGTTATGCATGTTTTTCAGGAAGAAGCAGGTATTTCTCCCGACCGGCTTTCGGCGGTTGGTTATGGTGAATATAGGCCCCGAGTTCCCAATGTGAGCTTGACCAATCAGGCAATAAACCGAAGGGTGGATATTGTTATTTTAAAACAGAAATATGACAGTTTTGAATCGCCAGCACTCCAGACGGTTATTCAATAGCAAGGATTGAAGTAACATGAAAGAAGGTTATCTCCCTGAAGAAAAGCGTTTTTTTATTAGTAGTCATGATTTTAATTTACACTTTTCCGATAGAGGTTTTAACGGTAGCAACCGAGGATTCTATTGCCCAGTCGGAATTGATGGCTCCTAATATCGCAGATGTCAGGCCGGAACCGGTTGCTGCAAGTGTTGTACCTGTTCAGACAGTACCAGCAGGAAAAAACATAATCGCATACAATGTACTTGGTTATAGTTCTATGGGCACTATGATCCATGATGTTGTCATTACACCTGCAACTTGCGATAGGACGATGCTGATTACCTTTGCCGTGCATGGTTTTGATGGTGCCTGGAAAAAAGATGGGGCTGCTTTGGTGCAGATTGCCAATGATGTAATAAGGGAGTTTTCCAACCACCCGGAAAAGCTCAATACCACTCGTTTGATTATTGTGCCTTGTGTGAATCCAGACGGAATATTGTACGGACAAAGTGAAAACGGGATAGGCAGGTGTAATGGTCAGGGAATTGACATTAATCGCGATTTTGACTACTACTGGGAATATAGTAGTAATAGTAAATATCACACTGGTAAGGCTCCTTTTAGCACCCCCGAGGCACAAATCCTCAGCGAGCTGGTCTTAAATGAAAAGCCGGATATTGTAATAGACTTTCACGGCTGGTCCAACTGCACTTACGGTGATATAGAATTAAGTGATTATTTTAATAAAAATTTCGGTATAAACAACTTAAATCCTAAATCTAATGATAAGAACTATTTGCAGCAGCATTTCGTGGGCTGGGCCAGTCAGTTTGCACGGACTGTTCTGGTAGAATATCCCAACCCGGAGAATCCTCAAAATTTAATTGACCGTCAATATAGCGGCAAAACTATTAATTCAATAATGGAAATATGCAGCCAACCATAGTTGTTTATTCATACTAAAATTAGTTTGGGTATGACAGCCTTTTCAAAATGGTTGTTCTTCTATCAAATGATAAATTTATTCTCTTGTCCCCACTACCTTGCATTCTGTAAATACTAAATAGCGCCCGCCAATAATTTCCCGCTTGACATTGGTATTAACAGCATAACTCCACTCAACCATAACTGAGCTTTCAGCAAATATATAATCTCTGTTAACTGCTTTTATTTTACGGGCATAGTTCCTAAGCTCGGTTATTTCATCATCAGTTAAAAAAAGAGCGTCACCAAAAATAGAAATAGTACCTGACAAATGATCAATTATAATAGTCTCATCTGCACGCCCGAATGTTGTTAAATTCCAGAGGTCTTTATCCACAGCTTCGATTATGGTCTTACTCTCCTGCAAATCGATAATTCCACTTTTTAAAGCGATAAAATACGGATAAAATATGATTAAGTCGTCAGGTAAAAACTCATTTATATATTCTTTGCCGATTAAGACAGCTTCCTCAGCGGCAACACCGATTGCACGAGGTAAATTGACATCATTGCCATTTTGCACGGCAACTCTAACCGTCCACAGCAAATTGGCATCCAGAGCTTCCTGGCCAGTAAAACGACGCCAGGGAACTGTCGGTATTCCCATACTTTTTAATACATAAAATCCTTCCAGCTTATTCATAAAATTCCCTCAATTGCGTCTCTTTTCCCAGCCTAAATATATATTCATCTTACCACAATTCCTGAAGGTACTGTCATTACAAATGGTAGCATCTCCCAGAGCAAGTGAATATCATGTAGGGAGAGGTGGTGGTGTAAGTGGGGGAAGAACTCGATTCTATTAAAGAGGATATTAGGGAAATAAGAGATGGGATTAGGGAGATAACCGGTAATGTAAATAATCTTCGGGTTCTAATCGCCGGTGATTATGTGACAAAAGCCGAATTCATGGCCGATGTACAAAAAAACAACCAGACACATATGAATTTTACCAACTCGCTGATCTTCATAAGCATCACTTTACTGACCGTATTCGGCTATTTTCTGATAAGTGGATTTCATTAAGTAATTAATTCGTGAAAAATGAGATTGCCCGGAGGCTATCATTCGAGCCTTAATAGCATCAAAAATGTAAATACCAGGAGTAATGAACTCCTGGTATTTATCATACTTACAAAGTTTACTAGGGCTGTTATTGGTGCTGCGGATGATAGTGAGTATGCAGGAGTTCATGGGATTTATGCCCCAGAGGCTCATGCAGGAAATCTTCATAAAGGGCTTTGACTTCGGGATTTTCATGAGATTTGCGTATCGGTAATCCAGCGTCTTCCGCGTAAATTGCTTCTATTCTCTCTTTTCTCTTCTCAATAGTGGCTGGAATGGGTTGGCCTCCGCCGCCAATACAACCACCAGGACAGCACATAACTTCAATGAAGTGATAAGGAGAGGTACCGGCTTTAATCTCATCCATAATTTTTCTGGCATTCCCCAGGGAGTTGGCTACCGCCACCTTTACCTTGGTTCCGGCCAAGTCTACTTCGGCTTCTTTAAACCCTTCGAAACCACGTACCATAGTGAAGTTCACATCTGCGAGGGTTTCGCCGACAACTACTTCATAAACGGTTCTGAGAGCAGCTTCCATAACACCGCCGGAAGCACCGAAGATAACGGCTGCGCCAGTATATGCCCCCATTAAGGAATCGAATTTGCCATCTTCCAGTTTATCAAAATCCAGCTGTTCCATTTTAAAGAGCTTGCCTAACTCACGCACAGTAAGAACCAGGTCTACATCCCGATAACCACTGGCATTCATCTCTGGACGGGCTGCCTCAAATTTCTTGGCTGTACAAGGCATGATCGATACGGAATAAATCTTGGATGGATCTACGCCCATTTTTTCAGCCCAGTAAGTCTTGGCTAAGGGGCCAAACATCTGCTGAGGTGACTTGCAGGTGGATAGATGATCCAATTGATCAGGATAGAAGGTCTCAATGAAGTTAATCCAACCAGGGCTGCAGGAGGTAATCATGGGCAGAGTACCACCAGTTTTTAGCCTCTGTAATAATTCGTTGCCTTCCTCCAGAATCGTTAGGTCGGCTGTAAAGTTAGTATGGAAAACATAATCAAAACCAAGCTGTTTTAAACCAGCCACAAATTTCAACATGCCCAGCGAACCGGTAGGCATTCCTACTGCTTCTGCGACTGCTACTCGTACTGCCGGAGCAATCTGAGTGACTACAACCATATCGGGATCTGCTACAGCTGCCAGGAATTTGTCTATTTCTTCATTTTCGATGATGGCTCCGACCGGGCAAGCCACAGCGCATTGGCCACAAAGTACGCAATTGGTATCAGCAAGAGCTTTGCCGTCCACGGTTTGAACAATACCATCTTTGATTTCCAGGGCACCAACAGTCTGAATATCGTTGCATACCTCAACACACCGACCGCACAGGGTGCATTTGGAGGGATCGCGAACGATAGAAGGAGTAGATGTATCCTTGGGAAGATGAAGGGGTTTGTTATCAAAGGAACGGATTAGTAGGGTGTCTGCTAAGGATTGCAACTCACAATTTAAGCTGCGGGCGCAATTTAGGCAATCCTGGGGATGTACAGACAAGATCTGTTTGAGGTTTTTCCTCTTAGCTTCAACTACCTGGGGGGTAAAGGTTTTAATAACCATTCCCGGGGCAACGAGTTCGGAACAAGCGGACTTCATTTCTCCATTTACATCTACCACGCAGACCTTACAGTTGTCTTTGACGTTTAGGTCAGGGTGGCTGCATAATGAAGCAATCTCAAATCCGACTGCTGCAGCAGCCTGCATTACGGTAGAACCGTCAGGAACCGATGCACTGATACCATTGATATTAATGCTGACCATACGATTTCTCCTCTCTCCCACTTGTGAATATTTTAGCTTACGCTTACTTCACTTAGTTTATTTTTTGTGATAGATAGTGTCAAGCAGTTTATATAGCTTATAATAGCGGAAAAAACGACAGCTAAATAGAGGGGAAATTATCCCCATATGTCGACATTTAACTATACAGGTGCAAGCTGGTTACTATTGCGAAATGGACTCTAAAATATAAGTGATTAAAATATATTATTCAGAGGAAATGGTTAGAAGGCAAATTTTACTCTTAATTGATAAAATTGCTGATGTAGGCAGCAATAGCCAGACTAGAAGTCAAGCCAGGCGATTCTATACCAATCAAATTGATAAATTGAGGGAAACCTTTATCACTCTCTTCATTAATTACAAAGTCTCGTAGAGGCTCTGAGAGTCTTTGTAAGCGAGGTCTGATACCGGCAAAATCGGGGGCAATATCATCCCTTTTTAAATCTGGCAGAAAATTACGTACTGACAGATAAAAACTCTCTTGATACCTGTCGTCCATATCATATTCAATATTGACGACCTCATAGGCATTGGGACCCAACCGCAATATTCCTGAAATGTCAGGTGTTATGTGGATGCCAAGGGTTCCCGATCTTCCTGGCAGAGGATAGATAAGATGATTAATAGGTATTGATTTTTTTAATACATAATATTCACCTTTGCAGGGATGGATGCGGTAGCGGCATTCATCTATATCCAGACCTAGCAAGGAGCAAATAGCATCGCTTGCCAGACCGGCACTATTAATAACCGTATCAGCTTTGAACTTGTCACGATTGGTTTCCAGGATATAATCCCTTCCTGTATATTCAAGTCCCCGAAGCCCAGAATTAAAGGCGAAAATTACATCGCTCAAGCGGCTCAACCGGTACAGCCTCTGCATTAATTGATGAACATCAATAATTCCGGAATCTGGTATAAAAATAGCCCCAGCTGTTTGAATAGATGGTTCTAATATTCGTGCTTCATGAGCTGACAATGATCTAACCTCAATCCCGTTGGCATGCCCCTGTTGGCACAGAGCGTGTAAACTGGCCGATTCACTGGCATCGGAGGCTACTATGAGTTTGCCCAGGCGATTATGGTCGACCTGGTACTTTTGGCAAAAATGATATAACTTCTGCCTTCCTTCAATACAGAGCCGGGTTTTTAACATGGTTGAGGGATAGTAAATACCAGAATGGATAACCTGACTATTGCGGCTCGAGGTTTCCAGTCCGAAGGCTGTATTCTTCTCCAACACCGCAATAGATTTATTAGTTGATTGGGAGAGTTCGTAGGCTATAGCCAAACCGATTACACCTGCACCGACAATAGCTATATCAACTTTTTCCATATCGGCATAGTCCTACCTTTCCAGGTAAATAAGCTTACTCCCTATTTATCAGAATATAGCTGCCCGGCGCTCGCCCAATTTTCGCGGGGATATTCATCAATTACCAGTTCAACTACTTCGGGCTTAACGTTCAAGATGCGTACTACCTCACGGGTTAGGACCTCAACCAGCTCACGTTTTTGCTCCAGCGACCGTCCCGCTATCATTTTTACATTTACAAACGGCATGTTCATTCCTCCTAGCTTTTAATCAAACTCCTCTTAAGACTCCCTACTCTATAGGTGGGGGATAAACCTATTTTCTCCTCAGTGGTGGGTTAAAGCCCCGACTGAGGAGGCGTTTGATGAAAACGCTCGCGGCGGGATGCACACAAAACGCGAAAGGAAGGCGCTATAGCGCCTGCGTTTTGGCGCGCAATTCGCGCAAGCACTCATTGTATTTATAATAAATTATAGCCATAACTGACTGTATAAACAATGTATTCCCTGCTACTGACATGCCCCCGGACAGGCCGTTCCATATGAACCCAGTACCCGGATATCGTGGGTTATTGATTTAAGGCCTGCTAGTGCTTGCTTAACTCTCGGATCAAGCTGGTGACCCTCAATATCAATGAAGAAGAGGTATTCTCCAATTCTGGTTTGAGCAGGTCGGGATTCTATCTTAGTCAGGTTGATTTCGTACAAATTGAACTGTTCCAGGGCTTGAAACAGTGCACCAGGTTTGTTCATTAAATAGAGTAAAAGGGAAGTCTTGCACAAATGGGTATGCATGCAAGAAACGTCGCTGCCTGCACATTTGCTGGATAAAGTAATAAAACGGGTTTCATTATTTTGACGATCTTGAATTTCAGAACATAATATTTCCAGTCCATAAGCCCGAGCCGCGGTGGTTGTGCCAATCGCAGCCCAGGAATCGTTCGAGTCAGCTACGCGCCGAGCGGCTTCGGCTGTACTGGCAACGTCAATTAACTCCAGACTTTTAAAATTAGTGGTTAAAAATCTCCGACACTGAGCCAGAGCCTGGGGGTGGGATATGATTCGCGTGATTCCTTCCAATTCTATACCAGGCCTGGACAATAAATTATGTTTTATCGGCAGGACAATTTCACCTGATAATTGCAAATCATAGTCATAAGCCAATAAGTCCATAGTTTGGTTTACCGAGCCCTCGCAGGAATTTTCAATAGGTACTATACCACTATCCATTTCACCAAGGTGTACAGCTGCAAAAACCTGCTCAATAGTAGCATAAGGCACTAGTTCCCATTTAGTTGGATCGGTGTAGCGGAGAGCAGCTTCTTCACAAAAAGTACCACGTGGTCCCAAATATGCCATCTTGTTTTTCACAGTTCATTACTCCTATCTAGTTAGCTTGTATTTCTCGATTTAAGGCAGGAACAATATTATGCAATTGAGACATCACCTGTTCCAGGCCTTCAGGGGTAAGCGATTGCGGACCATCTGACAAGGCTTTAGCCGGTTCAGGATGCATTTCTATGATTAGGCCGTCGGCACCTGAGGCTATGGCGGCTAGTGACATAGGTAGAACCAGCCCCCGGTCACCCGTGGCATGGCTGGGGTCAACTATCACCGGGAGATGGCTGAGTCGCTTAACCATAGGGACCGCACTTAGATCCAGCGTATTACGGGTGGATGTTTCAAAGGTTCTTATCCCTCGCTCACATAGGATGACACTTCCATTGCCTTCCGACATTATATATTCAGCCGCCATGAGCCACTCTTCAATTGTGGCTGACATACCGCGTTTTAACAAAACCGGTTTATCAATTTGTCCTGCTGCTTTAAGTAAACGAAAGTTCTGCATATTTCTGGCTCCTATCTGGATTATGTCTACATAATTCAGAGCGAGCCGCAAACTATGCTCATCAATGACTTCAGTAACCACTGGTAAGCCTGTCTCCAAGGAAGCCTCTCTTAAAATATCCAGGCCTTCTTCTTCTAAACCCTGGAAGCTGTATGGAGAGGTACGCGGTTTGAAAGCCCCACCCCTAATTATGTGGCCTCCTGCCTTCTTAACCTGACGGGCGGAGGTTAAGAGCTGTTCGCGGCTTTCTACTGCACAGGGTCCGGCTATCACCGTAATAGAATCTCCCCCAATCTTTATCCCGCGTACTTCAATGATGGTATTTTCGCTCTTAGCCTCCCGGCTGACTAGTTTATAAGGCTTCATGATGGGAACAATCTTTTCCACCCCTGGCATTTGCTGCAATTCCCTCATATCATTTACCAGCCGGTCACCGACAGCACCGATCACAATTCGTTTAACTCCCCGGATAAGCTGGGTTTGAAAGCCTAACTGATCAAGCCTTGCGTTTACTATTTCAATCTGTTCCACTGTTGAATTCATGTCCATAACTACTACCATTATGAATTCCTCCCTTAATAAATAATAAAAGCCCATAGCTGTCATCCACATAGGGACGAAAGCTATGGGCTTCCGCGGTACCACCCTGATTGATCCGTTCTAAGGATCCACTCATTAATAAGTACGGGAACGTTCTCCTCGCTAAAAACAAAAAAACCTTTCATCCCAAGGGACGAAAAGCTCTTGCTTATCGCGTTACCACCCAAGTTGATCTGTATTAAATACAAATCCGCTCATTCATGAAGGTGCGGGAACTATGTTCCGATACCCTCTTCCCGTTAACGTTGGAAGTCTACGGCTCAGCCTACCCATCCTTTTAAGGAATTCAGCCTGCAACTCCGGAGAGAACTTCAGTTAATCATACTTTAAAGGCGCTTACAGTCGGTGACGCCTTCTCCCTGAAAAGTTGGGGTTAACTTACTTTGCTCCTTCATCGTTTTTTAGTTTGATGAAATTACTATGAAGTATAGCATAGAGATAAGAACCGTGCAAACTATTTTTTGCTTACCGAGAAGGAATCGAGGACCGCCGCTACATCCACTTCACTTAGATCATTAAATATCTGGCTATTGCCAATGGACGTGGGCAGGACTAGAGGCATTTTACCTCCAATATTTTTCTTATCTTTATGCATCTGGGCAATAATATCCGAGCTGTTCAAATTTCCGAAATCAGCTGGCAATCCGTATTCTTTTAGTATATTTTCTATTCTATCCATATCATCAAGGCAGAGTAGGTTCAAACGATGCGCTAAACGCGCTGCACAAATTGTTCCAATGGCTACTGCTTCTCCGTGGGTGAAGTGATAGTTGGTCAGGGATTCAAAGGCGTGACCAAAGGTATGGCCAAGATTCAACAATGCGCGCAAGCTGTTTTCGGTTTCATCTTGAGCTACAATATCCGCCTTGATGGCGCAGCAGCGATTGACAATATGTATCAAACATTCACTGTCCCGGGCCTTAATGCGTTCCCAATGGTTTTCCAGATACTCAAAAAAGTCCCGATCCCAGATAATTCCATATTTGATTGTTTCGGCTAGACCGGTTAGGTATTCTCTTTCCGGGAGAGTTGCGATAAAGGCTACATCAACAAACACCAGACCCGGCTGATGAAAGGCACCTACCAGGTTTTTTCCCTGAGGAAGATTTACTCCGGTTTTACCACCTACACTGCTGTCAACCTGGGCCAGAAGTGTGGTGGGAATCTGGATACAAGCTATACCACGCATATAGGTAGCCGCTACAAATCCAGCCACATCACCAACAATGCCGCCCCCCAGTGCCACTACCGTGGATTTGCGGTCCAGACCTAAAGCTACCATCTGTTCATATAGTGAGGCTGTCGTGGTCAGGTTTTTGCATCCTTCCCCTCCAGGTATTATGGCCGTATCAACTTGAAACCCTGCCTTATGAAGGACATCCAATGCTCTGTTACCATATAATCTGTTGACATTTTCGTCGGTGATCATTATCATCCGTGATGTGTTGGGGACAAAATCGAGTATTTCTCCTAATTGCGGCAGCCAGTTTTCCCCAATACAAATATCATAACTCCTATTTCCGAGTTCAACTTTCACAAATCGCCACTCCTTTAAAAATAAGGTTACCTGTCTTCGTTATATAAGCTTGATAGAATGCACTGGAAGTCGGGGAAAGATATATCAATGCATTCCGCGTCATGTACGATCGTCTGGTCTTTGGCTATCAAACCCATTAAGGCACAAGCCATGGCTATACGGTGATCATGATAAGATTCGCATACCGCTCCAGTTAAGCTGCGCCTGCCATTGATGATTAAACCGTCCTCAGTTTCCCGAATATCTGCTCCAAAGCGGGTAAGTTCAGTAGCAACAGCTCTTAAGCGATTGCTTTCTTTGACTTTTAGCTCAGATGCATCTCTAATTATGGTCTGACCTTCGGCTACGGCCGCAGCGACTGCTAATACCGGGATTTCATCTATCAGACGGGGAATTATGTCACCACCAAATACTAAACCTTTTAAGCCTTGCCCCTCAACGGTTATGTCTCCTATTAACTCGCCCGAACTCTCGAACTGGTTAGATATGCTGATCCCGGCGCCCATCTCGCTAAGTACATCCAGTATTCCAGTTCGGGTTGGATTTAAACCTACCCGAGTTACCGTAATTCTGGAGCCGGGAATAATTGCTCCCGCCACCAGAAAAAAGGCGGCAGACGAGATGTCACTCGGGACGATTACCTTTTGGGCATTTAATGCACCCGCTTTAATCATGGTTGTTAATCCATCAGTCTGAATATTGGCCCCAAAAGCCCTGAGCATTTTTTCGGTGTGGTTACGTGATAAAGCTGGCTCTGTGACCAGAGTTTCTCCATCAGCCAATAATCCGGCAATAAGTACTGCCGACTTTATCTGAGCACTGGCTACCGGTGTGTGATAATCAATTCCTTTAAGATGACCGCCTCTTATTGCCAGCGGAGCATAACGGCCATCGCTCCGACCCCAGACCTGGGCTCCCATTGCTCGCAGGGGGTCTGCCACCCGGGCCATGGGACGTCGCCGTATGGAGGCATCGCCGGTTAAGACGGAAAAAAAATCCTGTCCGGCTAGCAATCCGGAAATTAAGCGGATAGTAGTACCGGAATTGCCAACATCCAGATAGTCTTCAGGTTCGGATAGTCCTGCCGGGCCTTTGCCTTTAACCTGCAAATGGGTTGGGCTTAGTTCTTCGACCTCAATTCCCAGTTGCCGCACACATCTTACGGTACTAAGACAGTCTTGTCCCGGTAAGAAGTTTTCAATCTCGGTAGTTCCAGCAGCCATTGCTCCGATCATAACGCTGCGATGGGAAATTGATTTATCTCCCGGTACAGTTACGGTTTTATCCAGCGACTTTAGAGGCTTGACAATCATTTCCATATATATCACTCACTTCAAGTCATTTGTTACTGCTAAGTACACTTGGTTGACAGTGTACTAGCTGGGCTATAGTTTATTATTATAAATGAAAAAACCAAAAAACCAAAGGAATGCTAAGATGCTAATTATGCAAAAATAAACACTAAGGGCTTAGTATTTATTAAAGGGAAAAGTGGAGATGATACAGAATATTAAGCAGGAAAATAATTCTTGGTATGGGAAAGGAGCAGTGAAATGAAGAAAAATCTGGTGGTGTGGTTTATTTTGACTATGTTTATACTATCAGTTGCAGGTTGTTCCTCGGTCAAGAAGGATGCCGGGAAAGCAGCTCCCGAAGCTGTCAACTTTAAGGTAGCGGTCTTGAGAGGGCCTACAGCGGTTGGAATGATAAAGATGATGGACTCTCAGCCATCTATGGGTGAGAATGTCAAGGCTGAATACGTGATTGAACAGACTCCCGATACACTCAGTGCTAAACTTTTGACCGGGGAAATAGAGATAGCTACTATTCCGACGAATACGGCGGCTAAATTGTATAATAAAGGTGTAGCTTATCAACTGGTCGCTATGAATACCTGGGGAGTAATGTATGTACTTACTAATGGAGTTGCTGTCAATAGCTGGGCTGACCTCAAGGGCCAGCAAATTGATAATTCATCCCAAGGGTCAGCTGCCGATGTAGTCTTCAGATATTTGCTCAATAAAAACGGTATCAATCCGGATAAGGACGTGACTATTAAATACATTGCCAGCCCGGTTGAACAGGCCCAACTTGCTATCGCCGGCAAGAGTAAAATAACGGTTCTGCCTGAACCCTGGGTCTCAACCGTATTAGGTCAAAATAAGGATATGAAATTGGCACTGGATTTCCAAAAAGAATGGACGCGAATTAATGGTGCTGATGTTCCTTTTGCTCAGACCTGCCTGGTGGTCAAGGCTGATTTTGCCGCTAAAAACCCCGAAATCATGACCAAGTTCCTACAGGAGTACGCTAATTCAATTGATTGGGTTAATAAAAATCCTGCTGAGGCGGGGGAATTAGTTAAAAAGCAGGACATCGGTATACCCGCTGGCGTCGCCGCCACAGCGATCCCCAGATGCAACCTGCGTTATATGAGCGCCATGGACGCTAAACCAGCCGTAGAGAAATACCTGCAGGTACTTCTGGACTTTTCTCCTGATTCTATAGGAGGCAAACTGCCCGATGCTAAATTCTACTACCAAAAATAGACTGTATTCGGTGGCTTCCATGCTGGCACTTCTGCTGGTATGGAAGCTGCTTGCTCTGTATTGGCATCAGGAACTGATTATGCCTTCTCCTGAGGTTACGCTAGTCAAGATGTGGACTGTAATACAGGCGGCAAATTTCTGGCCTTCAGTTGGTCTAACCATAGGTAGGGGATTATTGGGTTTCTTTATTTCCTGCGCCCTAGGTGTCGTGTTAGGTTTTATAGCCGGTTTCAGTTCACCAGTCTACTGGCTGCTCCAGCCATGGGTGACCGTAATTCGAACCATCCCGGTTATGTCAGTAATAATTCTGGCAATAATATGGTTCCAAACCGATACAGTACCAATATTTGTAACCTTTCTAATGATATTTCCCATTATTTACAGCAATGTTTTAGCCGGAATAAAGAATGTGGATCAACAGCTGCTGGAAATGGCCCACATGTATAGGGTCAGGACCAAACGGATTGTGGGGGAACTCTATATTCCATCGATTTTGCCATACTTACTGGCGGGAGCTTCAAATGCGATGGGCATTACCTGGAAGGTTATTATTGCTGCTGAAATCTTAAGTCAACCTCGTTTTTCTATCGGTACTAATCTGATTATAGCCAAGATTGATTTGGAAACCGCTCAGGTTTTCGCTTGGACAGTGGTAATCATTCTGATCAGCTTCATCTTCGAGTCCTTGCTTAATTCTCTGGAAACCAAATTCAGAACGTGGGGTTGAACGGATGAGTTTTATTTTGAGTAATATCCATAAAAAATTTGGCGATTTATATGTTCTAAAAGATTTGAATATGAAACTGGAGGAACATAAGCTCATCTGCATACTGGGGCCATCGGGTTGTGGTAAGACTACCCTCTTAAATATTATCTCAGGAGTTTTCCCTCCTGATCAGGGTGAAATGTCTGGCTTTGCAGGCAAGACCATAAGCTACTTGTTCCAGGAGACACGTCTCCTGCGCTGGAAAACGGTGGATGAAAACATCGACTTTGTTCTAAAAGACAAGTTTTCCAAAATGCAAAGGTTAGAAATAGTTAAACGTTATGTTGACATGGTTGGCCTTAGAGATTTTAAAAAATATTATCCCGATAAACTGAGTGGAGGAATGAAGCAGAGAGTGGCGATTGCCCGGGCATTTGCCTATCCAGCCGACATACTATTAATGGATGAACCGTTCAAGGGGCTGGATATGCAGTTAAAAACCGCCCTTATGCATGCCTTTGTGGATTTATGGCTGATGGATCATAGAAGCGTATTTTTTGTTACCCATGATATAGATGAGGCCCTGCTGCTGGGAGAAGAAATATATGTGCTTAATGAACGACCAGGGTCGGTCAAAGGCGTTATCAGCAACACAATACCTCACAAAGAAAGAAATCTGAATAGTGAAAACATCCGTCAGGTCGAACGAGAGATATACCAATTGCTGACCGCACCACAACCAGCAGAAACTGAATAAGGTGGGACAGGGGGACGGGTCCCTTGTCCCACTTACTTCAACCGTTGGGGTGGGACAAGGGACCCGTCCCCCTGTCCCACCTTATTCATTACTCGCGGTTTCAGGGCGGGAAAATACCGCCAGCAGCATGCTGGCAAAGACCATGACCGAGCCTATCACTTCTATCCCAGTTAGAGTCTCTCCCAGAATTAGGAAAGCCATCATTACGCAAAAAACGGGCTCGGCGGTGCTGATTAAGGTCGCACGGGCGGCCCCTATATTCTGCACTCCTTTCAGGAAAAAGAGTACTGCCAGGAGAGTATTGAAAACAGCCATAACCAGAGTTATCAACAGCTGGGAGGGGGTCAATACGAATAAGAAGCCTAAACTGCTATGATAAACAGGGACGATGATAATAATCGCCATTAATGAGAGTGTCGCCGTGATAGATAACGGATTGCTGCGGGCAACAGTTTTTTGGCCCAGCAAACTGTAGAAACTATAACAGATACAGGCCAGGAGAGCGAAAAAAATACCTTCTGAAGATAGTCCGGGGGAATGTCCAACCAGCCCGGAAATGAGAGCCACACCGCCTAAAGCTAACGCTAGACCAATAAAGATTCGGGGCACAAATCTTTCTTTGAAAATCAATATACTTAAGATAGCCACCAGAACCGGATGGGTAAAAAATATTACCGTAGTTAAACCTGCTGATAGGGTATTCAGGGCGAAAAAGTAAAACAATCCTGAAGCTGTCAAAAATATTCCCTGAGCAATCACCGGTGGGGAAAGAGACAGAATATGGTCATGTTTAACAACCTTGATGAACAGTGCCAATAAAATAAATGAAAATATATAGCGCAGCAACAATGTACTGCCCGGTCCCAGCCCCGCCGAATAGGCAAGCTTTACCAGAATTGGCAGGGTGGCATACATGAAGGCCGAGAACAAAATAAAAATAGAACCCTTCAGTTCCTTAGAAGCATTTATAAACATAATAAACCTCTGGCATTATGATAAATATATTACACCTACTAAAGTATAGGCTTAGAGAAAAATAAGTCAAATATTACTAGCTATTGGTCTCAACCATAAGGTTTGCATTGAATCCATTTTCATGTTATAGTTTATAATCTGCAGCTAATATTTAGAGCATTGGTTGTAATATTATTGCATTATTATACTAACCCAAGTACCTGATACGATTAAAATGAATTGTTTTTTCAGGTCCGGTTCACATATAATCTAATTAATGAGAGTACAATTAATTATGAGTTTTAACCGCTGCAGATTAGATTAGGGCACTAATTACCGTTAGACCGTAATTTTGAAGTTTGTGGCAAATAGAGGCGGAGGTGACGTTATGAAAAATAGATGGGGTAAAGGGGATCCGGTTAATCTTTCCGACTTGTTGAAAATAACACCGGTTGCCAATGAAATCTTACATCTGAGCGAAGAACTAGGTATGAGTCTAACTGATGTAATGTGGATTGTATCTCAGATCATAGAAAACAGCGATGAATCCATAGGAGAGGGAACCTCCAAAATTTCAGATGAGATTGCTGAAGGTGAGTGGGATGAGATAGATTTAGACAATGCCGATGAAGAAAGCGACCAGACCATGTATTTGGTTAACGTCAAGATAAATGGACCGGGGAGGTTTCCCGAAATTGGTTTCAAGGCTGGAGTAAACGACACCGAAGATATGAATTATTTTTTTGATATGATACTGGAAATGATCGATAAGTTGGATTAATTTAAAGAAAAAGTCCGGGCTTATACCCGGACTTTTTTATTGGGAAACCTATCAAGCGATTTCTGGGAGGCGGTTCAGTGCTTATCGAACTGACCAAACAAATAAAACTAGTGAGGCCCGAAGCAAAAGCTATGTTTCCATATAGCAACTCACTATATATCGACGATGAGGTCAAGATAATGATCGATGCTGGGGCAGGTGGCAGAGCTTATGCGCTGATTCCGTTGGATGAGATTAATATGCTCCTGTTAACCCATCACCACTTTGATCATATTAATGGAGTCAGTTTTTTCCCTAAAGCTCGCAAAATGGTAGGCGAGGAAGAATTATGGGCGTTTCGGGACGAATACCAATATTCCTTGTCAATGGGGTTACATCGCTGGGAGGAATTAATGGGCAGTCCTCGAGAACATATATGGGAACGAGAAATGAATCTGCCGGATGATGTACCTTCAAAGCCAGCTTTTCTGCCGCTCGAAATATCCGGGGTATTTAAGGACGGCGATATTTTTGATGTAGGAGAAACCTCTTTTACCGCTATACACACACCGGGCCATTCTCCGGGCCATTATTCGTTCTTTTTTCCTCAGGAGAGTATCCTCTTTGCCGGTGATCTTGACGTCACATCCCGGGGTCCCTGGTACGGAGGGGAATTCTGTGATCTGGATGACGTAATTATGTCCATAAATAAATTAATATCCTTGAAACCACGCATTTTAGTCAGCTCCCATAGAAGAGTTATCGATTCGCGGGTGGAGGAGTTAATGAGAGCATATTTGGACATTGCCCTGCAAAGAGAGGAACGGATTTTAAACTATCTAGCGGAACCGCGGACAATTGATGACATTACTAATCAGGGGATAATCAATGAGTGGGAACAAAAAAACCAATACACAGTATTCTGGCATAAGATGATGATTGTAAAGCATTTGACCCGTCTGCTCAAAAAGGGCTTAATTTTTAAAAGCGATAGCCGATATATTAAGGTATAAATAACAAAAGAAGTTTTAACTTAATGTTAACCAAATCTTAATATAAAAGCATAATTCTTATCATTATGTTGTTCTAATTGAAACATGAGGAGCGTAGAATAGCTTTAGGGTTAAAATAGAAAAATTGAACGAGAGGGGGAATAAGGGTGGATAAAAACTTAATCGATGAAATTCTGAGGGACATTGGGCTGGAACACATCGATGACGACAGCACTGACCAACAATAACGAGGAGCCATTTAAAGTTAGTACAACTTAAATGGCTCCACTTTTTTTGCCTATTACTGGTTCAATTTTAACAATTCTGAGACGGTTACAAATTCATAGCCCTGGTCTTTAAGATTCTTAATAATAACAGGTAAGGCCTCGGTGGTCTGTTTGCATGTATCACTAGCATGCATAAGTATAATATCTCCAGGGTGAACCTTCTTGCTCACTCTCTCGATAATATTGTTTACCCCTGGATTCATCCAATCTAGAGAATCGGTTGACCATTGTATCACTTCATAGTTACATTCATGGGCGGCTTCAATAACTTGATCATTATAATCTCCATTAGGAGTTCGAATTAAATTGGCATCAATTCCTGTCACTTCTTTAATGTTGTTACTGGCTTTCAACATTTCGTCTTTTATTTCGGCCTTGCTCAAGTTGCTTAAATTAATGTGACGGTAACCGTGACTGCCAATCTCATGACCGTCTTCCTTAATACGTTTGGGGATATCAGGGTATTGTTTTACCCATGGACCAGATAGAAAGAAAGTAGATTTTACGCCATTGTTTTTAAGAATGTCTATTACCGGCAGGGGAGTATTGTTGCCCCAACTAATATCGAAGGTAAGGGCTACTACTTTTTTATCTGTTTTTACTTCATAAACTGGTTTTAGTTTGTGATAAGCCTGAACATACACAACACTACTGGCCAACAGAATCACTACTAATACAGCAATAATGGCTATCTTAGTTCTGGCTCTGACCTCATAAAAGCCAAATATTCTTGGCATTGTCTATTTACACCTCCCTTTGTCATTTATCTATTTTTATTTCCTAAAAATGAGCTTTATTCCTTATCACCCAATTTAATTAATTCGCTCATGGTAATGAAACGATACCCTTCACTGGTCAGCTTAGCTAATAAAATATCAACTGCCTGGGCTGTCTGTAAACCGTTGTTAGCTCCATCGTGAAGGAGAATTATCTGTCCAGGCTGAATATTTTTAATTATATGGTTGGCTATGGAAGTGCCGCTGTTGCCAACCTTCCAATCCTTACTGTCCTGCTGCCAGGTCCAATAGGCAATGGTCAATTGCTTTTGCTTGGTGAACTCGACCATATTATCAGATAGGTATCCCCCGGGAGGACGAAAAAGGACTGGATTTTGGCAAGTGATATTTTGAATGATGGAATTGGTTTTATCAATTTCATCTCGAAATATATCGGTTTTATTGCTCTTAAAACTGGCATAACTGTGGCTATAGCTGTGATTGGCAATTTCATGGCCCTGGGCCGCGATCTGTTTTAACAGTTCCGGGTATTTTTCAGCCCGGTTGCCAACCACAAAAAAGGTGGCATGGAAGTTATGTTTCCGTAAAGCCTCTAATACGGCCGGAGTCCTCTCTGGATCGGGACCATCATCAAAGGTCAAGGCCACCGCCTTTTGGGATGTTTTGACCACCGTAATGACCAGCCTTTCTTGTTTCCATTTGTTCATGTTGGGGTGCAGGGCTACGTTAAACGTTCCGAAGCCAAGCAGAAATATGCCTGTTAAAAATAATCCAAGGGTTCTTTTTTTCAATAATAGTATCAATAAATACCTCCACTAATTATGCCGATCGGCAGATAATGTTGTGCCCACGGGGGCCAACCCATAATACCTTCTACAACTATATTGGGTTTTCGCCTGAATTATGTTAATAGCCCAAAATTAGCGCAACATTTCCCCAATATAGCTATAGACCAAATTGGGGCCTTTACTAATTCCTGTCACCAATATATAATATGGGGTGTAGATTTCATGAATAAGAAATGGGTCGTTAACTCAGCGGAAGAGTGCTTCCCTGACGCGGAAGAAGTCACAAGTTCGAATCTTGTACGACCCACCATAAGAAATTGCGTAAAGCTCGATACATCGGGCTTTTTTGATTGGGTAGAAAAATTGGAAAGACCAGATATGTAACTCTAAGTATCCCTAAATATCGGCATGTGTTTCTTAACAGCCACACAAGAGACACACAAAGTGACACACAGAAAAAATGGCTTATAAGACCTATATAATCAGTGATTGAAGATTCTGTTATAAGGAAAATTAACATAATTAACAAGTATTAATGAAAAAGCCTCAAACTTAATTGCTTGAGGTTTTTCTATTTCTATTTATTGGTATCTAAGATTATTAATATAAATTGCCCTAAGAAGTATCCCCAGAGGTTGGCGCAAGGCTTCTAATAGATCCCGGTTGAATTCAGGCAGTTCATCCAAGAACAAGACTCCATTTTGTGCTAGGCTTATTTCGCCAGGTTTAGGTATACGCCCCCTGCCAACTATGCTGGCAGTTGCATCACTCCCAAATAGGAAGCTAATAATAAACCCAATATATAGGCATAACAAATAATAATCCTAAAGCCTTCAGTTTAAATTTCTGAGGTTTTAGGATTATTATTTAATTTCGTTTCTTATGACTTAGCTAAAAAGCAATTGATAAACTCATTGAATGTTTATCTCAAAAATCTTCTAGGATGTGCTTCGAAGACATAATGCGAGTGGTAAGTAACTTAACATCGTTATGTGCCCAATTTCCATTAATGTTTTGTATTTTGTCCATAACAGACAATATTTCATCATCATCTTTAACTATAATATATTTGATGTCCTTCGGTGAAAAGGATAGTTTAAACCGTTTTAATTCTTCAGTAAACATCATACGAATATTTGTATCTGCATACTCTGTGTCATTGAGTAGTGACGGGATATCTTTAAAATAATCATTGATAGATGGAGTGTATCGCCACTCTCGCTCATCATAAAATCTTACGTTCTGTCCAGTTTCTAAAGACCTACCTTCATATGGTTTGGAGGTTAATATAATATTCGTTAATTCATTTGAAATACTTGAACAAATATTTTTAGCATCTATGCTTATGGATTGGGATTGAGTATCTTCAGCTATAGGTAATGTAGTAATTAGACAATTTACTAAACTCATCATTGTAAGCGAATCCTGTGTCAAATATAAGACCGGGTTAATTCTATTAGTGATAGCCCAATCCTTCCTCAAACCAATTGCGTATTCGCCATAGTTATCCATATGTTTAGAGACATTCGATAAAGGAATATCACAAAAACAAGACATTGGTGTAGCGAAAATATTTGTTCCGGGCTCGTTACCCCACAAATAACTTTGGTCTTCACGGCAATAATTAAGATAAATGCCGTTCGACAGAATACTTAATAAACTCTCAGAAGTTTTAGTGAAATGAAAAAGTGTATTGGCACTTAATGATGATTGCATAAATCCTCCAAAGAATTATTCTGATATTTAGGCTTATATGCCCTGCAAAACTCATATCCAGCAGTTATAGCTTCTTCCTATAATACTACAAAATGCTGTTAGTTCCTTCCTAATAATCTAAATAGTAAACAACTACTTTTAATGTAACAAGATAGCAAATGATATAATTAGTTATCTTGGATTCATTTTAAGCATATTAGCAATCACGAGAAATGTTATTATAAAGCTTATATTGATAATAATTATGGAGGTAATTATTTTATGAGTAAAACTATATCGATAATCAATCAAGACATACTAAAAAGGCTTTTATTATTAAGTAAAACAATAAGTGAAGGTCAATCTCAATATGAAGATGTTTTAGGTGTAACAATACCTTTAGTTGGAGAAATAGGTAATGAACTTGATGATATTATTTTTGATTATCTTGCAATACCACCTGATACCTCTTTATGTTTTATAAATGATGGTGTTAATAAAAAAGAATATGATGAAAATGATGAAGAATGCAAGCAATGTACAGGTTGTTTTTGTAGGGATTATTTAGCCGATATTGTTTATGAATTTGGAAATGGTGAAATTTCCTTAGAAGAAGTGGTTGATAAATTAACGAATTGGAATGTTGAGGATTAGTAAAAAGTGTATTCGGTAGTTCATCGCGAATTAAGAGGAGGATGTTTTTATGGGATACAAAGGAAAAATAACTTGTTCGAAATGTGGAGCAGAGTATAACCTTTATGAAACTAAATTGATGATGAGGGACATAGATTCCGAGAAATGCGATATATGTGGCACAACATTAAAATCATGGAATGGAGGAGTAATGTATTCTGCAAAACTTATCGAAAAAGATAGTAATAATAACGTCAAATAGGCACTCTGTTATTAAGCGCTTACAATTATTCTAATAGAAAGGGATGTAAATGAAACAACTGACAAATCTAGTAAAACAAAAATCTTCATTATTACTAATAGTTTTGTTAATAATTTTAGTAGTAATTGGTGTCATTCTTACTCAAAAGGTTTGGATTGAACCAAGTAATGATAAAGTCGATAGATGGTTAGCTATTTTTCAATTATTAAGTAGTTCATTAACCGTGATTCTAGCTATATTTGCTTTTATGAGTATTCGGGAAAATGCACGTATTCGTTATGGTTCAGTTAGACCTATTATAGTTGTTCGTGAAGCTGATTCTGGTTGTTTGAATAATAATTCAATAGAAGTTGATTATGAACTAGAGAATATTGGTGTGGGTATAGCGGTTGGTATTAAAGTCACTGCTTTAGATTTGGATCACAATTATTTATTTGAAAAAACTTTACCAAGGCTAGAAACACAGCCATACGGAGAGATGTTATCAGTCTTAACAGATATCGCAAATAACCTTAATGAGAATAGTATAATTCTACCTGGCGCAAACAACATTATTGAAGAAGAGGTTATAATTACAAATCAAAAACAAATAATTAATGAATTCACCATAATTATAGAATACAGTAGTATTTATTATAAAAAATATCGTACCGTAGCTCATATGACTTGGGATACAGAGGAACAAGAATATTATATCTCTGAAGAATTTGAGGAAATTAATTAAAAGAAATAAATGGTCTAGTACCCATCCAAAAACCACTCCAAGCTCTCGCCCTAACCTTTCCTATTCCAAATAAATAAAAATCAAATCTATCATTAAATTCCTCATTAAATACAATAGTTTTTAAGCTCGAATATCCAACAGATAGGGGATAAGGGATAGTTAAGCCTCCCTCGTTTTGCTATTTATTAAAATAGAAAAATAAATATATTTAAAAAATGTAAAAGTATATCACAATAAGAATAATGATGTCAATTAAAATATTTGCGTTTTTCTTATTTTCTTGTATAATGATCTAAAAACATACAAGAAAATGGTGAGATGATGCCTAAAAGATCTAATGTTAATGTCATAGTAAAATATTGTATCATCCCCGATGAGGAATTTAAAAAAATACTAATAAAAATTACAGATTGGTATGTAGATGCATTTATGAGGCAATTTGTTGGTTATTTAAATCAACTATCAATTGAAAAACAAAAAGCCAATGGTGAAGAAAATATTAATGAGCACGTTTTTGATAATTGCTTTAGGTAGATGAAAGCAATTCACAGTTTATCATCGATTTGGGGGTATGGCTTTTTGAATAAAAAGCAAGAGTTAAATAAATACAGTAGTGGTGCTGATAATAAAGGCAAAAACATTGGAGTTTTAGTAGAGTTTGGAGACACAAAAAACATAAATGATATAACTCAAGAAACTATATCATTCTTTACCGATATAATTGTGCAAAAATTAAGGGGTGAAAATAATCAAACAAGATAAAGAGCAAGAGCCGCAGTATAGAAAAACTATAGAATATATAGATGGTTGGAAAATTACGAATATATATCCTATCCTTACCAAAGAAGAAAATGAAAAAAGAAAAGAAGAGATTTTAACTAAACTTTATTATGAGTTTACAAAAAATAATACATAGTCATTTATCTATTATCATCGTTAGGAGCGGTAGTTGATGCAACAAGAAAAGATGACCATTAGAGGTATTGAATATGAAGTTCACGTTATTGATGGAGAAACAATATTAAAGAGATATGATGCTAAAGCTAAGATGTGGATCACCCTAGAATTTGCACATGAAGAAGATAGAGAAGAAAAGATTGAGGGTATTAAAGACAGCGTAGTTCGAGGGTTGTTAGGACGCTAGGAGGATGTTTTTGATTCATAAGTTTGGAAATTATAAATAATGCAACAAAAAGTTATATTTAGGAGTGGCGTTTTATTATGGAATATATACTGCAAAATACGGATATTTTTGATGAGGATATAGGAGTAATATTTGAAACAGTTTTGATAGAAAATTTAACTGAGTTTGAAAAAGGAAAGGTTTACAAATTAACTGTAAGTTTTCTTCAGGATTTAACTAAAGATAGTGAGTGGTTACATCTGCAATTAGATAGCATAGATCAGATACTGAAGAATAATAAAATTGAAGTAGATACCATTGTTATTGAAGGGAATAAAACCGAGATCGAGAAAACTGTCAGAATTATAATGACTGAGGAGAATTCAGAATCATTTAACAAAGACGGAAATAAAAAGGAAAGACTTAAGTTTTATATAGTTATCCCTCATGAACCCTCTGAACAGGCAATCAAAAACATGAATAGAACATTTTTCAATATTTGTAGAGAAAGATATTTTGCTGAGCTTATGCAAGATCAAGAAAACTGAAAATTAATTAGCGCCATTAATAGGTAACAATTGAGGTGAGATGATGCCCAAAATTCCTGAAAAATCGGTAATGAAAGAAATCAAAACCATAGAAGATATAGAAAATCAAACACGAATTACTACATATGAAGGCTCAAATATTTCAAAAGTAGTCCATCATCATAATAACAATGTAAAAATGGAAGATGTATTATACGCTTTATGTATGAACTGGCTGAGAGCAAATAAATTAATCTAAAATTTATTTGTTTTATTGGACTATCTCATTTAATATGTCTTCCATATCTATAGTATTGTTATTAAAACCGAACAAGTGTTCTGTATTGCCGATAGTATTTTGCATATTTATTAAATGCCCGATAGAACGGGCTTTTAAGATGATTTATTATTGTTTGATTATGACGATAAAATTGACTTAAAATTAGCGATGAAGTACCGAGATTACTGATGTTTGACGAAGGGATATCGATAAGCCGGGGCATAGTATACAAAGTTCAGACCTTTGTTATTATCATATAATGCCAGATCATATGGAGACTTGGATTCAGTCCACTTATTAATGCGACTAAATACTTGAGTTCGCTGCCACTGGGAATGATAGCGAATTGAAAAACTTAGTTAATCACAAATTCCTCTCTAAAAACGCTTAAAACAATTCTCCTATACCTACAACCCCTGACTACTTTTCGTTCAATTTAGAGCCGATTTTCATTGTATTTAGTTATATATTTACCCTAAGAAATAAGCACCTAAGCGCTTACTTCTTTCCCACCTCAATACCATACTTTTTCAATAAATCTTCAATAGCTTCATCAATCAATTTACTCTGTGGAATCCTAGTTTGATCCGATAAAACCTTCATTGCATCCTTCAATTCTTTATCAATTGATGTAGCGTATTGCACGCGATTTTTTAAATCTGCCAATTAAAACACCTCTTCTATATTTATTTTTCTATTATAATAGTATATGCATGAAATATCAATAAAATACATGAAAATTAATGAAATATCTATTGACATGAAAGTTCATGAAGTTTATAATGAGTTCATGAAGATATTTTATAAGAATTGGAGGGTTTATATTATGCAGAATGAAATGATGAACAAGGTTATTGAGGTATTAAAAAGGTATGGATCTACAAAAACAGGGGATACCCATAAAGCATTTAATGGGTATGAAGATTTAAAGATTGATGAAATTGAAATGCTTGAATATCTTTTTACCTATTGTTCTGAAACTCTGGAAGCGCTTGAAAAGGTATGTGAACATTATAAAGAAGAGTTTAATAAGTCTAATTCTGTATCTGTACTTATTATGAGAACCACATTTGAACTCGATAAAATTTATAATTTTGGTTGGCTTAATAGTAGTAAGGTTGATGTACCGGATACCATTAAAGATATAAAAGAGATACCAATGAAAAACCGCTATATTCGCTATTTGAGTAAATTGAGAGAGATTATGCCGGGCATCGAAGAAATGTTTGTTTCCGCATACAATCAAATTCAGCCTCATTTAAATTTCCTAAGAATAGAACAAGTTTTTCAATATTTGCAGGAAGAGCTGGAATATCAAGGTATTAAAATTCCTTATGCAGAACTTGATCAAGCGTGTCCGCATTTAGTAAAAAGACCGTATTTTAGCAGGGCAAATTATGGTTATTATATTGTTGATAATCATGGTTGTTTTGATGGTCATATCTATTTATCACCTAACAATTGGACTTATATAGCTTTAAAATCTCCTAGTAGATGGCATGGAAATAAATCACTTGGAGAAATATCAATTCAGAAACTAAGAGAATTAAGAGATTTAGCAGGATTTTCAAAAGACCTTGATTGGGAACTTGTTTATGCAAACTATCATGATATGCAAAAAAATGATCCATTCAAAGGTGCAGAAAAATTCATAGAAATAAGTATCGAGATACCTAAAAGAATGAAGGGAAAACACCGTCTAGCATTAAAAGATATATGCAATAAATTCAAACCTATTATTACTGGTATTAATCAGGACTGAAAAGCAAAAAAAGTGGTATAAAACCTCTCTGCAACAAAAAAAATAATAAAAGGAGTGAGTTAATATTGTGTAATGCCAAAGAATATTCAAATGAGCTTCTTCAACTTATAGATAAAATAGAAAGTGAAAAAGTATCCTTAAATAAGGAATTAAGCAATTATGATATAACAACTAGTGACATATTGCATCAAATTGAATTAGGTAATTTTAATGCTTGCGAAGGTTATAAATTGTGTAAAAAATTGCAAGAAATAAGAAGAAATCGAAGAAGGATTAAATATGAATTAGAACCTATAAATAGTTTGTGTGGTAATGCTGGGATTAGTAGTTTAAAAACTAAAGTCAAACATTCTATAGGAAATATTGAAAAATTAGAAAACAGAGAATTGTATAAGACATTAAAATAGAACCCACCTGAAGAGCTTGCGAGACTCAAGCGAAACCACTCTGTTAAATTAGCAGCGTGGTCGTGGGACACCCACTGCCAACGAGGGGATAAATGGCTCCCTCTTAACATATAGTTCTATATTGTTCTTTGAAAATGATATATTATGTATTTAAAAAGAGGAGGGTAAATGTGGGAAAAATTTCCGAATTATTAACCAGGTTTGGTCAGAACGATAATGAAAATACCATGAAACAAATTGCAGAACAACCTAAGATTAGATACTCAAAGGTTTACCAATATTGGGCCTGTGATTATGTTACAGAACAATTAAAAGACATCATTACTCCAGGTAATAAATATAGATTGTTCGAAGGTGAATACCCGGAAGAATTCTATTTTTTTAATGATCAAGGTAAAAGAAACGACCCGTTTATTGCGTTTTATTTAGGTCATTTTATAGAAGAAGATGAAGATGGATTTCAAGAGATTGTAATACCTCCTGAAGCTAGAAAGGTTTTCGTAAAAGGATTATTAATAAGAGTGGAAGACCTGTTAAAAATGTGGGAAGTTATTGAAAATGATTCACCACATGAAGAAGATGATCCTATTGAAGATTTAACCAAAGAAGACATAGAAGAAATGAAAAGGGAAATTAGAGAAGGTAAATTTCGTTCTTGGGAAGAAATCAAAAAGGAATAGTAGAATATTCATATTGACAATATGATGGAAAAAATATTATACTTAAAAATTTAGTTTAAGTGTTGACAATTACTGCTTATAGTATTATCATTAATATTGATTAAAGGGATATAAATTAATGTTCCTCGATTTATATCCTGAGTATAAGGAAGTGAACGAATGAGCAGGAACAACAATTTTATACAGGTATAATTTTGTTTGATTAAAAGTTAATCTTTCCCTATCTCTTTGTTGTTCTTGCTCATTAATGAACAATGAAGGAGGGGATATTATGAATAATTTTATATTGTGAATCCTTTAAGCAAGGGAATTAGCCTACTAATTTGTGGGTAGATTGCGTTGCTTTTTTGCGTTGTTTTATATTTCTTAAAAAGAAGAATTGGAGGAATTTATATGGATAAGATCAAAGAAAATTTACTAAAACAATTAGATGGACAAAAAAACAAACAATACTGCTCTGGTTGTAAAAAGGATACTGTGTATATTTATCATAAAGATGGAATTGCATCGTGTTCTGAACCAGGTTGTGGCTGTAAAGGTGAAATTGATTTAACAGAAGCAATAAAAAGCTTAAAGTCTATAGGTGTTTTTGTGAAATAAGTATATGGAGGTTAGGCAGCCTAGATTAAGTACTGGGTTGCTTAATCCAATAATCAAAGATTAATTAACAATAAAGAAAATTGGAGGATAGATTGATTAATATGGCAATTTTAAATACTGAAGAATTAAATGTAATGGTTGCGAAATATAGAGGATTTTTCAACGAAGCACTACACAGACAAGTAGGAAAAATAATGGGAGATGATAATATCCTGACAGAAAAACACACCGATATGTTTGAGGATATCTTAAATCAGAATTATGAATACTTAGATAACATTAAGGAATTATCTTTTGAAGAAAAGAGGGAACTACTGTGGCTAGATGTTCTGGACTGTATACAGGTTGTTATACACAAAAACGTAGGTTCATCCTCAATAGACCAAGATGTTTTAACTGTTCTTACACCATTAGTGGTATTGGATGATCTTTTTTATTTTACAAGAGAGCTTCAAGATTATAGACAAGGTATAGACAAAGCTAAAACACCAGAAGAGGTTGTCAATGAAATAATGAAGGATGTAAGCGAGAAAAAAGGTTATTACAATAGATTGGCAGCTTATAGATGTCTTATAGATTTCATTAATACAGGAAAATTCAAGAAAACTGAAGTTTATGAAGTGTTATCGGAATTACCAGAAGATAAGCAAAAAGAGTTAATGGAAGTATATGGTGATGATTGTATATCCTCGCTGGCTCCTAAAAAAAAGAATTCTAAAAGAAAAATGACAGCGTAACGAGTCTTTAAGCTGATTGAATTGCCCTGACCGGATCTAGCTGGATATAATGACCGTTGCTATCAAGGCAAAATTAAATTAAGTGGTGAATTAGGTGGTGTTGCTTGGCCTTAACTCCCGTCAGTTTATGGACAATATACACCGTCTATCACCGGACATTATGGGGTGGCTCTAACAACCAGGGGAATTAGGAGCCGGGGCTGCTTACTGCCAAGTGGAACAAATTAAATAGATAGAAAATAAGGAGGATAATATATTAGTGACTGAAATGAACCAAAAGATGAACCAAATTCTAAAAATAAATATCAATGAATTTAAGGGTAACACCTTAACAATAGATGAAAAACAATTAATGAAATACACAACCCTGATGCAGGAATCGGAAGTATTGAGGATAGTCAAATTTTTAAACCCTGAGAATAAAAAACCAATGTCCAAGAACTTAAATTATCCGTACATAAGGGATCTCATCATCGTAGATATTGGTGATGATACTCAATTAAATAAAGAGTCAAAAGGATATCTGACTTTTAATGGTGATAAATTTAAACGCCTTATGGCTAGTTCTAGCAATATCCGTAATTCTAAAGCGGTTATGATTAAAGAATCATTATTTAACAAGGTGAATAATATTTTGCTATGCGGTCTAACTGCTGATTTAGAATATGATGTCCTTGCCAAGTTCTCAAGCTACTATGCTTTATGCAGCACTGATTCAATTCCTGTAACCATGCCTAGAATTGTTATCATTGACGATTATAAGCATGATATTGAAGAAACCTTTGACTTAGTTAAAGAAACAGCAAAAGGCCTATATGAAGTAGAGAATGATCAAAAATGTAAAACTGAGATTGTACCTTTTGACGGAGCTGGCCTTGTGTCATTGGATTTTACAAAAATATGGTGTGAAGATTTAGAAATTAAACTTAGTGACGATAAAGAAAAAAATAAAAAACTTATCCCTGCTTGTTGGCAGTTTAGATTTATACCTTGTGGTAAAGGTAATCTATATACTTTTGACCTAAAAGAATATGCCCAAGAAAAAGGGGTTGCCCAGATAACTGATTTGTGGGGTAGAACCTGGGATATATTTGATCCAGAAGGAAATCTATTAGTTGATGTCGTGCTAACGAAGTCACAATTCAAATTCCACAAGCAATATAAAAGTTATGAGACTTGGTTAAATGCCTTTAATAGCAAAACGCATGACTATGAGCGAACTTTTAATATATCTGGCTACTCAGATGCCAAACATCTAACTGACAAGGTTGTACTGAGTTACCAACCACTTCAGACGCTATCGTTTGATAAAGAAGAAGTCAAAAAACTATGTTATAAAACAATTGAAACATACCGCAAAATAAGAAATGATGTAGACGAATTCCTGAAATATAGGGGTTTGAGAGATAGAGTTAATCCTGAAACAGGTGAATTAATTCAAGAAGAACGCTATATTCCACCTTTTTATCAGGCTTTAAAAGAGAATAAAGATTTATTTAATGATACTTACATACAATCTAAGATTAAAGATGATCTTGAAGGCTTTAAAAAACGTAGTTGTAAAGGTATGCTTTTTTTAAATGGCAGCTATCAGACACTAATTCCCGATTTAGTGGGATTGGCTCAACATGCCCTTAGATTACCTGTAACAGGGGTACTTCAAAAAAATGAAGTTTACAACCAGTTTTACTCGGATAAGGTTTATAGGATTGCTCTATGTAGATTTCCCCATATTGCCAAAGAGTGGAAGGTTTCAAATGTAGTTAAACCAAGTCATGAAGATGCAAAATACCTTGATTATACCAATGAGGGGTATGTGGTTAATATATGGGATAGTATTGCATTAAGAATGGGAACAGCAGATTTTGACGGGGATTGTATCTACGGAATAACGGAGCAGACCATCTTAAGTGCTTTAGATACACAAGAGAGCAATACTATATTACATATACCTCTTGAGTTATCTGAAGAAGAAAGAAATATACCAAAACCTCTCTATCCTATCAATGATATGGAGAAACTCATTGAAACAGATTGTAATGGCATGAAAGGTGGTATAGGCCAGTGTGTTAATGATATTACTACGCTATGGTCACTACCTCAAACAGAGCAAAGAGATAATTACATAAAAATTATGAGTGTGATTGGCGCACAAATTATTGACTATGCCAAAACAGGTATATTAGCTCAAACACCCACTGAAATTAAGAAATTTTTGTCTAAACATAAATTACCTTATTTCATGCGGTATAAGTATCCCAAAGAGCTTAGAAGTGAAAAAAGAAGGAATAGTATCAGGAGAATTAAAGACTTACAGGAGATAAAACAATTAAACCACAATGGGTGCACTGTCAACCTGATTTGTTGGTATCTGGAAGAACAATTTGCAAAGATTGATAAGGTTTCCGAAATTAATTATGATGATAATTTTCAATGGCAAAAGTTATTAAAAGAAAAAGCTAATCAATACTCAAAAACTTATGATTCGGTAAAAGCCATGATGAACAGATTTAACAAGCAGCATAGTAAGTTATCCCAAGATAGAATATATCAATCTAAGCCACAGGATATCGATGATAGTAATTATAAATATAGGATTTTTTATGATTATGTTAGGAATTCCTTATTGTCCTTATGTCGTGCTAATGCTGATGTGGATAAGATTTTAGATTATCTACTGATTATTTGTTATACGGACAAGAAATACACTGATAAGGCTATTCTTTGGAATTGCTTTCCCGATGAGATGATAGCCAGGGTAAAAGGTGAATATTATGAGCAAAAGGATTTTGATACTAAGGTAATAGAACTCAAAGCAAAAAAGGCAAAAAAGCAAATAAAGCAAATTACTAAAAACAATGAATTAGTAAAGGTTAACCTTCGGATAGATCGGGAGATTAAGGATGAAGATGGTAAGGTTATTAGAACCGAAAAAAACAATATTGATGTTACCGACATTAAAGTCAATGTGTATCAATCGGAAATAGACTATATTCGTAAGGCTAAAATACCATGGAATTATAAGAGCGTATTGTTTATATTGCTGGTTTTGAATAGGTTGCATAAAAATAATTATGCCAGATTCTTTATTTGTCCAGGCAAAAAAAATAAAATGACCCCTTCCCATATTGCTAAATTGGCAGATATTAATTTTAGGCAATATGAAAAGATTATAACAGAGTTATATGAAGGTAAATACTATCAATCCCCAACAGGGTATACAAACCTATTGATTGATATTAATTTTATGGCTAATGAAGAAGATGATGGTATTCCGGCGTTTACAATCACTAACATCAACGACATTAAAAAATATTTGAAAAAATCGTTGACAGTAGCATCATAGATATAATATAATAATATTTTTTGAAACTCTAAATTTTGCAACAAAATAACCCCCTGAAAAACTAGAATAATCAATAGTTTTTAGGGGGTTATGCAAATATTAATATAGGAAAAGGAAAATATTGAAATAATAATAAAAATTATGAAAGGAGAATATTAAGGTGAGACAGATGGAAGTGAGAAAAAGACTGAATAAGTTCATTGCTGATGAAGGTGTGACTGCAAAATTTATTGCCAACAAGGTCAATATTCATGAGTCCAATTTATCAAAATTTAGGCGTAATATGTCAGATTTATATCCTGAACAGCTTGATACAATAGAAATATTTTTGAATAGTAAACAGCAGCAGAGCAAATAAAAAAGGGTACGCATATTGTAGTACCCTTTAAAAACTATATTTTTCTGAAAAATGAGCATATCTTGCACAACGCCAGTTTATCAAAATAATTAGCAGTTGTCAACAACAAAAAAGAGAGGGTTAAAAATGACAAATGAATTAGTTAAACTCGTATATGCCGCCTCGGTAGCTAGGGGTCTATTAAAGTTGGGGTATCAGATTGTTGATATCAAACCAAACAAAGAAAATACCGATAGAACAGTGTTTATATTTAAGGATATTCCGGGACTTAAAGATGATTTGCGAAGGTTAACTACTTAATAAATTATCAAAGACCAAAACGGAAAAGAAAGGGGTAAGGATGGCAAAAAAACAATTAAATGAAGAAGAAATGATAGGAGAATTGATCAAAGCTCCAATATTAGAGAAATACTTTGATGATGAAGAAAATTTTGATGTTAACAAAGCAAGTAATGAAATATTATCACTCTATAATATAATATCTGTCCCAAAACAAGGCCATTTCATATTTAATGGCAAATACTGGACGGACGTAGAAAAACATTATATTGCCCAATTAATTACATTCGAAATGAAAATGTTATCAAAACCGTTCTATACGAAACAAATTATTGAACATATTGAACATAAGAAATATACCGAATTAAAATACATAAATAAAAATAGAAATAGGCTGGTCTTAAATAATGGTACATTAGATTTATCTGATTGGGAAAATCCTATTTTTTATAAAGAAAAATATTTTATAGATGATTTTACAACTATTCATTTTAATTATAAATATGATATTGATTCAAAATGCCCTAATTTTGATAAATACTTATCATCTACATTTGAAGGAAATCCAGAGAATATTAAAACAATTCAAGAAATGTTTGGGTACTGTCTAACCACTAATACAAAGCATGAGAAAATATTCTTGCTTTATGGCGAGGGAGGCAGCGGAAAATCAGTCTTGATTGATACATTAAAAACATTAGTTACTGACGCAAATTATGCGAGTATTCCAATGTCTTTATTAGATAAATCATTTCTTAGGGCTGGTTTAAAAGATAAGATATTAAACTTTTCTACAGAGGAATGTTCTAAGCTAGTTAAAGACTCTGCAATCAATTGGTTAAAAGCAATTTCTAGCGGTGATCCCATCGAAGCTCAGTTTAAAAATAAAGATACCTTCAATTTTAAACCCTTCTGCAAGTTAGTATTTGCTATGAATGATCTTCCTGTAATCCAAAACTTTGACGATGCATTACAGCGAAGATTTGTAATTATTCCATTTAATAAAAAGTTTCGTGGTGATGAAATTGACTTAGAACTTAAAGAGGGAAAATTACATAGCGAAATGAGTGCCATTCTTCAATTTGCGTTAGCTGGATTAAAGAGACTGGGAAAACAAAGGGACTTTACATATTCTCAAGAATCAAAAGATATGTTGATAAACTATAGGTCAGAAAGTAACCATGCTGAGAGATTCGCAGATATATATCTGGGTATTGGAAAATCTGATATATATCTAAAGGTTAATGCCGTATATGAAAAATACAAAAAATATTGTAACGGAAATAATGATATTCCATTAACAAATACTGAATTCAAAAAGATTATAAAAAGAAAGTTTGGATTGTCACAGGAAAGAAATATAAAGAAAATAGATGGTAAAACGGAAGAAGTCTATGAATTAGTATATAAAGAATCCGAGAATAAAAATGCATTATCTTTAGCTATATGATAGAAAAAAGGTTACAAAGCTATTGCTAGGTTACACAAGGATGTAACCGCTAGAAACAACTAATATCGGGGGTTTCGAGCTATAAGTTACAAAGTTACATGGTTACACTTTATTTGAGTGAATAAAAAATATAGGGTATATATTTTATGAAGTGAAAATTTTTTGTAACTTTGTAACCGAAGGTGAAAATGGTCTTAAAAGCCAGTGAAATAGAGGGTTTGAAAGGTTGCATTTGTTTGTAACTTTTTTGTAACTTCTATATTATTTTGTAACCTCATTAAGTAAACACCTAATAATTTCAGGATTTACTTTTTTGCTTTTACTTCTCAAATGCTGGGGGATGGGGTTTACCCCATAAACCAAGGCATTGGGAATAAAATAAAAAATAAACGTGATAAATTATTAGTCAATTAATGATCTATAAAATAAATAAAAAATACGTTGGGAGATTTTGCTACTGCAAAAATCTACCGGCCCGCTGGCAGGCGACCTCCGGTAGGCATAATAGGTTAATACAATTTTATTAATCCTCTAAATAAGGGGATTATTATTTTGTCATAAATTAAATCGAAAGGGGTTAATCATGCAAGAGAAAATGTTTCGAATAATAAGTGTTGAGAACTACTGGCAACGTGCCGGAGAAGCAATTATTGAATGGTGGGTTCGTGAGGATGATACTATAAAAATCACACGGGAAACTGTTCCATTTAGAGATTTCATGAATTTAACCTATTTGTATAGAGAAATTAAGCTTAATGGTATTCGAAAATTTAATGATGATTAGAGGATTGGATTTATGGAAAATAACAAGCAGCCAAAAGGGGTAACTCCCAAATGGTTATATGAAGAAGTTAGAGCAACAGACCTAGCAAGGGCATTGCATGAGAGAATCAAGGGTAAAGATATGTTTGATTTTAATCCTACATATTCAATTCAGTATTTGATTGAATGGGCTAAAGAGTTGGTTTGGAGGTTAGAAAACCTCGAAAGCATGAAGGATGAACGATTTTAAGGGGAAGGGCGTTAACTATGGAAATGACTATTAATTATGGCAAATGGGATGAAGTTTTTAATTATCGTTGGTTTGAATCAGATTATTTGAAAATGAGAGATTACTTAACAGGTTGTTGTGTAAACGAGTGTTTACCACAGGAGATTGATTTAACTAATAATAGAACTTATGTGTGTAATATAAATGATACTTATATGGTTGAAGCGGAATTTAACGATAATGATTTAATTATTCAATACCATCAAATATTTGAATGGTATGAAAAGGAAACAAAATACGGGATAATCCGGTTGTTGCGGAGAGTTCCCGAAGATAGATATATGGATATATTTGAATACATAAAAGTATCGGTTAGTGATTGGTATGATGTTATTTTTGATGAATGGATTAAAAGTATAGATGATATGAATAATGATTTAACGCCTTGTGGAGATGATAGGTTAGACTGTATTGATTGTTGCGGTTATGGCGTGTGCGAGTTTACCAAAGGAAAAGTTAATCCAGATGATTCTTTAACTTTGGAAGAAGCATTAAAACAAACACTTGGGTTGGATTTGGATAAGGTTAGGAAGGCTTTTAATTGAAATGTTGTCCCTATCAGCCTATGAGATATGTCTGCCCGGCAGACCTGGGACTTTAAAAATAAGGCTGCTATGATTCTCCTTTTTTTATTATAGTTTTAATAGCCCTGGCAGATGGCTGAAAATTATTATCTTGGAGTAGGTTTGAGAAAGGCCTATTGCAAGATAATTCGGTTATTAGTCCCTTATTAGATTTTTATTAACTGTTTGGGTTAATAGTCTGTAAGGGATTTGTAATATTTGAGATGGCATTAGCATGAATATGAGTTGTTGCTTACTCGCCAGTAGTCAATCTGGCCCCTCCTTACAAAAGCTTAAGCAACTAGTCCATGGTGAGTATTCCATGGTATTGAGGTATTGGTTATGTTGCTGATACCTCAATATCCTTTTTTAATGGTTGGATTAAAAATATTTTAAGAATGAGAGGTAAATAAAATTGGTTAAAAATGCGGATATAAAGGAATCTTTAGAGGATGATATTAAACCAAAATCAAAAAGGAATATAAAAAAAGTTCTCAACCGGGATTTGATTGATTCTGAAAGCTTTGAAGATTTTAATAAGTATGATATTAATATTGAGGAGATTGTAATGCCGGTAATAACGAAAGAACCAGAGAGTGTTATTCCTTTGGAGCTGTCGGTTAAAACTATAGAGACAGGGCAATTAACCGAGGATGTGGTTAAAGTGCTACTGGATGAGCAGTATGAGCGTATTGCGATTATGGTTAATGAGAAGATGAATGACTATAACTACCGGATGTATAACTCATTTAAAGCTGAATTCAGACGCTGGTATGAAGGGTATTATGATCGTTTAAATAAGCGTTAATAAAATTTTCTTAACAAAGGTCTATATTTTTCATATTTTGCAGGATTTTCCTTCTTTCTGTCTAATTATGGTAAGGGATGGATCGGAGGAGAAACAATGACGCAAGAAAAAAGCGAAATATATAAACAGGTAAAAAATAACTTAGATGCAACTTACAATTTTTTACTAGATAAAGACATAAACTTTGCAATTAAGTACTCAAATTGGTGTATAACTAAACTAATAGAAAGTCATGCCGATGAAATATATGACGAACTTTTTAAAGTAATAAAGTCTTTACAAGAGAAAAAAGCTCTAAAAGATGATATTCAAAAAATAGTTATAAAAAGGAATAAATATGCACCACAAAACTACCCCAAGAATCTGGACTTCGGAGATATTGTATATGTAAATTATGGTAAAGGATATTGTACAGAGCTATCAGATTACCATTTTAGTGTAATTTTGTCTGATAGAGTTGGAAGCCAATATCTTATTGCGCCATTAACAAGTGAAAAGCCTAAAGGAAAAGTTTTATCATATAACGATCTTCAACTCAATGATATAGAAACAAGTTACGTGTCATTAAATCAAATTAGATTTATTAGTTACAGAAGATTAAAAAATATTCCAGGTATACCAAATGGTCGAAAGAATATAAATGTAATAGATGGGCAAGATAGAGTTAAGGAAATCTTAGATGCGTTTAATGAAAGAATAAGACTTAAAAACAAAAAATAGCATTGACAGAAAAAAGATTTATGCATAAACTAATATTAGAAAAATCATATAAAGATTATTCATATTTAAGAACCTTGTCATTAACGGCAGGGTTTTTAGCTTTTACAGATCTTTGTAAGGTCTCTTCTATACCCTGTCTCCCTGTGTGAGGGGTAATACCGAAGTCAATTATTTGAGCCGAAATGGCTCTTTTTTATTGGAATGATTCAAATTAGTTATAGATTATCTAATATTATAGAGGTGATAAAAATGGCACAAGGAGATAGATTTAAGACTCCTGAAAATATTGAAAGATTTGTTACGATGGTCATTTTAGGTTGTGATAGACCTGATATTCAGAATGAAATTGGTATTAAAAGAGCTACCTATTATGTTTGGATGAATGATTCTAATATAATTGCTGAGTTGGATTCCCGTAGACGTGAAATAAAAGACCAGGGAATGGCATTTATCAAAGGTAGATATAAAAGATACCTAGAAAACATTGACAAACTCTGCAATGATACCACTGACAGGCGTACTTGTTTGGCTGCTAATCAATTCATGGTAGAGAAGATGGATGGAAAAGCTACATCCAGGCTTGAAGTTGCTGATAATAGTACCAAAGATGAATATATTGATCCTTTAGATGGCATTGAAGATAGTGAAATTACTAATTTACAATTGATTAATTAATCTGACATAATGTTATTAAGTAAGATAATAAACATAGTAGTATTGGGGCTTAAAGTATTTATGCTTAAAAGCTTGCTTTGCAATCTGACATAATATATAATATACAATATAATATGACATATAGGAGCGGATGGCATGAATACTGTTCAACCTTTGAGAGATAAGAAAGATATTGAGAAAATGAAAAGCTATCTTAAGGATAGAAACCCAAGAGATTACTTAATGTTTATGATCGGTATATCCAGTGCTTTAAGGATATCAGATATATTAAAGCTCAAGATATCCGATGTATGGGATGGTAAGAAGGTTAATACTCATATTGATATTAGAGAAAAGAAAACTGATAAAGGTAAAAGGTTTGCCATATCCCCCAACCTTGAGAAAGCATTAAGGGATTATATAAAATCAAATCAATTATCCCCCGATGATTACTTGATAACCAGTAAGAAGCCTGATAAGGATGGCAATAGTAAACCAATATCGAGACAACAAGCACATGAGATATTAAGTAATGCTGCTGATTGGATTGGTATTAAGGATGCTGTATCAACTCATACAATGCGTAAGACTTGGGGTTATTGGGCTTATAAGAGTGGTGTTAGTCTTGCCTTGATAATGGAAGCATTGAACCATTCGAGCATTGCGAATACTAAGAAATATTTGGGGATTACTCAAGATGATTTAGATGAAGTATATATTAACCTGAATTTGTAGGGGATTAGATTTCATTAAAGGGGTGGCCTTCTATCCTGGTAAGTATGGGGGTCGATGTGGTTATCCATACAATTTTTTTCACAAAATTTAAGAACGAGGTATAAGATGCTAATCCCCATAAAAACATAGGTAATTTTATTACTAATTACTGTAATATTTCGCTCTACATTCAACGATAAGTATCAATCCCTACAAATATATATCCAGAATTTTAACGCAGGTTTTTACCTGTGTTTTTTAATGTTTTCTATTTGTTTTTATGCCAATAAAAGGTGGTGAGTAAATATCTCAACAATCAAAACCAATGACAATGATAACGATAAAGAAGATCGGATTCTTCTTTTGAAATATCTATCCAATTTCTATGGTTTAGAAAAAGCCAAAGAATTGATGATTAAGAATAAAAATAACCTGTGGGGGGACCATGGCCTAGCGTGGTCATTAGGTCAAAGATCAATACCTTTCTTCTGTCAGTACTATCTTCAAGATATTTTTCGGGTTAAATCTGATAATGAAGCAAGGAATTTAGCATCTTTCCATTATGACCTATGGAAAACCCTTGAAGATATGATTATCTTAGATGAATTTGATCGTTTAGTCTTATGTTTACCAAGAGGTCATGCCAAGAGCACAGTAGTAACATTCGCATTAGTTATCTGGTTGGCAGTATATCAAAAGTCATTTTACACCATCGTACAGGGCAAAACTGAAGCAGATGGAGTTAAATTTCTTTCAGATGTTCGAGCAGCATTTGAAAATAATGAATACATAAAGAAGAGTTTTGGAGATTTGATAAATACTAATACTAAGCGTTTTACAATCAATAAGAATGAGCTTCATTTAGCTAATAATTGTAAGATTGAATGTTTATCTTCAACTTCTTCCCTTAGAGGTCGTAAGCACTTAGGGAAAAGACCATCATATATAATAGCTGATGATATTGCTGGTTTGGATGATTGTATTACAGAGCAAGCTAAGCAAAAGAAGTTAGAAACATTCCAGAAGGATGTTCTTTATGCCGGTGATACTGCCGTAATTCGTGACGGTAAAAAGATCAAACCAGGTTCTAAATTCATTATATTAGGCACTGTATTAGCGGATAATGATTTCATTTCTTCACTTCTCAAGGATAAATCCTATTGCCATATTCTTAAAAGGGGTATGCAGGTTCCAGATGAATATAGTGATGTGGATGATTACTTCATAAATTATCCTTTATGGGCTGAATTCAAAAAGATATATTATGATCCGAAAAATCCTTATGCTGAGATTGATGCAAAGGATTTTTATTTTACACATGAAACGGAAATGACATTTCCTGTGTTGTGGTCTGATAAATACTCTTGTTATGATTTAGCCTTAATGTACTATTCAGATCCAAGGGGTTTTAAATCTGAAATTATGAACGATGCAAGCAAGATAGGAGAGAAGATATTCCATCAAGTCAAAACTATATCAAAAGAAGAAATAGAATCATTAGAATATATAAAGACCATTATGGTTGTCGATCCTGCGGTTGAAACAGGGGCAAGGAATGACTATACCGCTATATGCGTAGGTTCTAAACTTGCCAATAGCTTTAGATATATCCGTAAAGGCACTATAGAGAAACATAAATTTGATGATTATATACAGAAGGTAATTGATTTACTTAATGAATATCCCGAAATATCTTATATTTGGATTGAAAAAAATACATATCAGGGGCTTGATGAAGCAGAAATCAGAAAGCGGATCAAAGAAGATGAGATTCTTTCTAAGCGAAATATTGAGATTGAGTCCCAAAGACAATTGAAAAATAAGCATAATAAAATCTGTTCAATAGCTGGAAAAGTGGATTCCGGCTATTTTATTTTTAATGAGGAAGATAAAGATTTTGCTAATCAGATTTTAGATTATAACGAGTTTGCCAAGCATGATGATGCTCCAGATGTGTTAGCGGAATTTGACAGGCTCATTGACGAGGTGAACCAAATATACAAACTAGAATTCCTAGACAGAAGCAAATTATTTTAAAGAGGTGAATTTATGCCTGTTGATAAAGAATTAAAAGACTTAACAGATAGATGCTATCAAGATTACCTTTGCCAGTTGCCATATTACCAAAGAATGCAAAGATACTACCAAAATGAGAGTGATGTGGTTATTGAAAAGAGTGATATTGATACTACATCTACAAGCAAGATAAAAAATAACTATTTAAAGCGTTTTATTAAAGAAGAAGCCGACTATATCCTGGCTAATCCAATAACTTACATAAATCTAAATTTAGAACAAAATCTTGAAGAAGTTGTTAAATATCAATTATCTCACTGGAAGGAAGACCATGATAAAAAGCTATTTCGTAGGGCTTTACTCTATGGTAAAGGCTTTGAATTATATTACATAGATAAAGATGCTCAGTTTTCTTCTCGTATTATTTCCCCACTGGAGGGTTATCCCTACTTTGAGGATGAAGAATTAAAGCTATTCATTCATATTTTCAGGAAACCTCTAGATGATACCTACTCAATATATATGGACGTTTATAGTAGCAACAGAATCTATCATTATAAAAATAATGCCTTAATTAATGAAGATAGTCATATTTTTGGCGAAATTCCGGTAGGTGTTTGCCTGGTTGATGATGATGAGAAGGATACTTTATTTGAGGATATCTACACGCTTCAGAATGCGTATGAGACAAATATCAGTGATTTAAGCCATGAAATCAGTCAGTATAGGCAATCTTATTTAAAAATATTGAATGCTGAATTTGATGAAGCCGATTTACCTAACATGAAGAAAATGGGTATTCTCAAAGGCAAGGGCGATAAGGTTACTATCGAATGGTTGATAAAACAGATTAATGACAGTTTTGTGATGAATACCTTAAAGGAAATCAAGCAAAACATGTATGAGTTATCCTGCCATATCAATAACAACGAGCAAGTTCCCAGTAATAACTCATCACTGGCAATGAGAACAAGGCAATTAGCACTGGAAAATAAGTGCAAGTCAAATACCAATGCAATGCACAATTTGATTAAGGATAGGATTAGATTCCTGTTTAAATATTTATATATATTGCAGAATCAGCAGCTTGATTACAAATTGATTAAGCCAAAATTCACTCCTTCCTTGCCCCAGGATGATTTAATGATGGCTCAAATATTGAGTCAGGTTCCTGAAAACTTAATTAGTAAGAAGACCGCCAGAGCGCAGTTCTCATTTATTGATAATGTAAGTCTGGAGGAGCAACAGGTTAAAAAGGAACTGGACGAAGAAATGAGCATTGATCTAGATAAGGTTGATGACAATGGATAATCTACAAAAAGAAATATTAGGTTTAAAACAATTACTAGATAAACAAGTTGAAAACAATATGAAACCCATTATTAAGGCATTTAAAAATACTTTGGATGATGTGCGTTTAGAAATTGCCAAATTATATGCCCAATATGGTGATATAGCAACAATGAATCAAGCTCAAAGGACAAAAGAGCTTAAAAAACTTGAATCTTTCATTTTAGATCAAGCCAAAAATCTTAATATCATTGAATCAACCAAAACAAAAGAAATATTAAAAGAATCCTTTTCAGAGTCCTATTACAGGACTTTTTTTACTGTTCAAACTGGTGTTATGGCTGAGATACCTTTTAAGGTTCTATCTGATACCTTTGTCGAATCCGTTGTAAATCAGAAGTTTGCAGGGGAACGGTTTTCGGATCGTATTTGGACAAATAAAAAATTGTTAGTTAGCAAACTTAATAAGATTATTAAAAATGGTGTTATTCAAGGGAAAAGCATAGAAAAAATGACCAAAGATATAAAGGATATATTCGGTCAAAGTGCCTATGTATCGAAAAGATTAGTCCGTACTGAAACAGCCAGGGTGCAATCGGATGCCAATATAACTTTATATGAGGATTCCAAATTAGTGAAAAAGGCTATGTATGATGCAACTCTTGATAATAAAACCTCAGATATTTGTAAATCCAGAGATGGCAAGTATTGGGACATGGATGATCCCTCAAAGCCGAGAATACCAGCACATCCAAATTGTAGAAGTTGCTGGATACCCGTTGTTTCGGATTGGAAGCCAAGAACCAAAAGGGATAATATCACTAAAGAAATTATTCCTTACCAAACCTATGAGGAATGGGCAAAGGAGAAGGGGATTGAGTGATTGAAAGCGGAAGAGACTCAAAGACAAAAAGACAAGAAAAGAAAATTAAACCAGTTTAATATTGATAAAATCGATGATTTTATTAAAGAGAAAAATAAAAAACAATTTGGTCATATATGCGATAAGTGCAATAAAAGATTTAGATGCGATAAAGCGAAAAATTCAATCGTACTGAAATGCAGTGAGTTTGAGCAAAAGCAGTACCAGAACAAAAATGACAATTATAGAAAGCGTAATAAATGGGCTAAATAGCCTGTTTTTTATATTTTATGGACTTATAGGCCAGAACTATAAGGCCGGAAGGAGTTATATAGATGGATTTTAATGAGGTTAAAACTTATATCGAGCAAAATATTCAGAATGAAGAGGTTCAAGGCTATATTGGGGGTTTTGTAACACCTGATAGGGTAAATAATTTCTTGGATACTGAGGAAGGCAAAAAGATCCTCCAACCAAAGGTAGATAGCCACTTTACCAAGGGGTTAGAAACTTGGAAAACAAATAATCTCGAAAAGCTGATTAATGAAGAAGTTTCTAAACGCAATCCACAAGAAACGCCGGAACAAAAGCAAATTCGGGAATTAACTGAAAGACTTAATAAAAAGGAAACTGACGAGAGAAGGCAAGTTGTAAAAAACCATGCTCTTACACATGCGAACAATAAGAAATTACCTGTAGATATTATTGACTTCTTTCTTGGTGACAATGAAGAAATTACGACTACAAACCTTACTAAACTTGAAGAAGTTTTAAACAATCATATTGCAACAGCAGTGGAAGAGAGATTAAAAGGTGGTTATAAACCTCCTGCTGGCGGTAAGTCAGACGAAAAAGATTTACTTGCTGAACAAGTAAGAAAAAGCCTAAACGGTGGATATTAGTCAAATTTAAATTAGAAAAGGAATGGTGAATTTATATGGCAAACGTAATCGAATATGCAAAGGTATTTCAGACTGAACTTGATACTCAAATGGTAGCTGGTGCTACTAGCGGTTGGATGGAATTGAATTCCGACATGGTTAAATATAATGGTGGTAATGAAGTTAAGATCCCCAAAGTTGTCATGGATGGCTTGGCTGATTATGACAGAGAAAATGGTTTTAATAAAGGTTCTGTATCTCTGTCCTTTGAAACCCATCAATTGACTCAGGATAGGGGTAGAACTTTTAGCTTAGATGCTATGGATGTTGATGAAACTAATTTTGTTGCTAATGCTGGATCAATATTAGGCGAGTTCCAGAGGACTAAAGTTATTCCTGAAGTTGACGCTTATCGCTACTCTAAAATAGCTACTAAAGCCATTGCAAGTAGTAAGGCAGTGGGTGGATATACTGCTGTTACTGCTGATATTTTGGATAAGTTACTTGCCGATGTTTATAAAGTTTATGACATTGTAGGCGAAGGCACTCCTCTTGTTATCTCAATGAATATGGCAATAAGTCCAATTTTGGACTTGTCCGATAAGATCACTAAGAGACTTGATGTCATCGATTTCCGAAAGGGCGAAATGAGCATTAAAACTTTGGCTCTTGATGGAATTCCTATTGTTCGTGTGCCTTCAGCACGGATGAAAACTGGTTATGCATTCTTTGATGGTACAACTGCTGGACAAACATCAGGTGGTTTTCAGCCAGTTGCAAAAGCAAGTGTTACTATAGCTGATGTTAAATATGAAGCAGCTTCTGTTGGTACAGCAGGTAATGCTTATACAGTTACAATTGTTCAAGGAACTGGGGTAAGTGCAACAACTGCTGGTGTAGTTGATGCTACTGGCAATCTTACTATCACATTAGGAACTAATAGTAGTTCTGTTGCTCTATCTGTAAAGGCTAGTGACATTGCAGCTTTAACCTTTACTGGTGATGGTGCGGCTTTGATTACTGCTACTGCTGTTAGTGCGAATACTGTACAGAGTGCGTCAACTGTTAAATCTCTTGCTGGTGGAGCTGGTTCTGGTGATGTAGCAAAATCCATTAACTGGATCATTACTGCTAGAAATACTGCTATAGCTGTATCAAAAACTGATATTCCTAGAATATTTGATCCTATGACCAATCAAACTGCCAATGCTTGGAAGATTGATTACAGAAAATATCATGATTTATTTATCCCTGATAATAAGGTCGATGGTATCTATGTAAACATCAAAGAAGCACTTGCTTAATTAAGCTGAGAGGATTATCAAATGTTTAAATTACAGAAAGAAAATGTAAGTTAAAATTGTTGATTCTTCCTCAATGCGTGACAAATTGATTAATATGGGGTTTGCCTTAGTGCAGACCCCTTTTGATTTTAATGTGACGGTTGACGAAGAAATTATACAGGGAACTATAGAATCTGAACATGAAAAGAAGAAATCAAAAATACCTTCTAAACCAAAAAAGGCAGGTGATTAATTTGTTGTTCAACCAAGCAAAAAGCGGGACAATTACTATCCCCAGTACCGAAAATACATATATTTTAGAATTTGAAAAAACTATGTATGATTTAACGATAGATTTTGATGGCCCAATTTCATTAATATTATTTAAAGTCAAAATTAATGATGGTGATCCGATTAAACTATATGAAATAAATCCAACTAGATTTAATAACATTGAAATTTACAAAATTGAATTTATTAAACAATTCACTGTATCCGATGATTTCGATGTTTACTATCAAGGCTTTGTTAAGAGTTAGGTGGTGGTTGAATGCTTGAATTGATGAAAGAATTATTGGGTATAAGCGACACAAGTAAAGACACTACCTTAAATTTTCACTTGGATAACGCTCAATTGGCAATTAAAAACTATTCCAATATAGATGAAATCCCCGAAACTCTTAATAGTACGATTGTTAAATTGGCTATTTTCTATTATAAGAATGATAGTCTGGTAGGGGTTATTCAATCAACCCAAGGGAGTAGATCAAAGACACTAGTTGATGGTATTCCTCAATCAATTAAGGATTGTTTACCTCCACCAAGGATTAAGGTGATGGGGTAATGTTCTATGATAAAATATTAAATCTTTTAACAAACACTGAGGGCTATATCGATGATTGGGGTATCTATCATGAGGGAACAGAATCAGTATTAAAAACAATAGATTGCGATATTCAACCTTATTCGGGCGAACTGCTTTATCGGGAATATGGTTACCAGGAGCAAGTAACCAAAAGAGCATTCTGCGATATTGATGATGATATTAAGATGGAAATGACTGTTACTGATGCAATAGGTAAGAAATTTAAGATCATCAAAATCATTGCATGGGATGATTATTTGGATGTGATGCTTGATGATGAGTAACCCTTTTAAAGCGGTAATCACTGATGTGATGACAAGGCGCGAAAAAGCGGTAGAAGAGGTTTGTTTAATTGTTGAAGCAGATGCTAAGTTAAATTGTCCTGTTGATACTGGTACTCTAAAAAGATCAATAACACATAAGGTTGAAAGTGATGATAAAAAGACTGTTGGAAGTGTTGGTTCTAATGTTGAATATGCTTACTGGGCAGAAAGACAAAATCCATATCTTGAACCAGCAGTTGATCAAAATAAACAAACTATTATGAATAAAATTGAAGAGGTTTTAACGCCATGAAAGTAATACGAAACTATTTACTTGAGGATTTGCAGTTAAAAGCCTTACTTAACAATCAGGAATCAATTTATTTGGTAGAAAAACCAAAAGAAATAGAGAATGAGACATATCTAGTTTATTTCTTTAAACCCATTTCAGGGGGTTATATAAAGGATTATCAAATTGAATTTCGATTGATTAGCAAGGATCTAAGCAAGTTACTTGCAATACAGAGTAGGTTAATGAAACTGCTCGATGATCCAAGAGATAAAACGATAATTAAAGACGATGAAACCACTATTAGAAGTATAAAACTCCTTAACGGCGGTGGTTTTTGGAAGAATCCTGATACAGGCAATCATGAAATGGTTGTCTATTTTTTATGCAAAATTTAATTTTAAGAAAGAGGTGTTTATTATATGGCATTAGATTATCAAGAAGCAGACCCTATATTGTTAGGTAGTGGTGAACTGTATTTAGGAACTGTTGCGAATCCTGAAACAGCTACAGAGGATGCAATTCAGGCAGCATTAGTAAACGTAGGTGCAATTGAGAGTGGGGCAGAATTGGTCTATAAACCAACAATAAAAGAAATTGAAAGCGGAAATAGAGGTATAGTTGCAAGGTTCATAACCAAAGAAGAAGTGACATTCTCGGTTGGTATTATTACATGGTTAGTAGACAATCTTGCTATCCTAGCTCCAGCTACAGTTACTACAGATAGTACAACCGGAACAAAAACCGTAAAGATTGGCGGCAAAGGTATGCTTAAGACAAATTATTTAAGATTTATACATACAAAAGATGATGGCTGTACTCTAACAGTTAATATTTCGAAATCTCAAAACACCAATGGCTTTAAATTTAGTTTTGATAAAGAAAAAGCCTTAACAAGTGATTGTGAATTTTCTGCTCTAGCAGACAATAACGGCAACTTAGTTGAGATCGTTGAAACATTTGTACAAGCGTAGGAGGATAGATAATGAGTAGAATAGTAGATTTAGGTTTATTGGTTCGTGAATCTTTAATATTTAGAGATACTAAAGGTGAGGAATACACCATCCCAGGGGAGGTTGATTTGGGGTTTGTAATGCAACTATATGCATATCATGAACGGATTTCTCAAATGAAAAGTGAAGCTGAAGCAATTAAAAAAGGTCAAGAAATAGTGGTTGATATTCTTAATCTTGATAAATCAAAAAATATAACACTTGAATTTGTTAAAGAAAGATTCAATGATATTCGCTATATAAAGGCAGTTATCGGAGAAATGATGAAGTTTATTGGAGAGATAGCACAAGACCCAAACTCCAATTCCCTCGCCTAATAACGGGGGATTCTAAAGACTCGGAAGATATAGAAATAATGGAAAATATTACGTATCTCATGGATAAATCAAAAAGAGATTATTTTGAAATTTTAAAATGGCCTTATGTTATTTTTCTTTCCTTACTGAAGCATTTTAGATTGATTGAACTTAAATCAACTCCCGAAGGTAGAGAATTACTAGCAAAATCAAAGAGACGATTTAACACAAATGCCGATCTTGGAAGAATACGTACTTTAACCGGATATAAAAAAGGGTAATGAGTTTAAGACTTATTATCCTTTTTCTATGCAAAGGAGGTGAAAAAAATATGTCTACAACAATAGATTTAGCAACATATGCATATAATTTGGAGCTGAATGACAAGGGTTTTACTTCAGGTATGCTAGGTGCAGAAGGCATTGTTGGCAATTTACAAGGTAAAATGGGTGGTTTTTCTACCTTTCTAAAGGGTGCGGTTGTTGGTGGTGTAGCTGCCGTTGGTGTTGCACTTCTAGGAATGGGAGTGCAAGGGGTAAAGAGTGCTGATGAGCTTCAAAAAGCATTGAATTCTTTATCGACTCAAACAGGAGCAACAGCAGAAGAAACTGATCAGCTTAAGGATTCGTTGTTAAATATCTATAACAATAACTTTGGAGAATCCTTTGATGATATTGCCGAAAGTATGGCAACAGTTAAACAGACATTAAAACAAACTGGTGAAGAATTAGAGAATACAACCCAAACAGCCTTAATGATGAGAGATACCTTTGGATATGATGTTACAGAAAGTATTAATACTGTTAATGGTTTAATGGCTAATTTCGGAATTACAGCAGAACAAGCATATACTCTAGTAGCTCAAGGTGCTCAACAGGGAGCAGATAAGAATAATGATATGCTTGATACGTTAAATGAATATGGAACCCATTTTGCTCAATTAGGTATTAGTGCTGAAGAATTTACCGATACCTTAATTCAGGGTGCTCAATCAGGAGCCTTCCAAATTGACAAAATCGGTGACGCGGTTAAGGAATTTTCTATCAGATCAAAAGATATGAGTACTACAAGTGCTCAAGGATTCCAATTATTAGGGCTTAATGCTAAAGATATGTTTTCTGAATTTGCAGCAGGGGGAGAAGGGGCGGAACAAGCATTTCAGGATGTCTTGAAAAGATTAACTGAAATGGATGATCCTCTGGCTCAAAATACAGCAGGGGTAGCTTTATTTGGAACTCAATTTGAGGATTTAGGTATAAAGGGTATTTCGGCATTATTGGATATTAGTGATAATGCCAATATGACAGCAGATACCTTAAAACAAATCAACAATGTTAAATATAATTCCTTTGGTGAAGCATTAACTGGAATAAAAAGAAACCTAGAAACAGGCATTTTAGTACCAATAGGGCAAAAAGTATTACCTTACTTAAATCAGTTTGCAAGTTGGTTTTCAGCCAATTTACCACAGATACAATCAACTATGAGCATGGTGTTAAATGTTCTTGGTGAGTTACTTATGTCTGTTGCTGGTTTGATTGGCGGTTTAATTAGTGTTTTACAAGAATTATATATCCGAAACAAAGCAATATTTGATGGTATTGCATTAGTTATACAAACAGCTTTTAATATTATCGTTAGTGCTTTGAAAATGGTTACAGCATTATTAAGAGGTGATTGGTCAGCGTTTGGAACTGAGCTACAAAATCTTACTCAAAATATGTTTAATCTTATTAAAAGTATATTTACTCTACAATTAACACTGATTCAAACAGTACTGAAAAATAGTATTTCAAGTTTCACTTCGCTAGGTAATTCTATAATGAATGCTCTATATAATGCTTTCAAATTAGTATGGAGTTTGATTATTTCTTGGTTTAACGAATCCATAAATAGTTTGATTAGTTGGTTTACTAGTTTATACCAGACTTTTTATAATGTTGGTGCAGGTATATTTACAGCTATTTGGGATGGATTAAAATCCATTTGGGGAAGTCTATCCTCTTGGATATCTGATAAAGTCGAATGGATTAAGGATAAATTAGCTGCATGGAGTTCAGCGCAAAGTCAAATGTCTTCGTATGATGATTATGAAAGTAGTTCTAACATTCCTGCCTATGCAGTGGGTACTCCATATGTGCCAAATGATCAGATAGCATTGATCCATAAAGGAGAAGCTATTATTCCGGCTCAGTATAACCCATTTAATTCATCCAATAACAATACTACAGGTGCCACTTCAAATAGTAATTCTGTTGTTTATTATATTAGCGGTGTAACCGTAAAAGCTAATGATGGTGAACAGTTTATAAGTTCGTTGACTAATATGGTTAGAACTAAAAAATAAATAAAAAGAGGCAGTATTTCTATCCTATTTTATGGATGAGAAGTAAGCAATCTATATAAGGCTAGGAGTAAATCCTAGTCTTAATATATTTTTATGCAATTTTTATTGCTGGTTTATCCGATAACTATATCTTGAAATAGTCATTAATATACTTTAATTGTCGCTTATCGTCTAATTAACCCGAATCCATTGTAATTACCTAATATTACCTCTAATCTAAAGAAAAAGTATATTGGAGGTAGCATTATTGAGTAAAGAAAATACAAAAGATGAATATCTACCAATAAATATTCTCCATGTGATAGCATGGCTAAGTCTTGTAATAGGTATTATTGGTGCTGTTGTAATTTGGAGTACTATGGGGGATGAAGATATTGTAATTTTATTCGGTTTTGCATCGTTATTTGGTTCTATTATAACTTGGGCATTATTAGAAGTTATTTGTGGTATGGCCTTTTATTTAATTGGGATTCGTGATTCAGTATCAAATCCCCAATAAACGATGTTCTAGTATGAAAATAGCATTGTTAGAAAAGAGGGGAAAATAAAAATTGGCTATAAATATTCGGTGTAACATTTGTCGTCAAGAGATTACTAATCTTCAAGAATTGGTTATGGTTAGGAAGTCTGAACAAAAAATATATTATCATAAGCGTTGTGCGAATCGATTAGGATTAAACAAGTTTGATGAAATTGATATAACCAACCTAGAAGCGGAGCTTGAGGAAAAAAGGTTGAGTCAATTAGAACATGAAAAACAAAGGCAAGAAACAGAACAACCAATTGATAAGTATATAAATGAAATAATCATTACAACGACTAACAATGTCGATGGATATAGGGTGAATAAGTATATTGATATTGAAAGTGTTGAAATAGTTATTGGAACTGGTGTATTTAGTGAGGTAACCGCTGGAATTGGCGATATATTTGGATTGCGTTCTAGAGCTTACGAGAGTAAGCTGGCTGACGCAAAGAAAACTGCAATGAAACTACTTAAATATAATGCTTATGAAAAGGGTGGAAATGCAGTAATAGGAATAGATATTGATTATACTGAGTTTTCAGGCAATCGTGTTGGACTAATAATAAATGGAACAGTTGTTGAAATTGAACCAATCGAATCCATAAAAGAAATTAAAAATGAATTTAGCTAGGATAATATATTCGCTAGGTACTGGTGGGGGTATTAAAGGGGTGGAATAAATGCGTAGTAAGAATATCTTATTAACTGTAATACTATTCTTTTCACTAAGTTTAATCTTGACAGGTTGCCAATCACAAACAAAAACAGAATCAATTTCAAGCAGAAATATGGAGAGAATCAAAGCTGGAAACTACGAAGAAGCAGCAACATGGTTATATAATGAGAATGTAACTCTTTATAATTATTGTGAGGCAAAAGTTAGCTATTCCAAGGGCGATTATGAAATGGGTAAATATTATCTTAATCAAATTAATGAAACTTACTCTGGCCCCTTAAAAGAAGAGGTAATGAACTATAAAGCAGAAATGAAAGGAAAAAATGTTGAGTATGGTTTTCAAGCAATAGCCGATAAAAAATATGACGAAGCAGCTACTTGGTTTTTTTCACTATCAGAGAATAATACAAATTTAAGAAAGCTATACAACTATGCACAGAGTCTAGAGTCGTATGCAAAAGGAGATTATTCAATAGCTAGGCATTACGCTGAAAACACAGTAGATTATAGCGGATATGGAGAGCAGGAAGTCAAAGAATATAGGGATAGAATTCTTAATGAACTTACTCCGGAATTGATTGCATCGAAAAAAGCCGAAACAGATGCTAAAGAGAAGGCAAAAGCCAAAACAGAGGGAGTAAGAATAGGAATGACCCAGGAACAAGTACGTCAATCATCATGGGGAAATCCTAAAAACATTAATAGGACAACAGGCAGTTATGGAACTCATGAACAATGGGTATATGGTGGGAATAACTACCTGTATTTTGATAATGGTATTTTAACTACCATTCAGAACTAAAAGAATAAGATACACGGATATATAGGGGAGTGCGGTCTGGCACTTCTTTTTTATTGGAAAAATATAAGGGGGTAAATATTATTAATCTATATACTGTACCGGAAATAGCGGAAATGCTTAAAGTAAGAAAGAACTATGTTTACGAACTAATATATACAGGAGAGTTAAAAGCAATTCGACTTAGTGAAAGACGCTTTAGGATATCGGAAAATGCCTTGAATAACTTTATTTGCAGGCAGGAAGAGAATGGGGTTATATAGAAATGTACATAATCTGGTCTTTCCTCCAAGGAGGAAAATAAATGATAGAGAAACGTGGTTCAGGAACTTGGTTGATTAGAATCTATATTGGAAGAGGTGAAAACGGCAAGAAAAAGTATTTCAATGAAACTTTTTATGCTCCGATAAAATCATTAGCACAAGAGAGAGAAAGAGAACTCTCGAAGCAATTAAAGATTGCTCAAGCGGGACCTAAATCGGCAATAATGACAATTGAAGAACAAATAGTCGATTGGTTGTTGGATTCCAAAGATTCTTTAGCTAGAAGTAGTTATAGAACTTATGAGTATTATGCTAAAACCCTAAAACCAGTGATTGGTAGTATGATGTTGTGGTCGCTAACAGGGAGTGAATTAAACAGGGCACTGCGTGATCAATTTACAAATCATTCAGTTCGATCTAGGCACAATTTATATTCATTTTTACGAACAGTGTTAAGGTCAGCTATTGATAGTGGTAGAGCACCTCAGAGTATCTTATTAGGATTTAAAATGCCGAAAGTTCCACGAAAAGAACGGAATACACTATCAAGGTCGGAATTATTCCATTTAACTGAATGTGCTGCTGATTATCGTTACGGTCTTGCTATTAGACTTTTAGCCTTAACTGGTTGTAGAGCAGGAGAAGTACTCGGACTTACTTGGCAATTGGTAGATTTTGATAATAATTCAATCACTATTAATAAAGGTATTAATCTACAGACAAGAGAACTAAATGATCGTCCCAAAACAGAGAATTCAAGACGGACAATCATTCTCGATGATGTAACGATGGGATTACTTAAACAGCACTACCAAAAAATCAAAGCAGAACGAGAAGACCCAAAAATAGTACCTCTACGCAGAGATGCCAGTTTAATATTTATTACCCAAAATAGGAAACCTGTGGCATATCATAGTATTCAAAAAACTTTTAATAGTGCTTTGAAAAAGGCGGGTTTACCCCATATGAGGGTACACGATTTACGTCACAGCGTTATTACGGTATTACTGACTGAAGGTAATTCAATTATGTCAGTAGCTGCACTTGCTGGTCAAAATGTTAACACAACAACAGGTAAGTATGCTCATACCTTGAAAAAGGCTAATGCATTAAGCATTGTGACACACTAATCGACACACAATTGATTTAAAATGGCTATATAATGAGTTTTAAGCAGTGGGTATATATTTCGAATCTTGTACGACCCACCATAAGAAACCAGTAATACCGGGGCTTTAAGGCCCCGGTATTTTTATTGCAAGTATACAAAAGTGACAAAGGCATAGTGGCTTTGAACGAAGTGAAAGCCAGCGTCTTTAGGCCCTGGCCGATAACAGAGGCTTATAGCCTCTGAGCAGACCACCCGTTAGACGGGTGGTGCTGATGCCGAAAACTAATTTTTCAAGGGGGCTATCCGCCGACATCCTGACGGGTGGAATGGCGGCCTTGGTGGGCCTGTCTGGTGAAGGCCAAACGACCCTAGTGAGGATCCTCCTAGCATTACTTCGACCCAATAGCGGGGAGGTTTGCTTTACTGATGAGGCGGGGCATCATTAGGAAGCTTCTGCAGGCACCCGAGATCGCCTAACTTATGTTCCGCAGGGAAACACTCTTTTTAGCGGTACCATTGGTGTCCTTCTAATAATAATTAAATAGAGATATCCCCATGTATAATATGTAAACAACTAAAATCATTCCAAAAGCATTTATAAAAGCCCAATAAATATCCTTTTTACTAAGTCCAACAAACATAATCACACCTGCTTCCATTTCATGATCGCTACTTTAGTGTAAATACCATTACTGAAAAGAACCTGAGGTATACCTAAGAATTTACTTAAAATTAGGCGTTCTTAAAGCCCCGATATTCTTATTTTTCTTAAATAACCTGAGAAAAAGTAACTGAGGTCGCAAATATTGGATGGCTACCCCTGAATAATGAAAAATGGCCTCACATATAATAATGAAAGTATCGATTTAGGAGGCCGAGCATGATATATAAACTGCAAATTACAACGGCCGCAGATTGTGGGTTTTTACTGGATGAATTACATCACAAGTTTTCATGGTTAAAACAACACGGCTACTTTTTATCTATTCAGAGCCAGATAATTGATCAAGACAAAAATATTCTTTTCGATTTAATGTTGGATGGCAACACTACGGCTGCCCACCTTAAAGATGAAGATATTGTTTATATATTCAAACACCAAATCTCAGAATTTCTGGCCGAACACATCGTCAGGGATTGGGAAGATAAGCTGGCCTGGAAAGAGGTCAATAAAAAGGGAAGGCATATACCACCTGGTGACCAAACAAGCATAATGGACAAAGCCCTTGAATTCTTGAAACGATGTAATACTAATGAAAGCCTTAATTTGTTAATGAACTATGGACGTAAAAATAAAATAGCCCACAAAATATTGGATTATATATATTACCATGACTTCCTGGTTGTGGAGGGTTTTATTAATTTCTGCATGAAGGACTATTTAATTGAAATCAAATTTGCGGTAGATTTGGCCTATGAGGAATTGAAAAACGAAAAAGAGTACAATGAGTTTGTCAAACTTTTAAGATATTTTGTTGATACTCAACCCCCCACCGTTCTGGAAGTGAATATAATGATGGACAATCACGGTCGTTTTTCCCTCTGGGATGGAAATGGAATCAGACTAGAGCCAAACCATGTCGACTACTATATGGATGACATTACCCGGGGAGAGATTAGCCTCGATGATATGCTGGTGAGTATATTGATAACGATTGCACCTCGTCGGATTATCTTACACAATACCGGACAGGAGCCGAGGAGTGAATCGGTGAGGATGATAAAAACAGTGTTCGAGAAAAGAATAAAGGAATGCAAAGGCTGCGAGCAATGTTATAAACATCAAAATAATGAGGGCAGAACCAATAAGCTGGAACAATAAATAGACCGATGTAAGGAGAAAATGAATGCTCACTTGCTTATGGTTTTTTAACGTTCAACGATATAACGACTTTCTCTAATAGGTTAATATGGTAAAATATACTAAATGTACTGTATTTATGTTATAAGGGGAGGTATAGATTTTGAATTTCGGCCCGATTGAATTGGTTTCTACATTAATATTATTTGTAGTAGTCATTTACGTTTTTAGAAGAATTCGGCAGAGATAAAAAAACTGTTACCATATGTGTTTGAAACCTTAACAAGAGGCCGGGTCTACAGCCCGGCTTCAATGCGTTAATGGGAGAGGTCTGTTAGAATCCCAGCTTTTTAATAGTTTGCGGTGCTATCGAAAATCTGATATTCTGTTTAGATAGTAATAAAGATTCCGGCTAGTTTTGGGAGGCGTTAGAATGATACATATCAGCTTAAAAGATGGCAGCCAAAGGGAATTTCCAGAAGGAGTTAGTCTTCTGCAGATTGCGGAAAGCATTAGTTCCAAAATGGCCAAAAATGCAGTTGCGGCAATATTTAATGGTAAGGTTACTGATTTAAATGCCACAGTTCATGGTGACGGAGATCTTGAAATTGTGGACTTTGACGATGAGAAAGGCCGCCAGGTATATCGCCATTCCTCATCACACGTAATGGCCCAGGCAGTCAAGCGGTTGTGGCCTGATACCAAATTTGCCATTGGTCCTGCTGTGGATAAAGGATTCTATTATGACTTCGATACCGATCATACCTTTACCCCTGAGGATTTTACAGCGATAGAAAAAGAAATGCAGTCCATTATCAAAAGCAATTATCCTTTAATCCGTATGGAAATGCCCAGGGATGAAGCTATTCAGTTCTTTGCGGACAGAAATGAAGATTATAAAGTTGAGCTAATAGAGGATTTGCCGGCAGATGCTGTAATCAGTCTGTATCAGCAGGGAGAATTTGTGGATCTTTGCGCTGGTCCGCATGTTCCGGCGACGGGTAAACTCAAAGCAGTTAAGCTAATGAGCCTGGCTGGAGCCTACTGGAGGGGCAGTGAGAAAAACAAGATGCTGCAGCGCATTTATGCTACCTCCTTCCCGAAACAAGTTTTACTGGATGACTATTTAAACAAACTGGAAGAAGCTAAAAAACGCGACCATCGCAAATTAGGCAAAGAACTAGGCCTATTCGTCCTACTCGACGAAGGACCAGGATTTCCTTTTTTCCTGCCCAAAGGAATGGTGCTAAGAAACGAACTGGAGAAGTACTGGCGCGAAGAGCATCAGAAGGCTGGCTATCAAGAGATTCGTACTCCTATAATCCTGAATACTGAACTATGGCACCGTTCTGGTCATTGGGATCACTACCAAGACAATATGTATTTTACCCAAATAGATGAAGAGGATTATGCTGTGAAGCCCATGAACTGCCCCGGAGGAATGTTGGTTTATAAACAGAACCTGCACAGCTACCGGGACCTGCCGCTTAGAGTCGGGGAGATGGGACTTGTACACAGGCACGAGATGTCCGGGGTTTTGCATGGACTTATGAGAGTGCGCGCCTTCACTCAGGATGATGCCCATATATTTATGCTGCCCGAGCAGATAATTGATGAAATTGACGGGGTCATGAACCTCATAGACCTCTTCTACAAACAGTTTGGTTTCAACTATCATGTAGAGCTTTCCACCCGACCAGAGAATTCGATGGGTTCCCAGGAAACATGGGATTTGGCCACAGATGCCCTTAAGCAAGCCCTGGAGGGAAGGGGTATGGATTATAAGATTAACGAAGGTGATGGGGCTTTCTACGGCCCTAAGATAGATTTTCATCTGCAGGATTCTCTGGATAGAACCTGGCAATGTGGTACTGTACAACTGGACTTCCAAATGCCTGAGAAATTTGACCTGAATTACATTGGGGAAGATGGGGAAAAACATCGACCTGTCATGATCCATCGTGTCATCTATGGCAGTATTGAACGATTCATTGGCATATTAACCGAGCATTTTGGAGGAGCTTTCCCGACCTGGCTCGCTCCCGTCCAGGTGCGGGTGCTGCCCATTACTGAGAGACAACATCATTATACTGAACAAATCTTGGCCCGGTTAAGGGCAGAAGGTATACGCGTGGAAGTAGATAAGCGCAGTGAGAAAATCGGTTATAAGATACGGGAAGGGCAACTGCAGAAAATACCATATCTGCTGGTATTGGGCGATAAGGAAGTAGAAGCGAATACCGTTGCCGTTCGTCATCGTAAAGAGGGCGATCTGGGGGCTATGGGCATGGAAGAATTTGTTGCCATGATAAATACCGAAATCAAAGACAAAGCTATAAGGTAGTTGGCAATAGCAGTTGCTTTTTGATTCAGGGTATGATAATATTTTCGATGGACATTGTAAAGCAGGAGCCGCGCTTCTCACCTTACAACCAAGGTTCGTAAGGTCATCAACAACAGACATAAATATTGCTTGGGTAGGAGATTGTATCAACACAGGCTATTAATCTGTTATTGCATTTAGAAGCGGGTTTTTGTAACCCGCTTTTTTATATTATTGGGAGGTGAATTTCTTATAAGCAAGGATTGGAGAGTCAACGAAGATATCCGAGTCAAGGAAGTCAGATTAGTTAGTGAAGACGGCGAACAACTTGGTATCGTTCCTATCCGTGAAGCGTTAGCTATGGCTGAAGAAAAAGGTGTCGATCTGGTTGAAGTAGCTCCTTCGGCTAAACCGCCTGTGTGCCGCATGATGGATTATGGCAAGTTTAAGTTTGAGCAGAGCAAAAGGGAAAAAGAATCTCGCAAGAAACAGAAAATTATTTCCATAAAAGAAGTAAAAATGAGACCGAATATTGAGGAGCACGATTTTCAGGTTAAGGCTAAGAACGCCCGAAAATTTTTGGCTGCTGGAGATAAGCTCAAATTTACGATAATGTTTCGGGGTAGACAGATTACCCATCCAGAATTGGGAGAAAAGCTTTGCATTCAATTAGCCAAGGAATTGTCGGATATCTCTGCAGTTGAAAAACAGCCTAAAGTTGAAGGACGAAATATGGTTATGATACTGGTTCCCAAAATAGAAAACGATTCGAAGGAGGGTTAATCCATGCCAAAAATGAAAACTCACCGTGGAGCGGCTAAAAGATTTAAAAAAACCGGCAGCGGCCTGATAAAGAGAGCCAAAGCCTATGCCAGTCATCTGCTGGGTGGCAAAAGCCCTAAAAGAAAAAGGAAATTACGCAAAGCCGGGCTGGTAAGCGGAGTAGAACAAAAGAGAATCACGAAACTGATTCCTTACAAATAGATAAAGGGAGGACTTTGTTATGCCAAGAATAAAGCGTGGAGTTACGACTCATAGAAGACATAAAAAGATACTAAAATTGGCTAAAGGATACGTTGGCAGTAAATCCAAATTATACCGCGTAGCCAATCAACAGGTTATGAAATCAGGGGCTTATGCCTATGCCCATAGAAAACTTAAAAAAAGAGAATTCCGCCAGTTATGGATTGCACGTATCAACGCGGCCGCCCGTAACAACGGGACTACTTATAGCCGGATGGTACATGGCTTAAAGGTGGCTGGAGTTGACATCAACCGCAAGGTGCTGGCTGACCTGGCGATAAGCGATCCGGAGGGATTTACCGAACTAGCTGATGTGGCCAAAAAGTCAGTCTAGACCGTCAAAAAATCCCAATAGCTGCGTTATCAAAGAAAGCCAGTTCAATCAATGTACATGTTACGGGGACATTCCCTGCAGGGGTGTGTCCCCATACCTTAAACCGCCTCAATCACTGGCTTTCATTGATGCCTTGCTCTTGAACTTTTTTGCTCGGTCTAACATTATCAACAGTCTTAAGTATGGCTTTACAGCCATACTTTTTTAATAACCTGAGGTCGAGGCGGGAGGACAGATGGATGAAGGTAATTAGTTCCCAGGATAATAAATACATAAAACTGGCCTCCAGTTTAAAACAAAGAAAATACCGGGATGCAGAGGGTGTTTTTCTTGTAGAAGGCAGAAGGGCGGTCGAGGAAGCTCTGCAGCGGTCGGACCTTGTCCAGGCTGTATTTTGGGATGAAAGCTTGACAGAAGACGATCCAATGTACTCTGCAGCGGCCAGTTTTGCCGATTGTTATTCTATTGGCCCCCGCCTGATGAAACACGTGTGCAGCACCGAAAATCCCCAAGGAATCGCGGCTATAGTCAAAAAACCAACCTGGTCATGGGAGGCCATGTTGGACCGCCAGGGACTATTGATCGTATTGGATAGGATTGCAGATCCAGGTAATCTAGGCAGCATCCTTCGGACCTGCTGGGCTTTTGGAGTGGAAGGAGTTTTGATGACCAGCGGATGTGTTGACCCCTTCAGTCCCAAAGTCGTCCGTTCTACCATGGGAGCAATTTTAAATGTACCAGTCTTTAACGATGTATCCCCAGAGCAGCTCGACGTTCTGGGTGAACAGGATTATAGATTTATGAGCACAGATATCTCAGGCAGTAAAAATTACGGCGCGGTAGAATATGGTACGCCCTTGGCAATTGTTTTCGGCAGCGAAGCCCAAGGAGTAAGCGATGCTCTAAAAAAAAGATGCGAGATTTTCATAAACATACCAATGAATCCTCGGGTTGATTCTTTGAATGTGGCCGCCGCATGTGCTATAATTATTGCTGAGGCACGGAGACAGTATCAGGTGGGAGCAGAGAAGGTTTAATAGTGGAGAATGTTTGCGTATTGTTTAGTTCCTATGAACTAAATCGGAGGGTGAACAATTATGTACAATCAAGCCGAAAGCCTATGGTATCTTTTCGAAACATCCGGTTGCATTATATATTACCTATTATATAAACGCTTAATTGATGAATAAACTAAATGCTATGAGCAGGACAAGTAAGCTGTTATCGAACTTTCAGGGAGGCCACATCATAGACTGCAAGTGTGGCTAAGTGAGAGGCAGAAGAATTCACCTGGGAGCAGTGGACTGAAATAGCAGTAGGTCCTACCGGCGCCCCCGTTACGGGCATGAAGAGATTCGGAATTAGTTTCCGATAAATTAGGGTGGTACCACGGAACAGTGCTTTCGTCCCTTGGGGATGAAGGCTATTTTTATTTTCTGCAGGACCTGTTGGAATGGCGGCAGAGCAGGATATAATCAAATAATCTGGGAAATAGGGAGGCAGACAGATGATTGATAAGTTACAAGAGATTAAGCTCATGACCGAAAAAAGGATAGCCCAAGTCAGCGATTATGATTCGCTAAATGAGATTAAGGTCAAGATATTGGGGCGCAAAGGTGAGATAACTGGACTGCTCCGAGGGCTGAAGGATCTGCTGGGTGAGGAAAGAGCAGAGGCAGGCAAGGTTGCTAATGATATTAAAAACACTCTGGAAAATATGATCGATGCTAAAACAGCCGAGCTTGCAGCAATGGAGCTGGAATTAAAACTAAAGAACGAAAAGATAGATGTCAGCCTGCCCGGACTGCCGTTGGCGGGTGGAGGTAAACATCCCATCAGCCGGGTTACTGATGAAATCAAAGCAATATTTATCGGTCTGGGTTTCAGTGTAGCCGAGGGTCCAGAAATTGAGACTGATTATTATAATTTTGAAGCCCTGAATGTTCCCCGTGATCATCCGGCCCGGGATATGCAGGATACCTTCTACATAACCGAAGAAATACTATTAAGAACCCATACCTCACCGGTACAGGTGCGGACTATGGAGAGATTGGCGCCTCAGATTCCGGTGAAAATTATTATACCAGGTAAAGTGTACCGCAAAGATGATGATGCTACTCACTCCCCCATGTTCAATCAGGTAGAAGGCCTTCTGATCGATGAAAAGATTACCTTTGCCAATTTAAAGGGGACTCTGATGCTATTTGCCCAAAAGGTATTTGGCGAAAGGGTGAAAGTCCGTTACCGTCCCAGCTTCTTCCCATTTACTGAGCCCAGTGCGGAAATGGATATTTCCTGTGTACACTGCCAGGGGGAGGGCTGCCGGGTCTGTTCACATACGGGCTGGCTGGAAATCCTGGGAGCAGGCATGGTAAATCCCCGGGTTCTGCAATATGGAGGCTACGATCCCGAAAAGGTAACCGGTTTTGCTTTTGGAATGGGGATTGAGAGAATAGCCATGCTGAAATATGGCATTAATGACTTGCGCTTATTCTTTGATAATGATAAACGATTCCTTAAACAATTTTAGGAGGTGACAGCATGGGAGTTTCAATAAATTGGTTGAAAGATTATGTGGATTTCAATTGGACACCGGAAGAAGTGGCCCACCGCCTGACAATGGCCGGAATTGCCATTGAAGGGGTGGAAAAAGATAATGAAGACAGCATTCTGGAATTGGATTTAACCCCAAACCGTGGCGATTGCCTGGGAATTATAAACCTGGCTCGAGAAATTGCGGCCTTAAACGGAACCAATATTAGAATACCTGAAATTGATATAAATGAAAGTTCGGAAAAAATTCAAAATCACATCGCGGTTCAAATTGTCGATCCCGACCTTTGTCCCCGCTATACGGCACGTCTGGTAATGAATGTGAAAATTAAGCCTTCACCGGATTGGATGCAAACTAGATTGCTAAGTTCGGGAATTCGTCCTATCAATAATGTTGTTGATATAACCAATTACGTTATGTTGGAAAGTAATCAGCCCCTGCATGCCTTTGATTATGATTTATTAAGCGATGCGAAACGGATTATAGTCCGTCGTGCCGAGGCGGGTGAGAAGTTAATTACTTTGGACGATGTAGAACGAGTGCTGGACCCGGAGATGCTGCTCATAACCGATAATGGCAGGCCTGTAGCCCTGGCTGGAATTATGGGGGGACAGAATACCGAAATAAGTGAACAGACCGTCAACGTATTACTGGAATCCGCCTGCTTCAAAGGAACTAACATACGTAAGACCGCTCGTAAACTGGCTTTGCGAAGTGATTCCTCGATGCGCTTTGAGAAGGGAGCGGATATTAATGGGGTTATTTATGCGGTTAACCGAGCTGCGGCTTTGATACATGAACTAGGCGAAGGTCAAATAGTGGCTGATATAGCTGATTGCTATCCAGAGCCTCTCCCGCTCAGCCAGATCATATTAAGACCGGAGCGGGTAAATCATCTGTTGGGAATATCGCTCGGCGTGGATCAAATCCGAGATTACATCCAGAAACTCAAATTTGACTGGCAGGAGGTGGACGGTAATTTAATAGTAACTGTTCCTTCCTATCGGCCCGATATAGAAATCGAAGTTGATTTGATTGAGGAGGTTGCCCGTCTGCATGGCTATGAAAATATCCCGGCGGTGCTGCCCTATGGTGATACTACACATGGGGGGTTAACCAAGTACCAGATGTTTAAGGATCAGATTAAAGAAATTATGAGCGGCAGCTTCTATGAAATAATAAACTATAGTTTCGTTAGTCCGCGTTATTTTGATATGCTGCAGCTAGCCGCCGAAAGTAAACTGCATGACGTGATCAGGGTAGCCAATCCTTTATCGGAGGAACAGAGCGTAATGCGCACCCTTATGTTACCAGGGCTTCTGGATACGGTTAGTCGCAATCTGGCTCGCAAAAACAGCAGTTTAGCGTTCTTCGAAATGGGTTCGGTATTTTATCCGCGTGAAGAAGCTCTGCCGTTGGAAGTATTAAAACTAGGGGCAGTGGTAGCGGGAAAACTGGAAAACAATTGGCTGAAGCAAGAAATAGAGATGGACTTCTATTACCTGAAAGGGATAGTAGAAAACCTGCTCTTCAAGTTAGGTATGGTCGATTTAAGTTGGGCAGCGGCAGAGGAGCCTGGCTATCATCCGGGCAGATCTGCGGTTATTAAGTGCAAAGGCAAGACTCTGGGAGTAATAGGAGAGATTCATCCACTGGTCAGGCAGAACTTTGATATTAAACCACGCGCTTGTGCAGTTGAGCTCGATATGGAAACATTATTCGAATTAACCCAGCAGAGGGTGATGATGGAGCAGATTACCCGTTACCCGGCAGTGGAAAGAGACCTGGCAATCATCGTCGAGGAGGGGACCAAAGCGGCCCAGGCCCTGGAAGTGATACGAAAACAGGGCGGGGATTTACTGCAAAACATAGTTATATTCGATATCTATGCCGGAGAGCAGGTTCCCCTCGGCTGTAAGAGCATGGCTTTTAAGATGACTTTTCAATCCGATACCAGAACCCTCACCGAAGCTGAGGTCAACCTTAGTATGGATGAGATACGCAACGGACTGAGCACTCAAATAGGGGCAGCTTTTCGATGAACGGATAATACGACGGAGGGGGAACGATAGCCGCTGATATCGTTGATCTTTTAACGTTATTAGGATACAACGGGTATCAGGGTATTGTTTTGAAATGATCTTATTGGATCCAACTGTCTCGGCTCAATCACTACAATAATACCTTGTACGGAGTATTTGTTTTATAAAAAGCTTATTGAAAATATTAAGAAATTAACGTAAATCAGTGCCCGAAGGGTCAGCGATATCACCCTACGGGTACTCCTGATGTTCGCCCAGCTCACAACTAAGGTTACAGCGGCTATCGTTTCCCTGATTTCGCATCTTCTATCAACTACAAAACTATACGGAATAATTAAACCTCCTTGGCAAATATAAATGCTGAAAAGGAGGTTTTATTTTGCTGCTAGATATTCGCGTCCGAAAAATGATAATTTGGCTGGTAAGCGGTACTTTTTTAGCAATTATCCTAATAATGATGATGTTTAAGTTAATCACTTACAACCCGGAAGGACAAATATCAGATTTAGATAAGGCCATACCTTATGGTGAATTGATAAGCTGGGATGCGGTCAATAAGATTTTTCCTAAATATGCCACTGCTACCGTCATTGATTTTGATACCGGAGTGCAATTTCAGGTGCAGAGGAGGGGCGGTTATAATCATGTTGATGTCCAACCTCTTACTGCTGACGACACAGCAATTATGAAAAACATCTATGAAGGTAAATGGGCTTGGAACCGTAAGGCAGTAATCATCCAATTAAAAAATGGACAAAGAATAGCGGCGTCGATGAACGGAATGCCACATGGGCAGGGGGCCATAGAGAAAAATAATTTCGATGGTCATTTTTGCATTCATTTCAAGGATTCTAAAACCCATGGCAGTAAAAAAGTTGACCTGGCTCATCAAATGATGATCTGGAAGGCAGCCAATGTGTTAGATCAACAACTGGAGGCATTGACCCCAGCTGAGATTATAGCGGTATTTTTTACTGCAGTTGACCAACATGAGCTCAACATTGCAGCGAAATTAATAGATTCCGATGTAGATATTGAACCTTTGCTAAAAAACTTAGATAATATTGTGAATATTAAGGCTGACAATATTAGAAATATCACCGGCAATACATTTAACGTCAATCTTAGCGTGATTTTTAATGATTCGAACCGGGAATTTCGTAAAAATATTGTAATCACTACTACTGCCCAAAAGACCTACTGGCAAATTGAGGCCAATTCAATAAATCCACTGCTCGATAAAAGATCCTGGGCATCATTCCAGTCAATCAGCAATAATCCCCTGGAAGGAGAGGATTGGGAAATTGAAGTCAATGGGGAATGATAACGGGAACGAGCGGGCTTTCAACTATACTGCTGCAGACAAATGCCAATAACGCGATGAAAATCACGTTTATTTATTGGATTTACATTCTATTTACCTATTGATTACAAATTGGAAACATAAGCTTTGCCAACATTTTACTTGCTTGGCTTACACTTTCTATAACCAGGCAATTTAATAAAACTCGCTGGGATGGATCAATCTTTACAAGTAACCCGAAATGGTTTGCTTTTACTGCCCAAACCAAGGATACTTTGTCAACTGCCCTCAAACAGTTTCCGTAAATAGTATATAATAATACTACTATCAGAGGGGAGAGAGACTCATGACGATTGCACACAACAACACTGAAACCATAAATGTGACAATTAACGGCCTAGGTTTATTTCAAGTTGAAAGAGGGTCACGGTTGGGAGAACTGATTGCTAGTATTGGCGGGAAATGGCCATACCCTATAGTAGCAGGAATAATCAGCAACACCATAAGAGATTTACAAACTACGTTAGATATTGATTGTACAGTGGAATTGGTCGATACTTCTATGGAAGCAGGTTTAAGGATATATCGCCGCAGTGCAACCTTTTTATTAATTAAGGCCTGTCGGGACTTATTCCCCGAGCGTACTATGATGATAAAGCACACCCTATCAAATGGCTTATTCTGTGAGTTCGTGGGCCACCCTGCCACCGATATTGAAATAGAACAGATACAGGAACGGATGCGGGCCTTAGTAGCTCAGGATTTACCCATAAATAAATATTTGATTGAGAATGAGGAAGCCCGACGGATTTTTGCTGAGCAGGGTCAGGAGGATAAGGTTAAACTTCTGCGCTATCGGGATAAAGAAGCTGCACATGTTTATGAATTGGATGGCTTTAAAGAATATTTTTATGGTTACATGGTTTATAGAACAGGCATACTTGACAAATTCAAGCTGCTCTACCTTTCGCCGGGTATGATTTTAAGAACCCCGGAGAAAGATGATATTGATCTTCTAAAGCCATATCATGAACAAAAGAAATTGGCCATGATTCACCAGGAAGCCAAGGACTGGGCAGAGATGCTGCATGTTCCGCATTTGGCGGCCTTGAATGAAATTATTACCAAGGGTGAAGTTGACGATTTAATCCGGGTAAACGAAGCCCTGCATGAAAAAAAGATAGCCTATATTGCAGATACTATATGTGCTAATCGTAGTATCAGGTTGGTATTAATATCGGGACCTTCATCATCTGGCAAAACCACCTTTGCGCAGCGTCTGCTGATTCAACTCAGGGTCAATGGCCGCCATCCGGTCTCCATTTCCTTGGATAATTATTTCGTGGATCGCAGTCGTACGCCGCAGGATATATATGGAAATTATGATTTTGAGGCCTTAGAAGCTTTAGATCTCGATTTATTTAACGATCACTTGGCTCGCTTGATAGATGGAGAGGAAGTAGAAATTCCCATTTATAATTTTAAAACCGGTATCAGTGAAAAAAGAGGTGTCATGCTCAAGGTGCCACCGGGAGAACCTATAATCATTGAAGGGATTCATGGGCTTAATGAACGTCTAACCTGGCGTATACCATTGGTCAACAAGTTTAAGATTTACATTAGTGCTCTAACCCAGTTAAATGTTGATTACAGCAATCGCATACCGACTACAGACAGCCGTCTGATACGGCGCATAATTAGGGACAGCCGCACCAGAGGGTACTCTGCCCTAAATACCATCAAATGCTGGCCTTCGGTGCGCAGAGGCGAAGAGAAGAATATATTTCCTTTTCAAGAAAATGCTAATGTTATGTTTAACTCATCATTAGTATATGAATTGTCAGTTTTAAAACTTTATGCAGAACCTTTACTGGAGGCTATAGGCAATGAACATCCAGAGCATGTGGAAGCGAGCCGTCTCCTGAGATTCCTTAGCTATTTTCGCGTCATTCCATCCACCAACATCCCGCCTAATTCAATTCTAAGGGAATTTATTGGGGGCAGCTGGTTTGAAGTTTAGGTGGGACAAGGACACGGGTCCGTTGGGACAGGGGGACGGGTCCCTTGTCCCATATTGGATGTCTTGTAGTGGGACAACGGACCCGTCCCCTTGTCCCACAGACCTGTCCTCAGTCCCTGACTTTCTATCATTGGAGGTGAAATAATGAACGGTAAAATCATGGTTGTAGATGATGAAGAAGCACTGGTTAGATTAATAACTTATAACCTGAGTAAAGAAGGATTTTCAACCTTGGCCGTCTATGATGGGAATGAAGTAGTTCCCATGGTGCTGCAGGAAAAACCGGATCTTATTATTTTGGACTTAATGCTGCCCGGTAAAGATGGCATTGAAATATGTCGGGAGTTAAGACGTGAAAAGGTAAAGACTCCCATAATAATGTTAACCGCCCGCGATGATGAAATAGATCGGGTGCTGGGTTTGGAACTGGGAGCCGATGATTATGTCACCAAACCTTTTAGCGTTCGTGAATTATGCGCTCGGGTCAAGGCGGTCCTGAGGCGCAAGAATGATCCCACCGAACCGGTGAAGTCTGATCAAGAAATAGTGGCCGGTAAATTTATTATTAAACCAGAAAAATATGAAATTTACTATAATGGTAATTTGTTAGAATTAACCTTGAAGGAGTATGAATTACTGGAACTGTTAATTAGAAACAAAGGGAGAGTACTGAAGCGTGATTATCTTTTGCAGGTATTATGGGATTATAATGATAGCATTAGTACCCGAGTTTTAGACGTACACATCAGCAAACTGCGAGAGAAAATAGAAACGGACAGCCGGGATCCCAAGCATATTAAAACGGTACGTGGATTGGGATATAAATTCGAGGAGAAAGATGATGTTTAAGAGCTATCGCTGGAAACTTTTATCAGCTTATCTGCTGGTTATAACCATCCTCCTTGCTTTATTCGGGGGGATTGTCTTTGTTAACGCTAAGAACTACTATTTAAAAAATTTGGAAGATAGACTTACCAATGAAGCTTTGTTAGTGGCAGATATGACCAAATACCGCAGTGGGCCGAGTGATGCCACACGCAGTTATCAGGGAATATGCGATATTGCTGCTAAAGACAGTGCCGCCAGAATCACAATTATAAAAGCGGATGGGGTTGTATTAGGAGATTCCTCAGCCCAGTCGGATCAAATGGATTTGCATAATAATCGTCCCGAAGTATATGCAGCCCTGCATGGAGAAATCGGTGTGGAAATGCGTTACAGCGATACGCTTAAAATGAACATGCTGTATGTCGCGGTTCCTTTTGATAATCAGGAGATAAACGGCGTAGTGAGAATGGCAATGCCCTTAACAGATTTACAAGGCATCTATAAACATATTCTGTCCGCCCTGCTTATGGCAGTTTTACTTTGCGCCCTTTTAGCCTTAATACTGAGTTTTATTCTGGCCCAATATTTTTCTCGCCCGCTCCAGGATATTACCGCAGCGGTTCAAGATATGGCCAGGGGAAATTTAAAGAGACGTACATCATATCATTCCAACGATGAGATGGGAGTTTTAGCCGAGGCTTTTAATGAAATGGGTCAACATATTGAACAGAGTATGGGTGAAGTCTCCGAAGTAAAAAAGCGTTTGGAAGCCTTGCTTAACAATACAGTCAACGGAATTGTAATGATCGGAGCGGAGGGAAGACTGACTTATGCCAACCCGGCCGCCGCATCTCTGCTGGGGCTTCACGATGATTTTATGGGTAGAAAGCACATAGAGGTTATAAGTACATATGAGCTCCTGGATATGATTGATCAAGCGAGAAACAGCATGCAAGCAGTGAAACGGAGCATCGTTTTACATACACTGGGCGCAAGAACCGTTGAAGCCAATGTCGTGCCGATCAGAAATGAACAAATTACTTCCCAGGATATACTTTTAGTTCTCAATGATATTACCGAGATTAAGCGCCTGGAAAAAGTGCGTAAGGATTTTATTGCCAATGTATCTCACGAATTGAAAACCCCGGTTGCCACCATCAGCGGTTTTGCTGAGACTGTACTGGATGAGAGTGGTAAAAACCAAGAGAATGTAATTGAGTTCACCCAGATTATTTACGATGAGGCTCAACGTCTATCCCTTTTGATATATGATCTGCTGGAACTATCCAAATTGGAATCTGATGAAAATAATCTCAATATGCAAACGCTTGATTTAAGTCACCTGGTGGGGGAGAACGTAGACCGGATGGTTAAGGTAGCCCGGTTGAGAAAGATTAATATTGAATATAATCAACCCCCGAAGTCTATAGAATTAATAAGTGATCCGGATTCGATCAACCAGATTCTTTCTAATCTTCTCGACAATGCGATAAAGTATAGTATGGATGAAGGACAAATAGAGGTCAAATTGGAAGAGCTGAGCGACCAGGTGAAAATCAGCGTGAGTGATAGTGGAATTGGTATTCCTGGGAAAGAGATTCCTCGGATTTTCGAGCGCTTCTATCGGGTGGACAAAGCCAGATCCAGAAAAACAGGTGGAACGGGTCTGGGCCTGGCTATTGTTAAGCATCTGGTAGAAAATTTAGGAGGTCAGATCACGGTAGAAAGCACTCTGGGACAGGGCTCCACCTTTTCTTTTACTATTCCGAAATAACTATCATAAAACAGGGCATTACTTTTTTGCTCGGCCTGACTTTATCAACACACTGAGGACGCGGTTCATGAACCGCGTCCTTTTGCTTTTCCACCTCAATTATGAGCCTGCCTGCGAAATCTGATAGTATATTAGTCCATACGTTAAAGAATTTATATTTATCGGACATATATTTTACTTTGTGCCGACTGTATATTTTCAAACCCGCTCTAAAATGAAGTCAAGGAATGAATAATGAGTGAGGTGGCAATAGTGTTTACCCAAACGCACCGACTAATTGGCGAGACGATTGGTATGGCAATCAGGAGCCAATATCCTGATATATTAGATGAGAAGGCGTTTCAATATGGTTGTATGATCCCCGATTACTATTTCCGTTACGTTATTATTCCCCATTACAAGAATAAATCATTTGAATTTATAACGGAAATGATGCAAAAAGCTCGAAGCCTGCCCCAAACCATAATAGAAAAGCAAAGATTTTCTACCGAGCTGGGAGTAATCACCCACTATATCAGCGATTACTTTTGCCAGGCCCACAATTACACGGAATATGACAACTGCATGAACCATTTAATCTATGAAGGGAAGCTATCTAAAGAATTCAAAAGATTGAATCTTCAAAAGTTTTGTCATAATAATCTGACCGCTAACAATCGTATTGAATTGGGATCGCTTGCCAATCTGCCTGCGTTCATTAATGATCGCAGTCTTGAATATACAAACGAAAAACGGCAAATGAGAACGGACATTTCATATTGCCTGGATGTAGCGACTACTGTGGCTTTAACCATAGTAAATCATTCTCAGACTAAGATAATGTATCTAGCAGCCTGATTGCGGGGGAGGTACTAAAATGAGCAGTATGACTAACTTTTTAGGACTGCTTATGCTTCCTTTCTGCTCAATACCAGAGTATTTTTCTAATGACACAAGGACTTCTGGGATTGACTAAGGAGAACCGACTTCTTGGATTCTTTAAAGAAAATGAAAAGAATAACAAAAGATTACAAAAGAATTACATATCGCGATACAGGTTTTAATAATTCACGTTTATAGTCAAATATGTAATCAGCCCAATATTAATCACCTAGAATTATTTTAAAAGGAGTGGATTAGTAATGACTGAGAAGACTAACCAAGAGGTAATAGGCAACGTAAATAAAGCATTTACAATGGCAGACAATTTTGTGGATCGTTTCTGGGAAATGTGGCAACTTAGTTTGGGCAGTTTATCCTGGACCCAAGATCAGCTTGAAGCTATGGCCAAGAAATATTTGGAACAAAGTAAAGTTTCCCGTGAAGAAAGCAATGAGGTTATGGAAGGCTTAATGAAAGAAATTAAAAACAACCAGATGCAAATGAAGCAAATGGTACAACAAGCAGTAAAGACTACGGTCGAGAATGTGGATATACCAGTTTATAATTATTTTGCTGAATTAAATAAAAAGGTTGAGGAGTTATCTAAGCAAGTTAACACCCAGTAAGTTGAAAGGGGCAGATGAATGTCTGAAGATAATAAGAATGCCGATAAAGAGCCTAGTACCAAAGACGAAATATATTTTCCTGATCTTGCGGCGCTGTATAAAGAGTTATATGTTCTCAATGAGAATACCTGGGCTGAAGTTTTTAAGAATATTATAACCAAAGATACTTTTGTGCAGACGCTTGATAAGACTCTTGACAATTATTTGTCTAACGAAAAGATTATTCGCCAGAATGTGGATAAGTTCATGGAACGCAGTGCGTTTCCTTCCAAAAAGGATATTGCACGGATTGCTGAATTAATCATAGCTGTAGAAGAAAAAGTCGAGGTTCTGGATTATCAGCTGGTTGATGCCGTGAAAAGCATGGCTGATAGTATGCTGGCTATGGTTGAAGCTCAGAAAAAAACACGTGAAGAGATGACCGCGCTCAGAATGGATATTCTTACCTTGAAAAAGAATATCGAAGGCTCCGATAAGAAAACTAACGATGCTCCCATTGAACCGGTTGCCAAGACAACAACCCCATCCAAAAGCAGTAAAAAACAAACAACCTAATGTGAATTCATTGCTCAGTTCTATGGCATTTGTTAGGAGAGGTTAGTAAATGATTGAGAACATATACGATGAGCTAAAAGTTAGTGATTCGGCCTATGTAGAAAAAACAATAACTGAAACGGATGTTTATTTGTACGCTGGAATAACTGGTGACTTCAGCTGGTTGCACGTAAACGAAGTTCGAGCTAGCCAAGGTCATTTTAAGACCCGGATAGTACACGGAATGTTATTGGTAGGATTGATTTCCAATGTTGTTGGTAACCAAATGCCGGGTTCTGGTACTATTTATGAAGCCCAAAATTTAAGATTTATCAAGCCATGTTTTATAAATGACACCATAAGGGCACAGACTGAGGTAATAGAATTAATGACAGCTGGCAGAGTGAAATTGAGAACAACCTGTCATAACCAGCGCGGTGAACTGATATTGGATGGAGAGGCCATTGCGATTCCGCCCCGGAAGCACATAATTACTGGAGATATAAATTAGTTACTAATTGGAGGTATATATCTTGAAAAAGGAACTGTTGCTGAGCGGTTCTGCCGATGAGGTGGGGGCAAAGCTCCAAGAACATTTTGATCAAATGATAGACAGCACCAGGAAATGGTCAGAAATTCTTAACTTCGATCCGGCTCCCCAGACAGGTATGACCCCTAAAGATGTGGTATGGACAAAGAATAAAGCCAAACTTTACCGATATGTTACTCCTAATGGGTATAAACATCGAACCCCTTTACTGATGATCTATGCACTCATTAATAAAGCTTATATTCTGGATCTTACACCCGGCATGAGCTTGGTTGAACATTTGATGAAAGAGGGCTTCGACGTTTACTTGCTTGATTGGGGAGACTTTGAATGGGAAGATAGAAACCTGGGTTTTGGCAATTTTGTATTTGACTATATAGCCCGAGCAGTTCGTAAAGTTTGCCAAATATCTGGGACTAATGAGTTGAGTATATTGGGTTACTGCATGGGGGGCACCATGGCTGGTATGTATGGAGCTCTTTTTCCTCAACCTAATATTAAGAATGTTATCTATCTGGCAGCTCCCTTTGATTTCCAGGATGCTGGTGTTCAAAGCATGTGGATGAGGACACCGGGCTTTGATGCTGATCGGATAACGAATACCTTCGATTTAATTCCCAAGGAATTTATAAATACGGGAGTTAAGATGTTAAAACCAATCAACAACTACCTGGGAACCTATACCCGGCTTTGGAAATCTGTTGATGAGGGAACATCAACAGTAGCGTGGAAAGCCCTTGATAAATGGGTGAATGACAACGTAAACTTTCCAGGAGAAGCCTACCGCCAATGGGTTAAAGACCTCTATCAAGAAAATAAGTTGGTTAAAAATGAATTTGTAATCAAAGGTACACTAGTACAGTTGGCTAATATAAAATCAAATATGCTGGTTATGGCGGGAGAAAATGATCACTTAGTATTACCTCCGCAGAGTGAGGCTATAATGAATTATGTGGGCTCAGAGGATAAAACCTATATGGTTCATCCAGTAGGCCATGGGGGGTTAGTTTTTGGCAACTACGCCCAGACAGAATCATATCCAGTAATTAGTGACTGGTTAGCTCAAAGATCCTGATTGCCAGGTAAATTCACCTCGCCTTAGTAAATATGTAGTAGACAAGATATAGAAGGGTGGTAGCTATGTGGCAAAAACATTTGTCCTTGATTCCAGCGTATTGCTCCATTCTGCAGACAGTATTCTGTCCTTTGAAGAAAATTATGTAATTATTCCGGAGGCAGTCATTGAAGAAATAAACTCCTTCCGCAAGGATAAAGGTGATTTGGGGGAAAATGCCCGCAAAGCAGGAGCAATGATTGATAACCTGAGATTAGAGGGAAAATTAAGCGATGGGGTTCTTTTACCAAACGGCGGAGTATTTAAAGTAGAACTGAATCATTTGAATCAGAATCTGCCGGCACGCTGGAATCCGATGGAGTTTGATAACCGGGTATTGCAGGTATGTCTGGCTTTGAAGGAAAATACTAATGACCTCTACTTGATCACCAAAGATGTTTTTACTCGCATTAAAGCTGACATTCTGGGGATCCCGACCCAAGATTTCAAACATGACCTATCACCTGAGCTTTGTGACCAATACCAGGGTAGAATTGAGGTATTTGCAGCCTCATCTGATATTGATGAATTTTTCTGTAAAGGACATCTTGATTCTGAAAAAGTCAAAATATATAAAGACGAGCAGTTATTTACCCCCAATTTGTTTGTGAATCAGTTTGTTTTGATGAAAGCCATGAACAATCTCAATCAAAGCGCGTTGGGAATCTTTGAAAAAGATGGGATCAAGCCTTTACGACACCTGAAACAAAGCCCTTTTGGAGTAAATGCTCGCAATGTCGGGCAGAAATTTTACCAGGAAGCTCTGTTAAGACCGGCCGAGGAATTCCCGTTGGTAATCTGTAAAGGGCCTGCCGGAACTGCTAAGACATTTTATTCCTTGGCGGTTGGTTTAGAAAAAGTACTCAGTACCCATGAATACAGGAAAATATTGGTTTGTCGTCCCAACGTTACTATGGATGAGACGCTGGGATTCCTTCCCGGTACCGAAGCTGACAAACTCAGTCCGCTGATGAGGGGCGTAAATGACAATCTGGAAATACTAGTGGATAGCGATGAAAAGCTGCGCTATAAATCGGAGTTAGCCCTCAGAGACAAAGTGGAAGAACTATACGCTCGAAAAACAATCAGCGTCGAAGCTGTAGCCTATTTGCGAGGTCGCTCGATAACCAAACAATGGATAATAATCGACGAGGCCCAAAATCTAACCCCTAATCAGGCTAAAGGAATCATTACCCGGGCCGGCAATGATTCGAAAATTATTATGGTCGGTGATCCCACCCAAATCGACCATCCATTTCTAAATTCGCGCAGCAACGGGCTATGCTATAGTTCGGAAAAAATGAAGGGGAGTCCAATATGCTGTCAGATTTCTTTGAGCGAAATGGAATGTGAGCGGTCGCCCCTGGCCATGGAAGCGGCTAAAAGAATGTAACAATAAAATTACCTCATCTTAAGTTAAAGAGTATACCAAATTTACTTGGGGGAGGTAAGATTGGATTAAAGGAGAGGAGGTGAAAAAATGAAACTTGAAGCAGATTTGCACGTCCATACTACAGCCAGCGGCCATGGATACAGCACAATAAAAGAAATAGTTGATGAAGCTGGTCAAAAGGGGCTTAAAATGGTTGCAATTACTGATCATGGGCTTAAAATGCCGGGAGCTCCCCACTGGTATCACTTCACAAATATGATATCACTGCCTCGCGTAATGAATGGGGTTGAGGTCCTAAGAGGAGTGGAGGCCAATATATTGGATTGTCAGGGGAATATTGATATGCGCGAAGAAGTCATAGCATCTTATCTTGATATAGTACTGGCAGGATTTCACGATTCAACCGGTTACACGGGAACAACCCTGGAAGAAAACACGGAAGCCATGATAGCAACGATCAAGAATCCCTATGTGCATATAATATGTCACCCGGGAAATCCCAAGTATCCTGTAGATGTTGAAAAAGTCGTGATAGCCGCCAAAGAATATAACAAGGTTATTGAACTGAATAATCAATCCTTCGTTTGCCGCCCGAACAGCTTTCCCAACTGTAACAAGTTTGCCAAGATGGCCAAGAAGCACAATGTACTGGTAGCCATAAACAGCGATGCCCACATTTGTTATAACGTCGGAAATAACGATATTGCATTAGCCATGGCCAACAAGGCAGGTATCCGTAAAAGCCAGATTATTAATACCTCCACCCAAAGAATCGGTGAATATCTTAATTGGCATAAGCAACAGTTGGTAAATGAAAACAGAGCTTAAAAACCGGTTCTGCCTCAAATTTTATGTAATAACCTACTTCCCCGAAAAATGGGGTTTTCTTATTTTCTGACCAATATTATGCTTTCCTAAATTGCACAATAAATCAGGATATATTAATATGAGCTACAACACTTCCAAGCAGTATTTAGGGAAAAACAAAGTGGGAGGTAAAGCCATGAAAATACTAGTAATTGGTTCAGTAGCCGCAGGAACCAGTGCAGCTGCCAAAGCCAGGAGGAACTCCGAACAGTGTGAGATAACAGTTCTTGAAAAAGGAAATGATATTTCCTATTCAGGCTGCGGGATGCCCTATCTGATATCCGGTCTTGTCCAGCAACGGCAGCAGTTAACTCCCCGAGATACAGAGTTCTTTAAAGAAAGGTACAACGTTAACGTCCGACTGCATAATCAGGTTGAGGAGATAAAACCGTCGGAAAAGGTAATTCTGGTAAGAGACCTTGGCTCTAATGAACAATATATTATGCCCTACGATAAACTTATTATTTGCACAGGTGCAATGCCGATTATACCGTCCTTGCCGGGGGTAGACCTTCCTAACGTGGTGGCTCTGCGCAGTATGGCAGACTTGGATATTCTACTTGATCGTCTCCAGGCTAGTAAGCCGCAAAAAGCCTGCGTTATAGGTTCAGGCTTGGTTGGTTTGGAGATGACCGAAAGCCTAACTGCGAATGGAATTGAGGTCACTCTCATCGAAAAAGCCACTGCAATTATGCCCTATTTGGATGAAGATATGGCGGCCTGGGCAAGATTAGCCCTGGAACGAAATGGAGTAAACTTGGTTGTCGGTGATGAAGTAACCGCCATAGAAGGTGATAGTCTCGGAGTAAAGCAAGTGATTACCCGGAATGGCCTCCAGATGGAAACCGACTTGGTAATTTTAGCCGTGGGGGTCAAACCAAATGTAGATCTAGCCCAAACCGCTGGGATAAAAATCGGATCACTGGGCGGGATACTGGTTAACCAATATTTACAGACTAGTGAACCAGACATTTATGCTGCCGGAGATTGCATTGAAACAGTCTCACTTATAACTGGAAACCCTATTTATCGACCCATGGGGTCAACCGCCAACAAAACTGGACGCTTGGCTGGCCAAAATTGTTTTGGCAATCAGGCGGCTTTTAATGGGGTATTGGGTACATCTATTTGCAAGCTGTTTAATACCACCATCGGCTTGACCGGCTTAACCGAGCAAGATGCCAGGCAGCATGGATATATCCCGGAAGTCGCTCATTTGATCAAGCCCAATCATCCTGATTATTATCCTGGAAGCTCTGAACTAATCATAAAGGTAATTGCGGATAAGAATTCGGGACGTTTGTTAGGTGGACAGGTGATTGGTCAAGAAGGGGCGGACAAAAGGCTGGATGTGTTGGCAACCTGTATCTACTTCAAAGCTCATGTGAATGATTTATTCCAACTTGATTTAGCTTACGCTCCTCCTTATTCCACTACCAAAGACCCCGTGACTTATGCCGGCATGGTATTGGATAATTCACTTGACCATGATAGACCATTGATGCGGGCCAAAGAGTTAAAAACTTTATTGGATAAAGGCAGAGTTACCTTAATTGATGTGCGAGAATATCCGCAATTTGAAAAAGGGCATATTCCCGGGGCCGTCAATATATCGCTAGCCGAACTGCGTTCTAAAACTGGAGAAATCAAACACGATTTGCCTGTTGTCGTATACTGCAACAGCGGGACCAGCGGAAATGCTGCTCAGAATATTATGATTAATTCGGGGTTTAAGGAAGTCTTCAATCTATCCGGAGGATATAAAAATTGGGTAGTATATACGGGATAATGTGATATTAATTATAAGGGGTGTTGAATTGGATATTTCTAATTATAGAGTTACTCCAGGAACTGAGTTGGAATTACCACAAGTAAATACCGATGAGAGCGGCAAATACAAATCCGATGATGAAGCCCAAACAAAAATGCAAGATAATATCAATGCAATGATTAAACTTCAAGATAAGCTTTTTGCCGAAGACAGTTATGCGCTGTTGATTATAATCCAGGGGATGGATGCTGCAGGTAAGGACAGTGCTGTCAAGCATGTGATGAGTGGTCTTAATCCCCAGGCAACCTTGGTATATAGTTTCAAAACACCCTCAATGGAGGAGATGAACCACGATTATCTATGGAGGTATTCCAAATGCCTGCCGGAGAGAGGGCGTATAGGAATATTCAACCGCTCGTACTATGAGGAAGTTCTGATATCAAGAGTTCACAACCTGGCAGTCAAGCAAAAAATACCTCAGGAGTTTATTAATCCTGAGATATGGCAAAATCGTCTGCGACACATTGTTAACTTTGAAGAATATCTGCACATGAATGGGATTGCTATAATCAAGTTTTATCTGCATATCTCTAAGGAAGAACAGAGAAAGCGCTTATTAGAGCGGATTGATAACCCCAATAAAAACTGGAAGTTTTCTGAAGACGACCTGCGCGAGCGAGAATACTGGAATGATTACACCAGATGTTATCAGGAGGCCATCATGGAAACCAGCAAGAAACACGCGCCATGGTATGTGGTTCCCTCTGACAAGAAATGGTTCTCCCGGCTGGTCATATCGGAGGTCATCGTTCAAAGCTTAAA